>ENA-OXQU01000459-OXQU01000459.1-human-gut-metagenome-genome-assembly--contig:-NODE-459-length-13299-cov-9.70689_pt1 | contig 13299 bp, 10 predicted proteins | sample MGYA00249585_ERZ652569 | MGnify/ENA primary metagenome ERZ652569 (study PRJEB26925, sample SAMN05826638) | human gut metagenome | biome: ENVO:2100002; feature: ENVO:00000062; material: ENVO:00002003...
GAGACAGGATCCTTGGTTACCTGCACCAGCACCGGATCGCCCGACTTGAACGCCAGTTCGATACGACGCGGCTGGCCTTCCAGACGCGCGGAATCCCAGTTCACCTCGCCGGCGTACAGCACGCCGTTGCGGGCCTGGCCGATGTCCACGAACGCGGCCTCCATGCTCGGCAGCACGTTCTGCACGCGGCCAAGATAGATGTTGCCGACGGTGGCCACTTCCTGGATGTCGGACACGTAATGCTCGACGAGCACATTGTCTTCGATCACGGAGATCTGGGTGTGGCGCTCACGTTCGCGCACCACCATCAGACGCTCGACGTGTTCGCGACGGGCCAGGAAGTCCTGCTCCATGAGCTGGTTCTGACGGCTGCGTTCACGACGGTTGTCGCGGCGGCGCTGCTTCTTGGCTTCCAGACGGGTGGATCCTTCGACGTCGGTGATCTCGTCGATGTACTGCTGCTTGCGGGAGCGACGGGACATCGTCTCGTCCGATTCCTCGGCCTTCGAACCTCCACGGCGACGACGGCGACGACGGGTCACCGTGCCCTCTTCCTCATCGTCATCCTCATGACGGCGACGGGATTCGCGTTCGGAGGTCTGCTGCTCGTCGGCTTCCTCATGGTTGCCGCGTCCGCGACGGCGGCGACGGGTGCGCGTCGGCTGCTCGTCGTCATCATCGTTTCCATTGCGGGACTCGTCATCGATCGGCGCATACGTGATGCCATCGAGGACCAGGTCCTCCTCGATCTGCTCCACTTCGGCAGCGGCGCGACGTTCCTGCGCGTTCAGACGACGGGAACGACGGGAGCGGCGGGAATCGCCATGCTCATCGTCTTCGGCGTCGTTGTTGCGGTCATTGCCGTCATCACGGCCGCGACCGTCATTCGAAACGTCCGTGCGGTCCGCATCGGCCGTGTCGTGGCTGCGACGGCGGCGGCGACGGGTCGGACGGTCATCGTCGCGGCCATCACGGCTGTCACGGGCATCGTCCGAACCTCTGCGGCCCGTATCGTCGGCATCGTCATCGTCGGACGATCCGCGGCCCGCGGGGGCGGCCGGCAGAATCGGCTCCTGGAACAGCAGCGACGTCATCGGACGCGGGTTGTGACGCGTCTCATGGCCTTCCGGCAGCGCGCTGACGGCGTCGAGCGCACGGTCTTCGGATGATTCGTCACGATTGCCGCGATTGCCGTAATCGTCACGATCGTCACGGTCATCACGCGGCTCGTCGATGATACGGCGACGGCGACGCGACGGGCGATCATCCTCGTCCTGCACGTCCACGGAGGAACGACGGCGACGGCGCGGACGTTCGTCACGCATCTCATCGTCGTCATCGTAACGGGTCACGCGACGACGACGCGGACGCGACGGCTCGGCGTCATCGGCATCATTGAAATCGGCGGAATCACGCGCAGGCTGGGCAGGCTCAAGCTTCGGTTCCTCAAACAAGGGGGCTTTGGCATGCTCCTCGACCTTCAGCTCCAAAGACGCGCCCGCGGCACCTACGCCACGCACCACGCGGCGACCCCCACGACGACGACGCGGAGCCGGATCGGCAGACACAGAACCCGCACTGCTTGCCGCATTATTGGTTGAATTATCGGATGACACAACAGCCTCGACCTGATCGAGGCCCTCATTGGTAGTAGGCACAACGCTCCTCGGCAACGCGCTGCAATCGCATCGCCTTCACTCAAGCCCCAACGGTTCTCACACCACGCTCTCACCGTGGCCGCGCGTCATGGCGCCCGTAGGAAGCAACTTCCGTCAAAAGTCTTCATCATGCGACGGCGGACACCTGCGCTCGCGACTCACAGAACATTCACGCGAGGGGATCAACGCCATCGGATGCGTCGGCGGTTTTGCAGAACCACCGTCTATAAGTATGACACAAAAAACAACGGAGCGTGACAGGACGGGGAATTTATTCCCCCTGCACGCTCCGTTTTCCAATGATTCGCGTTGACACGCCGTGAATGAACGTGCGCCGGCATAGTGGTTCAGCAGCGGTTCAACGGTGGACCAATAGTGGTTCTGCGGCAAGCCCGCGGCAGCGAATTAACGGCGATTCAACGCAGCCAGTCCTCCAGCAGGTCGGCCATGAGCAGCAGATCGGTCTCCGGCAACTGCTCGTCCTGCTTGTGAGCCAGCAGCGGGCTACCCGCGCCGAGATTCACGGCCGGAATGCCCAGAATCGCGAAACGCGCCACATCCGTCCAACCCAGCTTGGCAAGCGGGTCACGACCGGTACGTTCCTTGACAAGCGATACCAGCGATTGGGCAAGCGGCGAATTGAGGCCCGGACGTGCGCTCGGCGATTCGTCCTTCATCTCGATGCCGAAGCCTTCGAACACGCCACCAGTGGCCTGATGCTCGCCGTTGCCGAGTTTCGCGCCCGCATCCGCGCCGATCATCAGCGCCTTCGCCTCGGCGAGCGACTTGTCCGGCGCGAACCGGTAGTTGACGTGCACACGGCACTCGTCGGGAATCACATTGGTACCCTTGCCGCCGGAAATCAGCGTGGCGTTCAGGCCCTCCTGATAGGTCAGGCCATCCACTTCGATGGCGCGGTTCTCATGTGCGTTCAAACGGTTCAGAATCTCGGCCGCCGCGTGGATCGCGTTCTTGCCCATCCAGGCGCGGGCCGAATGCGCGGCAACGCCGTGCGTGATCACGTCGAATCGCATCGTGCCGTTGCAGCCGCCCTCGATGCCGCAACCGGTCGGCTCACCGATGATCGCGAAATCGCCGGTAATCCAATCCGGATGCGACTCGACCACCTTGCGCAGGCCGTTCTTCTCGGCCGCGACTTCCTCATGGTCGTAAAACACGTACGTCAAATCGTATTTCGCATCCGTCAGCGTGGCCGCCAGATACAGCATGACCGCGTCGGAACCCTTCATATCGGTGGCGCCACGACCCCAGATCACACGCTCATGCTCATGACCGGCCGCCACGTCCTCGCGAATCAGCGGATCGCCCGGCTGAAGCCATTTCGGCGGGAAATTGTCGATCACCGGCACCGTGTCGAGATGGCCGGCAAGAATCACGCGGCGCTCGCGGCCGAAATCGGTGGACGCGACCAGAGTATCGCCGTGCCTGCGCACTGTCAGATGCGGCTGTTTTTTCAGGAACACCTCGACGGCGTCCGTCAACGGGCCTTCGTCATCGCTGACGGAGTAGGCGCCCATGATCTGTTCCATCAGCTCGTTGAGCTGTTCCTGCTTGGTGGCGGAAGCGGAAAATCCAATCGTAAGTTCGTTCATGCCGTCCATTATCCGGCAAAAGCCGGTGACAATCGCATTTCGGGCGTGCTTTTGAGACGGTCGGCCATGCTGTCGTGCGCTTGGTGACACACTAGGTAGCGGTCCGAGGCAACGGCCGCAGCGAAAAGGAGAGTGCAATGCCGGGTCTATTGAGCGCGATGGAAGGTTTCTGCGTCATCGGCATCGTCATCGCCACCGGCTATGTGGCCGCGCGCATGCGCATCGGCGGGCCGACCGCGCAGATGGTGCTCAACAGGTTCAGCTTCTTCGTGTCGAGCCCGTGCCTGATGTTCGCCATCCTGTCCAAGGAGAAAATCTTCGAGATCTTCCATTCCTCCATCGTCGTGGCGTTTTTTTCGGCGCTGCTGGTGGGCGTGGTCTTCCTGATCCTCAACCGGCTGTTCTTCCATATGAAAGCCGCGGACGCCACCATCGGCGCACTGAATTCGCTGTATCTGAACTCGAACAACATCGGCCTGCCGATAGCCACGTACATTCTGGGCAATCCGGCGCTTGTCGCGCCGATTCTGGTCATGCAGCAGGCGGTGTTCACGCCGATCGGCCTGACCGTGCTCGACGTGACCACCAAAGGCAAGGTCTCCGCGAAGGAGATCCTGAAACAACCGTTGCATCAGCCGCTGCTCATCGGCTCGCTGCTGGGCATCGCCGTGTCCGCGATTTCCGCGAAGGTCGGCTATTTCGTGATTCCGAGCTTCATCTACGACCCGATCGATATGATCGGCGATTCCGCGGTGCCGATGATTCTGATGGCGTTCGGCATGTCGTTGCACGGCACGAAGCCGTTGCAGGACAAGTCGAATATTCCGGCGGTGTTCACGGTGGCCGCTTTGAAGAACATTGTGATGCCGATCATCGCGTTCCTGCTGTCGTATTTCGTGATGGGCTTCCGTGGCGCCACGCTGTACGCATGCGTGGTGCTTGCCGCATTGCCGACCGGGCAGAACGTCTACAATTACGCGGCGCGGTACAACGTGGGTCTGTCGTTCGCACGCGACGGCATTCTTTTCTCGACGCTGTCATCGCCGATTTTCATCGCAATCATCGCGGTGCTCCTCGGCTGACCTCGCCAGTCCTCGCCGCGGTATCCACGACCGCCGCGGCGAGGCCATCAATCGTCCATACGGTAGCCGGCATAACCGAGCCCGTGCGCCGCATGATTCGCGGCACACCCTCCGAGCACCATCAGCGCATAACACAAGCCGATTCCCGCGGCCAACGTAAGCAACGAAGCCGGATTGAGCAACGACGTTGCCAGAATCGGAAACAGCAACAACACCGAGCACCCCAATGAAACGGCCATCACCGTGTTGAGCGGGGTGATCACTTCCATCATGCGTGCCTTGTCGAGCGTCGCCTCATCCGTGCCTTCCAACGCAAGCATGCGGTACTCGTCGGCCTGGTCGTAGACGTTGCCCGTCTGCATCACGCCGGAACTGACGGCGGCGAGCACCGCGGCAAAGGCGAGCGTCAGGAAACCACCCATCGCTATATCGCGCATGTACAGCATAGATGGGTCGAACGGGTCGTGGTTGCCTCCGATTCCGGTGGCAAGCAATCCGCACACCGACGTCATCCCCGCGATGAACACAGCGAGCGCCACACCGGACACGTTACGCCAAGCACGCTTGGGATTGTCGAGGATACGGCGCATGGCAATCATAGTGGCCGCGTCCTTCGGGTGTTTCGCACGCGATCTGGCGCGCATCGCCACCACCCAGGTACCGACGACGTTCACCATGGCGAAACCGAGGAAGAAGACGCCGAAGATGATGGCGTAGACCACCATCTGACCCAAGTGCGCGAATGCGGAGACGCTGTTGAGCAGCAGGTAGCCTACGGCCAACACGGCAAGGAAAATCAGTGCGCGCCATGCGGATGGCATGGGTTGTCCGGTACGTTGCGTCACGCCAAGCGGGGTGATGGCCACGCGGCGTAGGGCGACCAGCGCGGAGACCAAGGCAAGCAGCGTGACTCCGACGGTCACGGCCGCCAGAGCAGGCAGTCCCACCCACAACTGTTCGAAGGTGAAATGCTGGTTTTGGAAGTCGAGCAGCATGATCGCCGGTATCAGCGCGAAGTAGCCGGCCATGCCGACCAGCGCGCCAAGCAGAGCCTGGCCACCCGCATCGAGCGCGGTGAGTTTCGTGACCTGCGCGGTGGTGGCGCCCGCAAGTCGCAGTGCGGCGAGACGTGCGTCCCTGCGGGAGGCCGCGAGACGGGCCGCCGAGCCGGCGAGCGCCACGAACGGCACGATGAGTAGCAGACTGGCGAATGCGGCGAGCAGCACATAGCCGTCGGAATAGGTGTTCATGACGGCTGTGGCCTGGTCGGCCGTCCAATGGCCGTCGCCGACCGTGGCGACGAGCTTGTCGGCGTGCGCCAGGGTTTTGGACCATGTTTCGTATGTACCGGGCGCGCACCTGTTGGAATTGATCATGCAACCGAACGTGTGGTCGGCGGAGGCCCGCCAGATGAAGCCATGCAGGCCTCCGAGCACGGTGAGGAAGATGGCGGTTGCGGAGGCGAAGGCCGTGATTGCCAGCACGGAAGTGTGGCTGGTTGAACCGCGTGTGCCGGGGCGGTGGAACAATCGCCATAATTGGAAGGTGTTCATCGCGCGCCTCCGTTGGTTGACGGCGTACGTGCAGGCTGTGCGGATTGTGTGGATGGCCCGGGTTGCGCTGGCTTCGGTAAATAGAGTCTGCCATCGCGCATGGTAACCGTGTGGTTGCAGAACGCGGCGACGTTCGGATCATGTGTGACGACGATGACGGCAGCACCGGTCGAACGCGCGGCCTGCATAAGGATACCCATGATCTCGTGGCCGGTCTGTTGGTCGAGCGCTCCTGTCGGTTCATCGGCGAAGATGACGGCAGGGCGTACGGCAAGTGCGCGGGCGATGGCGACGCGTTGCATCTGTCCGCCGCTCATTTCGCCGGGGCGCTGCTGGGCGAGCTGCCGCAATCCCAATCGTTCCAACCACAACATGGCGGCGTCGGTGGCCTGTCGGTAATCCGCGCCACCCAGCATCATGGGCAGGGCGATGTTTTCGATGGCCGGCAGTTCCGGCAGCAGTTGTCCGGATTGGAAGACGAAGCCGAAGGCGCTGCGGCGCAGTTTGGTGCGGTCAGCGTCGCTCAACCGCGCCAGGTTGGCACCGCGAAACATCACATTGCCGGCTGTCGGGGTGATGATGCCGGCGAGTGCGTGCAGTAACGTCGATTTGCCGGAACCGGACGGTCCCATGACCGCGATGCTTTCGCCTGCCTGGATGCCGAAATCCACGTGATTGAGCGCCAGCATGTGTGTGGCGTTCGGTGTCGCCTGTTGGGTCGAATAATCCATGACCAGATCGGTCGCGTGAAGTATGTGTTCCATGTTTCCTACGGTACGGAAACGGATTGGTCCCGGCCATCAGACGGCGGGATGAACTTACAGGTTTCCTTCCGGCATGCATCATCCGCAAGGATTAGCGTAATCGCGGACTGCGGATGAGATGCCGTATGTCAGACGAGATGCCAGGAGAGGCGGTGCAGGTCGCTGGGCCCGAATTCAGCGATGGCGTCACGGTGTGCGGCCGAACCGTAACCCTTGTTGCGGGCCCATTCATAGGGTTCATATTGGGGTTGCGCTCCCAGTTCGACCATGAGCCGGTCTCGCGTGACTTTGGCGATGACGGCTGCGGTGGCCACGGTGGCGCAGTACCTGTCGCCCTTCACTTTGGTAGAGACTTCCGCAGGAACCGGCACGTCAGGCGCGTCGAAGGTGTTCAGCGCTTTGGTGATGTAGTCGTTCGGTCCGTCGAGGATCGCACCGACCTTCACCGGCTTGCCGTCAAGCATGCCATCGCCGTCGATGCCGAGTTTCTCTTCCGCTTGGCCGAGTGCGCGCAATGCGGCGATGCCAAGCGCATAGGAGATGCCCCAATCGTCGATTTCCGTATTGCTGGCCGAGCCGACCGCCCAGGACGCGCACCACGATTTAAGCTCTTCGAATATGGCTTCGCGGCGGTGTTCCGTCAGCATTTTGGAATCGGCCACGCCGTCGGGCACTTGCAGCGGCGACGAACCGGACAGATCGCACGCGCGAATCGCAGCGGCACCGACCATGACGGGACCGGCGAGCGAACCGCGGCCGACCTCGTCGAAACCGACGATCACATCGAAACCGGAGGCCGCGATCGCCCGTTCCATATCCAGCGTGGGCACTACGGAAACGGACATCAGTCGGCAGATCCTTCCGGCACGTCCTTGAACACGTCGTGGTGTGCATCCAGCGTGCTGATATGATTTAGCGGCCAATACTTGACCAGACCGACGCCGACCACGTCGGAAACCGGCACGAGGCCGTGCGAGGAATCATCCTGATGGTAGCGGGAATCAGCGGAATTGGCGCGATTGTCGCCCATGACGAACACATGTCCCGCAGTCACTTTTTCACTGAACGCGAAGGAGCTGGGGTCCACGCCGGAGCGGATGTACGAAGTTTCGTCGATGGCCACGCCGTTGACCGTGACCGGCTTGCCGGGCCCCTCGCAGGCCACGGTGTCACCGGGCAGGCCGATAAGTCGTTTGATGAGGTAGTCGCCGCCGAATCGGCCGCTGTTCTCCTGCTGCAGCCAATGGTCAGGGTCCTTGAAGACCACCACGTCGCCGCGCTGGAGCTTGAAGACTTTGGGGGTGAGTTTGCTGGTGATGACCCGGTCGCCCGGTTCGATGGTGTTCAGCATGGAGCCGGACGGAATCACGTAGAAGCCGAACAGGAACATGCGCACCAGCAGCACGATGACGATGGGTATGCCGCACCAGATCAGGGTGTCTCGTAAGCCGAAGCTTTCCTCGCTTTCGACTCTTCTTCTGGCATGCTTCATGGGATTCCTTACCGTCCGGTTTCACGCACTGGCCCCTATCATAGCGGCCCAATATAGAAAATCGGCTCCTCGACGGGTTGCCGAAGAGCCGATTTCACGCTTTATTCGCGATTCGAACTCACTTCTCGGAGTTGTCGCGGCGCTCGACGATACGAGCGGCCTTACCGCGCAGGTTGCGCAGGTAGTACAGCTTGGCGCGACGCACGCGGCCCTTGCGGACCACCTTGATGGAATCGATGGCCGGGGAGTGCAGCGGGAAGCGGCGCTCGACACCGGTGCCGAAGCTGATCTTACGAACAACGAAGGTCTCACGGACGCCGCCACCCTGACGAGCGATCACCACGCCGGTGAAAGCCTGCAGACGGGAGTTGTTGCCTTCCTTGATCTTCACGTTGACTTCGACGGTGTCGCCAGGACGGAAAGCCGGGATTTCCTCGGCCGGCTTCAGGTGCTTGGCGTCAAATGCTTCAATAGCGTTAACCATTGTGTTTCCTCGAGTCGCCGCCGCATATCAGCGCACAGGTAAGGGCTTCGTACGGCGTTCTTGCGATTGCCGTCTCGGCCTGTTCTTCCGCTCCGCAGGTCTGCCTGCGAAGGGTTGCCAATCCGCCGGAAATATTGCGATTGCGCACGTCCGCAGCTACCTGCGACCGTTCCGGCTGGACCCGAAGAAAAGCGAGATTATGCGGCGTCCCGCCTTTCGGCACAGCAATAATCAAAAATACCCCATCCGCAAGACACAGATGGGGTATTTCGTTCAGCTATGCATCACGTGTCACAGAGTTCTGACGAAGGTCAGAACTCACGGTTCGCGCGGTAGAACTGGATCAGGGACTGGGTGGACGGATCCTGGGCGGCCAGGGCGTCATCATCCTTGGAGATGGCCGGGGTGATTTGCTTGGCAAGCTGCTTGCCGAGCTCGACGCCCCACTGGTCGTAGGAGTCCAGACCCCACACGGTGCCCTCGACGAAGGTGATGTGCTCGTACAGGGCGATGAGCTCGCCGAGCGCGAACGGGGTCAGAGCCACGCCGAAGATGGAGGTGGTCGGACGGTTGCCGGTGAACACGCGGGCCGGGACGATCTCTTCCGGGGTGCCCTCAGCGCGCACTTCGTCGGCGGTCTTGCCGAAGGCCAGGGCCTTGGTCTGGGCGAAGTAGTTGCCCAGGAACAGCTCGTGCACGTCCTGGTCGCCGTCCTTGGTCGGGTTCGGGGTGTTCACGAACGCGATGAAGTCGGCCGGGATGAGCTGGGTGCCCTGGTGGATCAGCTGGTAGAAGGCGTGCTGGCCGTTGGTGCCCGGCTCGCCCCAGAAGATCTCGCCGGTCTCGGAGGTGACCGGGGTGCCGTCCCAACGCACGGACTTGCCGTTGGACTCCATGGTCAGCTGCTGCAGGTAGGCCGGGAAGCGGTGCAGGTACTGGTCGTACGGCAGCACGGCGTGGGAGGCGACCTTGAAGAAGTTGCGGTACCACACGTTCAGCATGCCGAGCAGCACGACGACGTTCTTCTCGAACGGGGTGTTGGCGAAGTATTCGTCGATCTCGTGGAAGCCGTGCAGGAACTCCTCGAAGCGGGCCGGGCCGAAGACGACGGCCAGAGAGGTGCCGACGGCGGAGTCGACGGAGTAACGGCCGCCGACCCAGTTCCAGAAGCCGAACGCGTTGTTCGGGTCGATGCCGAATTCGGCGACCTTCTCCAGGTTGGTGGAGACGGCGACGAAGTGCTTCTTGATGGCCTCGGCCTTCTGAGCCTCGTCGCCCTCGGCGATGGCGCCGTTGGCGGTGAGCTCTTCGAGCAGCCAGGTGCGGGCTTCGCGAGCGTTGGTCAGGGTCTCCAGGGTGGTGAAGGTCTTGGAGACGATGATGAACAGGGTGGTCTCCGGGTCGAGGCCCTTGGTCTTCTCGGCCAGGTCGTTCGGGTCGATGTTGGAGATGTAGCGGGCGGAGATGCCAGCGTCGGCGTACGGCTTCAGCGCTTCGTACACCATGACGGGACCCAGGTCGGAACCACCGATGCCGATGTTGACCACGGTCTCAATCTTCTTGCCGGTCACGCCGGTCCACTCGCCGGAGCGGACCTTGTCGGCGAACGCGTAGATGCGGTCGAGCACCTCACGCACGTCCTTGACGGTGTCCTGGCCGTCGACGATGTACTTGCCCTCGTCCTCGACCGGGCGGCGCAGCGCGGTGTGCAGCACGGCGCGGTCCTCGGTGTTGTTGATGTGCACGCCGGTGTACATGGCCTTGGTGCGCTCGTCGAGCTTGACGGCCTTGGCCAGGTCGGCGAACAGCTGCAGGGTCTCCGGCTTGATCAGGTTCTTGGACAGATCGAAGTGCAGGTCGCCTGCATCGAAGCTCAGCTTCTCGACGCGCTCGGCGTCATCGGCGAACCACTGCTTGAGGCTGATGCCCTCGGACTGCAGCTCGTCGTAGTGCTTCTGCAGCGCGGCCCACTCCGGGGTCTTGGTGGCGTCAACGGGAGGATTGATGGCCATGTTGATAGGTCCTTTCATCATCACTGTGAAGCGGAACGTGACGGTGGAATCTCGTTCGATTTTCCACGGCACGAGCCGTTTTCTTCACCTCACAAGATACTCACAAAAGCCGACAGAACAACACAAAAATGTTTCCCGAGTTAACACATTCGGTCGGAAGCGCGATATACCGCGGTTCCGACCACTTTTCAGCGGCGACATGCCAGATAAACGACGATTACTGAAATCGTATGCAACGTTCAGCGGAAAAGCTTCAACGCACGTGGAAACGGCTGTCGTATGCAACGATCGCATTACGATTACGTACGCAACTTACGCACGACCACGCACGCGGCTTACGCAAGTCAGGCGATGGCGGCGAGCAGGAAGTGCGCGCCGGTCATCATGACCAGGCCGATGATCGCGGACACGGACAGCGAGAAGCCGGCGAGTTTCGCATTGCCGAGCACTTCGTCGGTGAACAGGGTGGAGAACACGGCGATTGGCGCGAGGCAGCACATCACCACGGCTTCGCGCACATTGGCGCCGAACGGCAGCACGAACCATGCGCAGACGGCGAACAGCAGGCCGAATGGCAGTCGCAGGCCGATGATCTTCAGCAGCTTCATCACATCGTCACGGCCGGCGGGCAGGTCCATCAGCATGCCGACCATCAGCATGGCGACGAACGAGTTGGCGTTGGCGAGCGGCTCAACGAACGTGGCCACGACGGCGGGGATCTTCACATTGGCAAGCATGAGCACGATCATGACCAGGTAGGTGTCGAACGGGATGGAGCCGAAGAAGCCTTTCGCCACGTTGCGTAGCAGCGCGTGGCGTGCCAGCCGGCGGGCATCGCGATCCTTGGGTTTCGTATACGGCAGCACCGGCGCATGCCCCTGGTACTGCTCGTCCAAGGTCTTGCCGGGCTGGATGTGCAGGAGGGTCTGCGTCATGACGTTCGTGCCGGCCGCCACCATCACGCAGTTGCCGATGTCGAACATGGCCGCTGGCACGATCGCCGCGGTGCCGAGAAACGCCTGTGCCACGGGGAAGCAGAAGCAGCCGATGTTGAAGCCGGAACCGTTGAGCATGGTGAACGCGCGATCCTGCACAGGCGTGTGACGTGTGGTGAGGAAGATGAGCACGGGCGGGATGAACGCGACCACGAAGCCGAAAACGGAGATCCACAGCATGCTGGAATCATGCGGGTTCGTGGCGAACGAGTAGATGATGGCGCAGGGCAGAACCAGGTTGAACAGGGCGACCTGCATGATGCGGTAGTCGCGGTTTTTGAATTTGCCGGCGCGTTTGAACAGGTAGCCGGTGAGGATGATGGCCAGCAGCGCGATTGGCTGAATTAACGTGGACATGTGCGCGAGATGGGACTTGAACCCACACGTCAAAGACACAGGAACCTAAATCCTGCGCGTCTACCAATTCCGCCACTCGCGCAATCACCATCCGCGCACGGCGAAAACCGATACGCACGGATGCACATATGCAAAACCCTAGATGCTCGGAAAACCTCCGAACATCTAGGGCAGTGGAGCCACTTGACAGAATCGAACTGTCGACCTGCTCATTACGAGTGAGCCGCTCTACCGACTGAGCTAAAGTGGCGCAATGCCCGGTAAGCATACGCTAGCCGCGCACAAGAAACAAAGCATAGCGGAAAAACCGGACGAGCACAAATCGCACGCACGCCATCCAGTGTCGTGCGCCACGGCAAGCGCCCGTCGCGGCCGTCATCCGATGTTATTTGACCAGCGCTTCGATCGATGCGACCAGCGCGCGCAGCGCCTTGCCTCGATGGGAGACCGCGTTCTTCTCGGCCAGCTCCATTTCGGCGGACGTGAGCTTTTCGCCGGCATCGACCGCACGCTGCGGCTGATCGTTCGGCACAAACAGCGGATCGTAGCCGAAACCGTTGGCGCCGCGCGGGGCACGCAGCAGCACGCCCGGCATTTCGCCGACTTCGACGGTTTCGCTGGCGATCGTGTACGGCTTATCATCATCCGCACCGTCCGTCTTACGCTCTCCTGGCACGACCAGCGCGGCGGCGCAGCGGAACCGTGCGGTGCGCTTGCTGTCGGGGATGTCGGCCAGCCGCTTGAGCAGCAGCGCGTTGTTGGCCTTGTCGTTGCCGTGCTCGCCGGCCCAGCGTGCGGACAGAATGCCCGGCGCGTTGCCCATGACGTCCACGATCAGGCCGGAATCGTCCGCGACTGCCGGGCAGCCGGTGCGTTCGGCCACGTCGCGCGCCTTGATGAGCGCGTTCTCCTGGAAGGTCACGCCGTCCTCGACCGGATCGGGCAATCCCAGGGAGCCTGCGGAGACGAGCTCGATGTCGGCGGCGTCCGCGCCGAGACGTTCCTCGAGAATGCGGCGGATTTCCGCCAGTTTGCCTTCGTTATGCGTAGCGACGATGATCTTCATGCCTTACGGTTCCTTCCGTCGTTTTCCGACTTATATCTGTTTGCGTTGTTCCATGCGCGCCGAGTCGCCGGCATCGGACCGTCAACGTCCTACATTCAGCGCATGCCGTGCCGTCGATCGGCTCAGTCGAGCGCGAGCGCGGCGCGTTGGGCGGCCTGCAGCTCCCTGTTGCCTTTTTCGGCGAGGTCGAGCAGGGTGTTGAGTTCGGCGCGGTTGAACGGAC
>ENA-OXQU01000464-OXQU01000464.1-human-gut-metagenome-genome-assembly--contig:-NODE-464-length-13206-cov-8.84845_pt1 | contig 13206 bp, 6 predicted proteins | sample MGYA00249585_ERZ652569 | MGnify/ENA primary metagenome ERZ652569 (study PRJEB26925, sample SAMN05826638) | human gut metagenome | biome: ENVO:2100002; feature: ENVO:00000062; material: ENVO:00002003...
AAGGCAGCGGCATCGGGATGGGCATCGTGAAAAAGCTGGTCGGGCTGATGGGCGGTACCGTGGAGGTGGAGAGCAAAATCGGTGTCGGCTCCACGTTTACCGTGACCATTCCCAGCCGCATTGCGTCCGAGGAGGAAGCACAGGCAAAACGAGAAATCAACCCCTCGGACAAAAAGTGCCTGTGCGGTACAAGAATTCTGCTGACCGAGGATAACGACCTCAATGCGGAGATTGCCGCTGAGCTATTGCAGGAGGAAGGCTGCACGGTAGACCGCGCAAAAGACGGCGTGGAATGTGTGGATATGCTGGAAAAGGCGGCAAACGGAACGTATCAGATTATCCTTATGGATGTCCAGATGCCCGTGATGAACGGCTACGATGCGGCAAGAGTGATACGAAGGATGGGCGACCCCCAAAAGGCGAATATCCCCATTGTCGCGATGACGGCAAACGCTTTTTCCGAGGACAGACAAGCGGCACTGGATGCCGGGATGAACGACCATATCGCAAAGCCGATCGATATGAACATTCTTGTATCGACCCTGCGGAAATACCTTTGATGCGGACAGAAGGTTGCCGTATATAAGAACGACCCATAGACCGCAATACAACCTGTAAACGAATACCGCCGGGGAGCCTTCCCGTTTTTGGAAGGCATCCCCGGCGGCTTTTTGGTTTATATAGAAGTGATTCTGACTTACAAGCCAATATTCACATCTGGAACCCAAGGACACGGCGGTATATAAGCTCATCACGACCAAGCCGGGCGAGGCGACATCAGAGAGATGATAGAATCACCAACGCCGCCCATTTTTCAAACAGCAATGTGTTCCGGTACAACTTTTCTGTAAGCAGCAAAGAATGAATTTATTTGAATTTATTATGATTTTTGACTTGTCCATCGACGACTTATATGGTATAATACCTGCATCCAAGTTCATAAGCAAACCCGGCGCAAGCCGGCGACGCAAAGCTATAGGGACCCATTGGGTCAGCCAGTTGCCAGCAAGAAATTGTTGCTTTTTCTGTCATCAGTAGCTTTGTGTTCTTTTTTGAAAACATGGGTTGACAAGGGTGAATGCACAGCGATATGCTGACCACAGAACAGAGCGGAGCAGAGCAGAGCAACTATAATGCTCTGCCGTTTTCGGTTGCCCGCAAATATTGTTTTATAAGGTTAGATAACGCTTTCAGGTATGGGTTCGCCATACCTTGAAAGCGTTGTTTGTTTTTTTAGGCGCCATACATATAAAGGTAGAGGGGATTGTACTATGAATCTTATAAAGCGAGCCGGTGTTTACAGGAAACTGGCCATTCTGACAGCGATGCTGATTCTAACGGCGCTGCTGTCTTTCCCGGCGCGTGCGGAAGAGGCGGAAAGCCAGCATGAGCGCGTGCGCGTTGGCTTTTTTGCGATGGACGGCTATCACATGATGGATGAAGATGGAAACCGCAGCGGTTACGGCTATGATTTCCTCCGCCTGATGGCGCGCTATTGGGATGCAGACTATGAGTACATCGGCTATGACAAAAGCTGGGAGGATATGCAGCAGATGCTGCTGGACGGCGAGATCGACATGGTCACTTCTGCCAGCAAAACGCCTGACCGCGAAGAATTGTTTGATTTTTCCCGTCCCATCGGAACCAGCAACGATATCCTGACGATTCGCGGCGATAATACTGCTATCGTTGAGGGGCAATACAGTACCTACAATGGGATGCGTGTTGCACTCCTGAACGGAAACTCCCGGAATGTTGAATTTGCAGAGTATGCACAGGCCAAAGGCTTTACCTACACATCGGTTTATTTCGATTCGACTGAGGAGATGGCAAAGGCCCTTCAGAACGGAACGGTCGATGCCATTGTCACCAGTTCCCTGAGCAGGATAAACAACGAGCGCATCCTTGAAAAATTCGGCAGCAGTGATTTTTATGTGATCGTCAAAAAAGGAAATACCGAGCTTCTGAACCAGGTAAATTATGCAATCGATCAGATGAACGCCGCCGAGGGCAACTGGAAAACGACCCTCTATAGCAAAAATTACGAAAGCGCTGATGCCAAAAATCTGGAGTATACGGAAGAAGAAAAACGCATCATCGCCCAATATTCCAAGGACAATCCCCTTCACATCCTGTGCGACCCGACCCGGTATCCCTATTCTTATACAGAAGATGGCGAGGTAAAGGGCATTCTCCCGGACTATTTCCGGAAGATAGCGGACTATGCCGGGCTTTCCTATGAATTTCTTGTCCCCGCAACCAGAGATGAATATATCGCGTATCAAAGCGATAAGACCGCGGTAGACATCAGCATTGATGCACGATTGGATACGGACAATTACGCAGAAACCAAAGGATGGGGATTGACCGCACCCTATATCACGATGCGTATGGCAAGGGTGACGCGGAGAGATTTTGACGGGAACATCCATGTCGTCACCACGGTCAATCAGACCGTGGCCAAGTCGATCGAAGATGTATTGGCACCCGGTGCGGAAAAACTGATGTGCAGTACCCGTCAGGAGATGATGGAGGCTGTCCGTGACGGCAAGGCGGATGCAGCGTTTGTCTACTATTATATGGCGCAGGCGTTTATCAACGGCGACACGACAGGCACCATGACCTACACGCCGCTGGAACAGCCCACCTTCAGCTACCGCATGGTGGTTTCCTCCAAGGAAAATCACGCGCTGGCAGGTATCCTGACAAAGGCAATGTACGCGATGCCGGAGAATCTTGTCGAGGATCTTGCGGCGCAGTACACCGCATATAAAGCGACAAATCTGACCTTTGCAGACATGATCCGCCTGCATCCGGCTGCGGCTTTCCTTATCATCGTATTTATCTCGTGTACGGCGGTCGCGCTGATTATTATTATGAGCCGTTTGCAGACGCGCAGAAAATTACAGCTTGCCGCCCAGCAGAAAGCAGAAGAAATGACCACCCTTGCAGAGCAGGCGCAGGCCGCCAGCAAAGCAAAAAGTGTCTTCCTTTCCAATATGTCCCACGATATCCGTACCCCGATGAATGCCATCATCGGCTTTACGAATATCGCGTTGCATCAGGATTCTGTACCCGAAATCCACAACTGCCTGAAAAAAATCGAGGACAGCTCGGATCATCTGCTGTCCCTGTTGAATGATATACTGGATCTGAGCCGCATCGAAAGCGGAAAGGTGGTATTCTCCCCGGTTCCGGCGGATATCACCGCCGTTACGGATAGTGCAATTGAGATCATAAAAGGTACCCTTCTGAACCGGAGCCTGAACTTTGAGGTACACCGTGAACCGATGGAAAATCCCTATGTCATGACGGAGCCTGTCCGCATCCGGGAGATTCTGGTCAACATCCTGAACAACGCCGTAAAATTCACCAATGACGGCGGTACGATCCGTCTGGATGTGAGCAACCGTCCGGGAGCCGATGCACAGCACAGGGTGGTTTGCTATCGAGTTCAGGATACCGGTGTCGGTATGAGCGAGGAATTCCAGACAAAGCTCTTTGACGAATTCGAACAGGAGAAAAACGACGCAAGAACGCAGTATAAAGGCACAGGTCTGGGTATGCCCATCGCAAAGAGATATGTAGAATTGATGGGCGGAACCATTGCGGTGGAAAGCAAAAAGGGAGTCGGTACGACCTTTACCGTGGAAATCCCCATGGAACTGACAAGCTCTGAAAAGGTCGAAAAAACAAAGAAACCGGCAAAGCGCAAAAGCCTGAAAGGGATCAAGGTGCTTCTGGCAGAGGATAACGATTTGAACGCCGAGCTTGCCACGATACTGTTAGAGGATTCGGAGATGATCGTAACCCGTGCGGCGGACGGGCAGGAGGTTGTCGACCTGTTTGCAAATCACCCGGCGGGTACCTATGATATTATCCTGATGGACATTATGATGCCGAAAATGGACGGACTGCAGGCAGCAAAAGCCATCCGCGCCATGCAGGCGGAACGCCCGGATGCAGAAGAAATCCCCATCATTGCACTGTCGGCCAACGCTTTTGCGGAGGATGTGCAGACCTCTCTGGATGCGGGCATGAACGGTCATGTTTCCAAGCCTCTTAATGTGGCAGAGGTAGCCAAAGTCATTGCGAGAAATCTGAATAAGTCATGACAGCTTTTTGCAAATCAAGGCAGGTGGTTTCTGGTAAAGATAAAAATTCAATAACCGGCGAAGCAAAGGCACGGCTGTCAACATTTTGACAACTGTATAGCTTTTGAATATGTTTATAAAAACATGGAATGTATGTTGGAATCTTGTCGTTATCATGATAAAAGATTTAAATTATTCTGTCTGACATTGCCCGCGCACTTTGCAGAACGCGGCGCACGAAACAGGAACCCCGCAAAGAAATTACAGCAGTATTTTTATAGGTCGTGATGGTATTGTTAAAAAGCCCGGGCAGCCTGCCGGATAAGGGCAGGCTGTCTTCAGGCCGCGAGGAGAACGATTGGATGAAAAAGAAACGACTGTACAAATTTTTTGCCCTGCTTGCAGCCATGGTGCTGAGCTTGTCCCTGCTGACCGGATGCGCCGGAAAAAGCACCGAGGCAGTGCAGGCGCAGGAGGACGCCGAAACCATTCAGGTATATCTGTGGACCAACAACCTGTACGAAAAGTACGCCCCTTATGTGCAGGCACAGCTGCCGGATGTAAACATTGAGTTTATCGTAGGCAACAACGACTTGGACTTTTATAAGTTTTTGCAGCAAAACGGCGGTCTGCCGGACATTATTACCTGCTGCCGTTTCTCCCTGCACGATGCTGCCCCCTTAAAGGACAGCCTGATGAACCTTGCTACCACCAACGAGGCAGGTGCCATCTACAATACCTACCTCAACAGCTTCAAAAATGAGGACGGCAGCGTAAACTGGCTGCCCGTATGCCCCGATGCCCACGGTCTTGTGGTCAACCGCGACCTTTTTGTGCAGTACGGCATCCCGCTGCCCACCGATTACGCCAGCTTTGTCGCTGCCTGTAAGGCCTTTGAGGAAGTGGGAATCCGCGGCTATACCGCCGATTATCTGTACGACTACACCTGCATGGAAACGCTGCAGGGGCTTTCTGCTGGCGAGCTTACGACCATAGCAGGGCGCAAATGGCGCACCGCCTACAGCGACCCCGCCAACAACACCCGTGTCGGGCTGGACGATACCGTGTGGCCGGGCGGCTTTGAGCGTATGGAGCAGTTCATCCAGGACACAAGTCTTACGGCGGCGGATCTGGAGCTGAATTACGATGACGTGGTCGAGATGTTCGGCAACGGGCAGCTTGCCATGTACTTCGGCTCCTCCGCCGGTGTAGGGATGTTCCAAGAGCAGGGTATTGACGCAACCTTTTTGCCGATCTTCAGCCAGAACGGGGAAAAGTGGCTGATGACCACGCCCTACTTCCAAGTGGCATTGAACCGCGATTTGGAGCAGGACGCCGCGCGGCGCGAAAAGGCGATGCAGATCCTGCACGTCATGCTGTCGGAGGATGCGCAGGAACAGATCCTTGCGGAAGGGCAGGACCTGCTCAGCTACAGCCAGAGCGTAAGCTACCACCTGACCGACACCATGAAGGACGTGCGCTCGGTGGTGGAAGAAAACCATATGTATATCCGCATCGCCTCCAACGATTTCTTTGCCATCTCGCAGGATGTGGTTTCCAAGATGATCGCGGGCGGATATGACGCCGAGCAAGCCTATCGAGCGTTTAATGCCCAGCTTCTGGCAGGGGAAAAGCCCGACACCAGCGACATTGTGCTGACCAGCGAAACCGCCTATTCCAATGTATTCCACAAAAACGGCGGCAATGCGTCCTTCTCGGTTATGGCAAACACGCTGCGCGGGCTGTACGGCACGGATGTGTTGGTGGCACCCGCCAGCAGCTTTACCGGCAGCGTGCTGCAGGCCGACTATACCAAGGCAGCGGTGCGCGCCATGATCATGCCCAACGGGCTTATGTCGTACCAGCGCACCATGACGGGCGCCGAGCTGAAGGACACCCTGCGCGCCTTTGTGGAGGGCTGCGAGGGCGGCTTTACCCCGTTCAACCGCGGTTCCCTGCCGGTGGTCAGCGGCATCGCCCTGCAGGTACAGGAGAACGACGGCAGCTATACGCTGACCGGCGTTACCCGCAGCGGGCAGCCTCTGCGGGACGATGATACCGTTACCGTGACCTGCCTGGCGACAGAAAAGCAGATGGCACCGCTGCTGCAGGACGAAACCCGCGCGTTTGAGCGCGGGGCGGACACGGTCAAAAACCTCTGGAGCAAGGCACTTTCCGAAGGCAGCGTGGTGCTTGCCGCGCCGGAAAGCTATATTACGTTAGGGGGGGGTAAAACGCTATGGAAGATGATAAGCGGAAACTGAAAACAAAGCGCCGTTTTCCGCGCAAAAGGCTGACGGCTGCCGCTGTTTTGCTGGTAATCGCGTTTTTTGTCTGCCTTAGCGTGCAGTACCTTTCGTTTGTATCCAAAACCGTCTACGAAGAAAGCACCGCGCATCTGGATGAAATTCTGCATAAATCCAACAGTATGCTGAGCATGATCGCCAACAAAAACATCTCCTATCTGCATTTGTGGAACGGCTTTCTGGACAGCAACCCCGATGATGCCGGAACGCAGGCGTATCTGGAGTCTGCGCAGAAGGAGCTTGGCTTTGCCGGATTCTACTTTCTTTCTTACGACGGCAACTACATGACACCCGGCGGTGAAACAGGCTATCTTGGCTTGCAAAGCAATCTGGACGAGCTGCTTGCCGATCAGGACGACGTTGTGATGAATACGGCTTTGCCGGGGCAGGACCCGATGCTGGTGTTTATCTGCCCCGAAACCAAGGGCGTCTACCGCGGCTTTGCCTACGATGCCATCGCCATCAGCCGCTACAATGCCGACGTGATGAAAACTGTGGACGAATCGGCTTTCGGCGGTGCTGCCAGCAGCTATGTCATCTACCCGGATGGACAGGTCGTGATTGAAGATATTGCAGAGGGCGAGGAATCCATCTATAACCTTGTTGCGGTACTGCGCGATTATTCCGACCTTACCGAGACGCAGATGCAAGAGCTTGTCAGCGACTTTGCAAAAGGTGCCAGCGGAAACCGTGAGGTGACGCTGGGCGGCACAAGATACTATCTGGTCTACGAGAGCGCCGGTGTCCAGAACTGGATCATGGCGGGCATTGTCCCCGTAGATGTCGTCAATGCCGGTATGAATCAGCTTTGGCTGCGCACGGTGCAGATTGTAACCGGCATTGTTTTGACGATTGCCGTGCTGATCATTCTGCTGGTTACGCGCTGGGGTCACGTCAAGCTGCGCCGCAAGGATTACGAGATTCTGTGCCGGGACGAGCTGTTCCAAAAGCTGTCCCAAAACGTGGACGATGTTTTCCTGATGCTGGATGCAAAAACCTACAAGGCAGATTATCTCAGCCCGAACATGGAACGGCTGCTGGGTCTGACGCGGGAGAGTGTGCGCGAAAATATCAATACCTTGGCGCTGCTGCACCCGAAGGATTTCCCCGACCGCACCAAGAACTTTCTGGAAGGGCTTACCTGCGGCAAGCAGCGCGAATGGGATATGGAATATATCCATCAGCAAACAGGGGAGCGGCGCTGGTTCCATGTGGTTGCCATGGGCAGCGAGGTCGAGGGACAAACCAAGTACATTTTGGTTTTGTCTGACCGCACCGCCGACAGGCAGGTGAACCAGGCGCTCTCGGATGCCGTTGCCGCCGCCGAAAACGCCAACCGCGCCAAGAGCACCTTCCTTTCCAATATGTCCCACGATATCCGCACCCCCATGAACGCCATCATCGGCTTTACCACGCTGGCAGTCAGCCATCTGGACGACAAGGACCGCATGAAGGAATACCTTACCAAGATACTTGCCTCCGGAAACCACCTGCTTTCGCTCATCAATGATATTCTGGATATGAGCCGCATCGAAAGCGGAAAAATCCAGCTGGACGAAACGGAGGTCAATCTGTCCGATGTGCTGCACGACATAAAAACCATCGTCAGCGGGCAGATTTACGCAAAGCAGCTGGATTTGTATATGGACGCAATGGATATTACCGATGAGGACGTCTATTGCGATAAGACCCGGCTGAATCAGGTTCTGATGAACCTTTTGTCCAACGCTATTAAGTTCACCCCCGCAGGCGGCACCGTGTCGGTGCGGGTGCGCCAGCTCGCCGGCAAGGTCGGCGGCTGCGGGCAGTATGAGTTCCGCGTCAAAGACAGCGGCATCGGCATGAGCCCGGAGTTTGCCAAAAAAATCTTTGAACCCTTTGAGCGCGAGCGCACTTCCACGGTAAGCAAAATACAGGGCACCGGGCTGGGTATGGCCATTACCAAAAACATTGTGGATATGATGGGCGGCACCATTGAGGTGCAGACCGCGCCGGAAAAAGGCTCTGAATTTATCGTTCGTGTGCCGCTGCGCGTGCAGGAAGAACACCGCAAGACGGTAAAAATCACCGAGCTGGAGGGTCTGAAGGCGCTGGTGGTGGATGATGATTTCAACACCTGCGACGGCGTGACCAAGATGCTGGTCAAGGTGGGTATGCGTGCCGAGTGGACGCTTTCCGGCAAGGAGGCCGTGCTGCGCGCACGGCAGTCCATCGAGATGGGCGATACCTATAAAGCCTATATTATCGACTGGCGTCTGCCGGATATGAACGGCATTGAGGTCACCCGCCAGATCCGCAGCCTGCACGATGATACGCCTATTATTATCCTTACCGCCTATGACTGGTCCGACATTGAGGTGGAGGCAAAGGCAGCCGGTGTCACGGCGTTCTGCTCCAAGCCGATGTTTATGTCTGACTTGCGCGACACGCTGATGACCGCCATCGGGCAGAAACAGGCGCAGGAGGAGCAGGGCGTGTTGCCCCAAAAGACTACCGACTTTAAGGGTAAGCACATCCTGCTTGCCGAGGATAACGAGCTGAACCGCGAGATTGCCGTGGAGATTTTGAACGCCTATGGCTTTGAGGTCGATACCGCCGAAAACGGCGCGGTCGCCGTGGAAAAGGTCAGCACCGCAGCGCCGGGGCAGTACGATTTGGTACTGATGGACGTGCAGATGCCGATCATGGATGGCTACACCGCCACCCACCGCATCCGCGAATTGGAAAACCCTGCCTTGGCGTGCATCCCCATTCTTGCCATGACGGCGAACGCCTTTGATGAGGACCGCCGCAACGCCCTGGAAAGCGGTATGAACGGTTTCTTGTCCAAGCCCATCGTGATTGCCGATCTTGTGCAGGAGATGCGCAAAATACTGTAATGCGCTATTTTTTCAGAATCAGGAATTGGCAAAGGCGCATATTTTGCTGGTTCGAGCGCGAAAAGCCCGTTTGCCATTCATTTGTCAGCGCCATTGAAAGCTGCAGCAGGGGCTTTTCTTCCTGTGCCGCCCGGGCGCTGCTGTCGTTGTGCCTATAAAACAGCACCGGCTGTCACGGAGACGTGACGGCTGGTGCTGTTTTATTTTAGGGGGGCGGTGTTTCATCAACGCTGACGGTAAAGATTACGGTGCCGGTATCTTGTGGCCCCGGACTATGTGACACGGGTTTTCCGCGAAATGCTCTTGAAGAATGGTTTCCGCCCGATTCGCTATCACGACCTCCGCCACTCCTGCGCCAGCTTGCTAATCAAGAACAAAGTCACAATGAAAGAGGTACAGATGTGGCTGGGGCATTCCAGTTTTTCCACGACGGCCAATATTTACGCCCACATCGACGTGGACAGCAAGATGGAGGCTGCGAACATGAATGCAAGCAAAATTAATCTTGGCGAACACCCCGAAAAAAGAAATCTCCCAAACGAAAAATCGCTTAGGAGAAAACTCCGTTGGTCGAACTTGTCCGCCAAAACCAACGGAAAATAAATCCGTTTTGTCTGCCATTTGGGTTAAAAGTGGCAGACAAAATGGCAGACAAGCCTAAATCTTGTCTGCCAAACAAAAAGTACCTAAGCGGTAAAAACCACTTAGGTACGATTGGTGCCGGTGATGGGGGTCGAACCCATACGGTGTCACCACCAACGGATTTTGAGTCCGTCTCGTCTGCCAATTCCAACACACCGGCACAGGAAACTATATCATTATACCTGCTCCCTGCAAAAAAGTCAAGCGGGCAGGCGGAAGTTGGCGTATTTTTTTGCAGGACCAGTTGTTTTTTAGGCCCTGGGCGTGTATAATTTATCCTGTATAATTTTGTTCAAAATGTGAGGAATGTCTATGCTTTCCGATCCGCAGATCCATTATCTGGATAACGCCGCCACCACCCGCGTGGACCCCGCCGTGACCGAGGTCATCCACGATGCTTTGGTGGAACTCTGGGCCAACCCCAGCAGCCTGTACGACCCCGCCGTGGCCGCGCAGGACGGTATCGAAACGGCCCGCGCCCGCATTGCCAAAACGCTGCACTGCCGCAGCGATGAAATTTACTTCACGGCCTGCGGGTCGGAGAGCAACAACATGGCCATCTACGGTGCCGCGATGCCCCGCCGCCACTGGGGCAATAAGATCGTCGTCACCGGCTTCGAGCATCCCAGCGTGCAGCTGCCGATCCGTGCTTTAAAAGAGGAAGGCTTCACCGTCGTGGAAATCGCCCCGGAGCGGGACGGTCATATCGACACCGAGAAATTCATCGCTGCTGTGGATAAAAACACCGTCCTGGCCGCCTGCATGGCCGTCAACAACGAGACCGGCGCACGTCAGGACATTGCTGCCCTGGCCAAGGGCATCAAGGCTAAAAACAGCCGCACCCACTTCCATGTAGACGCGGTGCAGGCCTGGCTGCGCATCCCCATCGACCTGCAAAAGTGGCCCGGTGTGGACACGCTGTCCGTTTCCGGCCACAAGATCCACGCTCCCAAGGGCATCGGGGCACTCTTCGTGCGGGACAGCCAGCGCCAGACGCTGCACCCACCCTACGTCGGCGGCCATCAGGAGCGCGGCATGCGCCCCGGCACCGAGAACACGCCCTATATCGTGGGCCTGGGCCTGGCGGCCGCCAAAGGCGCCCAGCGCCTGCGCACCAAGGGCGACCACCTGCATGCCCTGAATCGGCAGTTGCGCACCGGCCTGGCCGAGCTGCCCGGCATCACGCTGAATTCCCCCGATGACGCCGTGGATGAGGTGGTCAACTTCTCCACCGGCTGCATCAACAGCCAGACCTTCATCAACTACCTCAACGGGCGGCTGGTGTTCGTCTCCGGCGGCAGCGCCTGCGATAAGGGCGAGCCCAGCCACACCCTGCAGGCCATGGGCTGCGATGACCTGACCATCCGCACCGCGCTGCGTGTCAGCTTCTGCGCCGACAACACCCCCGAGGACGTGGACGCCCTGCTGGACGGCCTGCGCGCCGGCCTGCGCGAACTGCAGCACATTTAAATGTAAAAGCGTAATACCCACCAACGAAAGGCGTTTTTGTATAATGAAAGAGATCATCCTAGCATACCAGGGCGAAATGACCCTGAAAGGTCTGAACCGCGGCAAGTTTGAAGCACGCCTGTCCAAGATCATCCGCTGGCGGCTGGAGCCGCTGGGCAAGTTCAAAGTTTACCAGGCCCAGAGCACCGTCTTCATCGAGCCGAAGGAAGAGGGCCTGGACATGGACGAGGCCTTCCGCCGCGTCTCGCACGTGTTCGGCATCGTCAAGATGAGCCGCGCGGTGGAGTGCCCCAAGGACTTCGACGCCATCTGCGAGACCGCCGAAGCCTACCTGGGCGAGACGCTGCGGGGCATCCGCACCTTTAAGGTGGAAGCCAAGCGCGCCGACAAGACCTACCCGATGAAGAGCCCCGAAATCTGCCGCGAGCTGGGCGCCTACCTGCTGGACAAGCACCATCACTTGCGGGTGGACGTGCACAACCCCCAGCTGGAAGTCATGGTCGAGATCCGCGACCACTCCGCCTACGTCCACGGCCCCAAGGTGGAAGCCGCCGGCGGCCTGCCGGTAGGCACCAGCGGCCGTGCGCTGAACCTGCTCTCCGGTGGTATCGACAGCCCCGTCGCCGCCTGGTGCATGGCCCGCCGCGGCCTGGCGCTGCATCACATCCACTTTGCCAGCCCGCCCTACACCAGCCTGCGCGCCAAGCTGAAGGTACGCGACCTGGCCCGGGAACTGGTGGAGTACACCGGCAACTGCACGCTCTTCGTCGTGCCCTACACCAAGCCGCAGGAGTATATCCGAGATAATGCCCCCGACGTGCTGTTCACCGTGCTGATGCGCCGCAGCATGCTGCGCATCGCCAACCGTGTGGCCGCCAAGCTGGAACTGCAGGCCCTTATCACCGGCGAGAGCCTGGCCCAGGTGGCCAGCCAGACGATGGCGGCCCTGGCCTGCACCGACGCCGCCCAGGACCTGCCCGTGCTGCGCCCCTGCATCGGCATGGACAAGACCGAGATCATCGCTATTTCGCGCAAGATCGGCACCTTTGAGACGTCCATCGAACCTTACGAGGATTGCTGCACCATCTTCACCCCGCCGCACCCCAAGACCAGCCCCACCATGGAGGAAATTTTGGCGGCTGAGGCGGGTATGCCCGACCTGCTGGCGCTGGAAGCGGAAGCTGCTGAAAATGTCGAGAAAATTTACATCCGTATGGGTGGGGAAGAGGACGATCTGCTGTGACCGCTGAAATCATCTGCGTTGGCACCGAGCTGCTGCTGGGCGACATTTTAAACACCAATGCGCAGTTTTTAAGCCGCGAACTGGCCGAGCTGGGCATCAGCGTGCTGCACCAGCACGTCATCGGCGATAACCCCGCCCGCCTGCGGGAGCTGGTGACCCAGGCTAAAAGCCGCAGCGACCTGCTCATCTTCTCCGGCGGCTTAGGCCCTACCGAGGACGATCTGACCAAGGAGACAGTGGCCGAGGTCTTTGGCGATACGCTGCATTTTGACGAGACCGAGTGGGACAAAATTCTGGCTTTCTTTGCCCGGACAAATCGCCGCCCCACCGAGAATAACCGCAAGCAGGCCATGGTGCCGACAAACGGCCGCAAGATCATCAACGACCACGGCACCGCCCCCGGCGCCTGGTTTGAGGATGCCCAGGGCCACTGCGCCGCCCTGATGCCCGGCGTGCCCCGGGAGATGAAGGCCATGTGGCTGGAGCAGGTGCGCCCGCTGCTGCTGGCCCGCCAGAACTGCACCATCCACAGCCTGTCTCTTATACACATCTGACGCTGCCGACGAATAGCC
>ENA-OXQU01000469-OXQU01000469.1-human-gut-metagenome-genome-assembly--contig:-NODE-469-length-13113-cov-7.32463_pt1 | contig 13113 bp, 16 predicted proteins | sample MGYA00249585_ERZ652569 | MGnify/ENA primary metagenome ERZ652569 (study PRJEB26925, sample SAMN05826638) | human gut metagenome | biome: ENVO:2100002; feature: ENVO:00000062; material: ENVO:00002003...
ATCTAGTACGGTCTCGTGGGCTCGGAGATGTGTATAAGAGACAGCACCCCGGATTGGGATGAGCTGGAGGCAAATCACACGTTCCAGGTGGGCGACCATTTCACCCATGACGGCACGGAGTATGAGGTCCTGCGCGTCTTCACCAAGCAGGATAATTGGGCGCCCCCGGCGCTCCTGAATGACTACTACAAGGCCGTGACGGAGTAAAGGGGTGAGACCAATGGAAGTAAACATCAGCCTGGGCCAGATGGTGCTTGCCTTTGTCGCGGCTATGGGCGTTCCGAGCGCGATCATGGGCTTTATCATCTGGCGGCTGGAGCGCCGCATCGACAAGCGGGAAAAGGAACAGGCGGCACAGGAACAGGGCCAAAAGGACCTCTTCGTCCTGATTGTCCAGGGGACCAATGCCGCTATTGCCCTGGGGGAAGCGACCGCAAGGGCCGTCCAGCGCATCCCGGACGCTCACTGTAACGGGGATATGCACGACGCCCTGGACTACGCCGCCGACATCAAACACAAGCAAAAGGACTTCCTCACCCGGCAAGGCGTTTCCTCCTTGATGGACTGAGGGGGACGCCATGGCCGGAAAGTATGATGGAAAACGCGCCAAGACGCGCCGCCCCTGGGAGTTCAAAAAGAAGCTCGCTGCGTGGGCCGTCCTCATTGCCACGGCCACCGCCGTAGCTTCCTACATCCTCGCCTACCTGGACAAGCAGACCGCGAGCGATGTTACCACCACCATCTTCACCGCCTGCATCGGCTATCTGGTGAGCTATGCGGCGGCATCCACCACCGAAAAAGTCAGCCGAAACCGCCATGGTCTTGACGCTGACGGAAACCCATTCCAGACCAACAACACAGAGGGCGGGTCCGACACCAGCGGACCTACCCTCGGATAAAAACAAGGAGGATTTACCATGTACGACATCACCCCTATCATCGAAGCTGTGGCCGCCCTGATCGGCGTCATCGTTACCTGTGTGCTCATCCCGTTCATCAAGTCCAAGACCACGGCATCCCAGCAGGCGGAAATCAACGCCTGGGTCAAAATCGCCGTCTCCGCTGCTGAGCAGATTTTCAAGGGCAGCGGGCGCGGAGAAGAGAAGAAGCAGTACGTTATTGCATGGCTGAAAGAGCGCGGCGTCACCGTGGATGAGAATGAGCTTGACGCGCTCATCGAGGCCGCCGTCTACGAGCTGACCCAGGGCATCATCCCCCTGGAGGGCATCACCATTGATACCACTACCGAAGTCACGGAGGACAAGGAGGAAACCGACCATGAGTAACAGCTCCCTTGTGACCTATACGAAAATCAGTCCCAACCGGACAAGCCCCCGCAATCACAAAATCGACACCATCAGCATCCATTGTTTCGTCGGTCAAGTGACGGCGAAGAGCGGCTGCAACGCCGGGGCCTTTACCAAGTACGACCCGGACAACGGCGCTTCCTGCAACTACGTTGTGGGGCATGACGGCTCCATCGGCCTGTGCGTGGAGGAAAAGGACCGGAGCTGGTGTACCTCCAGCGGGTCCAACGATCACCGCGCCATCACCATTGAGACGGCCAGCGAGACCAAGGACCCCTACAAGGTCACGGCTGCGGCCTATGCCGCGCTTCTGGACCTGGTGACGGATATTTGCCGCCGGAACGGAGCCAAGAAGCTGCTCTGGTTCGGGGACAAGGCGAAGACCCTCGCCTACACCCCCAAGTCTGGTGAGATGGTGATGACCGTTCACCGCTGGTTTGCGAACAAGGCTTGCCCTGGTAATTACCTCTACAACCTCCACGGCGAGATTGCCGCCGAGGTCACTAAGCGGCTGGGCGGCAGCTCCGGCACCACTACCCCCAGCACCGGCACCGGCGCATCCAGCGGCGCTCAGACAGCCGTAAACTACACGGTGAAAGTGACCGCGACGGACCTCAATATCCGTTCCGGCCCCGGCACCAACTACGGCAGTAAGGGCGCTATCAAGCCCGGTATCTATACCATCGTTGCGGAGGCCAGCGGCACCGGCGCTTCCAAGTGGGGCAAGCTCAAGAGCGGAGCCGGTTGGATTTCCCTGGACTACGCCACCAAGACCGGCGCCAGCGGCTTCACGGCGTCCAAGGCCGTGACGGTGGGCAGCACCGTCACCATCCAGACCGGAGCCGTCTACGGCGGCCTCACCACCTCCAGAGGGGCCAAGGTCCCGGACTACGTGAGCGGAAAGAACCGCCGGTACACTGTGAAGCAGATCGCCACCCACAAGGGCGTCCAGGAGGCGCTTCTCAAGGAAATCACGTCCTGGGTTGCGCTGTCCTACCTGACCGTGGTATAATCTGCGCGTGGAATTATTTTGGCATTACGCCACCTGAAAGCAGTGGAGACTACGGAGAAACACCGCAACACAGGACAGGCAGATAGACCGAAATACCGCGAAAAATAAGGCGAAACAGCCCCCATCAATCGAGTGGGAATAAAATGGAACGCTGTAAAAACCCAGTGTTTATGCGGGTTTGCGGCGTTCGGACAAGTCTTTTGATAACAATTTGATAACAGTCATACGAGAGCCATTATTCTTGCAGCCCAGTGGTTTACGGGTTACAGAATGATAAAAGGCGGCTTGTATGGCGAAAGAAATCCATATTACAAAGCCCTTAGCTGTGGGTAATTGCTCATAGCTAAGGGCTTTTTGTCGTTCTTATTTGTCTTTTTTGAGTTTGTCCTGAAATGCCTCCACCAGCGTATCGCTTAACTCTTGCGAGGGCACTTTCGCCCAGAGCTGCGTGGTGTCGTATTTCGGATAGTAGTAACGCCAGCGGTCGTAATGGTCCTTGCTGATTTCACCGACAGAGAGCTTGTCCGCCTGCTCTTTCCAAGCATGGAGCATTTGCAGCAGCTCGTAAGCCTCTTTACCCTTGTCTTTGTTGACTTTCAGACAAACTTCTCCGTCTGCTTCGCTGACGGTCAGTCCATACACATCTTCAAGGGTAAATAAGGTGTGCATAAGACCGATCTGACTGTCAATGTCAGGAACATCAAGAGCCTGCGGGGAAACATCAAGTACCTGCGCCAGTGCAGCCGTTAAATCCGCTTTTGGTTTGCGGGAGCCGGTTTCATATTGGGCCAAGCGCACATCGGCGCTCCTTTCGGGAAATCCGACAGCCGTACCAAGATATTTTTGCGTCATACCACGCAGAAGCCTGAAAAAATGGATTCTCTCACCAATCGCCATAATGTTTACACTCCTCGCTTATGTATCTGCAATCAGTATAAGAACCTGTCAAGCGCCGGGTAGTATTTTCTGCGAAAATCTCCACCCTCTCCTGCTTGACAAAACCTTGAACTGGTCGTCAATTTATTCTACGACCAGTATAGCAGATATGTTTAGGAAAAGTCAAGAGAAAACAAAACAAAAAAGTTTAATATTTTCTCGCAAACCGCTTGACAAAAGCAAATATGCTTAGTATAATGAGAAATCATTAAGCAAATAAGTTTAATTTAATATCCGTCGTGCGTCACGGTAATGGCGTACCCACCCGGGCAAATCGGAAGGCGGCAAGAAAGTATTCCGACACGAAATAAATGAATTTAAAAAAACAGAAGGGAAGGTGATTTTTATGGAAAACAGGTTTATCCGTGCCGACGATGTGGCGCAGGAACTCAATGTATCCAAGCCCTATGCCTATAAGCTCATCAGGAAGCTGAACGAGGAACTAAAAGCAAAGGGGGTTATTACGATTGCAGGGCGTGTCAACCGCCAGTATTTTTATGAAAGGCTCTACGGAGCCGGAAAGGAGAAAGAGTAATGCCGGTATTCAAAAACGAGGACAACGGTACTTGGTATGTGATGGCAAGGTATGTGAACTGGAAAGGCGAGCGCAAGCAGAAATGCAAGCGTGGCTTTACCACAAAGAAAGAAGCGCAGGAATGGGAGCGGATGTTCCAGCTACAGAATTCCTCTGACCTTGATATGAGCTTTGAGGCTTTTACAGAACTGTATATCCGAGATGTGAAAAATCGCCTGAAGGAAAACACATGGCTGACGAAGGAGCATATTATCCGCACGAAGATACTGCCCTTTTTCGGTAAACTGAAAATCAGCGAGATTTCTACAAAGGAGATCATCACTTGGCAGAATGAAATGCTTGCCTATCGTGATGAGAAGAAAAAGCCCTATTCGCAGACCTATCTGAAGACACTGCACAATCAGCTTTCCGCTATCTTTAACCACGCTGTACGCTACTACGAGCTGCGCTCCAATCCAGCCGCAAAGGTGGGAAATATGGGAAGCGAGGAACACAGAGAAATGCTGTTCTGGACGAAAGAGGAATACAAGAAGTTTGCCTTTGAGATGATGGACAAGCCCGTTTCCTTTTACGCTTTTGAAATGCTCTACTGGTGCGGTATCCGTGAGGGCGAGCTGTTGGCGCTGACTCCTGCGGACTTCGACTTTGACAAGGAAACGGTCACGATCAACAAGTCCTATCAGCGTCTGCACGGGGAAGATGTAATTACCACGCCGAAAACAAAGAAAAGCAACCGCACCATTAAAATGCCGCATTTTCTCTGCGAGGAAATGCAGGAATATCTCGGTATGCTCTACGGTCTCAAAAAGAAAGACCGTATCTTTACAGTAACGAAAAGCTATCTTCATCATGAGATGGACAGAGGGGCGAAAGCCGCAGGCGTGAAGCGTATCCGCATTCACGATTTGAGGCACAGCCATATCAGTCTGCTGATTGATATGGGATTCTCTGCGGTGGCGATTGCTGACCGTGTGGGACACGAGAGCATTGATATCACCTATCAGTACGCTCATCTGTTCCCGTCCAAACAGACGGAAATGGCGAAGCGATTAGACGATTTAGGGAAAGGAGATTTTGAAAATGTCTGCTAAAAACAGAGATAACAAAAACCGTTGGAGGAATATCACGGTGGGCTTTCGAGTATCGCCCGAAGAAAACGAACGCATTAACAAGGCGGTTGCCTTATCGGGATTGCCGAAGCAGGAATACTGCTACCGCCGCTGTCTGAATCAGGATGTGGTTGTGCAGGGTAATCCGAGGGTATATAAGGCTCTGAAACAGGAGCTTGCCGCTGTCCTTACGGAGTTACAGAGGATTGAAGCGGGAAACGGTGTAGATGATGAACTGCTCGATGTCATTGAACTGATTTCCGTCATTCTCGGTGGTTTGAAAGGAGAGAGTGCGAATGGAGAATAAAAAAGAAATGACCGCCCGTAAATCATCTGTTGGCGCAGACGAAAGGCAGTCACTCAATGTATCTGTTAATAGTATAACCACATATCACTTGAAAATCAATACTTTTATTTTGAAAGGCGGTGGTATGAATGGCTGAACTTAAAATCATCAGTATGGATGAAGTACAGAGCAAGGAAGTAAACTGGCTTTGGTATCCGTATATCCCATACGGAAAAATCACCATCATTCAGGGAGATCCCGGTGAGGGCAAAACAACTTTATCTTTAAGACTGGCGGCGCTTCTCTCAAAAGGAGAGGCGCTGCCATACGATGATACTGAGCGTGAGCCGGTCAGAGTGATCTATCAAACCGCCGAAGACGGACTGGAAGATACCATCAAGCCAAGACTGGAATCCGCTGAGGCGGACTGTACGCAAATTAAAGTCATAGATGAATCGGAAGCCGCACTCAGTATGCTGGATGAGCGCATTGAAAAAGCAATCATAGAAGTCGGCGCAAGGGTGGTAATCCTTGATCCGATTCAGGCGTATGTCGGGGCAAATATCAATATGAACAACGCTAATGAAGTCCGCAATGTAATGGCACAACTCGGACGAATCGCAGAAAAATATGATTGTGCCATTCTGTTGGTCGGTCATATGAACAAGGGCAGCGGAAATAAATCTTCTTACCGTGGGCTTGGCTCGATTGACTTTCAGGCTTCGGCGAGAAGCGTCCTGATTGTCGGTAGAATCAAGGACAATCCGCAGGTCAGAGTGATGGTGCAGGACAAGTCTTCCCTTGCCCCTGAGGGCAAAGCGATTGCATTTGAACTGGATAAAGAAAACGGATTTCGCTGGCTCGGTCATTACGATATATCAGTAGATGATTTACTCAGCGGGATTCCGAGAGAAAAGAAATCCGAACAGGCGGAAAATCTTATCCTTGAATATCTTTCAAAGGGCAAATATCCACAGCAGGCATTGCTGAAAAAAGCACAGGCGGTAGGCATTTCCAAGCGTGTGCTGGACGAGGCAAAGAAATCGCTGAATGTTCAATCGGTTAAGGAAGGCAGTCAGTGGTACTGGCGGCTTCCCGAAAAAACAGAGTGAAGTTTTTCAAGGTTGCAACATTGCAAAAGCAGGCACACCTGCAACCTTGCAATCTTCCTTTTTCGGGAAGTAACAGTATAAAGTTTAGACGTGGTGCAGGGTGTCCTTTTCAAAGGACAGCCCTTGCCCCTCGGAGAGCGCAAAACCTGCTTGCAGGTTGCATTTTTGACGGGCTTGCCTGTCAAAAGTGCTTTTGCGTTACTCTTGGCAAGAGTAACAGAACCGAGGAAGAACGATTTTTAAGAGACAGGAGGTGTAACTTATGCAAAGAACGATCAGCGCAATGGTCGGAAAAGGCTCAGTCAACCACAACAGCCGCAAATTCAAAGCGGAGAATGTGGATGGCAACCGCACTCATCTCAATATAGATTACTGCAACGAGCCGATAAAGAAAGTGTATCACGAGCTATTCGATGAAGCGCTGAAAAGATACAATGACAGGCAGACGAGAGCTGACCGAAAGATAAAAAGCTATTATGATAAAATCTGCAATTCTAAACAGGAAAAGCCATTCCACGAGATCATTTTGCAGATTGGCGATAAGGAAAATATGAGCGCCGAAAGTGAAAACGGGACGCTTGCAAGGGAGATATTGGACGAGTATTATCGTGGGTTTCAGGAGCGTAATCCTCAGTTAAAGGTGTTCTCTGCACATCTGCATATGGACGAGGCAACGCCGCATCTGCACATTGATTTTGTTCCGTTTATTACCGGCAGCAAGCGTGGACTGGACACGAGAGTTTCGCTGAAACAGGCGCTTGCGATTCAAGGATTTAAGGGTGGCTCTCGTGGGGACACCGAATGGAATCAATGGGTACAGTCCGAAAAAGAACAGCTTGCCGCCGTGATGGAACGCCACGGAATCGAGTGGGAACACAAGGGTACGCACGAAAAACATCTCTCTGTTCTGGACTACAAAAAGCAGGAACGGGAGAAGGAAATCAACGCTCTTGAAGATAAGCTTGCCGAGAAAAAAGATGAGTTCCGTGTGATGGCTGACCGTATCGAAAACTTTGATAACGGCGAAAGAGCATTGCAGCAGCTTGATGAAAGTATCATGAACGAGCCTGAATATCAGCTCCCTGAGCCGACTGCGATGATGTCGGCAAGAAGCTATAAGGCAAAGTTTGTTGAGCCGCTTATAGCTAAATTGAAATCGCTGATCAAAACCTTATTCGCAAGGTATTTCAAGGCGATAGACAGCTATAACAGGCTGAATGTCACAAACGCAAAGCTGTATCGGGAAAATGAAAAGCTCTCAAAAATCAACGGTAAGCTTACCGAAGAAAACACAAGACTGAGGGATGAAAACAAAGATTATTCGCTGCTTCGCAGGGTATTTGGGCACAAACAGGTAGACAGCCTGCTTGAACAGGCGAGAAATCTCAAAGGTCAAAAGCGTAATCACACACGCTCAAGATAAATCAATTTTCAGGAGGTAAACAAAATGGCAAAGACGATTTTTGGAGAAATGGGCGGCACTTATGCACGACAGGGATTATCTTCTCCCCTGTCTGTCCTTACCCGCCGAAAAAGAAAACAAGCGCATTGGAGTGTGGGGACAGCGGCATTTGTGCTATCTCAAACAGCACCGCAGAGTCCTTTACACCAATCTGCTCACAAGCGGCAAGCTGAACAGTTACCTTGCCAACATTGACAAGCAGGCGGAAGATATGTTTCTTCGGCTGGTAGAGCAAATGGCGGAGCGTGAAGGTGTGACTGAGCAGCTAAAGGCGGAAAATCAGATGGAATGGATTGGCAGGATGAATAGCATTCGTAGCAGAGCGATGGAGATTGTAAATGCAGAGCTGATTTATGTCTGAGCATCTAAAGAATTGCCCGACACTTATATAAATGCGTCGGGCAATTCTCACATGGAGCTTGAAAAAATCACAATCTTGTGATATTATAAATAAAAATGAACATGCTTGGTGTTCTATAGCTCTTTCAGGAGGTGTGGTATGGCTATTAACTATGATAAACTTTTTCATATGATGATCGATAGAAAAATAACCAACATTCAGCTAAAGGATATGGCTGGGGTTAGTGCCAATATTATTACTCGCCTTAAGCGTGATGAGTATATTTCAATAGAAAGTATAGAAAAAATCTGTAAGGCTCTACAATGCGGAGTGGATGATATTTTGGAGTTCGTCGACAAGGAGGGGCAAAATGAAAATCAATGATTATAACGCAACATTAGATGAAAAAATGTCTGAGTTTGACATGTGGGTGACTCCTTCGCTTGGAGAAATAAGAGATACGCCACAATTCAGAATTAATCTTGAGCAGTTGAAAAAAGGATTTGACTACATAGCCGATATTACCGAGAATTTCGCAGATGTTTCACATTGCTCATCATCTGCCTTGGCAGCAAATGTACTGAGGTATTTATCTGGAAAAGATGATGACATTGCCAAAGAAATACTTGATAATATATGCAATGTTCTTTTGTTGGCTACTGGAAAAACTGATAATAACCTAAAGTGCCAGTTCCCGCTTATGCTTAGAAATCAAATCGGAATAAGTACTTATCCTCAAAAATTGAGTGGAGAAAGATGGAGAGATAAAGATATTCCCCGAGCTTTTTCTATGACAGATGTTACCAAAACAATAGTACAACTTATCGGCAAAGATGATTATAGAATTGTATTTGTTGAAAGCTATTTTCACTTGATTATATCAGATGAAGATTACGCAAAGCAGCTCTGGAGTTTAGGAAATGCTTATGTATCACAAAAAGAATTGGGAAACGCAGATGCTCTTATCAGTTCGATAGTAATCTTTCAGTCTAGAGGATCTATCACTGCTACACAGGGGCATATTCCAGAAACAATATTAAGAAAGTATATGACTGAATGGGGTTTAAGTGCAGGAACAGACTTCAATACACAAGATGTTGAAGTTGGTGAAATTTTGGGTGATTTGCCTGTAGACAATAAACTTAAAAAGAGAAAGTATGATTTTATTGTTCCTTTCCAGTCAAGAAGAACAGGTGCAAAAGTCTTTATACAGAGCCAGTTTTATGCTGGAGATTCTGGAAGTGTATCGCACAAAGTTGTAGATCAAACCGACAGCACTCGAGAAGTAACTTTGCAGAAATACCCAGACGCTGTATTTATAGAGTATCTTGATGGAGCTGGCTATTTTTCCTCTTTGAATGGGGACTTGCGCAAGATGTTGGCGAAACCGACAACAAAGGATTTTATTCAAATCCGCACAGCACCACTTAAATTGCGCAGGGCATTGCAAGGAATTTTGTTTCTCACGCCACTTGAGATTGAGCATGCTGTAATTAGAACATCTGGAAAAGAGGATGAAATTTATCAGCTTTTAAGAGATGAAGGATATACTGATAAAGAAATCAACCGAGCATTTTCGGCTTCCGTAAGCGAGAAAAATATTCTGGTCTATGATGAACACAAGTATGCAATTAGTTCCGACCGGGTAGAAATTGTTCGCAAGTATTGCTTATTGGATATCATTGCAAATTACGGAGCACCTATTTCCGTCGGAAATGAATCAGGATGTCTCTTGGTTGCGGGGTTTGAAACCTCTTGGGGGCTACCTCAAAACGAGGCGATCAGAATAGCACAGGAAGTTTTTCCGGGGCTCAGTAAACTTTGGCATAATGTTCAAGATGCTTTTGATGACATTCAGTGGTTAATTAGTAAAGGGCTTGTTATTACAAAATAGGAGGGGCATTATGACTATATCTGAAAAAATCAAACATGCCCTTGATATTGATGGAGTTGCTATTCTTCCGCCTATGGATGTGTTTGAATCTATTGCAATATTAAAAGAAGCTGATATATGTGTCAATTGTACTATGCTTGACCCCTGGTACAATAAAGGATTTGGCGGAGAATTGCCTACGAGTGAATATGACAACTTTATCACAAGATTATTAAACCAAACTGGTGAAATAAGCGATTTAATGTATTTGTGGGGGTTCCCTGAAATCATTGGTCCTTATGTTAGATATGCGCCAAGTGGGTTTTACATGGCTGCATGGTTGACATGGTATTATAAGAACTGCCCATCAGTTATTAGAGGATGGAGATCAAGTCAAAATGCCTGTTTACAGTTCATGCGTAAAGGCCATAAATTGCATCCAGAACATTTCTTGAACGATGAGCAGAAAGAAAAATATGAATCTGGAAAAATGCGTTTTGTGCCTGGACCACCAAGCGTAATTGAAGCACCTCTTATTATCGGGTTTGTTGGTAAAAAAGAACGAACTGGTCATCCTTCTCAAAAGCCCGAAGCTGTATTCGATAAACTTCTTTTGATGGCCAATCAAAAAGGAGATATTGTTTTTGATCCTATGGCAGGCTCGGGAACAACTGCAGCTTGTGCCAAGAAGCATGGAATGAAAAGTATTGTCTGTGATATGAATGAAGACTATATTCAAATGATTGAAAAAAGAATGGGCGTTAATAGAATTGTGACTTGATTCGATGTTCGTATCAGAGCTTGGATAGATAACTATAACCAAAGATTATCATTATTAAAATTTGAGAGCGAGGCGGGATATGATATGTCAACAGAAAATTTCACAATAACTATTCAGGGAGATAGCGAAGGATATGTAACCTTTGAATGTCCCTATTGCGACTCGGAATTTAAGCTGCAAGCTGGAGAATATCAGAATGACGATGAACCTTTTGAAGAACTGTTTTGCCCATACTGCGGTCTGGCAAAAGAGAAAAATGAATTTCTGTCATCAGATGTAATTGAGCAGGCACAAGCGATAGCTTATAACCATATGGTGGAGGAATTAAATAAGTCATTCAAGAAAATGCAAAGGTCGGTTAATCGTTCAAAGGGCTTGATAAAAATGGATTTTAAGCCATTGAAAAAGGTTGCAACAAAAGAATTGAAGGATAAGGATACCAGGGAAACAGAGTTTACTTGTTCATGTTGTGGCCGCAGAGTTAAGGTGCTTTATTGTGCTGGAGCGGCAAAGACATTTTGTCCGTATTGTGGGGTGGATATATGAACAGATTAGAATTAAGAAAACTGAGTTTAGAATTTCGCAGGTTATCAAGTAATCTGCTCAATAGCACTGATAACACAGCAGATATAAATCTTTCTCGTTTTCTCAAATTTATAGATGGAAATGAGTTAATATCAGGATTTATTAAAGATAAAATCTCGGGTGTTGATTATGATTTTAAGAAATGCTACGCCATAGGTTGTTCAGGATGGGCGGAATTTAATCCGCCTGAAGATGAAGCATGTCATATTAAGGCACAGTATGATTATCTTTTGTTCATAAACAGTGAGGATAAGATAAATGTGCGTGGACAGGCAATGCGATATTGTTGGTCGAGTAGAAAAATAAATGATAATATTCAAAGTTTCCTCGATATGGCGTTTAAACCTCTTATAGATTTAATAAATGACTACCTTTCGATGGAAATGATTATTTGTGACGAGGCAGAAAAGACTATGAGCGGAAATACATATATTCAAAATATTGAAACTGTTAATGGTTCGGCAAGCCAACAGAATAGTGGAGTGATAAATACTTACAACACTACAAATGATACAAATTCTATGATTACTCTGATTGATAAATTACTTGCATCACTGCCTGAGATACAGGGAGTTGAATCAGAAGAAATCGAGAGTGTGAAAGATGATTTGGAAATGATTCAGGAACAGGTGAAAAGTAATGCGCCGAAAAAGAACCGTATAGGAAAGGCTCTTGCGGGAATCAAAAAGTTTGTAGGCGATTTTTCTATGAAACTCGCAGTAACACTTGCCGAAGGAGCAGTCACGGGAACAGATTGGAATATGTTGCTACAACAGGTTGAAAATTTTATTAAATAGAAAAGTTTGAGAAATGCATTTATGATTTGTAAAGGAACATATTGCTATTGTCCGCAGCTACAGGGCAAGTGTTATCAACCCCGATAACAAACTGATAACATTAGCCCGTATAGGCAAGATAATATGGATATATCAAATAATCAAAAGTACCACAAATACGACAGAAAATAATCTTTAAACAAAATTGATTAGGTTTTGTCGTGGTAGATAATCCAAATGATGGAGTACCAAAACGACTATTATCTAAAAAACGATAATATTAGCTTACGTCGACAGAATACAGAATAATAAAGATAAGCTCTTAATGAAGAAAGAGGAAAAGAAAAATGAGTAGTGGTTTTCAAAATCCAATAACAATAAAGGATGCAATAGATAAAATTCATAGTCGCCAGTTTCTCTTGCCAGCAATACAAAGGAAGTTTACTTGGAGCAGTGTACAAATAGAAATGCTGTTTGATAGCATTCTCCAAGGGTATCCAATTAATTCTTTTATGCTATGGAAGATCTCTGATAGTAATATTAAAAGTGGATATAAGTTCTATGAGTTTCTCACCTCATTCCGGGAGTTCTTCGCAGAAAACAATACGGATATTGATACAAAAGGGGTGCCCGATTTTGAGGCAGTTATTGATGGACAGCAAAGATTAACAAGTCTGTATATTGGACTTCGAGGAACTTATGCATATAAAATGCCAAGAAAATGGTGGAAAGATACGGAAGATTGCCTTCCGACAAGAAGGTTGTATTTGAATCTTGGTGTGCCAGTTAAACAACAGTATGACAATCAGAAGGCCTTTGACTTCAGATTTTTAAGCAAAAGTGACCTTGAAAAATTCAATAAAGCTCAGAACACTTCTATTTGGTTTGAAGTAGGACAGATTCTTGATTTGGATAGTACAAAAAAAGTTATGCGATATCTATCAGATAATAATTTGACAGATAATGATTATGCATATGATACCTGTCTCTTATACACAT
>ENA-OXQU01000497-OXQU01000497.1-human-gut-metagenome-genome-assembly--contig:-NODE-497-length-12600-cov-10.858_pt1 | contig 12600 bp, 7 predicted proteins | sample MGYA00249585_ERZ652569 | MGnify/ENA primary metagenome ERZ652569 (study PRJEB26925, sample SAMN05826638) | human gut metagenome | biome: ENVO:2100002; feature: ENVO:00000062; material: ENVO:00002003...
CAGGTCATGGCTACCAATCCATATTCTTCCTTGCTCATCCTCAGATATATAAGTAATATTATTAGAAGGGAGATTATTGTTTTCTTTCTTGAAAACCACAGATGTAAATTCACCATTCATATAAGTCACTTTACGACACCCGTTTCCATCCTGCCACAACCAGACATTACCTTCACGGTCAGTCATCTTGTAACTATACAGTTGCTCATATTCCCCACAACCGGTAAAATCAACAAAACAATCTTTCTTCAGATCATAACAACTAAACAACTCGGCAGAAGTCGCAATCCATAAGAAACCATTTTTATCTTCTTCCAAATCGCGAATCCGATGGTCTATCAACGAAATTTTATTTCCACCCTCAGGACGATAAGTCACAAACGAATTCCCGTCATAACGACTAAGTCCATTCAGCGTTCCCATCCAAATAAAACCTTTGCTATCCTGATATATATACCGAATTGAGTTATTGGCGACCCCATCTCCCGTAGTCATATGAGTAGAACGCACCTCGACTGATGCGGCAATACTCTGACTGAAAAGAATAAAGAATGCCCATAGAGCATAGATGTGTTTTTTCATATCATTTATCACAGTGTTTTTGTCTTGCAAAGGTATAAAAAAAGAGTGTATCAGAATGAATCGATACACTCTTTTTTATTTTAATCCATATGGAAGACCTCGGGCAGCGGAATAGTAACCGGAGAGTTATCCGGATTCACTTCCATGATATCCGCCATATAGTCCCACCATTTCTGCACGATAGGATTGGCTCCCATATCTTGCGAAGACTCCTCTCCTTTAGTTTTCTGACAAGCAAACAGAATATTTGTATCCTTGTCCCAATAAATGGAGTAATCATATACTCCTCCATCGGACAACATTTTTTTTAATTCCGGCCAAATGGCTGCATGTCTCTTCTCATACTCTTTCTCGAAGCCCGGCTTCAAGAACATTTTAAAAGCTTCACGTTTCATGGTATTTTCCTCCTTTTTATAAAGTCCTTGTTTTTACTTATTTAGTTTCTCCATCCATTACATGGAAAATTGGTTCGGAAGTCTTTTGTTCCGTACGGTAATATTGCACGGCACTATCATTCATTTTAGGATGCTGCTTGTTCAGCAAATTAATCATCTCAGCACCCGCCCAAAGTACCGGTCCATAGCCGTGGGCAGCATACACATTGACCGGACGATAATAATAAAAAGCCGGATCAAAAGCCATACCTGTACCTACACAAGTTCCGTCCACCTGACCTTCCGCATTGATTTGGGTGGTAACGGCATGCCATCCCAACTGTGCCACCGGACCGTATGCCATAGCATCAATCCATCCTTTATTGATAGCATGGGCAAAGCAATATACATAAATAGCCGTGGCCGAGGTTTCCAGATAAGAATCGTTACGATCCAGCAACTGATGCCAGAAACCTTCACCACTCTGGCAGGCAGCAAGACCACGTACATGAGCACGGAACAGCTCCAGTATTTTATCGCGCTGAGGATAATCCTCCGGCAACACATCCAAGACCTCACACATAGTCAACAACGCCCAACCATTGGCACGTCCCCAATGGAAAGCAGGATGATCCTGCATACCTTCCACCCATCCATGACGGAAAAGGTTTTTCCCGGGTACCCACATACGGTCTGCAAATTGAAATATCTGACGTACAGCTTCGCTCAAATACATTTGCTTTTTATCACCGGCAATACATGAATACCAAGCTACCGGCGGAATACCCATAAACATATCGTCCAACCACAGCGTATTATGTTGTGGACGGGTACGGGCAAATGTTCCATCAGCAAGACGATACTCCTTATTCACAATAAAATCCATATAATTATCAATCAACGGCTTAAGTTCCGGTGAATTTTCCTTCATCTGCACCTTGACCATAGCCGCGCACACCGCCCCGGCATCATCCAATGCATGAGGAGTCAGAATTTGTTTCATCTGCGGATCTACAGTTCCATACTTTTCCAATACCTTACGGAAGTGCGGAGCAACCTCGGCCAGAAACTGAAAACGATCTGTTACATATTTATAATAAGCCTGATCCCCCGTAGCCTCAGCAGCAGCCAACATAGCTGAATAAGTCACCCCCCATTCATAACTTGCCAAACGGAAAGCACCTCGTTCCAGCTGTGCATCAGCCGTCATATTGGCATAATCCGTAATAACCTTACCTGTATTCTTATCAACGACACGAGTCGGAGTATTCTTTTCCAAATAACGAAGGACACGATCCATATCGGCCTTTATCTCCTCTGTAGTGAGCATACCGTAAGGCACTTTGTATGCAGGTTGCAACAAATGTAACGGCGTATTCGAATCATTCAGTACTTCTTTCTTCTTTTGCGCATTCGCACCCGTTCCAGCCAGCAGCAACAGAGCGCCCATCATGCTTAATGTTTTCAGATTCATGGTATATAGTCTTTATTCATTTTTAAATTCATAACCTCTAAATATCCCCTCTTTCAAGTCCGGTCCGAAATAAAAACCAGGCTGGGTAGGCTGGTTGTATGCCACATTTTGAGTAGCGATACTGATACGATACACCGGATCTTCCAAGAAAGTATGAAAACGGTATTCAGTCGGTATCCGCGACACATACAGACGAAGTGCCGAATTATCTTCCGTACGGAGCAGCACCTCCTCACGCCAATCACCTATTATATCTCCCTGCAAACAAGGATGGGACTTCGTACCATTATTTGAATCCGTTCCATCAAATATCATTAACGGACGACATACATCGTCTTCCCAATCATACTTGGTTATCCTGTTTTTATCCAGCAACTCACGAAGCAAATCTCCATCCCACCATACAGCCATATTAACTGAAAAGCTCTTGAGATCAGGACGAATCACTTCACCTTTTATATTACGTACTCCTTTTGAATCGGATGACCACATCTCCACTCCCGGATTGCGCGGATCAACATCAGCAGCCATACACCGGCCTACATCTATACTACTTTTCACCTGAAACAGCACTTCACCCGTAGCCGCATTACGGAAAGTGGAACCATCTTTCTTATTTTCATGACAATCCCAAACCTGCAAGCCTTTTAATCCGGGAGCAAATTGTGTCAGATGCATAGCGTCTCCATGCCCCATACGGGTAGAATACAATCCTTTTCCATCATGATCAATGGCACAAGAACCATACATTATTTCATCACATCCGTCACCGTCCACATCGCCTACACGAAGATTATGGTTACCCTGCCCGGCATAGTCTTCACACCCCGGATTATTGCTGTCGAACACCCAGTGCTGTTTCAAGTTCTTGCCATCCCAGTCGAATGCCGCCAGCACAGTGCGGGTATAATATCCACGGCACATCACCACACTGGGATGTACTCCATCCAGATAAGCTACACAAGCCAGGAAACGGTCACTGCGGTTGGCACGGTTGTCTCCCCAGTCGGTCAGCTTACCACGAGCCGGAACATAATCAATTGTTTTCATCGCTTCTCCTGTCAGTCCGTTGAATACGGTTAAGTATTCGTTACCGGTCAGGATACGTCCTTGGTTACGAGGTGTATTCCCGTGGGAATTTCCGTCTGTGATACCCGGTTCACGGTAATCAGCCTTGGCATCACCTATTATCTTTCCTTTTCCATCCTTTGTTCCATCAGAAGTCTTCATGACTACTTCTGCTTTACCATCTCCATCCAAATCAAACACCATAAACTGGGTATAATGTGCTCCGGCACGGACATTATGCCCTAGGTCAATACGCCATAGTTTTTCTCCGGTCAGACGATAACAGTCAAAATAAACATTTCCGGTGTAACCGTCATGTGCATTATCATGTGCATTGGAGGGGTCCCACTTCAAGATAATTTCATATTCACCGTCGCCGTCCACATCACCTATAGATGCGTCATTAGGACTATAGGTGTATTTTTGTCCCGAAGGAGTCACACCTTCCGCCGGTCTGTCCAGAGGAATATCGATATAACCTGACGGAGCATTAGCCGGCAAAGTATAATTTCCATTCAACTTACCTGTTTCAACCCCATTTATCACCGGTTTTACAGTATATACCGCTTTTTCATTACCTGAGTAAGTATCCCGGTAAAAAGTACCTGTAGAATGGGGGACTTCCGCTATTTTCTCTCCATTTCTATATACATTGAAAGAAGTATTGATCGGATCGGAAGACAGGTAACGCCACGACACCACTACGTCCAATGGATTTTCACGAATGGCCACAACGCCACGCCCCAACTGCTCTTTTTGCAGTTTGGAATAATTGTAGGCCGGTTGGGCAACCGTACCGGTTGCCACACACAGAGCTGCTAAAGCACTCCATAGTTTTTTTTGTGTTTTCATTGTTTATCTTGTTTCTCCTTGTAAATTATATTTTCCTCCACCACATTCTCCGCATTTACCACATTCTTCACAAACTTTGTCACTTCCCCCACAGTCACATTCCTTATTTCCACGTTTTTGATAGGAAGGCGGGCATCGCCTTTCAAATCATAAACAGCCTCGGTACGGTCGCAAGTCACACTATCCATATAAAGTCCGTTGATGAATGTAATGCTATCCTGATAGGTAGGTACCAAATCACGCCACTGGTAAAGCACATCCGTATCCACTTCGAGTACACGTTGCATCTTTCCCGCCTTCACATTTTTCATCCAGATATTTTCAATAAATCCACCACGACGATGATTGGTTTTGGCAAAGAAAAGACGGAATACAGAATCGGGAGCCGTACAATTGTGCATGTACACATTCCGTACACCACCAGACATTTCACTACCGATTCCCAGTAACGTATGTCCTTTCAAGATATCACAATGGCGTATCACAATATTCTCACAAGGAGTATTCAGACGCCATGCATCCTGGTTACGCCCTGCCTTTATAACCACAGCATCATCTCCCTGATCGAACACACAGTTCTCTATCAGGAAGTTACGGCTCATTTCCAAGTCAATTCCATCATTATTATGACCATGAGCCTTTACATCCAAATTACGTACGATACCACCATCACACATATAAAGATGTATCGTCCAAAAAGGACTCTGGCGAATCTTGAATTCATCCAGCAACACATTTTTACACCGGTTGAAATGAATCAGATGAGGACGAAGATGGTTTTCTCCTTTTGCCATCTGACGCTGTTCTACAGGTACATCGGTAGAAGCCATCGTATATAACTCTTTCAAAGCATCCATGTGAGGTTTAGGACGTTTGAACCAGATTTTCCAAGTATCCATGGAGCCAGTGTCCCTTTTCCGGTAATAGCAATATTCTCACAATCCATAGCATACAGCAACGGAGAATAGTTATAACATTCCATACCTTCCCATGAAGTCATCACAGCAGGCAGATAATCAGAGGGATTATCTGTAAAGCGTAATATGGCATTTTCTTCCAAATGAAGATTTACATTACTTTTAAAATGAACAGGTCCTGTCAGCCATTCCCCTTCAGGAACAACCACACGACCTCCTCCGGCCTTATTACAAGCTGCTATGGCTTTGGCGATAGCTTCCGTATTCACTGTTTCCCCACCTTTCACCGCACCATAATCCACAATGGAAAAATCTTGTTCGGGAAAAACACATTCTTTGATGGGTTCCATAGCAAAAGGAGCATCGACAACTACCGTTTTATACTTTGGAGCCGGTGCCGTACATGATACGGCAAAAGCTACGGCCGCAATACCAGCCAAGGATTTTAAAAAAGTCTTCTTCATTTTATCAGTTGTTTTTCATTGTAATTTCTGTATGCACAAATATCCTGAATATCTTTGTTCACCCTATTTTATCCGAGGCATATAAAGGCATATCTGATCCAATACCACACCTTCATCCAATGCGGTAAAAATTAAACGATGGGAAGCTTTCCGTGCAACAGGAAGAATCATCCGGCGAACAGCCTGATTACACAAAACATTCTCCTTCCATTCTTCACTGCGTCCTTTAGTTTCATACGAAACAGCCTCCGTGGCACTTCCATCCAAAGAAATGGTAAAACGCAACCGTTCTCCTTCTACCGGATGATTAGGCAACAACCGTACTTCCACCTCGACAGAATCCGTTTCCCATGCAGCAAATTCAAAAGTCAGTTCTTTCTTTTTCTCCACCGCTACCGCCTTTCCTTCATAGCCCAGCCCTTCACAAATAACCGATGCCCCTTCAACACAATCAGCGCCATTCCATGTATAAACTGCCTGAGGTTTTTCAAGCAGCCCGGACGATAGTGCTTTTCTTTCCACCCGGTTGAAAACCAGAAGTCTGCGTGGTTGGAAATCCATCATACGGTTCCATTTTGTTGTGTTATAGGTTTTTGTCAATGAAACTATACTGTCATACGCCCTGTCACTATCCGCCCAATCAGCCTTTCCATGACGCGCCAACTGGGCTGTCAGCAATTTGTTATTCATTTGAGCAGCCGCCTGAACAGGATACTTCACCAACTGAAAATAAGTTTCTTTTTTCTGTGCAGGAAGCGCATGCCATTCCTGCTCCACCTTATCTGACAATTGTCTGTATGCGGCCAGACGTTCATTGATTTCCTGCTCACACCAAGGCAAATCACTGATCACTTTAAACTTAGGATCCTTCTCTTCCGTGCGGGTATTCCCCATAAATTCCGGCTTACGGATATAAGCCAAACGATAAGCTTCCTGCATGACGGGCTGTAACCGGTCAGCCCTATTTTTTCCAAACTCACGCTCCAGGAAATGACGTTGATGGGCAGCAACCCCCTGCTGCTTCACCGCTTCCAAGTTCCATGCCATATCCAGGAAAAGTTCTACCTGATATTCAGCCGGTTTAATATCTCCGACATTCAATATCCACATTTTCTGTATACCCCGCTCGTATGCCAAAGACATTTGCTGGTATACCAAGGAAGGATGGGCAGTTCCCAACCAAAGATAATCATGCGGACGCCCCCAATAGGACACGTGATAATACACTCCGTTTCCTCCCTTACGGGCACGCTCTTCCGCTGTAGGGAAATGACGGATATAACCATAATTATCATCACACCACATCAGCGTCACTTCATCGGGCACTTGCAGCCCGGCATGGTATACATCCAAAACTTCCTTATAAGGAATAAAGACTTGAGGCACCTGGGTCACATCCTTATTTACATATTTAGTCAACAAATCGCGCTGGTCCTTCAATACCTTGGTCAAAACAGCTTTTTGTTCTTCTATGGTCTTAGCACCATTCATCGCACCATCGTGCACGCCACGCATACCTAAAGTATACAGATTATCCAACTCTGCCACCTCCTTTACGCGTTGCTCCCAAAAAGACAAGACATGAGCACTGTTGTGAACATAGTCATACTCTCCCACTCCATCCCGTTTCCACTCACCATTGGTATTCCGCATCATCGGTTCACAATGAGAAGTACCTATAAAAATACCAAACTTATCAGCCACTTCTTTATTGCCCGGTGTAAAATAAAAAGGTACAGAGCAACCATGCATAGCCGGCCAGAAGGTATTGGCACGCAGACGAAGCAATAACTCAAAAATCCGCTCATGTGTTTTCGGACCGATTTGTCCTTTCACATCACTTGGTTCGTATGTCTGCCAGCTCCAAGGGGTAAGCCCCCAGTCCTCATCGTTGATAAAAATTCCCCGATACTCTACAGAAGGAGACTGCACATTCCGATAAGAAGCCGGTAGTTGAAAAATCTCTTTCTTTGCAGGCGTCGCATCTGCCCACCACTCCCATGGAGAAACGCCTATCAACCGTGAAAGTTCCATGACGCCGTATGCAGTACCACGCTTGTCACTGCCGGCTATAACTAATTTACCATTGGAAGAAACGGTCAGCAGAAAAGCTTCTTTTTTATTTTTTATAGGAGACAAATCAACCCCTGCCTTATCGATCAAATTACTTTGTCCGATGGTTCCGACTATAATCATTCCTTTTTTACTTTCTGGAGTAACAATTATGCGGGTAGAAAAGACAGACTCTACATCACGATTGAGCAAATTCAAAGCTGTATGTACAACTTCTTCCTCTGAATTGCCACAGGCAACAGTCACCGGTTCGCCTGATTTCAAGACAAAAGGGTTCTGTCCATATACAGACAATACTGCTAAAAAGAAAGCTAGAAAAGAAATGAGTTTTTTGTATTTCATAGTTTTTATTTTCAATATTGCAAAAATAAGACGAAATAGGATTGGATTCCATAGAATAAGATACAATAATATGGAAATTCGTCCATAAAGCCTGTATTATTTATCGTATTTGCAATGTTTTTATGTCGAAGAATGCAAAAGTTCCAATAAACAGCTGCCACACCTACAGCTATAAAAACAATGTGCCAATATATCAATAGCTATGTAAAACATGACACAGCCAATTGATACATTAGCACATAAAAATAATACGCCACCTTATCAAATCAATTTAAGGCATAGGCGACAATCCTTCCCACATTACATTCCATTTTCCATCTTTCGGGAAACCAGGATTTTCTACTTCACAGCCGTCCCAACCGGCGCACATTAATGCAATGGCAGTTAACAAACCACCATTACCCGGTAAATAAATACGCAAACGGGGATCTTGATAATTATGTCCGTTCGGCAAATATGTATTGGTACGTTTATTCATAAGCAATGCCTCCACTGCTTTTTCCGGCTCACCCAATCGAGTAGCATTCATCGCTGTCATAGGATAATCCCAACCCCAAGTCTTTCCCCAATTCCAATTATCCCAGATCCACTGAAGTGTATTCTTCATGTAATCTTCACGGATTAATTTATTCATAGGCAAGATGCCTACGGCACCTAACACTGCCATGTGGTCACTGGTAAAACGGATATCCTTATAAGTATCTATTGCATTTTCCGCAGCCAGATACAACCCATCCTCATTATAAGCCAGTGGAGAAAGCTTGTCTATTAACTCATCCCATTCCAAATTACGTTTTTCACCTGCACGCTCACGCCATATCTGCGCTATCTGCATGGCAAAATGCCAATAAGAAAGTTCAAAAGGAGGATTTATAGTAGTACTCGCATTCAATGTTTCCTGAGCCGGAATCGCTCCCTTTAAAATAAACCGCACTCCCAATTCATCGTATGTGGCAAAAGAATACATGAACTTGGCTGTTTCTTGAACCAAATGGTTATATTTCTCTATCACTTCTTTGTCTGGATTAGAGCGATAAAGAAGTTCTGCCAGATAAATAAAATGCGGTTGTTGCCAAATCAAAAAACTGCCTACACTGGAAGGTGCCTCCACACCACTAGGATCAGTCATTTTCATCCATCGGATTCCATCAAAGCCTTGCCGACGAGCCACTTCCCTTGCTATAGGTTCTACCGTTTTATACCATTCTAAAGTATGACTGAGTAATTCAGGATGTCCCCAAAGCGGTTGCCATGCCTGATGCCACCAGATCATTTCAAGATGATATTTTCCAAACCACGAATTGTAAGTTAGCCCCGTCTCTTGTGGAGGAGTACTGCCCGCACATTGAATAGCAAGCAAATATTGACTAAGCACTACCCGACGTTCCAATTCTTTAGCACGCGGATCCGTGCAATGAGAAAAATCTACCGCAGCACCTTTTTCCCAGAAACTCGCCCAATGATTCTTAGCCAAGCTTTCAACTTCCGAGAAATTAGGGAGGGCAGCAAGCTGGTCTGGCTCATTAACAGTAAAAGCACATGAAAACGAAAAAGTATCTTCTTGTGGAAGCAGTACAAAATAATTTTTCTCTTTTTCTTTCAATAATGCCTTGCCTTCCCATTTTAATTCTACATAATATACCGTAGAATCCAACGTACGTTTTAACACAGCACTTTGCGTGTCCTGTTTAAGAACCTCGGTAGAGTGTTTATCATTGGCATCCCAATCACATGCATTATCGGTATGAATACCTGTAGGATAAGGAAAATGTAATTTTATCCCTGTATGCAAGTGACTGTCTATGTGGGCTGAAATCATATCCTGTGCCGGATGGCAAACCGTCCGTACATCAAAGTCATTACCTTTCCAAGTAAACCGACTGAGTATCTCACCTTCCCATAAATTCAGAGTCTGGCTGATTCTGGTAACATCGGAAATAGCAGCCTCATCCCCCCATTCAAACCCGATCACTCCTAAATGTAACCGATGTGGATTGGCACGAAACCAATCAGATGCATTCTTTTGTCTTTTATCTTCTTGAGATTGAACGGCATACAATTCTTTATGTCCTCGTCCAAAATCATATTCACTCAATGTTTCTTCGTGTCTATAACCGTCCATATTAGCAAAACTATGCCATCCCCATTGACTTTGCGTACCCAGAGGGACACCTTTTTTATAAGCATCAGGAAAAGTTTGCAATCCTGTAACATCTACCGTAAATGCAAATTCACCATTCCCTACAGAAAGCGAAGCCAACGAATCGAAAGCTGAAAATTGGGGATTATTCCGGCTCACTAACGCTTTACGGTCTATCGGAACTTGCTGTACGGGATGAGTACAAGCAACGAACATCACTAATAAAGAACAACATAATAATATTCTCATTATCTAATTTTTTTACACTGTAAATAGATATTCATTTTTACGACTTCCTTATATCCTATGGCATAGGATGTAATCCCTCCCAACGCACATTCCATTTACCATCTTTGGGAAATCCCGGATTACTGACCGAGCAACCGTCCCACCCGGCACACATCATAGAGACAGCTAATAACAGCCCTCCATTACCAGGCAAATAAGAACGAAGACGAGTCGAACGATAATTGTTACCACTAGGCAAAAGCAAATCCTCCCGGTTATCCATAGTTATGGCACGCAAAGCAACCTCAGGCTGCAACAAGCGAGTAGCATTCATTGCCAGTGTGGGGTAATTCCAACTCCAGGATCCTCCGGACCAATTCCAATTTTGAGCCGCACGCACCAAAGTCTTTTGCATTTTTTCTTGATCAATGAGCCGCGACTCAGGCAACATGCCGTAAGCCAGCAAATTTTCAGAAGAAGTCCCTGTAACATAAAAAGGATCATGTTTACGCTTACTTTTCCCACCTTCTGATGAAGAAACAGAACTGCCCGTTTCTTTAGGACGCTGACCATTGATATACCCACCTGCCGGCATTTCCGGTAATTTCTCTGCAGGAATACCATTCACGAAATCAGGTATTCCTCTACCCTTCTCCGCCGGTAAGTAAATACCGTCAGGACTGCTGGTAAGAGGAGCCAACTTTGCAAGAATCTCATCCCACTCCGCATGACGTTGCAGCCCAAGTCTCTCCCGCCATTTCTGAGCTATGGACAAGCCGAAGTGCCAATAGGCCATTTCAAAAGCAGGATTAAGAGTCGTCTCTTCATTATAGGATTCATTAGCTGCACAAGCTCCTTGAATAATATAACGATCATTATCAGAATCATAATTAACAAACGAAGCCATAAAAGCAGCTGTCTGTTCTACCATATCGGCATACTCACGAAGAAATTCTTGAGAAGGACATGCACGATAGATAAGTTCTGACATATAAATGACATGGGGTTGTTGCCAGATAATAAAAGAGCCGACATCCGATGGTGCCTCATTGGAAGACGGATCAGTCATTTTCATCCAACGTATGCCATCAAATCCCTGTCTGGCTGCAATATCACGTGCCATCGGCACAGCAGTCTTATACCATTTCAATTGTTTCTCCAAAAGATCTGCTTTATTCCAAAGCGCATAATGAAAACTGTGCCACATTACCATCTCTAAATGATATTTACCATACCATGTATTATAAGTCAGACCGGTTTCAGCAGGAGGGTAATTTTGCGCTTCCTGCGAACGGAGCAAATATTGAGACAGCACAACCCGACGCTCCAAAAGCGAAGCACGGGGATCCGTACAGGAAGAAAAATCAATAACACCGGATGTCTGCCAATAATCCATCCAACAACGGTTGGCCGAAAGCAGATTAGCTTTGTAATCAGGCTGAGGTACTACAGGTTGGTGCTTATAGAATCCGACATTGAAAGTCCACTGCTTATCGGAAGGTATCAATTTCAACCTGTTCTTCCCAGTTTGAGAAAGAACAGCTTTACCACTCCAACTGATTTCCACATAATAGACAGTAGAATCTACTGTACGACGAATAAGAGCCCGTTGAGGTTCGGAAAGAATTATGTCGGTGGAGTGACAGTCATCGGCTGTCCAGCAAGTAGCATCGTCAGCTGCCTCACCTGTAGGATAAGGGAAACGGATGCCAACTGCCAGCTTTGCCGATGAAGACACAGAAGCAGAGACAATGTCACTATCGCCATTACAAGAAGTAGTTACCGTAACCGGAAGTTTTCTCCATAGGAAATGGGAATGAAGTTCTCCTTTCCACATGTCGAGAGTCTGGTCTATTTTAGTAATATCGCTCACCAACAAGCTGTCAAATCCTATATTTCCCAAATGCAGGCGGTGCGGATTGGCACGAAACCACTCTGCCGCTTTGGCATTACGTTCAGGACCTTCTGGAAATTGTACGGCATAAATCCCATGAGGATGACCGGGAAGCGGATGATCCTGTAGAGTTTCAACTATCTTATAGCTGTCTCTTATACACATCTCCGAGCCCACGAGACCGTACTAGAT
>ENA-OXQU01000498-OXQU01000498.1-human-gut-metagenome-genome-assembly--contig:-NODE-498-length-12593-cov-9.94353_pt1 | contig 12593 bp, 8 predicted proteins | sample MGYA00249585_ERZ652569 | MGnify/ENA primary metagenome ERZ652569 (study PRJEB26925, sample SAMN05826638) | human gut metagenome | biome: ENVO:2100002; feature: ENVO:00000062; material: ENVO:00002003...
GGCTACTTGTTTACCAATGAGTACGGTGGACCTATGAATCCGGACAACATTACACAGTATCTGAACCGTATGGGGGACAGGCTGCAAAAGGAAAACCCGAATTTTCCCCACCTGAACCCCCACGCCTTCCGCCATGCCGTTGCGTCCATCCTTGTGGCGAACGGTACCGACATTGTGACGACAGCTGCCTTTATCGGTGACAAACCCGCCACCGTTTCCGAGCGCTATGCCCACGTCATCGACTCCGCCAAAATCAGGGCGGGGGACACCCTGAGCAGCGTGATTTTCGGAGATGGTAACAAATGAGTTACCACTTTGTTACCACTTTTCTTTTTTTGCGGCCTGCAAAAGAAAAAGAACGGTAAAACTTGACGTCTTACCGTTCTTTGTTGGTTGCGGGGACAGGACTTGAACCTGCGACCTCCGGGTTATGAGCCCGACGAGCTACCATCTGCTCTACCCCGCGATATATGCTCCGTGTTTCGGAGTGCTATAGTATAATAGCACAACCGTGGACATATGTCAACAGGTTTGCAAAATTTTTTTCGAAAATCCGGGCCACGGGGCCGCGGCGTGTTCCAAAAGCTGGGAAAGCTGGAGAAACCACCGCCGCGTCCGTTTACGACAGTTCAAACATGCCGTGGTACAGCTGGTAATACTCGCCTTTTTGGGCCAGCAGTTCATCGTGGGTGCCGCGTTCTACGATGCGGCCGTGTTCCAGCACAATAATTGCATCGGCGTTGCGCACGGTGGAAAGCCGGTGTGCGATGACAAATACCGTGCGGCCCTCCATCAGGCCGTCCATGCCTTTTTCAATCAGCGCCTCGGTGCGGGTATCGATGCTGGATGTGGCTTCATCCAAAATCAGCACCGGCGGGTCGGCTACGGCGGCGCGGGCAATGGCCAGCAGCTGGCGCTGGCCCTGGCTCAGGTTGGCACCGTCGGAGGTGACCATCGTGTCGTATCCCTGGGGCAGGCGGCGGATGAAGGAGTCGGCGTTGGCAATCTTTGCGGCCTTCTCGATTTCCTTCTGCGTGGCATCCAGCTTGCCAAAGCGGATGTTGTCCGCCACGGTGCCGGTAAACAGGTGGGTGTCCTGCAGCACGATGCCCAGAGACGAGCGCAGCGCGTTTTTGCGGATGAGTCGCACATCGATTCCGTCGTAGGTGATGGACCCGGCGGTGACATCGTAAAAGCGGTTGATCAGGTTAGTGATCGTCGTCTTGCCCGCGCCGGTGGAGCCGACAAAGGCAATCTTTTGCCCCGGCTTGGCGTACAGCGAAAGGTCCTGCAAAATCAGCCGCTCCGGCGTGTAGCCGAAGCTGACGTTATGGAACCGCACATCGCCGCGCAATGGCTCCAGCGCTACGTCCGGGTGGGCGGAATCACGCCAGGCCCAGCGGCCGGTGACCTCGGGGCAGGCAGTCAGGGTGCCGTTGGCGTTCTTCCGCACGTTCACCAACTCTACCGTGCCCTCGTCAACTTCGGGCGACTGCTCCATGGCGGCAAAAATACGCTCGGCACCGGCCAGCGCCGCCAGCAGGAAGTTGCCCTGCTGGGTAAACTGGTTGATGGGCAGGGTGGTCTGGCGCACAAACACCAGATAGCTGGCCAGGCTGCCCAGGTCGGTCCAGCCCTTCATGACCATCAGGCCGCCCAGCACCGCGATGACCGCGTAGTTGATGTAGCCGATGCTGACGACGGCGGGCACCATCGTGGCAGCATAGCTTTGCGCGCCGGTGCCGGCCAGACGCAGCTTTTCGTTGCGGGCGGCAAACTCGGCCAGGTCGGCCTTTTGGTGGTTGAACACCTTCACGACCTTCTGCCCGGCAATCATTTCCTCAATGTAAGCGTCCAGCTCGCCCAGGCTGCTTTGCTGCTTGGCATAGTAGGCACGGCTGTGCTGGGTGGAAAAGTTGATGTACCAGAACATGCCCACATAACCCACCGCCACCAGCAGAGAGAGCCGCCAGTTGAGGATAAACAGCATCAGCAGGGTGCCCACGACCTGGATAAAGGTCTGGATAACGACAGCAAAGCTGTTGTTCAGTGCATCGGAGATGGTGTCCACATCGTTGGTGAAAAGGCTCATCAAATCGCCGTTGCGGTGGGTATCAAAGTACTGCAGCGGCTGGGTCTGCAGGTGGGCAAACAGATCCTGGCGGATCTCCTGCAGTACTTTTTGCGCGGCGCGCACCATCAGCTGGGTATAGCCCAAGGTGGACAGCGCACCAATGATATAAATACAGGCGGTAAGGCCCACGGCCCCGGCCAGGTAGGCTTTGCTGCCGTTTTCCAGCAGGCCGTTGACTACCGGGCGGATCATGTAGGTGCCAAACAGTGCGGCCAGGGCGCTGATGGCCGCCAGCAGCGCCACCAGGCCGATCATGATGCGGTGGCGGCCCAGATAGGCGCTGAACTGTCCCAGCGTACGGCGCAGGTTCTGCGGGCGCTTGCCGCCGGTGACTTTCTTTTTACTCGCCATCGGGGTCGCCTCCCTTCATCTGGGAATAGTAGATTTCCTGATAGATCGTATCTTTTTCCAGAAGCTCGGCGTGGATGCCCACGGCGTGCAGGCGGCCATCCTCCAAGATTACGATGAGGTCGGCGCTCTGCACCGAGGAAATGCGCTGGGCGATAATCAGCTTGGTCACGTCGGTCAGTTCGGCCAGGGCGCGGCGGATGCCGGACTCGGTGGCAGTATCCACGGCGCTGGTGGAGTCGTCGAAAATCAGCACCTTCGGGTGCTTCAGCAGGGTACGGGCAATGCAAAGGCGCTGCTTCTGCCCGCCGGAGACGTTGACGCCGCCCTGCCCTAAGTCGGTATCCAGGCCGTCGGGCATGCGATCCAGAAATTCATCGGCGTGAGCGGCGCGGCAGGCGGCCCACAGCTGTTCCTCGGCGGCGTTGGGGTTGCCCCACTTCAGGTTGTCCCGGATGGTGCCGGAGAACAGCAGGTTCTTTTGCAGCACAATGCCTACGGCGTCCCGCAAGGCGGTCAGGTCGTAGTCCCGCACGTCGCGGCCACCGACCTTCACGGTGCCCTCGGTGGCGTCGTACAGGCGGGGGATCAGCTGGACCAGCGTGGTCTTGGCCGAGCCGGTGCCGCCGATGATGCCCACGGTCGCCCCGGCGGGGATGTGCAGCGTAATGTCGGACAGGGCACTTTTTTGTGCCGCAGCGTTATACTTGAAGCTGACGCCCTCGAAGTCGATCTGACCGTTCGGCACAGTTTCCAACGGATCGGCGGCATTGGCCAGGTCGGGCTGCTCGGTCAGCACCTCGCGGATGCGGCGGGCGCTGGCCAGCGAGCGGGTCATCTGCAAAAACGCGCCGGAGAACATCATGACCGAGTTGAGCACCTGCAAAACGTAGCTCAAAAAGGCGGTCAACTGGCCGACGCTCATGTCGCCCTGCAGGATGAACCCGCCGCCGAACCACATGATGCAGACGATGGCTGTGTACATGATGGTCTGGAACGCGGGCAGGTTGAGCACGGCGTAACGGAAGGTCTCGGTGCTGGCGTCGCTCAGCTCAGTGTTGACGGCGTTGAACTGCTCGTTTTCATAATCGCCGCGCACGAACGCTTTAATGGCGCGGATGGCGGTGAGGGATTCCTGGATGCGGCTGTTCAGGTGGTCGACAGCGCTTTGCTGGCGGCCGTACAGCGGGCCGACCTTGCGCACGATGAGCGCCAGCAAAATGGTCAGAATAGGCGTTGTGATGAGGAAAACAATCGTCAGCTTGGGGCTGAGCAGAAATGCCATGCCTAGACCCATGGCCAGCATGACCGGGCTGCGCACAAAGGGACGCAGGCCTGCGTTGATGGCGTTGAGCAGCACGGTGGCGTCGGTGGTCATGCGGGTGACGAGGGACGCAGAGGAAAAATGGTCCAGGTTGGCAAAGTCGAATTTCTGCACGGCGGCGTACTCGGCCAGGCGCAGCTCGGCCGCAAAGCCGTTGGCGAACCGGGCGGCATAGCGGGCATACAGCAGGCCGGTGATCAGTGCCAGCACCGCGCAGAGTGCCATCAATCCGCCCTGCCGCAGGATAATCGCCATGTTATGGCTGGGCACACCCTCGTCCACTAGGGTGGACATCAGCACGGGGATGACCATCTCAAAGATACATTCAATAAAGATCAGCCCGGCAGCCGCCCAAAGGTCCCGGCGGTAGGGCTTGCTATAGCGGAAAATTAAGCGCAAGTCATTCATAAATGCTCCTATTAAAGGCCCCCTCTGGGAGGGAACTGCCGCCGGAGGCGACTGAGGGAGAGCGCCTTGGGAACGTCTCTACCCCACCCGCTTCGCGGGAGCACTCTCGCAGAGGAGGCCTTTACTTAAACTTTCTTTTTGTCCGGCAGCTGGCTGGCTACGATGGCGGCAAACATCAGCCCGCAGCCGCACAGCTCGGTGGTGGAAAGCGTCTCGCCCAAAATCAGCCAACCGGCCAAGGCGCTGAACACACTCTCCAAGCACATAGCCAAACTGGCAATGGTGGGGTCCAGCGCTTTCTGGCCCACAATTTGCAGTGTGTAGGCCACGCCGCTGGACATGATGCCGCAGTAGGCGATGGCCACCGCCGCCAGGCGGAACTGCTCGATGGTGGGCTGTTCAAAAATCAGCATAAACACGGTGGAAATGACCGCCACCGTCAAAAACTGCACAAAGCTCAGCTGGATGCCGTCCAGCTTGGGGCTGAAGTGGTCCACCAGCAAAATCTGGGTAGCAAATAAAAAGGCACAGCCCAGCAGCTGCCATTCGCCGCCGGTCAGGGCCAGGCTGTCGTGCCCGGCCAGGCACAGCAGATACAGGCCCACCACGCTGGCGGCCACGCAGCACCACAGCTTTACACCGGGGCGGCGGCCAAAAAACACGCCGAACACCGGCACCAGCACTACATACAAAGCGGTCATGAACCCGGCCTTGGCTGTGCTGGTGGTGCCAATGCCCATCTGCTGCGCAGCCGATGCCGCAAACAGCGCGATGCCGCAGCAGATGCCGCCCTTTACCAGCACCTTGCGGTTCTGCCAAAAGCCTGGCTCGGCGGCGGAGTTGGTCTTGCCGGCTTTGCGCAGCACGGCCATCAGCCCCAGCAGAAACACACAGGCCAGCCAGCTGCGGCCCGCCAGAAAGCTGTAAGGGCCCATGTGGTCAGCGCCCACGCTTTGCGCCACAAAAGCGGTGCCCCAGATGAAGGAAGCCCCCATCAGCAGCAGGGTATTGCGTAATTGTACGTTTGGCATAAACTTCCCCTTTTACGTTACTTTTTCCTCTAAAAATTCCTCTACAACAAAACCGCCCACACCGTCTTGGCGCGGCGCGGGCAGTGCTGTTTTGTGGTTACTGGACGGTGTTCTCGTTCTCGATGGTGGTCAGCTCCTCGCTGCCCAGGCCCTGGACCTTCAGCCCGCCGGTGATATAATAACGGGTGGAGTCATAGCTGATGTAGACCTTGTACTGCCTGCCGGGGGTCAGGCCGGAGACATTGTACTGGTAGCAGGTGCCGTCGGTGGTGTAGTAAACGGTGGAGCCGATGACATAGCTGGTGGAAGTCTTGTCGTCGGACAGCTCCCACAAGGCGATCTTGAAGGTCTGGAAGTTCTCGTTGGTGGACTCAGTGGTGGCATAGCCGGTGATGGACAGGCTGTCGGAACCCGCCACAAAGTAGTCGGTACTGCGGTTCTGGATGCCGTTAAAGGCTACATACAGGGTGTCGCCGTCCACCTCGGACACCAGCTTGGAGGCAGTGGTGTCCATCGTTTCGGGGAAGGTCACGTCGCCGCCGCCGGTGGCGTAAGACAGATCGTCGACCTCGTCCTCATCGCTGGTTTCCTGGCGCAGACCCAGGGCAGTGGTGGTTTTCAGGATGGCGCTTTTCAGCACTTCTTTGGGGGAACAGGCCGTCAGCGACACACACAGGCAGACCAGCGCGGTCAGCAGGGCAAGGGTACGGGTACGTTTCATATTTTAATAAACCTCCGTGGGGATACTCAAAACTCAAAGTAAACATAGGTATTATATCGCATTTTGGGCCGGGGTACAAGAGGACAGAAAAGGAAATCCGGTAAAATCCGTTGCGGCTGGCCCCGCACCATGGTATACTTACAATAAATATCACTGTTAAGGGAGCGCCTGTTTATGAAAATCGCCGTTGCCGGTACCGGTTATGTGGGCCTTAGCATCAGTGTGCTGCTGGCCCAGCACAACGAGGTATGGGCTGTAGACATTCTGCCCGAGAAAGTGGCCCTGCTGGCGGCCCGCAAAAGTCCCATTGCCGATAAGGAGATCGAGCAGTATTTAGCCGAAAAAGAGCTGGACCTGCACCCGACTACCGATGCTGCCGCTGCCTACACCGGCGCGGACATCATCGTGGTTTCCACCCCCACCAACTACGACCCCAAGAAGAATTATTTTGATACCTCCAGCGTGGAGGCTGTGCTGACGCTAGCCGGGCAGTATGCGCCGGAGGCGACCATCGTCATCAAATCCACGGTGCCCGTTGGGTATACCGCGTCGGTACGGAAAAAATTCCACAACCTGCATATCCTTTTCAGCCCGGAGTTTTTGCGAGAGGGCCATGCGCTGTACGATAACCTCTACCCCAGCCGCATCGTGGTAGGCTGCCCGGCGGGGGACGGGGAACTGGCCGCCCGTGCCCATACCTTTGCGGGGCTTTTGCAGCAGGGGGCCATCAAGCAGAATGTGGATACCCTCTTCCCGGGCCTGACCGAGGCCGAGGCCATCAAGCTGTTTGCCAACACCTACCTGGCCCTGCGTGTGGCCTATTTTAACGAGCTGGACACCTACGCCCAGGTGCGCGGCCTGAACACCCGTGACATCATTGACGGCGTCTGCCTGGACCCGCGCATCGGCAACCACTATAACAATCCGTCCTTTGGTTACGGCGGCTACTGCCTGCCCAAGGATACCAAGCAGCTGCTGGCAAACTATAACGATGTACCGCAGAATCTGATGCAGGCCATCGTGGACTCCAACGCCACCCGCATGGACTTTATTGCCGAGCAGGTGCTCTCCCGCGAGCCGAAGGCCGTCGGCATCTACCGCCTGACGATGAAGGCGGGCAGTGATAACTTCCGCCAGTCCAGCATCCAGGGCGTTATGCGCCGCCTGCGGGCCGAGGGCATGCCGCTGGTTATCTATGAGCCGACGTTGAAAGAGGATACTTTCTACGGCGACCGCGTGGAGAAAGATCTGGACAAATTCAAGGCCGAGTGTGATGTGATCCTCGCCAACCGCGCCGCCCCCGAGTTGGCCGACGTGGCCGGGAAGGTGTATACGAGAGATTTGTATAGCCGGGACTAAATAATGATAATACGCAAAAAAGCCGCACAGATGTGCGGCTTTTTTGCGTTAAAGGCTCCCTCTGTGAGGGGGCCTTCCTGCTTATTTACTCCGATATTTCGCCAATGTCCTCAGCACTACCTCCGGCTCCAGCGGTTTGGTCAGGTGCTCGTTCATGCCGGCTTCGTAGGCACGGCGGCGGTCTTCCACAAAGGCGTTGGCAGTCATGGCCAGGATGGGAATACTGCCCGCGTCGGGGCGGTCCAGCTGGCGGATGGCCCGGGTGGCCTGGTAGCCGTCCATCACCGGCATCATCACGTCCATGATGATGGCATCAAAGGTGCCGGGGGCGCTGGCGGCAAACTGGTCAAGCGCGTCCTGCCCGTTGACGGCCTTCGTCACCGTGACACCGGCGTTCTCCAGCACAAACACGGCAATCTCTATGTTCAGCTCGTTGTCCTCGGCCAGCAGTACGTGCATGCCCGCCGGCGTGGCGGCAGGCAGGACGGCGGTTTCCTCGACCCGCGGGGCAGCGCTGGAGTCGATGGCAAAGGGAATCGTGATGCAGTAGGTCGTGCCCTCCCCTAGCTTACTGCGGCATTCTATCGTTCCGCCCATCTTCTCCACCAGACTTTTTGTGATGGCCATGCCCAGTCCCGTGCCGTTGTAGGAGGTGCGGGCGTCGCTGTGCTCCTGGGTGAACGGCTCGTAGAGGTGCTTCTGGAATTCCTCGCTCATGCCAATACCGGTGTCGGCGCAGATAAACTCGATCCACGCGGTCTTGCCGTCGCTGCGCACCTCGCGGCAGGTCAGGTCGATGGAACCGTTGTCCTTGTTGTACTTGATGGCGTTGCTCCAAATGTTCATCAGCAGCCGCTTCAGGTGCAGCGGGCTGCCAATGAGTGTGGTGTGTTTGACCTCGGTGCGGTCGGTCATCGTGATGCCGCGCTCGGCGGCGGCGCGCTCCATCGTCTGGCGGATGCCGTCTTTCAGCTCTATCACGTTGAACGGGCAGCTTTCCAGCAAGATCTCGCCGGATTCCAGTTTGCCCATGTCCAGCACTTCGTTCACCAGCTCCAGCAGCAGAGTCGAAGCATCCCAGATCTTGCGGCGGCACTCAGCCTGTTTGGCCAGGTCCTCGCTGTAATGGTCGCCGATCTCCACCATGCCGCGGATGCCGTTGATAGGTGTGCGGATGTCGTGGCTCATGCGCTGCAAAAACTCGGTCTTGGCGCGGTTGGCGCTCTCGGCTTTGCGGGCGGCGTCTTTCAACTGCTGCTGGTAGCTCTGCTCCCGGCGGAGCTGCTCCTCCTGGTAGCCATGCTTGAGCCGCCAGCGGATCATGATGACGATGAACAGCACCATGGCGTAGGCCACCAGCGTGAACAGCAGGTTCTTGGGCGTGGTGTCCAGCGCGCGGGTCAGCGGCATGTAGGCGTAGACGTAGTAGTCCCGCCCGCGCTCCAGCATGCAGTAGACCCACTCGCCGTCGCCGGAACCGGCCCGCACGCGGGTCATCTCGCCGCCGTGGGCGTTCTCCCGGATGCTGCGCAGCACCGGCACGTCGTCGACGTTCTGCCCGGCCAGGCCTTCGCGGTTGGCGGCAATGATGCTGTCGCCGCTGGTGACCACCAGCGTTTCCTCGGTGCCGGGGTCGTAGCCTTCCAGCAAGTTCTGGATGATCAGGTTGTAGTCGGTGGCATATTCGGCGCGGGTATGATAATAAACGACGATCACGCCCGGCTCGTCGGTGCGGCCGTGGGCAGCCAGGTCCACGTAGGAGCCATCGTCCAGCCGGATGCGGGCGGTGTAGGTCTTAATGGGGAATTGGGCGGTTCCCAGCACGGTGTCCATGGTGACGTACCCGCGCAGGGCGGCGTAGTCCAGCCCGTCAGTGCTGTACTCCCGCTGGACGACGCCATGCTCGTTCATCAGGATGATGCCGGTCAGCCGCTGCTCGTAGGTATAGCGGCGCAGATCGTCGGTGTTCAGCGTGGCCTCGCCGGTCAGGGCAATCTTGTACTGAATCTCGCGGTCGATCTGCTGGGCGTTCTCGATGACGCGCAGCAGGCTTTTGGTCATCGAGGTATCGTTGAACCGGTCGTAGGCTGTACGCTGCTGTTTGACGTACTGGGTGGCATCGGTGAGGTTCTGGCTGGCCAGGTACAGGTCACTGCGGTAGGACATCAGCCCCACCAGCGCCATCAGCCCCAGCCCCAGGCAGAGCATCAGGGGCCAGAAAAAGCGGACGGCGAAGGAAGATACTTTTCTATTCGACAAGGCCGTCCACCTCCAAAAATTTCTCGGGGTTTGCCAGATACTTGCCGATGATGGCGGCTAAAGTCCCGTCCGCCCGCATCTCATCGAGGGTGGCGGTCAGCTGCGTTTCCAGCCCGCGCACGTCGTTTTTGCCAAAGGCGACGCCCAGCCTCACCACTTGTAAAGGCTCGTCCAAAATGCGGTACTCAGTGTTGTAGTCCTGCATGTACTGCAGGATCGAGACTTCGTGGGCGGCGATGGCGTCCACGTAGCCCTTGCCCAGGGCGGTGTAGATCAGCTCCCGGTCCTCAAAGCAGTAGAGGTCCCGCAGGGCGGGCAGGGAGGCGTCGGTCAGAAACAGTTCCTCCGGCTTGGTGGTGCTCTGCACAGCCAGGGTGCGGCCCTCCAGGTCGGCAATGGTTTCAATATCGCTGCCGGGCATTACGGCCACCACCTGGCGGCTGGCCATGTAGGGGCCGGCCCAGCGGTAGTCATCCTCCCGTCCGTTGATGGTAAAGCTGCCCCACACGCAGTCAATGTCGCCGGTTTCCAGCAGCTGGGTCTTTCGCTCCCAGTCGATGATGGTAAACTCGGCGCGGTAGCCCATGCGCCGGAATGCCTCTTTGGCAAGCTCCACATCGATGCCGGTGGGGGCGCCGTCCTCGCCAATATAGTTGAAGGGCGGGTAGACATCGCTGCCCACCAAAATCGTGGGCAGGCTGCTTTCCTCACTGCTGCCGGCGGGCATATCGGCGCAGCCCACCAGCCCGGCGGCCAGGCAAAGGGCTGCCAGGAGGCAGACGATACGTTTTAGGGTGAAATTTTTCTGCATAAGGCCCTCCTAAAAATGGCACTGGTGCAGCATATAATATATAGACATATTCTACCATATAACAGTTACTGTGGTCAATTTTGAATTGCTTGTGTGGGCATAAATTGGCGTTTTGCAAAACATGAAAACCGTGCGTTTTCAAAATTTGCGGCAACTTGCTAAAAAGTGGCATTGTTAAATTCCAACACATGTGCACAACTGGCGAAGTATAAGACAAAGTAGCGAAAAATGCAGATTTTCTGTTGCAGGATCACGGACCGGATGTTATACGTAAGCGTAATATGCTTACCGTCACCACCGAGCAGGAAAAGGCACTCTACCTGCGCGCCTTTACCGCCGGCGTGCTGAACCACACCTACGGCGGGTGGAATGTTCTGCCCGATTCGGCCTACAGCGGCGAGTATGCCGGTCTGCAGGACTGGCTGGACAGCTGCCTGGAGACCAGCGGATTTTTCGGCAAGCGCAGTTATACGATGACCGAAGTTTCGGATGCCCGCGAGGAGCGCGCGTTGAGCAGCTTTTTGTGGAAATTGATCCGCAGCCGGCCCAAGCATACGCTGCTGCAGAATTTGAAGCGGAGATACCGCAGGATTTAACGACGCATAAAGGCCCCCTTGTGTAAAGGGGGGCTCCGCGAAGCGGTGGGGGATTGTCCTGTCTGCGTTGCAAATCGGTCTGCCACGTAAGGTTACAATCCCTCCGTCACGGCTTCGCCCGTGCCACCTCCCTTTGCACAAGGGAGGCTTTTTTGTATCTATTTATATCTTTGCCTTTTTTGCGCTTCTATGCTATAATGCCTACAAAACGCACAAAGGAGAAATACGCTCATGAAATTTTCTGAGATGCCCTATCAGCGCCCGAACCTGGACGAGATCAAGGCGCAGTTTGCTGCTGTGACCCAGCGCTTTGCCGCCGCGCCAGACTACGCCGCCGCCAAGGCCGCCTTTCTGGACGAACAGACCCTGAACAAGCACGTGGACACGCTGGCCAACCTGGCCAGCGTCCGCAACACCATCGATACCCGAGATGAATTCTACGATGATGAGATGAATTTCTGGAACGCTGCCACCCCGCAGATCCAGGAGTGCCAGAATACCTGGAGCGCCGCCCTGCTGGCGTCCCCCTACCGCAAACAGCTGGGCGAGGAATACGGCGAACTGATGTTCCTCAACGCCGAGATTGCCCAGAAAGCCTTCTCGCCGGAGATCCTGGACGAGATGGCCCAGGAAAACGACCTCTCTACCCAGTACGGCAAGCTGATCGCCTCGGCTCAGATCCCCTTTGAGGGTGGCGTCTACACCCTAAGCCAGCTCTCTCCCTTCAAAAACGACCCCGACGATGCCCGCCGCCTGGCCGCCTGGAAAGCCGAGGGTGCTTGGTATAAGGAGCATCAGGAGGAGTTCGACTCCATTTACGACAAGATGGTCCACCTGCGGGATACCATGGGCAAAAAACTGGGGTACGAAGGCTACACTACCCTGGGCTACTACCGCATGGGCCGCAACTGCTACACCAAGGCTGATGTGGAAAAATTCCGCGCTGCTGTGGTGAAATACCTCGTCCCCGTGGCCGACAGCATCTACCGCGAGCAGGCCAGGCGCCTGGGCAAGCAGTACCCGATGAACGCCGCCGACAACGCCCTGATGTTCCGCAGCGGCAACCCCAAACCCTGCGGTGATGCCGATGCCATCGTGGCTCAAGGCAAAAAGTTCTACGAGGAGCTGTCCCCCGAAACCGCCGAGTTCTTCCACAAGATGCTGGACGACCAGCTGATGGACCTGCTCTCCACCCCCGGCAAGGCGGGCGGCGGCTACTGCACCAGCCTGGATGATTACGAAGTGCCGTTTATTTTTGCCAACTTCAACGGCACCCAGCACGATGTCGAGGTCGTCACCCACGAGGCCGGCCACGCCTTTGCCGCCTATATGAACCGCAAGCGCATCCCCTACTCCACCGTATGGCCCAGCATGGAGGGCTGTGAGGTCCATTCGATGTCGATGGAGTTCCTGGCCTGGCCCTGGGCCGAGGGCTTCTTTGGCAAAGATGCCCGCAAGTTCCGCTACAGCCATCTGGCCGGGGCGCTGACCTTCATCCCCTACGGCACGATGGTGGACCACTTCCAGCATATCGTCTACGAAAAGCCGGATATGACCTGTCTCTTATACACATCTCCGAGCCCACGAGACCGTACTAGATCT
>ENA-OXQU01000511-OXQU01000511.1-human-gut-metagenome-genome-assembly--contig:-NODE-511-length-12308-cov-9.97829_pt1 | contig 12308 bp, 9 predicted proteins | sample MGYA00249585_ERZ652569 | MGnify/ENA primary metagenome ERZ652569 (study PRJEB26925, sample SAMN05826638) | human gut metagenome | biome: ENVO:2100002; feature: ENVO:00000062; material: ENVO:00002003...
ATAGCGTTTGGAAAAATGCGAGATTTCGATGCAAGATAACGATGAAAGGTTGGGTGCGCGACACCCGATAAAGCCCGCGGTTATGGGATTTCCTGCGGACAAGGTGACCTGCCGGATGCAAACTTTCGAGTCAATCTCGTTACGACTGCTTCGATACGTCTGCCTATTTAGTTTTTATCGCACCGCCCCGCACAGCGTTTGGAAAAATGCGAGATTTCGATGCAAGATAACGATGAAAGGTTGGGTACACGACACCCGATAAAGCCCGCCGTTATGGGATTTCCTGCGGACAAGGTGACCTGCTGGATGCAAACTTTCGAGTGCTCCCTCTTACGACCTCTTGAGTACATCTGCATATTTAATTTTGTTGCGCGGAACTTCCCGCAGGGTGTGATTTCGAGTCAATCTCGTTACGACCGCTTCGATACGTCTGCTTATTTGGTTTTACTGCATGCTACATGGGCAATATGGTTTGCGCCTTATTACATCTTACACACAGCCACATAGCGCATTATAGTATACCAAACTTATCCCCTTTTGTCAATCAGAACAGCCGCTGCTTCTGCGTCGGGGTGGGGTCAAAGGGGGAATCCTCGTGGTGGCGGCGGATGAAGACCTGGCGGGTCTTTTCGGTGATGGACCGGCCGTTGTGCTTGGACACCGTGTAGAACGTGCGGCTGATGTTATAGTATCCCCGCAGGTGCTGCGCCAAAAACTGCGCCACAGCGGGCAGGCAGTCGGTGTCGTCGATGTCCTCATAATTATAGTCGCCGTACAAAAAGGTCACCTCATCGCTGCCGGCGTGGAGAGTAATGCCTTTTTCATCCAGCACTACCTCGCTGATGACGCTTTGCAGCAACCCGGCGGTGCCGTTTTCGGCGGCCAGTTTGGCGGCGCGGGGGCGCTGCTCCAGCGGGACACTTTGGGGGTCCAGCTTCTCGGTGCCGCGCTGGCCCACTTCCAGCAGGATGTCCCGCATCATACGGCTTTCCAGCAGGGGCTTGATGCGCTCCTTGGCGCGTGCCTGTTCTGTTTTATTTTGAATGGTAGAAATCAAACCCATGCCGCTGCGGCCTCCCAAACCAATTTCGATACACAGTTAGTATATCATATAATACGACTAACTGCCAGCTTTTTTTGCACCCGGCACCGAAATTTGCCATTTTACCGGGCAGCGTATATAATACACGTAGAATAATACCCACAAAAACCAAAAATCGAGGCAGTTATGACAGCGCAGGAAGCATTAAAAAACTATTTTGGCTACGATTCGTTCCGTCCGGGGCAGGACACCGTGGTGTCGGCCCTTTTGTCCGGGCGGGACGCGCTGGCCATCATGCCCACGGGCGCGGGCAAGTCGCTGTGCTACCAGATCCCGGCGCTGCTGCTGCCGGGGCTGACGCTGGTGATCTCGCCGCTGATCTCGCTGATGCAGGATCAGGTCAAGGGGCTGAGCGCGGCAGGCATCCCGGCGGCATACATCAACTCGGCCCTGACCGAAAACCAAATCGCTAAGGCGTTGCAGCTGGCAGCCCAAGGCAGCTACAAGATCATCTACGTCGCGCCGGAGCGGCTGGAAAGCCCCACCTTCCAAAGCTTTGCCGCGTCGGCCGAACTCTCCATGCTGACGGTGGACGAGGCCCACTGCATCAGCCAGTGGGGGCAGGATTTCCGCCCCAGCTACCTGCGCATTCTGGACTTCATCGACAGCCTGCCCCGGCGGCCCATCGTCAGTGCGTTTACGGCCACCGCCACCCGCGAGGTCAAGGACGACATCGCCCAAACGCTGCGTCTGCGCGACCCGGAGATCGTCATTACCGGGTTTGACCGCCCCAACCTCTACTACCGGGTCGAGACCACCCGCCGCAAGGACGCCTTTGTGGCGGACTATGTGCGCAGCCACCCCGGCGAGAGCGGCATCATCTACTGCGCCACCCGCAAAAACGTCGATGCCGTGCAGGAAATGCTACGAGGCGAGGACATTTCCGCTGCCCGCTACCACGCGGGCATGACCAACGAGGAACGCCGCCAGAGCCAGAACGACTTCATCTACGATACCGCGCCGGTCATTGTGGCCACCAACGCCTTCGGTATGGGCATCGACAAATCCAACGTGCGGTACGTCATCCATTACAACATGCCCCAAAGCATGGAGAACTACTACCAGGAGGCAGGCCGTGCCGGGCGCGATGGGCTGCCGTCCCAGTGCATTTTGCTGTTCTCGCCCCAGGACATCGTCATCAACCGCTTTCTGCTGGACCACAAGGAGAATGACGACCTGGACGACGAAGCCGCCGACCTGCTGCGGGCGCGGGATAACCAGCGCCTGCAGGCCATGGCCAACTACTGCCAGACCACCGGCTGCCTGCGCAACTACATCCTGCGCTATTTTGGCGAGGAACCCGCCGAACCCTGCGGCAGCTGCGGCAACTGCGACCGCGAGTTTGAGGAGGTTGACATGACCGCCCAGGCCAAGTGGATGATCAACTGCGTAGCCGAGACCCGCGGCCGCTATGGCAAGGGCGTGGTACTGAACACCCTGCGCGGCGCCAACATGACCCGCCTGCGGGAGCTGGGCGCGATGGATTACCGCAGTTACGGCCAGCTGAAGGACTGTACGCGGGACGAACTGAACTGTCTGCTGGCCCAGCTGTTGGAGGAGGGCTACCTCGTCCAGACCGACGACCAGTACGCCGTGCTGCACATGGGCAACATTACGCCGCTGAAACAGGGGGCGCAGGTGGTGGTCAAGCTGCCGCCCAAGCCGGAACCTGCCGAAGCAGCGCCCAAAAAGCACAAGGCCGGCAAGGCGGCGCAGAAGGGCAAAGCCGCCCTGGCCGGCGACAGCGCCGATCTGTTCGAGCAGCTGCGCGCCCTGCGCATGCGGCTGGCCCAGGCCGAAAAGCTGCCGCCCTACCTGGTGTTTGGCGACAAGACCCTGGTGGACATGTGCGCCAAAGCGCCTCGCCAGCTGGAGGATATGAAAGAGATCTACGGCATGGGTGAGCGCAAGTTTGCCAAGTACGGCAAGCAATTCTTTGCTGCGATCGAGGATTACCGCCGCGAGCACCCAGAGGCGGAGTTTACGGGCGCCTGACAAAACTTAATTAAAAGAAAAACTGCCTGCCGCATAGTGCGGCAGGCGGTTGGTGTTTATGCGGGATGTTAGAAGATGCTCCCCGCCAGCACAGCGGCGCCGGCCACGGGCAGGGCGATGATGAAGTAGAGGACCGTACCGGCGGTGCGCTTGATGAGGACGGATTTCAGCGGCTTGATGTAGGAGATGCCCTCCATGCCGGGGATGGCCCATTCTTTGCCGTGAGCGACCCACACCAGGTCCATACAGATGCCGTCGAACCAGTTCATCACGACGAGGAACAGCACCGCCTGCCAGTAGGCCGCTGTAAAGGTGGTCACACGGTTCCACACCGCAATAATAAGCACCAGCACCACCAGCATGATGATGCAGAACGGCACCATGAACCGCTTGCCTCGTTTCATCGTTTCGTCCTTGTCAGCCAGGCCGCGCCTGGCGGCTTCGTCGATAAAAGCCGGCGGGTAAAAATACAGGCAGTTCATGCCGTTGTCCTTCACGGCGGCCTTGACCATCAGGAAAAACAGCAGACAGTACAAAATCAGCTGGATTATAAGCAACATTTTCGGGGGCACCTCTCGCAATTAGTTTGTATTAGCTAACCCAAGTATACTACACCCCCGCTCGAAAGACAAGCGCACGGATTTTGCGGTGGTTGTAGAACTGTTTCCAGGGGGTATATATACTGTAAAACTAGAGAAACACCCAGGTGTTTGTAGGTGTCCGCAACTGTTTTTACAGTTTTACAAACAGTTAAATATAACTTAGATATGTAATTTATATAACTGTTTATCTAGTTATTGAGTTTTAATAAAGGGGGTGGCTGTTTTGCCCAAAACCGCCGCCGCAAAAAAGATGCGCCCTGCCAGGCGGCAGAGCGCAAGAAAATGCGGTTTACTAACTGTAGGGGCGGATGCAAGTATCGCCCCCTGCAAAAACGGCAATTACTTATAACCGATATTACTCGTACAGTGGGAACTTCTTCACCAGCTCGGCTACGCGGGCGGTGACTTCGTCCTTCTTGCCCTCGAAATCGAAGATGCAATCCGCGATGCAATCCGCGATGATCTTCATCTCTGCGGGGCCCATGCCGCGGGTGGTCACGGCGGGGGTGCCCACGCGCACGCCGCTGGTCACAAACGGGCTGCGCTTCTCGCCGGGCACGGTGTTCTTGTTGGCGGTGATGTGCACCTCGTCCAGGTTATGCTCCAGCTCCTTGCCGGTGCAATCCTCGTCGGTCAGGTCGATCAGCAGCAGGTGGTTGTCGGTGCCGCCGGAAACCAGCTTCACGCCGCGGGCGGTCAGCTCGTCGGCCATGGCCTTGGCGTTCTCCACGATCTTGGCGGCGTACTCCTTGAACTCAGGCTTCAGGGCCTCGCCAAAGCAGACAGCCTTTCCGGCGATGACATGCTCCAGCGGGCCGCCCTGGGTGCCGGGGAAGATGGCGGAGTTGATGCGCTTGATGAGGTACTCGTTGTTGGTCAAAATCAAACCGCCGCGGGGGCCGCGCAGGGTCTTGTGGGTGGTGGTGGTCACCACGTCAGCGTAGGGCACGGGGTTCTGGTGCTGGCCGCCGGCCACCAGACCGGCAATGTGGGCCATATCCACCATCAGCATGGCGCCGTAGCCGTGGGCGATCTCAGCCAGCTTCTCAAAGTCGATGGCGCGGGGATAGGCCGAAGCACCGGCCACGATGAGCTTGGGGCGCACCTTGGCCACCTGTTTGGCCAGGGCGGCGTAGTCGATGCGGCCATCCTCGGTGGAGACGCCGTAGGAGACGAAGTTGTAGTTTTTGCCGCTCATGTTCACGGGGGAGCCATGGGTCAGGTGGCCGCCCTGGGACAGATCCATGCCCATGACGGTATCGCCCAGGTTCAGCAGCGCAAAGTAGACGGCCAGGTTGGCCTGTGCGCCGGAGTGGGGCTGCACGTTGGCGTACTTGGCACCAAACAGCTTGCAGGCGCGGTCGATGGCGATCTGCTCCACCTCATCCACAAACTGGCAGCCGCCGTAGTAACGGTGGCCGGGGTAGCCCTCGGCATACTTGTTGGTCAGCACACTGCCCATAGCTGCCATCACGGCGGGGGAAACAATGTTCTCGCTGGCGATCAGCTCAATGTTCTGGCGCTGACGGCCCAGCTCGCGGTCCATGGCCTCGCCCAGTTCGGGGTCAGCCTGCTTTACATAGCCAATGGTATCGATCATGTCCTTATACATACCCTTTACCTCCTGTTTTTCGGGCGGTCGCTTGCGGGCGGTGCTGCCCTTTCCCTCTCTATAATGAACAGACCTTACAGCGTGCCCTTGGTGGAAAGCACCCCGTCGATCCGTGCATCCTTGCGTGTGGCGGCGTCCAGCGCCTTGGCAAACGCCTTGAACATAGCCTCCAGCTTGTGGTGGTCGTTCTCACCGTACAGTACCTTTAAATGCAGGTTCATCATGGCTGCATAGCTGATGGCATAGAAAAACTCCCGCGCCATCTGCACATCCATGCCGCCGCAGCTCTGCCCGGCAAAGCTGGCATCATACACAAAGTAAGGGCGGCCGCCCAGGTCCACAGCGCACAGTGCCAGCGTCTCATCCATGGGCAGCAGGCAGCTGCCATAGCGCACCAGCCCGGCCTTGTCGCCCAGGGCTTCCTTGATGGCGGTGCCCAGGGCAATGCCCACATCCTCAATGGTGTGGTGGCAGTCGACCTCCAAATCGCCGCGGCACTGCACGGTCAGATCAAACAGGCCGTGGCGGGCAAACCCGTCCAGCATGTGGTCAAAAAAGCCGATGCCGGTGTGCAGGTCGGCTTTGCCGGTGCCGTCCAGGTCGATGGTCAGGGTGATTTGAGTCTCCCGCGTGTTGCGGGTCACAGTTGCGGTGCGTGCCATAGCGTTACCTCTTTACTCAGCTAAAGTGTAAGATACTATTTACTATAACACGTCAAGTCCCCTGCGTCAACGGTGCAGGGCCGTTTTTGGCTTTGGATTCTTTTGCATTGTTGGCTAAAATCAAAAGGAACGCAGGGAAGCCTCCCTCTGGGAGGGAGAGAGCCTTTCCGAAGTCTCTCCCCCACCCGCTTTTGCGGGATTGCTTACGCAACCGGCCCCTCTGTCGCTGCGCGACATCTCCCCACACCGTGGGGAGTCACCCTCGCAGAGGGGGCCAAAATCCAGGCGCAATTTTAGAAACACTTGTAAAATTTATTTACGAAATCGCAACACATTTTGTCCTGCCTTGCGTTACAATAAAATCAGATTTCAACCTTTTAAGGAAGGGACAACACAACCATGGCAAAAATGATCGGGATCGATCTGGGCACTACCAACAGCTGCGCCGCGGTCATCGAGGGCGGTAAACCGGTGGTGATCCCCAATGCCGAGGGCCAGCGCACCACGCCGTCGGTGGTGGCATTCACCAAAGCGGGCGAGCGCCTGGTGGGCGAACCCGCCAAGCGCCAGGCCGTCACCAACGCGCCGCGTACCGTCACCAGCATCAAGCGCCAGATGGGCAGTGACAGCCGCGTGCCCATTGACGGCAAGTGCTATTCTCCCCAGGAGATCAGCGCCCTGATCCTGCAGAAACTCAAAGCGGACGCCGAGGCCTATCTTGGCGAGCCGGTCACCCAGGCCGTCATCACGGTGCCGGCCTACTTTAACGATGCCCAGCGCCAGGCTACCAAGGATGCCGGACGCATCGCCGGGCTGGAAGTCAAGCGCATCATCAACGAGCCGACCGCCGCGGCTCTGGCCTACGGCCTGGACAACGGCAAGACCCAGACCGTCATGGTCTACGACCTGGGCGGCGGCACTTTTGACGTATCCCTGATCCAAATCGGCGATGGCATCGTGCAGGTGCTTTCCACCTGCGGCGATAACTACCTCGGCGGCGACGACTTCGATGCCCGCATCGTGAATTGGCTGGCGGACAACTTCAAGGCTGCCCACGGTGTGGACCTGACCACCGACCGCGTGGCCATGCAGCGCCTGCGGGAGGAAGCCGAAAAGGCGAAGAAAGAGCTTTCCACCGCCACCCAGACCGAGCTGAACCTGCCGTTCATCACCACCGGGTCGGAGGGCGCACTGCACCTGCAGGCCACCCTGACCCGCGCCAAGTTTGAGGAGCTGTGCGCCGACCTCATCGAGCGGACCTCCCTGCCCGTGCGCAATGCGCTGAGCGACGCCCACCTGACCGCCAGCGACCTGGACCAGGTGCTGCTGGTGGGCGGCTCTACCCGCATCCCGGCCGTGCAGGCCAAAGTCATGCGAATGACCGGGCTGGAACCGTCCAAATCCCTGAACCCCGACGAGTGCGTGGCCCTGGGCGCCGCCGTGCAGGCAGGCCGCCTGGGCGGCGAGGCGCTGACCGGCGCAGGCGAGGATCTGCTGCTGATGGACGTGACCCCGCTGACCCTCTCCATCGAGACGCTGGGCGGCGTAGCTACGCACTTGATCGAGCGCAACGCCACCATTCCCACCCGCTTCAGCAAGGTGTTCACCACGGCCGCGCCGTTCCAGAGCACCGTAGAAATCAAAGTATTGCAGGGCGAGCGGGAGTTTGCCAAGGACAACAAGCTGCTGGGTACCTTCACGCTGCGGGGCATCAAGCGTGCCTGGGCGGGCGTGCCCAAAATCGAGGTGACCTTTGACCTTGACGCCAACGGCATCGTCAAGGTCAGCGCCCGCGACATGGACACCGGCAAGGAGCAGGGCATTACGATCACCGGTTCCTCGAACCTGAGCGAGGACGAGATCCAGAAAGCCATGCGCAACGCCGCCGCTTTTGCGGGCCAGGACCAGGAACGCAAGGCTGCGCTGGAAGCCTTTAATGCGGCGGAAGCTGCGCTGTATCGCGTAAATACCGCCCTGGGCAGCAAGGCGGGCAAGGCCCTGGACCGGGATACCCGCAGCAAAATCAAGGACGCCGTACGCGCACTGGAAAAGGAACTGCGCCACAAAAAGGCCGACAAGCTCACCACCGCTGACGTCCAATCCCTCAACGCCGCCCGCGAAGCCCTCTCCGCGATTGCAACGCCGCTGGTGACCCAGTGGGAGAGCGAGAAAGGCTGAACGAAGATTTTATTCCTTCTTTGAAAAGAAGGAACCGAAGAAACTTTAAATATAAATAACAAAAATATGATCCAACTTTGTTTCGGCGATTCCATCAAAGGCACACTCACCTGCGCCCCACATATCGGCAATACGATCGGCGGCGCCACAGCGGTGGTAATTTCAACGGATAAACCGCTGGATACCCCGCTGCAAAAGGCCGCCTTTGCCGTCTACCGCACCCTGGCCGCACCTTTTTATAAACGCCGCGCCCAAAAGCAGGAGGCCCGCCGCCGTGCCGAGGCCGTCCCTGTGGACTATGAATCTAACGACGTGATAGCCCTGCTGGGCGACCTGAACGAAGGCCCCATCGCGGGTGGCTTGATGAGTGAAGCACGCAAAGAGGTCGTGCGGGCATGGCTCTGCTTCTCCCCGCACGGCGACACAGCCGGAACGGATGCCGACGTGGAGCCGTACTGGCAGGCCTGCCAAAAAGACCTGCAAACCCTGCTGACCCGCGCCCACACAGGCGAGCCGGTGCGCATCTGGTACGACCACACCCCTGCCAACCTCTGCGGCCTGCACGCCGCTGCGGCCCTGCTGGAAGATGCCCCCTGCCAAATCACGGTGGTAGAGACCCCGGAGCTTGAGACAAAAAACGGCGTGACCCGCCGTGCCACCCTGGGTGAGCGCGGCCCCACCGAGATGGGCGCACTGTTACGGTATGAGCGTCCCCTGCCAGACACCGACCGTCACGCCCTTGCCGCCCGCTGGCGCAGCCTGCAAGCGGAAAACGCTCCGCTTCGCGCCGAGCAAAACCACCGCTTGACCAGCGTCCCCGCCGGTTTCTACGATGCCATGATTTTAAGCGAAGCTCCTGCGAATGAAATTATGGTGGCGCAACTCATCGGAAAAGTGCTGGCAGAATGCCGCCTGGGCATCAGCGACCAGCTCATCTACCGCCGCATCGAACACCTGAAACGATCCGGCAAATTCCTCTCCGTCCAACCCAGCCCCGCCCCCTACCAGGAAATCATCCGCAGGGCGTAACTTACCGCCAATTTTTTACACAAATACAAAAGCTCCCTGCTCTTTAGCGGGGCGTTCGTAAGACAGTTAACGGAGCGTATCGGTGCAGATTCGCTCCGTTTCTTTATGCTAATATGACATATGGCACAGTTGCCGGCAGCCCCCTTGGCTCTCCCTCTGGGAGAGCTGTCACCGAAGGTGACTGAGAGGGTCTTACAGGCGTTTTTGAATGGTGATATCAATTTGTGTGCACACGCCGCAAAAATCCATATCAACATCTCGGTTGGAAAAACGCAGAACCTCCAATCCAAGCGCTGTCAAAAATGCGGAACGCTCAGAATCATAGGCCATCCCCTGAGGCTCATAGTGTTGAGAACCATCCAATTCAATAACTAACTTGGCAGAAGCACAATAAAAGTCTACGATAAATCTCCCGATGATTCGCTGTTTATAAATTTTCACCGGATATTTGCGGAGGAAAAGATACCATAGCTTTCGTTCGTGGGGTGTCATCTCACTGCGTAACCGCCGGGCGTTTTCCAGTTGACTGTTGTCCTTTGGTATGGTCATGTTTTTCCCTCTCAGTCGGCTGCGCCGACAGCTCTCCCAAAGGGAGAGCTAGGTTCCGCGCGTAATGCACTACACCGAACGGTGTATAGAAGTGCGCCCTTGTTATCTGTTCGACAAACTGGAAGTTAACGAATGGATGCCATTTTATCAGTCGACCATGATCTCCTAAGAGCCACATAGGAGATTAAAAAGTTTGCAAGCCAGCCAACTGGTACAGCAAGCCAGACAAAGGCAATGCCGAAACGTGGTGCACAGATTAGGGCAACGGACAGACGAATCGCAAGATTCACTATGTTTGCAACGAGGAACGGACGCATAATTCCGAGACCGCGAAGAACTCCATCGGTTGCCATCTTGATACCCATGAAGATGAAAAAGTAACCAATCCACCTCATATAATCACCAGACACCTGATAGGCCAACGCCGTTCCGTCTTTTCCTAAGAACAGCGAGGAGATCTGCGTGTGTAGCGTTTCAATGACGAGAAAGGCAAGAACGGCAAAGCACACGTCCAGCACCAGCGCCGCATGGTAGCCTTTTTTGATGCGTTGGGGTTTGCCTGCGCCAAGATTCTGGGAAACATATGGCGAAACCGCATTGCCGATGGATACAAAGATCAATGAAAAAACATTTTCCACCCTCATCGTTGCTGTATACCCGGCGAGTGCCTGTGTACCGAAAGGATTTACCACTGCCTGCACAATCATCATACCGATGGACACTGTGGACTGCTGTAAAACCGACGGCACCGCAATGCGAAGCATGGAATACAGCTCCTGCCGTTCAAACCTGTTAAAGGGGCTTTTATATTGCTGCATCCGTGCAAAGAAAATCAAAAACGAAAACACTGCGGAAATTCCCTGTGCAATCAGGGTTGCAATAGCCGCACCGAACACACCGAGACCTAGCCCGGCTACCATCCAAAGATCCATTAAAATATTCAGGATGGACGAAAAAATCAGCAGTCCTAGCGGAATTTTTGATTCGCCGATTGAGGTGAACATGGTAGAAAGAATGTTATACATAAACAGAAACGGAAAGCCCACAAAATAGACCCGCAGATACAGTACTGCATCATCCAGTATGTCGGCAGGGGTTTGCAGTCCACTCATCATCGAGCCGGCGAAGAAAAAGCCAAAAACACCAAGGACTATACTTAGAAACAAAAAGCTAATCAAGGAGGTTGACACGATTGTTTTCATTTTGCCATACTCCCTGGCTCCGAAATAACGGCTCACAAGCACACCGGCTCCGACACCGGCTCCCAGTGCCACACAAATGAACACATTGGTCAATGCTGCACATGCACCGACAGCTGCAAGTGCGGAAGAACCAACAAACTGGCCGACAATAATAGAGTCGGCCATATTGTATATTTGCTGAAAAAAACTTCCAAGAATCATTGGCATTGCAAAAACCGTCAACGCTTTGAGGGGCGTATCGGTTATCAAATACTCATCTTTCGACATTATCATATTCCTCCATGGTATCTTGTATCGTGGTATCACATTCACTTACCTTCTCAAATCCCGATTTGCAGGTCTGTTCGGCTCCATATTATCATATGGCCGGATAAACTACAAGAACAGCCACAGCAGTGCAAGCTGCTGTGGCTGTTCGCTGCCTTACGAACACCGCCCATTCGGGCAGGGAGTTTTGTTTTAGTGGTTCTTATAATAATTGATCAGGCAGCCATCGGCCAAGATCTGTCTCTCGGCGTCGGTCATGGCGCCCAGGCGGACCCTAAACTCTACCAGGCCACCGTCGGGCTTGACGGCGATGGCCGTCATCTCATCGGCGGCTTCCAGCAGGGCCTTGCGGATGCCGGGCAGGTAGACATAGTCGCCGTTGTCCAGCACGTTGGGGGTGTCCAGCAGGAAGGGCAGCATGCCCCAGTTGATGCAGTTGGAGCGGTAGCGCTTGGTGGCGTACTCGCAGGCAAAGTTGGCGGCGCCGCCCAGCACGCGCTGGCAGCTGGCGGCCTGTTCACGGGCGGAGCCATCGCCGGGCTTGTTGGCGAAGATGGCCGAGCCAATGTTGGTGTGGGCTGCGTCCGGGTGATAGCCAAGCGCCTTGACCTGGGCGTAAACCACCGTAATTTCATCGGGCACTTCGCCCGCCAGGCGCTCGTTATCCAAAGCCTTCACGGCCTTAGCGTTAGGCACGTAGGCGGGGTCCTTGCGGGAGAGGGTGAACTCCGCCAAACGCAGCGGGTTAGAGCGGAAGGACGAAGTCTCGCCCGAGGGGATCAACTCGTCGGTGGTGGTGACGGGGTCGGTGATGTAGCTGACGATCTTGACCAGCAGGTCGTCGGACAGGGCGGGCTGCTCGGGCCAATCCTTGATGTTGGGGCCGAACTTCAGCTCGTAGTCCGGCTCCGGGCGGCCCCAGCCATTGTAGACGCGCTTGTCGTAAACGCCCTGGTCAAAGTGGTAGTCCGGGGTGGTGTACTCCACGTCGGTCAGCTCGCTGGCGGCGGTCAGGTAGCCGCCGTTGGCGGCGGTGGCGGCGATGGACCGGGCGTCCATCAGGGCCACCGCGCTGATCTGCCCCTGTCTCTTATACACATCTCCGAGCCC
>ENA-OXQU01000541-OXQU01000541.1-human-gut-metagenome-genome-assembly--contig:-NODE-541-length-11728-cov-11.1844_pt1 | contig 11728 bp, 12 predicted proteins | sample MGYA00249585_ERZ652569 | MGnify/ENA primary metagenome ERZ652569 (study PRJEB26925, sample SAMN05826638) | human gut metagenome | biome: ENVO:2100002; feature: ENVO:00000062; material: ENVO:00002003...
ACAAGGCTATTCGTCGGCAGCGTCAGATGTGTATAAGAGACAGAGGTGGGGTCGATATGCGCTGTGACTTCCACCTTACGGCTATCATCGGCGGCAAAAGCCGTGGTGGACAGTGCCGCCGAGAGCGCCAGTGCAAGGGTAAATACTGCCAGTTTTTTCATCGACAATGTCCTGCTCGTCAATATTGGAGCCGTCATCCTTGATGAGCGACTGCCAGCTTGCGCTGGGTTGCAGTTGGCGGATGGTTTCCTGCTGCTGTTCGGGGGAGGGCAGCCCCATTGCGGCGGCAGTTTCCTCGGCAAGGTCGCCGCGCCCCACGCTTTCCGGCAGTTCCTGCGCGACGGAAACAGAAACAGCGGAGGGCGATGGTTCGCTCTCCGCTGTTTGGGGTTTGATATTTACAGGCTCGTCACGATGGGCATCGCCAGTTCCGCTGCCTGCGCTTGCAGGCTGTTCATGTGCGCCGTCCAACCCAACGGGTCGTTCTTCCTGTCCGGTGCGGGGTTGCTGACCAGCAGCTTCGTGATGGTCTGCTCCACCTGCTCCCAATAGCGTTGCTCGGTCTGTTTCAGGTCGCTGTACAGTGTCCCGTCCAGCAGCATCTTGTCGTACAGCAGAGAGTGGCTCTCTTGAAGGAATTTCTCCCGCTGCAGACCGATTCTCCCGACCGGCGGTCTGTGCGTTTCCTTCATTGCCATCTTGGGCACCAGATACCCGTTCAAATTCATCATATCCATGATCCTGCACCTCCTGTTGGTTCGTCTTGATTACATTTTCATCATACTGTTTTGGCTGGGTCTTGGCAACACTGTCGATGCTCTTGACGACAGCGCCGATTTCGGCAAACATCTGCCGCCCTGCGCGGTTGACGGCATTGCCAAGCGCCAAAACCGTGGATTCGGTATCAAAGCGATCAATGTCCGCAAAGGCGTCCTGCGGCACGGCACTGTCGCCCAAACCGCAGCGCACTGCCGCCATATAGACGGCGCTCTGCGTGATGAGGTTGGCAAAAATCGCATTTTGCTCCTGCGACTTTGCCCATTCCAGCGTGCTGCCGATCACGGCATTCTGTAAATCGGCGTCCAGCTGTTTGCCGTGCTCTGCCACAAACAAGGCTGCTTGCAAACCAAAGATTTCCGGCAGGCTCTCGGCGTTGTGCTTTTCCTGCAAGGCTTGCAGGATCGGATAACGGTTGGCATCGGTGATTTGCCAGCCCAATGGCTTGGAGTCTTTACCGGCAGGGTGGGTATCCTTGATGTCAAACAGATACCGCACATTGCCTGCCATATTGCCGGTGCCAAGGGACGCGACGCCGCGCGCACCGCGGTTGACCCAGCGCCCGGCAGTACGGTTCCAAGTGTCGATGTCTGCCAGCATGGTGGCACCGGGGCGCTGGCTGTAAATCAGTGCCTGATTCGGGAAGGCGTAATGTGTTGTATACGCGGCTGAACGCAAAAACGCCCGCCAACTGTCGGCATTGTCTGCCACATCGGCAATCGCCTGATGCGCCTGCCGTAAAATATTTTGGTAATTCGCCAATCGGTTTCATCTCCTTTGCGGTAATAAAAAAGCCCTGCACATTGCTGTGCAGAGCTTTCCATTCGCGTGATTTGATTTTATGCGGGGCGGTTGTTGCTGCGTTCACTTCGTTTGATGCCCATAAACGGGGGAACCGAGGAACGGTTCAGCCCTTTTTCGTGCGCTTGTTTCATGGAAAATTCGTGTGCTGCAACCGCATCAATGAACGCGCGCTGCTTTTCGGTGGCGTGGTAGTAATCAACCTTATACCGTTTGCATACGGCAAAAAAGACATCCAGATACTGAATGTTTTCCTTGGTCATTCGCGCGACCTCGAGCTCGGTTTTATCCTTTTGCATAAGCGTTCCTCCTCATGAAAGATAGGTGCTGAAAATCTCCTGTGCGCTTTCGTCAGCAATCATTAACAACTTGGGACCGCCGGACATAGGCTGTGCAATGGGAATTGCGCCAAAGTCCTTTATATAATGTTCCAGCAATTCATCGGTTTTGGCGGCAAAGGTGACAATGCCGCCAAGGCTGGCATCAATGGACAGTTGAATGCCGAAGGCAATCATCATGCGACCAATGCCAAGATATTTTTTGGGTTGGGAGATAGTAGGGTTGATCTCAGGATGAGCTTCAATATCAACGATATAAATAGAAATACCGCTTTCATCTTCTTTGTATGCACCCAAGGCGACAATTTCGCCTTCATCGGTTTTCGCTGCGTATTTCTCTAAGTTGGGATCGCTGATGAAATCACTCGTCCAGTCGCTTTGCCAGCAGGATCTCGTAGTGGCAAGATCGGTGATGGTAGCTCGATCGATTTCAATGGGGATTATTTTCCCGGATGCTTCCTCGGTAACAAAATATTGAAGTATCATCGTATCACTCCTATAGGTATTATATCGAATTGCCACAAAAAAATCAACGAACGAAATGTGAATGATTTCATGATAGAAAAGCCAACAAAGAAAATCCAATTCATTTATGGGTGTATTTTCCTTGCTGAGCTAATTGTGTTATCGTTTGCCCCGCTCTGCGCTGCGTTTTTTTGCTTGTTCCAGCCCCGGCAGCAGGTCATCCACCTGTTTATAGCCAATCTGCTCCACATAATAGGCGTGTGCCTCACCACCCTCATGCATCACAATAATATCGCTGACCGACAAAGAGCGCATCTTTCTGCCGTTGGGGCGGTTTTCCTGATTGTGCAGGCAGTAAAGGCTGTCCAGCGTCTGCCAGTATTCCATCTGCCCGCGGTACACCAGCTTATAGGATGCAGCATTTATATGGTCTTTGGTGTAGTCATACCGTAAAAACGCAATCTTCCGGTCGTTGGTCTGGTAGATTTCATACGGCAGCAGCTCATGCTTTTCACTTCGCAGCCCCCACGGAAAAATGGTGCCCTTTTCAAAGGTAAGGGGCTGGCTCAGATTTTCCGGAAACACAACCGGAATGAAGGGTTCGCCGCAATACAACGAAGCATAAATTCTGGTTTTGAATTCCTCTGCATCGACATACGGAATGCGCTCCTGAACACATCCGCCATTGTCAAGATATTCGATATAGCCGATGACATTATCATATTGATTCATCTCGGTGATTCTCCTTTTTTTCTTCTGCGGGGCAGGCTGTTTTCATCGTACATATTCGGGTTTGCAGCGGGAATATGCCAGCCAAACAACGAGCCTGCTTCCATCGCGGCAATCTGCGCCTTGTCGGCACCATGGTATTGATTCAGTTCCGCAATGCGTTTGTCTATCTCTGCCTTGCTGCCGGTAAGGCTTTTCAGCGGAATATATCCGAGTACTAAGGGAAAGCCGTATAGTGTAAGGGATTCATTGCAATCTGATGTAGTAAGTCGATTTTCCGGCACCTTCCTGTTTGAGTTCCCCGGCATCCACCAATTTTCTAAGGGTACCTTCAACAACGCTTAACATGCAGCTTTCACGTATAACTTGGTACAAAAACGTCCGAAGTTCTACGTGAAATACGATGACCGTCTTGAAAGCATATAAAAGATATCCCATAATTCGCGTAGAAGTTTAGACAAAATTGTACCAAGTAAGACTCATTATCGGCGCAACCTTTCCCAAAAAGAGATCTTACTTCCAAAGCGCTCATCCGGCGGACGGACCTTGGCAACCGGCAAATCACCGGACAGCATATCCTCCACCTGCGGGAAGAACAGAAGCCGATTGTAGCGCTCCGCCTGTTCCTTGGAAAGCCCCACCATTTTGGACTCACTGAGTCCAAAAACCAGAAACCGCCCGCGTATGGTGCTGCCATCTTCCAGCTGTCTGTTGTATTTCAGCCGGCTTTGATTTTTGCTGCACACAACGCCGATTTTCGATGTGCCGAACGGTTTCAGCAGCAAACTGTCGCCCTCGATCACTTCGGAAATCGCCGCCTGCGGGCTGTCAAAGGCAGCCTGATAGGGGCAGTAGCCCGGTTCTACGACCAAAACTCTTGTCATACTGCCACCTCATCGCTCGTAATCCTGTCGCTTGCGGTAGTAGTTTTCCAAAAGTTTCAGGATGGTGCTTTCCATCTGTTCGGAGGAAAAGCCCTTGGGAAAATAGCGCTCGACCTTGGAAACAGCAATCGTGAGCTGCGGCTCGCGCGGCTTTACGCTGGGGGAACGGGCAGACATAATCCCGTGGATTTTGTCTTTTGTCAGAACGCTCTCCTTGCTGGCAGCTTTGAGTTTTTGCGCTTGGGACAAAGACGGCGTGCAGCCTTCCTCTTCCATATAAGAGAGGAATTCTTCCTGCTCCTCCGGTGTCAGGTAGCTCAGCTCCACCGCAGGGGTGGTCTTGAGTCTGCCGTCATCCACAAGCTGCATCAGGTCAGGGGTCAGTTTGTTCAGACGGATAAAACGCTGAACTTGGTTTCTACTTTCTCCTGATCCTTGTGCTACAACCTCATCGGCACGGAAATTTGTCCCAACTTGGGCCGAATTATTTTTTGACGGTATACCGAGCTTTCTGTTGATTGCCTCCAACTTCATCTGGTACGCCTTGGCTTTTTCGCTTGGCAGAATATGCTCACGCTGGCAGTTGGAATCCACCATCAAAATAATGGCAGTGTCATCGTCCATATCCCGCACAATGCAGGGCATGGTGTCCACTCCGGCGCGCCGGCTGGCGTGGCAGCGGCGGTGCCCGGCTACAATTTCATATCCGCCGTCCCTGCGCGGGCGAACGATGGCGGGGCTCATTACGCCATATTCCTTGACGCTGTCCACCATCTTGTCCATTTCCTCATCATCGCGCACCTGAAACGGATGCCCCTCAAAGGGGTGCAGCTCAGACAGCGGCAGGAGCTGGATTTTCTCTAGCTTGGTGTCCTGTCGTTCTTCCTCGGTGGAAAACAAGTCATCTATCGAGGGCAGACGGATGTTTTTCGCGAGATCTCGCACCCTTTTCCACCTCCTTTGCCAATGCTCTGTAAGCAGTACTCGCCGGGCATTTCTTACTGTAACGAAGTACGCTCTCCGAACAAGTAAGGCTTTCACTGACTCTGGTGCAGCGCGGAACAATCGCCTGATAAATGCGCGTGTGCGCACCATAGCTTGTGTGAATGGCTTTGATCATATCCCGTGTCATATTGGTACGATGGTCTGCCATGGTAATCAGGACACCGTCAATCTCCAGTTTCGGATTGATTTTCCTGCGAATCTTAAGGATGGTGCCAGTGATACTGGCAAGACCTTCGACATCAAGAATCTGCGGCTGTACAGGAATCAAAACACTGTCTGCGGCGGCAAGAGAGGCAGTGACAAGGTTGCCGAGTTCCGGCATACAGTCAATCAGGCAATAGTCGTATTGCCCTTGAAATGGTTCCAACGCCCATTGCATTACGCATTCGCGCATAAAGGTATTTGTCAAACTTCGCTGCAAATCAGAAAGTTGAATGTTGGCGGGAATGATATCTACATTTTCATCGGTTTGGATAACAACATCGGGCGGGTCCACCTCGTTGCAGGCAGCCTCAATCAGCTCCTTCAGGGACGCACCCTTGTTCCTCTGCGAACAGCCAAGGTATCGGGTCAGACTGGCCTGCGGGTCGGCATCCACCAGCAGAACTTTATAACCCATATCCGCCAGCGCTACACCCAAGTTTACGGCGGTCGTGGTTTTGCCCACACCGCCTTTTTGGTTGGCAATCGCTATGGTTCTCATACGCGCTCACCTCGCTGTTTTTCAATCTTTGGCTTGTACCAGATAAGGCTTTCGTTGTAGTCCTTGCCAACGGCAGGCAGCCGCTTTTCTACATTAAATCCGCGCTCGGCAAGGCGCTGGGCAACCGTTTCGGCAAAGCGCAGCCCCGGTTCATCACGGTCAAAGCAGAGCACCACATTTTTCACCTGCGGGTGCTGCTGTAAAAAGTAGTCGATGGGCAGATAGTTCAGCCCGTCCAGCGCCAGATAATGCACACTGCGCCACTTTCCGATGTCCGTATATTGCCGCAAGGTTGCGCCGGACATGGCATCAATCGGGGCTTCGTACAGCTCCACGGTATCGCAGTCCGGGTTTTCCGCTTGCATCAGAAATCCGTACTTCTTTTGGCTGCCGGTGACATCACCGCGGTACGTTCCCTGACAGCCGCGCTGAAAGGCAGAACGCGGAACGCAGCCTTCATCCTTGCCCACAAAAACGCAGTTGCGGTAGTTGCCGCGCGTGGTCTGGTACAGGATGCCGCTGTCCACACAGTAGCGCAGCACCTTGGGGCTGATGCCGCGGTGCATCAGGTAGGCGGTCGCTGCCTGTGTGTTCTTGTAGGGACGCGGCAATGTAAATTCGCGCGTTCTGCTACTTTCCACGGCAGCAGCTCTGGCCTGCTGAAAAGGAACAAACTCCATCTCGTTCAAAAGCATTACCGCTGAGCGAAAACTCATTCCCTCGACCGTCAGCAGATAATCCAGCGCGCCTCTGCCACCCTTGCTCTGGGAACACCAGTGGAACAGATTCTTGCTTGGCGTGATCCGCAAGCTGCTGTGCGATTTTGTGCAGTACTCATCTCTGGATTTGCGCACAAGCTCTCCGGGACGGTAGGTGTTTAAGAAATCCACGAGCTGGACCTCGCGGGCGGTCTTGATGTTCTCTGCGGGTAATCTCATTGCTGACTTCCTCCGTTGGTGTAAATAAAAAACGCCCTTACCGATGGTAAAGGCGTAGAGTAACGATATTCTTGTTTCAGCAGGCTTTTTGTCACTTCAGCTGTCTGAAAGGGGGTGTGGGGGAAAACATAGACGTTACCCCGTTTCCCCCAAAAAAGATATACTTCCCCCTTGGTGTACAGAAAAGGATTGACGCTGCGGCAAAAACGCAGATTGCAAAGACCAGCCGGATAGAGTATAATCGTTCTATAAGGTAAGGCAGGTGAGCAGAGTGCAATTTTTCCTGATGCAGCGCAATCATCAAGTGGCTGTCATTGAAATAGCTGAAAAGACCGGCGATATTCTTGATGTGGCAGAGGTTCTTTCGGCACAGAGGATTCCACTTGACGCAAAGCATAACGATGGCAGCTTTGATGTTCTGTCCCTGCGCAAATGGTGGGCAGGGCGCGGTATCCCGGCAAGCCGTTTCGGGCTGGAGCACGCCTTGGAAACGCTGCATATTCCTTACGCCGAACTTCTGCTTGTCAAATGCAGCGGGCTGAGCCTTTCAGACCAGTATTGGGTCATGCCTTGCGATGCCCCACAGAACTGGCACGACGTAAATTCCTACGAGAACGACTTTTCTGACGATGTGGGACGCGCTCTGTTTGGCGAGGGGATTCTCTCAGCACAGCCGGATTTGTGTTCCCCCTGCAATACCTCGGACGGCTTTTTACAAAAACGCTGGCGCATTGCGGACGGAAAACGAATTCTCTTAAAAGCGGGATCGGGTATTTACAAACAAGAGCCTTACAACGAAATCGTTGCCACGGCTCTGTATGATGCGCTTGGTATGCCGCACGTTCCCTATGTTCGACACTGTGGAAACTGAAAATCAGCTTGTATTGGCAGAAAAGTTACATTTTAGGGCGATAACCGCCGGGTGATTGTAAAGCGCTATTCAATACCACCCGGCTCGCTCGATGCAGGAAGCCACGCATCGGATATATTCTGTACTGACGCGCATAATATAGCAAAACAGACAGCTTTCGTCAACCGTTGCGCAGAAATGCGGCTTCGGTGGAAAGCTGCCTATTTTTTTGCTAGATACGATTTCTTACTCGGTCATCTCTGCATCGACCAGATGGTAGTCCATATATCCGTTTTCTTCGTAGGTCTGGAATGTGCCAACGACCGTGATTTCTGTTCCCCGTTCGGGATAGTCGGCAGGATAGTTATGCTCGCCCGCGAGGACGAATTCCAGCCCCTGCGAGCAGCAGGCAGTCGCGTCCATGATGATGCAGGCCGTGTACACCGCGCCGGTGTTCGGATTCTCATAGACCGCAAACTGCCCATTCATTTTGATGCGCTTTCCGAGATACCGATCCGGCTCGTACATCATGTTATAGACCTCGGAGTAGACCATCGTGCTGCTGAGCGTAGTCAGATCGACATCCGGTTCGCCGGAGGCCTGTGCCGGTTCATAGTCCGGAAGCGCTTCGGCGGGCTGCATCTGCTCCGGTTCCGGAACGGATGTTTCCGGTGTGGTTTCATCCGAAGCAGGCTGCTGCTCCGGAATTGCAGTCGGCGGAGCGGTCGTTTCGCCTGTGGCATTCGCCATCTGCTCCTGAACGACCTGCTGGGTCGCACTGCCCTGCTTTGATTTGGACCGGATCGTCTGATCGCCGCAGGCGCAGAGGGAAACCAGATAAAGCGCGATGGCGAGAATAAACAAAGCCTGTTTCATGTGCGGATACCTTCCAATCGGGATATTCCCGAGAAAATCAGAAATGCAAAAATGTCCACGGCCACAATAGTCGAGCCGACCGGCGTTCCGGCTAGGATGGAGATCAGAATGCCCAGTGCGGCGCAGCAGACGGAAAGGACGGCCGCACAAATCGTCACCGCACGGAAGTTTTTGTAGACCCGCATGGCAGACAGCGCCGGGAAAATAACAAGGGCAGATATGAGCAGTGAGCCGACAAGGTTCATTGCCAACACGATCACAACGGCGATCGTTATGGCAATCAGTAAGTTATACAAATCGGCCTTTGTCCCCACAGCCTTTGCAAAGTTTTCATCAAAGGTCACAGCGAAAATTTTGTTGTAGCAAAGAACAAATACCGCCACGACCGCCACCGACAGCACCGCGCACAGCCAGACCTCGCTTTTCGTCAGCGTCAGAATAGAGGTCGAGCCGAACAGCGTACTGCACACATCGCCGGACAAGTTAGTGGATGTGGAGAACAAATTCATCAGCAGATAGCCGATAGCAAGTGCCCCCACCGAGATCATGGCGATGGCGGCGTCGCCCTTGATCTTCGTGTTCTGCCCGGTACGCAGAAGCAGCACGGCGCTGATGATTGTAATGACCATGACCAGCGGCATTTCGTTGGTGATTTGTAGCACAGCGGCAATCGCCATGGCTCCGAACGCCACATGAGAAAGTCCGTCACCGATGAAGGAAAACCTTTTCAGCACCAGCGTTACACCCAGCAGAGAGGAACAGAGCGCAATCAGCACGCCGACCACCAGCGCATAGCGGACAAAGGGGTACGCCCAATAGAGGGTCAGTTTTTCCAAGATTGCGGTCATTGTTCATCACCGCCTTTCTCTGCGGCAAATAGCCGCCCTTGCGGGCTTTGGAGATACTCTGCCTTTGTTCCGAAGAAAACGGTGTTGCCAATATGCAGAATATGACTGGCGTATTTGACTGCGGCGGCAATATCGTGAGAAATCATAATAATGGTGATACCGTCCCGATGGTTCAGTTCGTCGATCAGACGATACATTTCCGCTGTCACTTTGGGATCAAGCCCGGAAACAGGCTCGTCCAAGAGCAGCATTTTTTGTGTGGCGCACAGCGCACGGGCAAGCAATACCCGCTGTTGCTGCCCGCCGGACAACTCTCGATAACACCGCTTTGAGAGCTTATCAATCTGCATTTTCCGAATGTTTTCTTCGGCAAGCTGTTTTTCTTCTTTGTTATAAAAGGGGCGGCTGCCGCAGCGCCCCTGACACCCGGAGAGAACGATCTCTCTCACGGATGCAGGGAAATCCTTTTGTACGACGGTCTGCTGCGGCAGGTAGCCGATCTCATTTTTCCTCAGCCCGTCGCCTGTCAAAATTCTGCCGCTGATGGGCGGCTGCAAGCCAAGGATCGTTTTCATAAGTGTACTCTTACCAGAGCCGTTTTCCCCTACGATGCAGAGGTAGTCGCCTGCAAAGACCTTAAAGATAAGATCTTGCAGAACGGACTTCCCATCATAGCCGACGCGGAGATTTTGACAAGTGAGCTGAGCCATAAACCTACCTCCTTAACCCAATGCTTCTTTCAGCACGGACAGGTTCTTCTCCATCACGGAGAGGTAGGTCGTACCGTTTGCCACATCTTTAGAAGTGGTGGACTGCATGGAATCCATGGTCAGCACCTTTTGATTTTTCTCAGCGGTGTTCTGGACAATGGTTTCGGCAATTTTATGCTGTGCGCCCTCAATGGTCAGAACGCAGGGCAGTTTCAATTCATCCACCTTCTTGGCAAGGAACGAAACGGTCTCAAAGCTGGCTTCCGTTTCGGCGGAGCAGCCTACAAAAGCGGCATAGTAGCTCAGACCGTAATCGTCCACCAGATAGCGGAACGGGAAACGGTCGCCGAACAGAACGGTCTTATAGGTCGCAGCGTCCACGGCAGCCTGATATTCGCCGTCCAGCGCAGAGAGCTTTTCAATATAGGCAGCGGCGTTGGTAGCGTAGGTATCCTTATTGTCGGGGTCCAACTCCTGCAAAGACTTGGAAATGGCATTTACAAGAACCTCCGCGTTTTTCAGAGAAAGCCAAACGTGCTCGTCCTTTTCTTCCTCATGCTCGTGCTCTTCGCCTTCTTCATGCTCGTGGTCTTCGTCCTCGTCGTGGTCATGACCTTCCATGTGTTCGCAGATCTCTTCGCCGGTCATATCAGCCGGGAAGAAGGTAGGCCAGGAGTTTTCGGGATCGACGATCGCGTCGAAACTCTCGTTGCTCATCCGGATGTGGAAGTGTTCGGCGGCGGCCGGTTCGATCATGTGGTCGTTGAACTCAATGTAGACCGGCGCGCCGGAATCCTTGTCCTCCGCCTCAAAGCGATACATGGCCGCCTTCGTGCCGGTAGACCAGTTCTGAATGTAATAGCCGACATACTTGTAGTTAGAGCCGACCTTCTTGCCATCATCGTAGGTGAACTCGATGTGGTTACCCTCAATATCGATGTTGGTAATGTCCGTTTTGTAGCCGTTCTGATAGTAGGTCTTGTATTCTTCGGCGGTCATTTCGCCTTTCTCTGCCATCGCTGCAAACGCATCATCCAGCGTTCCGTCCGGCACAAAGGGATAGGCAGACTGCCAGTCGCCCGCCCAATCAGACAGGCTTCTGTCCTGAACTTCGTCATCTTCAAAGGTGGAGACTTCCTTGCTGTGGTCATGGTCGTGCTCGTGCTCTGTTTCCTGCATACCCTCGACCACTTCTTCGGTCTTGACGCTGTCGCCAAGGACATCCAGCAGGTTGATGACCTTCATGTTCTTGTTGGTGGCATTTTTCAGAGCATCGTCCACCCAGCCGTCGGACTCGCCGCCCACATAGACGAACAGGTCACAGTCGGAGATTTTGACAATGTCATCGGCAGTGGGCTGATAGCTGTGCAGGTCAACGCCGTTATCAAGCAGCATCGTGACTTCGGCGTTATCAGCTTTGTCACCTAAAATCTCACGCACCCAGTCATATTCTGGGAAAATGGTGGTGACAATGCTCAGTTTGTCGGTTTTGTTGGTATCGTTCTGCTTTCCGCAGCCGGCAAGAACGCCGACGAGCATCAAAAGCGCAAGCAGCAGCGCAGTTATTTTTTTCATAGGGTTTGTTACCTCCAGATCATGATAAGAACTTAAAAATGGGCGCAAAAATACAAGGGTAACAGCAACGCCGCAAAAGTCTATCCGAAAACAGATAGACTACACCCTTGTAAAAAGTTCTTATGGCAATACCGCATAATTCTAAGTGCCGATACGGTGAGCGAGGTGCGGCAACTGCTAAGCCAAAAGCGCAGATAATACCTGTCTCTTATACACATCTGACGCTGCC
>ENA-OXQU01000550-OXQU01000550.1-human-gut-metagenome-genome-assembly--contig:-NODE-550-length-11492-cov-10.1217_pt1 | contig 11492 bp, 6 predicted proteins | sample MGYA00249585_ERZ652569 | MGnify/ENA primary metagenome ERZ652569 (study PRJEB26925, sample SAMN05826638) | human gut metagenome | biome: ENVO:2100002; feature: ENVO:00000062; material: ENVO:00002003...
CTCGTGGGCTCGGAGATGTGTATAAGAGACAGTTTTTGTTGACGAACCGCAGCCCCCGCATCAAAACGCCTGCGATCTCCCGCCGCTTGGCCGCCATGTTTTCCCCGATCTCGGTCAAGATCTCCTGCCGCCGCTGTTCCGGGTCCTCCCCCTCGAAAAACACCTTGTGCTCCATTGCCTTTTTATAGGAGGCCAGGATCAGGTCCGTGCAGCCGTGCAGCCTGCCGACCAGCGCGTTCATCGCCTCTTCGTCCATGGGCGCGCCGTCGTAATACTGAAAATCATAGCCGTAGCGCCGGTATACGTCTCCCATCAGATACTCCAGATACACCCGTTCCTCCCGGCCCAGGTACTCCTCATAGGTCCGGTAGATGGCCGCCGGGTCAAAGCCCCGGTCATTTCCCTTCAAAGACTCCGGGTCCCGCTCGCCGTTGCGGGAACAGTAGGTCATGCTCTTTGTATAGGGTAGGTCCAAAAAGGCTGCCAGGGCGGTGAAGGTGGCTTTCGGATTCAGCTTGCCGTCCTCAAAGCGGACCAGCACCGAATCCTGAAACAGCCGGTCCTGCCAGTCCACCATGTAGTTCCGGTTCAGGATTCGGTCAGCAAGCTCATCTGGTATCGTCACTAGCTCCTTACCAGGCTCCCACTCGTCGATCTGCCGCTGCATAAAGCGTACACACGCCCCAGTGGAGGTGGTGGGACGGCGCAGGGGTGTAAACGTTTTGATATACTTGAAGCCCTTGAGGGGGGCAAAGTCCCGGAGCTCCTGATACTCTGGGGAGTCCAGCACCGCCCGGTTCTGAGCGTTAACCCCCAGGGTGCAGTGGTAGTTATGGAAGTGAGGCTGGAAGAAGATGGCTGGCACGATCCGGGCAGCGGGGTCCAGGTTCCGCAGATCCGCCATAGCCAGATACAGGGCCACGAAGATGTCCTTGTCCGTCCGATTGTGCAGGCGGCTGAGTTGGTCCGCCAGCCGCTGGGGCTTTTCCCGGTCCCCGTCACCAATGATGCTGCCAAAGGTAATTGGCCCGCCGCCGCTGAGGAGCTTGCGGAACTGCTCCACCTGGTTCCGAAGGTGATACAGCATCACGGACTCCACCGCGATCAAATTGGGGTGGTTGTCAAAAATCTCGTTGAAAAAGTCGCCTCCGTTGTGGCTGGAGAGCTGGGTGTGCCAGATCAGCCGGTGGATCTCCCGGATGCCGACGGGCTTGACGAGACACTGGCTGTAATCAATGCCGAACCGGGACTTGAAATCGATGGGATACTGGCTGATCTCATCTTCGATCAGGAAGACCAGCTTCTCCTCCTCCAGCAGGGGCCGGAGGTTCAGGACCTGGAGATAGGCGCAGAAGATCCCCCAGTCCGTGTAATGGAGATAGACGTGGTTCTCCCGGCCCACCCACTCGCTTTTCCGCACGTTGTCCCGGAGGTACTCCAGCTCATACTGGGAGTACACATCCGCCGCCAGTACGGGCTTGTCCAGGTTTTGGAAGAAGTTTCGGCTGACCACCGGGTGCCGGAGGTCCAAAGGCTCCCCGAAGGTCTCCGTCTCTGCGGTAAAGGGGATGTAGCGCTGGTCGTCGTAGGGGTAAAAGCGGAGGGGCAGCTCCTCAAAAGCGGGAAAGTCCTGCTGGAAGCAGTAGGGATATTTGCGCAGCAGGCGGCAGTTCTTCTCGTATCGGCTCTTCAGGAGTTTGATGTTGGGCTGGTAAAAAGCCTGGGTCATCAGCTCCAGCAGAGTTTCCCGCTGGAAGCCCCGGCGGTAGAGGGAGCGGAAGGCGTCATAGGCCACCTTGTAGTTCCCGCCGTTTTCAAACAGGTAAAGGGCGGCCTCCAGCTCTGTCTCCGGCTGGCGGTCCCGGGCGTCGGCCAGAGCCAGGGTATAGGCGGTAACGGCGTGGCCCTGTTCCCCCAGCTCCGCCATGCGGCGGGCGATAGCCAGGGCTGATCGTTCCTTCATGTTCATTCCTCCCGATCTCATCATAGGAAAATGGGGGGCCGGGCACTAAGCCCAGCCCCCCTGCGGTCGCTATTGAAGAACAATCCATCCGGATTACTGCAGGAGCTGCAGCACGCCCTTCGTCGGCGCGGACTTCGAATCCCTCGCTTCGCCGCAGGCGGCAAAGCTTGCTCTCTCCGTCGCGCCTCCTCTCCCCACCGAACCCGCTTCGCTGGGCTTCGGCGGGGCTCCCCGTGCCCCAGGGCGGGGCAGCACAGGAGGGTTCGGGAGCGTGCAGCTGCTCAGCCAACACCAGAGCTTACTGGAGCAGCTGCAGCACGCCCTGGGGCACCTGGTTGGCCTGGGCCAGCATGGCCTGGGCGGACTGGATCAGGATGTTGTTCTTGGTGTAGGCCATCATCTCGTCGGCCACGTCGGTGTCGCGGATGGTGGACTCGGCGTCCTGGATGTTCTCCTGCATAACGCTCAGGTTGTTGATGGTGTGGTCCAGACGGTTCTGGGTAGCGCCCAGGGTACCGCGGACGTCGGAGACGTAGTTGATGGCGCTCTTGATCTTGTCCAGAGCCTTGGCAGCGCTGTCCTGATCGCCGATCTTCATATCGGTGAGGCCCAGGGCGGCCACGTGGCAGTCCTTGATGCCCACCTTCAGTTGGTTGAAGCTGTCGGAGGTATCGCCGATCTGTAGGGTCAGGGGCTTGCCGGCATTGGCCACCGCATTACCGCCGTTGGACTTTTTCAGAGCAGTCCACTTACCTGCGCCAACGCCTGTAGCGTCCTGGATACCTGCGCCGGTGACCGTGGCATTCTTTGCAGCGTTGACCATGTCTGCGCTGACATCGGCACCCTGAGCCGTAACCTTCGACAGAAGGGCCTGGATGTCCGCGGCGGAATAAGAGGCCTGGCCAGCAGTTGCTCTTGCAACATAGATGGTGACGGTGCCATTCTTATCGACCTTAGCGCCCATATCACTCGCTTTGCTAACAACAGAAAACGAGAATTTCAGCTCAGAGCGGCTGCCGTTGGCATCAAACACAGAGTCGGCCACAATATTCACATCCACGCCGGCCGCCTGAGTAGACGCAGCACTCTTAATGGTGGTAGTGCCATTGGCGGACATGGAGCCGTCCAGCAGCTTGATGCCGTTGAAGTTGGCGGAATCGGCGATACGGTTGATCTCGCTCTTGAGCTGATCGACCTCCTTCTGGAGCTGCTTGCGGTCGGTGCCGTCCTCAAAGGTGCCGTTGGCGGACTGCTCGGCCAGCTCATACATGCGGTTGAGCATGTCGTGGACCTCGGTCAGGGCGCCCTCGGCGGTCTGCACCAGGGAGATGCCGTCCTTGGCGTTGTCCTGGGCCTTGTCCAGGCCGGTGATCTGGGCGCGCATCTTCTCGGAGATGGCGAGGCCCGCGGCGTCGTCACCGGCGCGGTTGATCTTGTAGCCGGAGGACAGCTTCTCCAGGTTCTTGGACAGGGCGGAGGTGTTGTTGGCGTAGTTGCGGTAGGCGTTCATCGCCATAATATTGTGCTGAATACGCATGATGTCTTACTCTCCTTAACATTGTTCTCCGGGAGGTTCCTTCCTCCCGGGCCGCAGGGGTGGTGGGTGGCGCAGCCCGTAGCCGGCCGGGCAGGCCGCGCAGACCCGGAATCTATTTCAGACAGGGCAGCCCCGCCCGGGACAGCCTGTTTGAAATTTGGAGGAGGGAGGGCGGCGGTTTGGACTGAGGACGCCGCCCTCCAGTGCGTCGCACTATCTGTTTGATCGGTGCAAAGCTGGAATTATTAAGTCCTTTTTGAAAAAATTTTTGGAACCGCGGAATTTGTCTGGAAGGGGTTAATTTTTGAAACGGATGGACGATTTAAAAATATAGAGAATATCCTCTAGTTCTATATGGATTTGATTTACTGGAAAGGAAGATTGTACCTATGCGTTATGAATTGACTCAGGACCTGCTGACCGGCAACCAGTTGATTGACAGTGAGCACAGACAGCTTTTTGACGCCATCAACGCCCTGCTGGACGCCTGTGCCCAGGGGGCCGGACGCACCAAGATCAATGAAACCGTGCAGTTTCTGAACAGCTATGTCAGCAAGCATTTCCGCGATGAGGAGCAGCTCCAGCTTCAAAGCAAATACCCTGGCTACAACGCCCACCACACCTTCCACGAGGGGTATAAGCGCGAATTGGCTGCGGCGGCCAACCAGATCGGCGCGGAGGGGCCCAGTGTGAAATCCCTGCATACCCTCAACACTCTGGTGGGCACACTGATTACACATATCCGCACCGAGGACAAGCGGGTTGCCCGCCACGTTAAGGGCGGCTGAGGCGGTGGGCCCCTGGGCAACGGCCGGGGACGCCCGCGGCGGCGGGGCGGCTTCTGCGGAAACCGTTTTCACGCCCTTTGCCCGCTGCCGCGCTAACGGAGGAGTACACCATGCGCGAAACACTGTTCGACTACTGTAAACGAACCGGGGAGCTGGAGCTGCTCCGGCAGTGGAATTCTGAGCGAAACGGAGCGCTTACCCCTGAGACGGTGAGCTATGGAAGTAAAAAGAAGGTGTGGTGGCGCTGTGGGAAAGGCCATGAGTGGCAGGCAGAAGTGACGAGCAGGACCAGCAACCACACAGGCTGCCCCTTTTGCAGGGGCGTCATGGCGTGGCCGGGAGAGACGGATTTTGCCACGCTATGGCCGGAGCTGGCCGCCCAGTGGCACCCGACCAGAAACGGAGCGCTCACCCCGAGCGAGGTGCTCCCCGGCAGCCACCGGAAGGTGTGGTGGCGCTGCGAGAAGGGCCATGAGTGGCAGGCGGAGGTAAAGACAAGGGTAAACGGCTGCGGCTGTCCGGTCTGCGCCAACCGTAAGCTGGCGGAAGGGGAAAACGACCTGGCAACCCTGCGCCCTGAGCTGGCCGCCCAGTGGCATCCAACCCGGAACGGAAGCCTGACCCCCGGAGACCTTACGGCTGGTACCAGACGCAAGGTATGGTGGCGCTGCGACAAAGGCCATGAATGGCAGGCCAGTGTGCTGTCACGAACCAGTCTGGGAAACGGCTGCCCGGTCTGTGCCGGCAAGCAGGTCATTCCGGGAGAAAACGATTTGGCCAGCCAGTTTCCCCAACTGGCCGCTCAATGGCATCCGGACAAAAACGGCGCCCTGAGGCCGGAGAATGTCTCACCCAACAGCAATCGAAAGGTCTGGTGGCTCTGTCCCCTGGGCCACGCGTGGAAGGCCACGGTGACCTCCAGGAGCAGGGAGGGGGCGGGGTGTCCCTTCTGCGCCGGGCGGAAGGTCTGGCCCGGCTTTAACGACCTGGAGACCGTGGAGCCGAAGGTCGCCGCCCAGTGGCACCCGACGCTGAACGGCCAGTTGACGCCCAGAATGGTGACGGCTGGGAGCCGGAGAAAGGTCTGGTGGCAGTGCCCGGAGGGACATGTGTGGAAGGCGGTCGTCTACTCCAGGGCTGGAAAACGAAAGTGCGGCTGTCCGGTCTGTGCCGGACGGATCAGCGAAGCGCGGATGAAGGCATACCGGCACATGGTGGGGGAACAGCAAGGGAAAACGGAGCGCTGAACGGCCGTTCACTGCACGGATAAGAAAATAGGCAACAAAAAAGCTGCATGGAATTCAATTCCATGCAGCTTTTTTGTTGCGGGGACGCCTGGGCTTTGGGAAGTCTGCTTTACGGCGGAAGGTCCCATATGGTTACTGCGGAGGCTGAGCAGTACCGGTATCGTCCTTGCGGAAGGTGAATCCCCCGGTCAGCTCCTTTAGCAGCTGAGCCTGCCCCGAGAGCTCCTCGCTGGCCGCAGCGCTCTCCTCTGCTGTGGCGGAATTCGTCTGTACCACACTGGAGATCTGGTCAACGCCCTCGGATACCTGGTCAATGGAGTGGGCCTCCGAGACAATGTTGCCGGCCACCTGGTCAATGAAAGCGACGGTATCCTGAACCAGACGGGTGGTCTCTTCCAGAACCGCGCTGACCTCCCCAGTCAACTGGCCGCCCCGCTCCACATGTTTGGTGGAGCGCTCGATCATCTCCTTGGTCTGCTTGGCGGCGTGGTCCGATTTGGCGGCCAGATTGCGCACTTCGTCGGCCACGACTGCGAAGCCCTTTCCGCTGGAGCCGGCCCGGGCGGCCTCCACCGCGGCATTCAGAGCCAGGATATTTGTCTGAAACGCAATATTTTCAATTGTTTCAATGATTTGGCTGATCTCCTGGTGCCCCTTCAGAATATCGGACATGGCATCCGTCAGCGCAGACATCTTTTCATGGCTCACAGTCACCTTTTCGCCAGCCAGGCCGGACTTTTCCTTGACCTGGGTGGAGGCCTCGGCATTTTCCCGGGCTGTGCTGTCGATCTCGGATATGGTAGCGGAGAGCTCCTCCACCGCGCTGGCCTGCTCCGTGGCGCCCTGTGCGAGCGCCTGCGCGCCGGAGGATACCTGCTCGGCGCCGGCGGAAACCTGGTCCGCGGCCAGATTGATTTGCTGAAGCGTGTGACTGAGGTTGCGGTTGATGTTGCGCACGGAGGCCAGGATATTCGTATAGTCGCCCTGGTAGAGGTCGTAATCCCTCGAACGGACATCAAAGTTCCCGTCGGCCATCTCCCCCAACAGGTAGCCAATATCACCGATCAGCTCCTGAAGCCGCGTGGTGATCTGCCGGGTAGTGAGCGAAAGGACGCCGATCTCATCTCTGCGCTCGTAAGTGGGGACAGGGGAGGACAGGTCTCCCTGCTCCAGAAGCTGAAGGCGCTCGGCGCAGGCCCGGATCGGATTGCCGATCTCGCCCGCCATTCGAACCGCCAGGAGGATGGCAATGACCAGGATGACAATTAAAAGAATGGCGGTCAGAAGTGTGCTTGTATAGGTGGTGCCCAGAAAATCCTTAACGGGCGCGGTGACAGCGACGGTCCAGCCGTCGGTCTGGGGAACCGGGGCGTAGGCCAGATATTTCTGGGCGCCGCTTATCTCATAGCTGCCATAGCCGCTGTTCCCCGCCCGCATGTCCGCGTGCAGCGCCGCCAGGGCGGAGAGGGAGGAATCCTGTTGGGCCTCCTGCTCAATGTTCTGAACCGATACTGTGTCCAGCGTGGTGTCCGCAATCGTCGTACCAGTGGAGTCAATCATGTACGCGCCGCTGTTTTCGCTGATATGAATGGACTCCATGATGTCATTGAGGAAGGTTTCATGGGGCACAAAGTAGACTACACCGGCGACAGTGCCGCCCTCTATGCCGTTCAACCAGACAGGCGCGGCCACCATGATGGACAATTCCCCTGTAACTTTGCTCAGGGTTGGCACGGAGATACAGACCTCCCCCTGAACCGCCTGCTGGAAATACGCGCGGTCGGAGTAGCTGTTTCCGTCAAACAGGCTCCTGCCCGACAAATCCAGCAAATTGCCGCGCTCCATACCATAAGACTGAGCCCAGTGGTCTACAATCCGCTCCTTTTCAGTGACGGGAACGGCGCCGTCGCTGAGCTCTGGAACCATACCCAGGCCGCGAACCGCGTTTTGATAGGACAACAGCTCGTAGGAAACACGGGGGGCGGCGAGGGATGCGGTGGACTCCAGGCTTTGCTCCAGCATCGAATGGGAGCTGATGTAGTTGGCTGCAATTCCTACGCCGCCGCAAATCAGGGCCGCTGCTGCGGTCATTGCCAAAATGCGGACCAAGAGCTTTTGTTTGATGCTCCTCATGATAGATTACCCCCCTAAATATAAGAACCTATTTCACCAATCCAAAAGAAAAAGGATAGGCGCCAAACACAGACTGCTGGCCAATTGATTGGGCCCACGAAACTCGTTTGACACTTATCCCTTCTCTTCCTGCGCCTGCCTTTGCACAGCCAGTACAGGAAGCGGTCCTTTTACTGAAATCATCAGCGGTTATTGAGGTGGTTCATCAGAACACTGGCGATGTTGTCGCAGGAGGCCTGAACCGTGACTGCTCCAATATCATGGGCCACCATTGGCATGCCGTAGACTACGCAGGAGTCCTTATCCTGGCCGATCGTGTACGCCCCGGCCTTCCGCATCTCCAGCAGGCCGCTGGCCCCATCCCGGCCCATCCCCGTCATGATGATACCAACCATGCGGCAGCGGACCGAGGCGGCCATCGAGGAAAAGAGGACATCCACCGAGGGCCGGTGCCCGCTCACCTTTTCGCCCGGAATACAGGAGAGTGTGTAGCGCGGGCCCATGCGCACAACCTTGGCCTGATAATCCGCAGGCGCCACAAGCGCCAGGCCAGGGCGGATTTCATCGCCGTTGACAGCCTCACGCACTTCCATTTGGCATAGACGGTTGAGGCGCTCGGCATACATCTTGGTGAACCCGACCGGCATGTGCTGTACGATCACCATGCCGGGAATGTTGGCCGGGAGCCGCCTGAGCACGTTCAGCGTGGCCTCTGTGCCGCCTGTGGAGGCGCCCAGACCGATGACGGTCTGCTCCGGCGCCCCATCGCCGCCAAAACGCAGCGGAGCGGCGGGGGCGGCAAGGTGGGGCAGGTTGGCACGGGATAACCTGGCATGGGAGGCCACAATAATTTTATGGGTCAGGGCCTGGAGGAAGGATTCCCGGCTCTCTACCGCGTCAGGCTTGCGCACAAAGTCCACCGCTCCCGCGGCCAGCGCATCAAAGACCCGCAGGTTAAGGGAGGAGACGAGGATGACGGGGAGAGGATGTGACGGAAGAAATTGCTTTAAAAAATCAATGCCGTTGATGCCGGGCATTTCCACATCCAGCGTCATTACATCAGGGGAGAGGTGCTGGAGTTTTGTCTTTGCATCCATGGCATTGACTGCATACCCCACCACCTCGATGCGGGGTGAGGCGGAAAGCCCCTGGATGATGACGCTGCGTGCCACAGCGGAATCGTCCACGACCAAAACGCGGATCTTTCGATTTGTGGTCTGCATAAGTACCGGAACCTTTCTTTGCGAGATTTACTGGTGCGTACCGAGTGGAAGCTTTTGATAAACCGCCGGGGCGGCCGTTCGGAACAGCCGGGTCTGCCCCAGAGATTCGGAGTGACTGATAAACAGGTATCCGGTTGGATGCAGGGCATCGTAAAAGCGCCGGACCAGGGCGTCCCGGGTCGCCTGGTCAAAATAAATCATCACGTTGCGGCAGAAAATTACATCAAATTTCAGCCGGAAGTGAATGGGGTCCATCAAGTTGAACGTGCGAAAAATAACATTCTGCTTCAGTTGGGGCGCCGCCGTATAGAGACAGGTGGCGTCATCCTTCACAAAATAGCGCTTGAGCCATTCACCGGGCATATCAGCGGGCAGCTTGTACTGCCCCGCCTTGGCCTTGGACAGGGCCTGCTGAGAGATGTCAGTGGCCAGAATCCGGGTGTCCCACTGGGATGCCTGGGGCCCAAAAAACTCTTTCAGGTAGATGGAGAGCGTATAGGGCTCCTCACCACTGGAGCAGCCCGCGCTCCAGATGGAGAGAACCCGGTCTTTCTGATGGCGGCGGGAGAGCTCCGGCAGTATCACATCGCGGAAAAAGGTAAAATGGTCGGGTTCCCGCATAAAAAAGGTATAATTCGTGGTCAGCTTATTGAGTACCAGCTCCAGATCAGCGGGGTCCTGCTTTTTGAGCAGGTGGTCCAGAAAGGCAGAGAAGTCCGGATACCCGCGCTCCCGAAGGGAATGGGAAAGACGGCTGGTAATCAACTGCTTTTTTTTACTCAGGTCAATCCCGTAGTTATCCTGAATAAAGCGCACCATGCGCTGAAAATCAGCGTCTGAAACGGACATATCGCGAAACAGCATATTCAAAACAGGAGCCTGCACTTTCTGCCCTAAGGCTGGTTGAGAATTTGAGGACAGTCAAAGACCAGCATGGTCTGTTCCTCGGACAGAGAACACATGCCGGAAACCAGATTCCGGGTGTCCTGAGAGGGAGAGGGCAGAATCAGCGCTGTATCCACATCAATCATCTTCTGCACAGTGTCCACCAGAATACCTACCAAGGTGTCCTCAATGTTGAGAATGATGATACAGTTGTCACTCTGACTGGGCTGTCCCAGCAGCAGGCGGATGTCTACGATCGGGATGATCTGTCCCCGCAGGTTGATGATTCCCCGGATGTAATTTGGTACTAGGGGCAGCTTGGTAATGGCGTGGTTGGTAATAATCTCCACCACGTAATCTGCCGACACGCCGAAGAGCAGGTTGTCCGAGCAGAAGAGCAGATACTTCACCGTCTGGGCATCCAGTGCCGGGGCAGGTACGCCCTCCTCCGGTACGGCGTTGAATTGGTTATCCTGATCCATGGTTATAATGCCTCCTTAACGAAAGGGAGAGTAGAGATTGGCCACATCCAGAATAATGCTGATGTTGCCATCCCCCAGAATCGTGCACCCCGCGATGCCGCTGCGCTTGATGTTGAAGCTGTTTAGGTAGCTGGGCAGGGGCTTGACCACGACCTGCTGTTCGCCCAGCAGCTCATCTACAAACAGGCAGTAGGAGAGTTCACCGGCCTCCAGCCAGATCAGGATGCCGTCCTCTACCTGGGTGCATCCCTCCTCGATCTGATAGAGCTCCCGCATGCGCACCACAGGATAAAAGCTGCCCATACACTTGAAGATCTCTCCGCCGGCAGCGTCGTGTACCAGTTGATCGGAGTGAATTTTGAAGGACTGGCGGATATTGTGGATCGGGATGGTGAAGATCGAGCCTCCGACAGATACCTCCATACCGTCCATAATTGCCGTGGTCAGCGGGATTTTCAACGTGGTGGTCATGCCTTTGCCAAGCTCGCTGGTGAGAGAAACGGTTCCGCCTACCGCTTCCACGTTCTGCTTGACGACATCCATGCCGACACCCCGGCCGGAAAACTCTGTCACCTCGGTATTGGTGGAGAAGCCGGGAGACATGAGAAAGTTGAGGATTTCACGGTGGCTGTACTCCACATCGGGGGAGGCAAGCCCGTTTTTGACGGCCTTGCGCAATACGGCCTCATCGTTGACGCCCTGGCCGTCATCCCTGATCTCAATGATAACCTCGCTGCCGGTCTGCCGGGCGGAGAGAGTAATCTCACCAACGGGGTCCTTGCCCGCACGGATGCGGTCCTGGACATCCTCCTCGATACCATGGTCCATGGAGTTGCGGACAATGTGCATGATGGGGTCGCCGATGCTGTCCACAATGGTCTTGTCAATTTCCGTCTCCTCGCCCACCAGCGTGAGCTTGGCCTGCTTGTTGAGCTTTTTGCACATATCCCGCACGATGCGGTGCATTTTCTGGAAGGTGGCGGATACGGGAACCATGCGCAGGGACATGGACACATCCTGAAGCTCATCCGTGAGCTTGCGCAGCTGACGGGCGGATTTGGTAAACTCATCCAGGCGAAGACCCTTCAGTTCAGGGGAGGAGGTGACCATGGATTCGGTGATGACAATCTCGCCCACCACTGCGGAGAGCTGATCCAACTTGCTCAGGTTGACGCTGATCAGGCTCTCGCGGTGAGGCTGGGGTGCAGACTCGGCCTTGGGGGCCTCCCGGGAG
>ENA-OXQU01000553-OXQU01000553.1-human-gut-metagenome-genome-assembly--contig:-NODE-553-length-11424-cov-9.41332_pt1 | contig 11424 bp, 10 predicted proteins | sample MGYA00249585_ERZ652569 | MGnify/ENA primary metagenome ERZ652569 (study PRJEB26925, sample SAMN05826638) | human gut metagenome | biome: ENVO:2100002; feature: ENVO:00000062; material: ENVO:00002003...
GAGGCGGCACGGCGATGAGAGAACTGCTGGAGCGCCTGTGTGCGCTTAACGCCGTGTCCAGCTGGGAGGACGAGGTGCGCGCCTTCCTCCTGGCGGAGGTGGAGCCCCACGCGGACAGGCTGCGGGTGGATGCCCTGGGCAACCTGATTGCCTGGAAAAAGGGCCGGAAACATACCGGCAGCAAGCTTCTCCTCACCGCCCACATGGACGAGGTGGGGCTCATGATCCGCCAGATCACCGACGACGGCTATCTGAAATTCGACACTGTGGGCGCCATCGACCGCCGGGTGCTCCTGGGCAAGCCGGTGCTGGTAGGGCCCAAGCGGGTGCCGGGGGTGGTGGGACTCAAGGCCTACCATCTGGTCAGCCGGGAGGAGGAGAAGTCCGTCCCCAAGCTGGACGAGTTCTATATCGACATCGGAGCCAGGGACCGGGCCGGGGCGGAGGCGCAGGTCGCTCTGGGCGATACGGCGGCCTTTGACAGTGACGCCGGAGACTTCGGGGCGGGCCTGTTCCATGGAAAGGCCCTGGGGAGCCGGTTGGGCTGCGCCGTGCTGCTCACCCTCCTGCGGGATGAACTGCCCATGGACTGTACCTTTGTCTTTACCGCCCAGAAGGAGGTGGGGGCCCGCGGGGCCTTCGGCGCGGCCTTCTCCGTCACCCCGGAGGTGGCGCTGGTGGTGGACGGCGCGGATGCTGCGGATCTGGCCGGAGTCCCTGCCCACAAGCAGGGATGCAGCCTGGGCGGCGGTGTGGTGCTGCCCTATATGGACCAGGGCGCCATTGCGGACCGGGGACTCTTTGAGGCGCTGCGCTCCCTGGCGGAATCCGGCGGCATACCCTGGCAGACCATGCGCTCGGTGGACGGGCGCACCGATGCCGCCGCCATCCAGCGGACCAAAGAGGGGGTACGGACGGCGGCGGTGTCCCTCCCCGTGCGCTACCCCCGCACCCCGTCCGGCGTGACCTGCCTGCGGGACGCGGAGGCGGCCCTGGCCCTGATCCGGGCCTTTGTTGGACATTTGGCAGAAAAGGAGTGAACCGACATGGAACTGATTGAGATTTTGCAGGCCCTGAACGCCTGTCACGGCCCCTCCGGGAGCGAGGGGGCCGTCGCCGGGGTGCTCCGCACCCTGGCCGCTCCCTACGTGGATTCCTGTACCACAGACGCCCTGGGCAACCTGATCTGCCATAAAAAGGGGAGTGGGCCCAAGGTCCTGTTTGCCGCCCATATGGACTCCATCGGCCTGATGGTCACCCATATCGACGAGAAGGGCTTCCTCCGCTTCGGTCCGGTGGGCGGTCTCTCCGCCCACGAGGTGCTGGGCACCCCCGTCCGCTTCGCCAACGGTACCCGCGGCGTGGTGGCCCTGGAGGGCAAGGTGGAGCCCAAGGACATGAAGCTGGAGCACCTGTACCTGGACATTGGGGCCCGAAACGAGGCGGAGGCAAAGGCCATGGTACAGGTGGGGGACATTGCGGTCTATGACACCCACGCCTTCTGCTCCGGAGGGCGCATCTTCTCTCCCTATCTGGACGACCGGATCGCCTGCGCGGTGCTGCTGATGGCGATGGAGCGCCTGAAGAACACGGAAAATGACCTGTACTTCGTCTTTACGGTACAGGAGGAGGTGGGACTCCGCGGAGCCCGCACCGCCGCTTACGGGGTGGCGCCGGACTACGGCATTGCCGTGGACGTGACGGACTCAGACGACATCCCTTCGGCCCCCCATGCGTGCAGCAGTGTGGCCGGAAAGGGGGCCGCCATCAAGGTGATGGACAGTTCGGTGATCTGCCACCCTTCTGTGGTGGCCAAGCTGGAGAAACTTGCACTGACAGGTAACATCCCTTGTCAGAAGGATATCCTGCGCTTTGGAGGCACCGACGCCGGGGCCATCCACCAGAGCCGGGCCGGGGTGTATACCGGCGGCATCTCCATTCCCACCCGCTATGTCCACACGCCGCTGGAGGTGGCGGATCTGGGAGACGTGGAGGCCTGCGCAGCCCTGGTGGCAGCCTTTGCCCAGGCGAAGCTGACCTGCTGAGTCCTCAAATACAGAAAGAACGGAATGTGTAAAAAGAAATGCCTTTACAGATTAGTGAAAAAGTAATGGCCCTGGCGGCCCAGGCGCAGGCCGGGCTGCGGGACCAATTCGACCGCATTGATTCCATCGCGGAGGAGAACACCCGCAAGGTCCTGGCCGCTTTTCAGAAGCACCGGGTGGCGGAGGCCTATTTTGCCGGGACCACCGGCTACGGCTATGACGATCTCGGCCGGGACAAGCTGGATGAGATCTTCGCGGAGCTGTTCGGCACCGAGGATGCCCTAGTACGGGTGCAGTTTGTCAATGGCACCCATGCCATCTCCTGCGCCCTCTTTGGCGCGTTGAAGCCCGGCGACATTCTGGTGTCCGCCGTGGGTGCCCCCTACGACACCATGCTGGGGGTGATCGGCGTGGTGGACAAGGGCCCCGGTTCCCTGAAAAGTTACGGAATCGAATATCGGCAAGTAGATTTGCTTGACGATGCGCCGGACCCGGAGGGGCTGGCCCGGGCGGTGCGGGACCCCCGCGTCAAGGCGGTGCTGATCCAACGCTCCAAGGGCTACTCCACCCGTTCGTCCCTCTCCGTGGCGGAGATCGGGGCGCTGTGCCAGGTGGTGCGGGCCAACAACCCGGAGGCCGCCATTCTGGTGGACAACTGCTACGGCGAATTTGTGGAGACATTGGAGCCCACCCAGGCCGGGGCCGACCTGGTGGTGGGTTCCCTGATCAAAAACCCCGGCGGCGGACTGGCTCCCACCGGCGGCTATATTGCCGGACGGCGGGATTTGGTGGAGGGGGCCGCCATGCGGCTGACCACCCCCGGTATCGGAAAGGAGTGCGGCTCCACCTTTGGGGCCAACCGCAGCCTCTATCAAGGGCTTTTCCTTGCCCCCCATACCACAGCCCAGGCAGTCAAGACGGCGGCGTTTGCCGCCCGGATGATGGAGCTGCTGGGCTACCGGACGGAGCCCACCTCCGATACGGTACGCCACGACATCATTCAGATGATTCATTTTGGCGCGCCGGAGCCCCTCAAAAAATTCTGCAAAGGCATCCAGTTCGGCGCTCCGGTGGACTCCTTCGTGACACCGGAACCCTGGGACATGCCGGGTTATGACTGCCCGGTGATCATGGCCGCCGGGGCCTTTATTCAGGGGGCGTCCATCGAGCTGTCCTGCGACGCCCCCATGCGTGAGCCCTATACGGCCTATCTCCAGGGCGGCCTGACCTATGAGAGCGGCAAGGCCGGTGTCCTGCTGGCAGTGGAAGAGTTGCTGCGGGGCGAATAGGGCAAGCCGGTCCGCGCATAGGCTGATCCGGGAGGTGAGGCCCGTGCGCAGACCGATACGCCCCTGGCTGAGGGTGCCTCGCCGGCGGCGGCCCGCCGCTGCGCGGCCAAAAGGTGGGATTCTGCTCCCCGTGCTGATCGGGATCGGTCTGGCGGTGGCGGTCATTGTTTTGATCGACGCCGCACTCCGGCCCACAGTTACAGAGCTGGCAAAGGCCAAGGTAAAAAATGCCGTAACCAGCATCATAAACGACGCAGTCAATGAGACTCTGTCCAGCGAAGCCATATCCTACGGCGATCTGGTGACGTTGGAGAAGGACACCGCCGGACAGGTGACAGTGCTGGCCGCCAATACAGCCCAGTTGAACACACTTCGCACGGAGATCTTGGGCCGGATATTGGAGCAGGTGGAACAGCTTGACAGTCAGGAGCTGGGGATCCCTCTGGGAAACCTGACCGGCTTTGCCACCGCGTCGGACTTGGGTCCGGTACTGCCGGTACGGGTGTTGACTGCGGCCACACCGACCGCTGCATTTGAACATGTATTTACCTCATCCGGGATCAACCAGACCCTTCATCAGGTCATGCTGAATGTTCAGGTAGAGTGTACCCTGCTGATCCCCGGCGGCACGGTGGACACGGTCGTGGAGGCACAAGTGTGTGCGGCTGAGACGCTGCTGGTGGGGCAGGTGCCAGATACCTATCTGGAGCTGCCCGGAGGTTTGTAAGAAATCCGTAAGGAATTTGTAACGACGCTGGCATTCCCTCTGTGGTAGAATTGGGACGATACCAGTAGGAGGGAGCCAAAATGGATACACTGCTGTGGTACTGGGCGGTCTCCTGGGACTATGTGGCCCAGATGCTGCTCTGCATGCTGCTGGCCGCCCTTGTATTTTTTCTTCTGCGGCCCTGGCGGAAAAAACGCTTAGCCCGGCAGGGCATGGCCAGTGGGAAACTCCGCGAGACTGCACTGCTGTTCTTTGTGATGTTCTGTGCCGGATTGGCTGCGCTGACCGTCTTTCCCGCTTATTTCTGGACGGCGTACCACTGGCAGGAAGCGCTGGCCGGGCATGAGGTATTTTTTCCGCTGACTCCGCTCTCTGAGTCGATACAGGAGATTCAGTGGACCCCCACGGTCCTTCAAAATCTGCGGGAAGGCGGCTGGGCGGGATACATGGCCATCGCCAATCTGCTTATCTTTTGTCCGGTGGGCTTTTTTCCATCGCTACTGTGGCGGGGAAATCGCTGTATGCTGGGACTTCTGACTGGCTTTTGTACTTCCTTCTGCGTGGAGTTCCTACAGCTGTTTGTGGGGCGGGCCACTGACATCGATGATTTGATTCTTAATACCTTGGGAGGATGTTTGGGCGGGCTTTTGTGCCTGATTTTCGCCCATTTAGCCCCCAAATTCACCCGACGATTCCAAGTGGAGGTCCGATATGGACGAGAAACAGGAGATACAGAGCCTGCGCCGGGAGCTGGAGCAGGCGAACTATGAATACTATGTGCTGGACAACCCCAGCATGTCCGACTACGATTTTGACCACAAACTCCGCCGCCTGGAGGAGCTGGAGGCGGCCCACCCGGAGCTGGTTACCCCCGATTCTCCCACTCAGCGGGTGGGGGGCAAGGTGGCCGACGGCTTCCAGGAGGTGCGCCACCGGATACCGCTGGAGAGCCTTCAGGACGTGTTCTCCGTGGAGGAGCTGGAGGAGTTCGATCAGCGGATGCAGGAGGCCCTGCCGGAGGGCGTTGAATACGACGTGGAGCCCAAGGTGGACGGCCTGTCTGTGGCGCTGGAGTATGAAAACGGCCTCTTTGTGCGCGGCGCCACCCGCGGCGACGGACAGGTGGGGGAGGATGTGACAGAGAATCTGAGGACCATTCCCTCCATCCCTCTGCGCCTGCCGGAGGCCCTGCCCGCCCTGATTGTGCGGGGCGAGGTGTTTATGCCAAAAAAGAGCTTTGAACGGCTCAACGAGGAGCGGGAACTGAGAGGAGAGAGCTTGTTCGCCAATCCTCGGAATGCCGCGGCCGGCTCCCTGCGGCAGCTAGACCCTAAAATCGCGGCCTCCCGCGGGCTGGATATCCGGGTTTTCAACATCCAGTGGGCGGAGGGAAAGAGCTTTCAGACCCATTCGGAAACCCTGGAATACCTGCGGGGACAGCACTTTAAAGTAATTCCACATGACACCTGCAAGACGATCGCCGAGGCGGCGGAGCGTATCAAGGCCATGGGGGAGGGCAGAGAGGCTTACCCCTTTGACATTGATGGTGCGGTTGTAAAGGTAAATAGCCTTGCAGAACGTGAAACCCTGGGCAGCACGGCGAAATTTCCCCGCTGGGCGGCGGCCTACAAATATCCGCCGGAGCAGAAGCCGTCCCGGGTGGTGGACATTGTGGTTCAGGTGGGGCGTACCGGCGTGCTGACGCCGAAGGCCGTAGTGGAGCCGGTGCGTCTGGCCGGTACCACCGTCACAAGCGCCACCCTTCACAATCAGGATTTCATCGCGGAAAAGGATATCCGCATCGGAGATACTGTGCTGGTACAGAAGGCGGGAGAGATCATTCCGGAGATTGTGGAGGTGCTGAAGGAGAAGCGCCCGGAGGGGACGCAGCCCTACCACCTGCCAGAGCAGTGCCCGGTGTGCGGCGCGCCAGTAGCCCGCGACGAGGATGGGGCCCACATCCGCTGCACCGGCGCAGAGTGCCCTGCCCAGCGCCTGCGCCATTTGGTCCACTTCGCCAGTCGGGACGCCATGGACATCGAGGGCTTGGGCCCCGCGGTGGTGGAGAATCTGGTGGGCGCCGGTCTGGTCAAGGGGCCCGGCGACCTGTACCACCTCAATGCGGAGGATGTGGCCCAGTTAGAGCGCATGGGCAAAAAGAGCGCGGAAAACCTCGTTGCAGCCATTGAACGGTCCAAGGGCAATGACCTGTCCCGGCTGCTGTTTGCCTTCGGCATCCGCCAGGTGGGGCAGAAGGCGGGGAAGGTGCTGGCCGCCCGCTTTGGCACACTGGATGCGCTGATGGCGGCCTCGGAAGAGGAACTGACTGCGGTACCCGACATCGGCGGAATCACGGCCCGAAGCCTGCTCCAGTGGTTCCAGAGCCCCCAGAGCATTCACCTCATTGACACGCTGCGGGAAGCAGGGGTGAATCTGGAAAGCCATGAGGAGCCGGTGGGCGACCAACTGGCGGGGAAGATCTTTGTGTTGACAGGTACGCTGGAGCGATTTACCCGGGACGAGGCCGGAGCGATGATCGAGGCTCAGGGCGGCAAAGTGTCCGGATCTGTTTCCAAGAAGACCTCCTATGTGGTGGCCGGAGAGGCGGCGGGCTCCAAGCTGCGCAAGGCCCAGGAGCTGGGCATCCCGGTGCTCACCGAGGAGGAATTCCTTACCATGCTTGGCAGCAGGCCCGATTCGGATCAATTATAAAAAGGGGCACCGGTCCTCAAGGAGAGCCGGTGCCCTTTTTGTGTTCTGCTGCATAGGATGCGTGGAAAGGGGAGAGCGCTATGCTGGAACGGATACCCTATGACCGCCGTGCCGCTGTGGCCTATGCCCATCAGTGGGCCTACGGACGAAATCCGGATTTCTATGACTACGAGGAGATCGGCGGCGACTGTACCAATTTTGCCTCCCAGTGCCTGTACGCCGGAACGGGTGTGATGAACTTCGACCCAATCTATGGCTGGTTTTACCGGGATCCCAACGACAAGGCCCCGGCCTGGACCGGTGTGGAGTATTTTTTTGACTTTATCACCCGTCAGACGCCGAGCCCGGGACCCTTTGGGATTTCTACCACGCTGAGTGAGCTGGAGCCGGGTGACTTTGTCCAGTTCCGCTTCAATAAGGATGTATTTGGACATACTCCGGTGGTGGTGGAGATCGGGCGTCCAGCCACTTTGCAAAACACCCTGATTGCCGCCCACTCCTATGATGCCGACTGGCGGCCGCTGAGCACTTATTATTTTCAGGAGATCCGCTTCCTGCACATACAGGGGGCCTACCGGGAGATTCGCGGAGAAGAGGTTCTTCCAAGCATGTAAAAGCCGCTCCCCTGTCCAATTGTGGACAGGGGAGTTTTTCGGGCTTGTTTGAAAAAGTACAGGTTTTTGAACAACCGGAATCCGGGGAATTTCATCCTCTATTCTATCATATCCCCTGGAAAACGCAATAAAAAAGGCTATTTAAAAACCTGTACTATTTCAAAGTGCTATGAAAAATCGTAAGCAGGCAGAAAGGACCGTGATTGGAATGGGACAAAACCTGCGCTTGAACTGTACCGCACACCTCATGCAGAGGCTGTTGCTGACGGCCTTTTTTATACTGGCAGTCTCGGCGCTGGCAGTTGGCATATCTCAGGGGGAACGGTATCTCCAGGCATTTGCCCTGGCGCTGCTGGGGCTTTTTCTGTATACTGCCCTGTGTGTACCTGCCGCGAAACGATTGGAACATTTGGGGCCGTTGCGGCTTTGGCTGCTTCTCACCATACTTTGCGTCGCAATCAAAGTATTTTGGATCTGGAGGGTACGGGTTCCCCTGGCGGGGGATTACTCGGTCTTTTGGGGATATGCCAATGCGCTTTCGGAGCGCACAACGGTATACGGCGGGCGGTATATGGCCCTGTTTCCCCATATTTTCGGATATGCCGATTTTCTGAGCTGGTTTATTCGCCTGTCGGGGCCACAGCCCATGCTTGCTCCGGTGCTTAATGTACTGCTGACGGTCTGCTCCGGCAGTTTTTTGTATCATCTGTGCCTGCGCTGGTTCCACTTGCCGGCCGCTACGCTGGTTTATCTGCTCTGGACTCTATGTCCATCTCAGACCATCTATAACAGCCTTGTGCTATCGGAGCCTCTCTATACTGCCCTTATTCTCGGTGTGCTGTCCCTTTTGACGGAGACGGAGCGGTTTGCCGCCCTAAAGGGGTATCCGCTTTGGATGGGGGTTCTCTCCGGCACGGCGGGCGGCGTTCTTCTGCGATGGGTCAACGGGGTGCGTCCCATTGCGGCCATACTGCTGATCGCGCTCCTTCTGTGGCTCTCTCTGTTGAACCTGAATCGGCTGGCTGCCCGGAACTGGAGAAGATGGTGGGGGCTCTGCATGGCCGGTGTGCTGGGGGCATATGTCCTTCTGGGGCCGGTCTGGAATGCCCGGCTCTCGGTACGGATAGGGGAGGAGCCATCCCATACGCCGGGGTACAGCCTATTGGTTGGCTTCAATCCCAACTCCGGAGGACGCTGGAATCAGGAGGACAGCGACCGCCTGTATGGATACAGCGACCAGCCTGGGGCAACGGCTCAATGGACACAGGAACAGCTTCTGACCGATGCAGAGGCCCGAATTTTATCTGGAGAAATTGACTTTTCAAAGCTCCTAAAGCAAAAACTGCGCACGTTTCTGGGATCAGACGATGCCTGCGTGGGATATTCGGCCTCGGTTCTGCGGCATACGGAGTTTTTCTCCCTGCTCTGTAATGGCTTCTATTATGCGGCATTTCTCCTGGCAACCGGGGGTGCTGTCCAGGTGTGGCGGAGTAGAGAGAGAGGATTGCTATTGCTGGCACCACTCTATATCTTAGGGCTGACCCTGGCACAGATGCTGGTCGAGGTGGCGGGGCGCTACCACTACTCGATGATACCCATGTTTTTACTGCTTGGACAGGGGACATGGAAGAGGACAGGTGAGGAATAGAAATAGGAGGCCGCTCTCAAAGAGAGCGGCCTCCTATTTCTATTTTCCAGGGGGAATGGGGATGGATTTCTTTTTCATTCGTCCCAGCGGGTTTGCCTTCGCCGCCGAGCGCAGATTTTCGTTGTCCACATGAGTATAGATCTGGGTTGTGTTCAGGTTTTCGTGTCCCAACACCTCCTGAAGCGTGCGCACATCCACCCCGTTCTGCAGCATAAGAGTGGCCGCGGTGTGCCGCAGCTTATGGCTGGAATAGAGAGAGGCATCCAACCCGGCTTTTTTGAGGCGCTGTTTGACCATATAGTGCACCGCATCCTTGGTCATACGGGTATGGGTGCGGGTCAGGAACAGGGCGTTCGGGTCGGCCGCAGCCTGACGGCTGCGCTCCTCCAGCCAGTCATCCAGCGCCGCGCGGCAGGCCTCGTTGAGGAAGATCATGCGCTCCTTGTTGCCCTTGCCCAGAACACGGAGCTGTTCCTCTCGAACATCTGTCGTGTTAAGGGAGACTAACTCTGAAATTCGCAACCCGCAGTTGAGAAACAGCGTCAAAATGCAGTAGTCCCGCGCCTGATTGGGCTCGTCCACGGCCTCCAGAAGCTGGATGCTCTCATCCAGGCTGAGGTAGCGGGGCAGCGATTTTTTCAGCCGGGGGGAATCCAGGTCCTGCATGGGATTTTCGCTGATTAATTTTGCCTTGCTGGTGAGATACTTATAGAACGAGCGGATGGCGGCGATTTTTCGGGCCCGGGCGGTGGCCTCCAAACCATAGCCGGTGGAGGGGCTGTTGGCGTGCTTGGCCCGGTCACGGCTCAGGTAATTCATGTAGGAGTAGACATCGCTCAGCGTGACAGACCTGGCCAGGTCCAGATCCACGTCGTCAATCGGAATTTCATCCAGCTCGGCGGTACGTGGTGCTTTGCCTTTTTCGATTTTCACATAGCGGAAGAAGTTGCGCAGATCCAGGTAGTATTCATCCACCGTTTTTCTGGAGTGACCCTGAATGGTCTCATGATACACCAGAAAGTCCCGCAGAACCGGCGGAGCAGTCAGACGGTAGTCATTTGTATTCAAATCCTCCCTCCAACTCAACAAAATTTTTATTTTGTTGAGTTGGAGATATACCCCCTCTCGATTGGAGTGATACCGGTGAGCCTGATAGCCTGCACCAGTGCGTGTGTCTATCAACAGGACGGATACTGCAGATTGGAGCGCGCATCCTCCTGCGGCGTGCCCTGTGCGGAATCTCCTTGCGTCAATTTTGTGCCACGGCGGAACTGCGGTACAACCGCGCCGCCTACAAAAGCGCGGCCAGCGCCTCGCGGATGTTGCGAACCGGAATGAGCTGCAGGCCATCCGGGGTGTCCAGCTTTCCGCCGGTACGGGCTGGGATCAGGCACTTTGTGAACCCCAGACGGCGCACCTCGCTCAGCCGCTGGCCCAACGCATTGACTGAGCGCAGCTCTCCGGTCAGGCCAACCTCGCCGATGGCGGCCAGATCTCCAGACACGGGCTTGTCTCGGAAGCTGGAAGCCAGTGCGACGATCATGGCTAGGTCGGCGGCGGGCTCGTCCAAAAACAAGCCGCCGATGACGTTAATATAGGCGTCACAGGAACTGACCATCAGTCCACCCCGCTTTTCCAGAACAGCCAGCAACAGATTCGCCCGGTTGAAGTCGAAGCCGTTGGCGGTCCTGCGCGGTACATTGAAGCTGGTGGGCGCCAGCAGGGCCTGTACCTCGGCCAAAACAGGCCGCACTCCCTCCATGACGCAGGTGACGCAGGTGCCAGGGGTGTCCTGAGGCCGTCCCGAGAGCAGCATCTCTGATGGATTGGGCACTTCGCTCAGGCCGGAGTCCTCCATCTCAAAGACGCCGATCTCATTGGTGGCGCCGAAACGGTTCTTTGCCGCGCGCAGAATGCGGTAGGAGTTCTGCTGCTCACCTTCGAAATAGAGCACGCAGTCCACCATGTGCTCCAGCACCTTGGGGCCTGCGATAGACCCCTCCTTATTGACGTGTCCGATGACAAAGACGGTGATCCCCTGCCCCTTCGCCAACTGCATCAGCGCCATAGTACAGTCCTTTACCTGTCCCACGCTGCCGGGAGCGGTGGTCAGATCCCCGTTGTAGAGGGTCTGGATGGAGTCCACAATTAGCACGTCTGGCTTCAGCTCGTTGACCGACTCCAGCACATCCTCCAGGTTGGTCTCAGCCAGAAGGTACATTCCCTCTCCACGGACATGGAGCCGCTCCGCCCGCAGCTTGATCTGCCGCTCCGACTCCTCCCCGGAGACATAGAGCACAGAGGCAAAACGGCACAGGTTGTCGCAGATCTGGAGCATCAGGGCTGTCTCTTATACACATCTCCGAGCCCACGAGACCGTACTAGATCT
>ENA-OXQU01000562-OXQU01000562.1-human-gut-metagenome-genome-assembly--contig:-NODE-562-length-11211-cov-10.0027_pt1 | contig 11211 bp, 7 predicted proteins | sample MGYA00249585_ERZ652569 | MGnify/ENA primary metagenome ERZ652569 (study PRJEB26925, sample SAMN05826638) | human gut metagenome | biome: ENVO:2100002; feature: ENVO:00000062; material: ENVO:00002003...
AGCGTCAGATGTGTATAAGAGACAGCGCCGTTCTCGATCTGGTCCATGGCGGAGTAGGTCTCCTTGTCGGCGTTGCCGCCGTACTCAAAGCTGACGTTCTCACCGTAGCAAAGCATCGGGGTGTTGAACTTGGCCGCCATGTGCAGCGGGAAGGTGTAGATCAGGCGGTCGACGTACCAAGTCGGCTTGCCGTACTTTTCAAAGAATTTGCGCATCAGGACCTTCTGCACCTTGATGTTGGGCTTGCAGGAGATGATGGTGCAGCCGAATTCCTCGCTGATGTTTTTCAGGTTGTGGATACCGGCCTGCGTCATGGGGAAGTTATCCTCCACGCTGAACAGGATGGGGTTCATGTGCATGACCTCTTTCAGCATCCAGACCTGGAAGTGGCTGTCCTTGCCGCCGGAAACGGCAACGGCGCAGTCGTAACCGCCGGGGCCGTTCATGCCGCGGTACTTGTTGCAGTATGCCTCAAACTCCTTGAAGCGGGCATCCCAATCCACATTTTTGCGGTTCTCGTAATGGCGGCAGGCGCTGCACACGCCCTCGGCATCAAAGGTAATACCGGGCCGTGTATCCGGCATCGTACATTTTTTGCAGTAACGCATAAGTTTCTCCTTTTTTATTGGTCAGAGTTTTGGTTCTCATTGGTTTTCGCATGTTCCGCGTCGGATGCTGCATGCATTGCTTCGGCGGAATCATACGTATATACCACATAACGGCCGTCATTGTACACTTCTGTACATCCACCGTGCTGAACAAGCGGTACTTCGTCTACCGGGCCATCTGTTTCTGTATCGATCAGAATAAACGGTTTTTCCGGGTCGCGGGTCAGGTGATAATCCGGCTGCAGCCATCCCTCATTATAATCATCACGGAGATTCGTGTACCAGATGTCTAACTTTCCGCTGGTAATTTCTGTCATGCAGCCGCCATTCCAGAAAGTCGCATATCCTTCAGAATAGCCATTATCTACCAGCCAATATGCGACTTTGTCAATTCCAATGCGCCCCAATGCGGGGTGCTCGATCTGTTGGCGCACCGTGTTTATGCCGCAAATGGAAAGTGCTCCTGCCAGCAAAAACGCCAGTGTGCGCCGTTCTCCCGGCAAATGCAGCTTTTCCGTTTTGATTTCAATAGCCATAACGGCAAAAGCCGCCGGCATACTGGGGAACCAGAAATATTGGCTGTACTCCTGGAAATAGGAGAACGAGATACCACAGACTGCAATCATGCTGCAAAGCAGCAACACCATAAAGCGCTCTGCTACTGCCAGGCTGCGGTAACGGAACAGCAGCCGCACAATGCAAAAAGCCAGCCAGATGCCGATCAAAAGTCCCAGGCCAGACGCAATGCCGCTGAAGTGGAAAACGCCCACTCCGTCTGTATACCCAAATTCATGGAAATAATCCACAATGATCCGCTGCAGTTCAAATAAGCCATCCCGCGGGCGGCTCCAGGTAACGCCGCCAAAGGATTTAAAGCTATAGCTTTTTGCCAGGATCTTTGCGTTGATGACATAGCCAGCCATCGCCGCCACTGTGGTATACAGCGCACCTGCTAACAGCTGCATCTCCGTCCCGCAGGTCCGGCAAGCATCTTTCCAGTTAGTTTTCCCACAGCTGTTCAGAGCCATAACCGCCAGGAGCATCGTCGCCAGCAGGAACGGTGCCTGAAATACCATCAGGACCTTTACGCCGTTTAAGCCTGCCCCCAAAGCCGCCAGGCAAGCCAATACAGCACACAGCACTTTAGGCCTTCGGTTTTGCGCATGGATACTGCAAAAGACCAGCGCCAACGTCAGCATAGGCAAAAGCATGTGGATCAGATAATAGCCACCGTACATCGCATAGACGAGATAGCGCATACCAAAGGGCCAGATCAGTGCACCTGCCATCCAGGGGCTCAGGCTTCCCAACCCGATTTCCTTTGCCAGTAGCAGCGCCGCCGCAATAAAGACCAACAAGGCAATCGCCATGCCAAAGGTACTTGCCAGATGCCAATCATCCGGGAACAGCAGCAGCCCCAGGCGATAAAACCACTGCATATTTACAACGCGGAGTTCGGTTGAATAATACCAGCTGTGGCTTAAGATCGAGCCTTCCTGGTTCAGGATCTTGGTCAGCATCATTTCTGATGCCAGGTCAGAATCAACGATCCACTTACCCGGCACCAGCTGGAACCACATGTCCAGCACATACCCAGCCGCCAACCACAACCACGGCAGCAAGGCTCCTATTTTTTTAAGGCTGCTGCCTTTCATTTGCTTATCCATCCAATTCTCCCATTGCGATTTTTCTAACTTTAACTATACCCCATTTCCACGCAAAGCGCAAGCTGTCCGCAAGTAAAAGAGCGGAATCCTTTCAGGCCTCTTTTCTACGCTTACTCTTTTTCCTTCTCATAGCACAAAGCAGCACAACCACCGTCGCCACGCTTACCCCATCCGCCAGCAGCCAACGCTTGGGTTCGCGGAAGGCTACCCGGATGGTGCCGCTGTAGTTGGCGGGCACCGTCACGCCTACCAGGCCGTTGACCGTCTTAAAGGCCGTGCCGGGGCCTTCCGTCACCGTATAGCCGGGATAATACAGCAGCGGCAGTTCCGCGTGCTGGTCCTGGCCGCTGGTTTCGGTGCAGGCCAGGGTTGTTACGCCGTTTTCCTGCTCTACGGAGGCAATCTCCACCGTGGTGACCTGTGCCGTGCTCTCGTAGCCGTTCTGGGTCTCGCTGGCACCGTCCGGCAGGTAGAGGCCGTCAAAGTACCAGCTCATGTTGAACTTTTTGTACTCGGAATACATCAGCTGGCCGCCGTCACCCAGGTAGGCAGCATCGGCCTGCTGGTCGCGGAAGAAAAGCGCCACGCCGAAAACCGATACCCCCACAAGGAGCACCGCCACCGGCCGCGCATAGCCGACCTGCCGCAGCGCCGCCAACCCGCACATCGCCGCCAGTACCAGCAGCACCGTCGCCAAAGAAAGATACCGCCCCGGGAACTGGATTGCCACCAGGATACGCCCCACTACCGGGATGCGGCCCACGGCCTGCCACGGGAAAGTGTTCGTGCTCATCCAGCAGGCCAACACCGCAAACCCTGCGGCCCAAAGCCCCAGGCGGATACTGCGCCGCTCCGGCTGCTGCGGTTCCTCCTTGGCCCGCAGAGTCAGCCAGCACCACAGCAGCACAAACCCACCGGCCAACAATTCCGGGCCAAGGTTGTTGTGGTTTTTCTGCCAACCGAACAGCTCTGCAATCCGCAGGCCGCTGTTTTTCACAATCTGGCCGCCATTTTCGGCACTGCCGGTATACATATTATTGTAGTCGCCGCTCAGCATCAGGGTCAGGAACGGCACCAGGAACCACAGATTCAGCAGCACCGTCAGCACAGCAGCCTTCAGCCATGTGAAGAACACTGCCTTGCTGAATGTCCGGCGGAACCGCATCAGGCAGAACACGGCTGTTGCCAGAATCGCCATCTCCAGGGACAGCAGATGCACCTGCAGCAGCATTCCAAAGGCCGCAACAAGTTCCGCGCAGGCCCGGCGCAGCCGCTTGCAGGTAAGCGGACGTTCCCCATACAATTCATACAGGGCAGCCGGAATCAGCGGCAGAAACGCCATGGCTGTGTACTCCCCCACCGCGCTGAGCCAGTAAATCTTATACAGATGATAGGTAGACAGCATATACAGGACGCTGCCTACCAGGGCCGTCTTGTTATGCCGGAAAATCTGCCGCAGGCTGAAAAAGGCAATGCCAGCCGTCAGCAGCTGGAGTGCCAGCAGATAGGTATGATACGCCCCCTGCACACTCATCCCCAATAAGCGCAGTACCGCCGGGAAGTACAGCAGCAGTTCACCATAAAACAGCGAGGGCGCATAGCCATACCCATCTTTCGCTATGCTGTAAACGCGGACCGGGAACTGCCCCTCCCGCAGGCCCTGGGCAATGCCCTCGATGCGGGAAAGATGAAACGACCAGTCCGCCCCCTGCAGTGCACCGCTGTTGGTCATGGCCGGGGCGCAGGTCAGCACGGCCACTGCACACAGCACCCAAAGGCAGGCACACAGTTCAGCATCTGCCAGCCGCACCGGGCTGCCTGGTACGGTCAGCAGCAAAAAAGCATCCAGCAGCACAAACAGCAGCAGCCAGCCCGCCACACAGGCCCCCGCATACAGCATATCCTGTTCAATATGCACAGGCCCCAGCGTAAAGATGCCGCCATCATTATGGGCCACCAACCGGACCGTTTCACTGTAGTCGCTGACATTCAGCGTCAGGGTATCCTGCTGCTTTTTCACATTGATGCAGGGCTTTTCCCCGGTAACGGTACCCGCATCATACGAAGCAAAATACACGCAGGAGCGGCGCTCCACCCCCCCCTCCCATACGCTGGGCACGTAGCGGTAATCCAGCGTCACCTTATAGTGTCCCTTGGGCAGGGTCATGGCTGGGGTTTGGAGGATGTCCTCGCCGTCGGTCATTTCGGTAACGCCAATACGGCCGTCCTTGTCATAACCAATTTCTGACTCCTGGGCGATGTTTTCCCACTGGTCCGCCGTGAACGTATACGCAGCCGCCGGGCGCAGGGCCGCTGCCAAGGCAAAGCCTATTACCAGCAGCTCGGCTATCAGCAAGGCGATCACAGCCGGTTTACGCAGCAGTAAGCGCAGTTTTTCTTTCATACGGTAAATTCCCCTTACAGGCATACTTTTGTAGTTTCTACTATACCATTTTTCGTGCATTTTCTCAACCTATAAAACAGCGTAAACCACGGCAAGTTGACGGGCCGATGCAAGCATCGGCCCCTACAGCAAAACACATACATCAGCCCATACAAACAAAAGCGGGAACCCGCTTACCGCAGGCTCCCGCTTTATGGGCCGAAATATTAAAAGCTTTTCGCCAGGCCTTTTTTCAAAAAAGGCCGAAAATTCCTCGTCTTAGTCGACGATAATGCTCTTGCCGGTCATCTCAGCCGGGACGGGCAGGCCGATATAGGGCAGCATGGTGGGGGCGATGTCTGCCAGGCAGCCGCCCTCACGCAGCTTCACATCGCCAGCGCCAATGACGGCGAAGGGCACCACGTTGGTGGTGTGGGCGGTGAAGGGAGAACCATCGGGGTTCTTCATCTTCTCGGCGTTGCCGTGGTCGGCGGTCAGGAAGACCACGCCGCCAGCGTTCAGCACAGCGTCGGTGACCTCGCCCACGCACTTGTCAACAGCCTCGACAGCCTTGACAGCGGCGTCAAACACGCCGGTGTGGCCGACCATGTCGCAGTTGGCAAAGTTCAGGATGATGACATCGTACTTGCCGCTCTCGATGCGGGCCTTGCACTCGTCGGCAACCTCGTAGGCGCTCATCTCGGGCTTCAGGTCGTAGGTGGCAACCTTCGGGCTGGGGATGACCTTGCGGTCCTCGCCCTCGCAGGGCTGCTCGACACCGCCGTTGAAGAAGAACGTCACATGGGCGTACTTCTCGGTTTCGGCAATGCGCAGCTGGGTCTTGCCGTGGGCAGCCAGGTACTCACCCAGGGTGTTCTTCAGCTCGACCGGCGGGTAAGCCACTTCACAGTTGGGCATGGTGGCATCGTACTCGGCCATGCAGACATAGTTGACCTGCTTGCGGCCGCCGCGGCGCTCAAAGCCGGTGAAAGCATCATCGCAGAAGATACGGGTCATCTGACGGGCACGGTCGGGGCGGAAGTTCATGAAGATAACGGTATCGCCATCCTGCACACGGCCGCCCTCGCAGGTGACAACGGGCACGACGAACTCGTCGGTCACATCGGCAGCATAGCTGGCCTCGATAGCCTCGGCAGCGTTGGCGGCGTGGTTGCCCTCGCCGTAAACAAAGGCAGCGTAGGCTTTCTCCTCGCGGTCCCAGTTATTGTCACGGTCCATGGCGTAGTAACGGCCGGAAACAGAGGCGATCTTGCCGATGCCCAGTTCGTCCAGCTTGGCCTGCAGGTCAGCCAGGAAGCCCTTGCCGCTGTGGGGGTCGGTGTCACGGCCGTCCATGATGCAGTGCAGATAAACGTCCTTGGCACCCAGGTGCTTGGCCATCTCCAGCACGCCGTACCAGTGGTCGGCATGGCTGTGGACGCCGCCGGTACCGACCAGGCCCATCAGGTGGATGGCCTTACCGGCATCGATGGCAGCTTTCATGTTCTTGACCAGCACGGGGTTCTTGAGCATCTCACCGTCCTTGATGGACTTGGTGATGAGGGTCAGCTGCTGGTAGACGATGCGGCCAGCGCCCATGTTGGTGTGGCCGACTTCCGAGTTGCCCATCTGGCCCTCGGGCAGACCTACGGCCATGCCGCTGGCCTGGATGGTAGTCATGGGATAGTTGGCAAAGATCTTGTCCAGGTTGGGCTTATTGGCGGCGGCCACGGCGTTGCCGTAGGTCTGATCCGGCGTCCAGCCGAAACCGTCCATGATGCAAAGCATTACAGGTTTTTTAGACATAAATTGAAACTCCTTTTGTACAGGTAGCGCAAAAGGCCCCCTCTGGGAGGGTGACTCCCCGCAGTGTGGGGAGATGTCGCGTAGCGACAGAGGGGTCCGGCCCGAAGGGCTCCGCCGTAGGCGGTGGGAGAGACATAAAGTAAACCGTTGCTTAGTTGAAAGTCTCTCCCTCCGGCGCTTCGCGCCGCCTCCCTCGCAGAGGGAGGCATTTTACTCTACTATTGTATCAGCCCTTGGTGGCGGCGTCAACAATGATGGCAAACTGGTCGGCCTTCAGGGAAGCACCGCCGATCAGGCCGCCGTCAACATCGGGCTTGCCCAGCAGTTCCTCGGCGTTCTTGGCATTCATGCTGCCGCCGTACTGGACGGTCAGGGCCTTGGCGGCATCTTCGCCGTACAGCTCGCCGACGACCTTGCGGATAGCGGCGCAGACTTCCTGTGCCTGGTCAGCGGTAGCGGTCTTGCCGGTGCCGATAGCCCAGATGGGCTCGTAGGCGATAACGACGTTCTTCAGCTCGTCAGCGGTCACGCCGTTCAGGGCGATCTTGACCTGCATGCGGACCAGCTCCTCGGTGACACCCTGCTCACGCTGGGCCAGGCTCTCGCCGACGCAGATGATGGGCTTCAGGCCGCCGGCCAGAGCAGCCTTGGCGCGCTTGTTGACAGTCTCATCGGTCTCGGCAAAGTACTGGCGGCGCTCGCTGTGGCCGACAACGACGTACTCAACGCCCAGGTCGGTCAGCATGTCAGCGCTGATCTCGCCGGTGTAAGCGCCGGACTTCTCGAAGTGGACATTCTCAGCGCCAACGTGGATGTTGGTGCCCTTGGTCTTGGCAACAGCGGTGACCAGGTCGGTGAAAGGCACACAAATAACGACCTCGCAGCCAGCGTCCTTCACAGCGGGGATCAGGGCGTCGATCAGTTCGGCGGCCTCGGTAGCGGTTTTATTCATTTTCCAGTTGCCGGCAATGATTGCCTTGCGGTTCTGCTTATCCATGATAGTTGCTCCTTTATTTCATATATCTCTCAAGCAAAAAGGGGCGCAGCGGCTCTGCCGCCGCGCCCTGCGGGTTACAAATTAAGCTTTCTGGATAACGGCGATGCCGGGCAGTTCCTTGCCCTCCAGGTACTCCAGAGAAGCACCGCCACCGGTGGAGATGTGGGTCATCTTGTCACCCAGGCCCATCTGCTGGACAGCTGCAGCGCTGTCGCCGCCGCCGATCACGGTGGTAGCGTCGCTCTCAGCCATAGCCTTGGCAACAGCCAGGGTGCCGGCAGCCAGGGTCGGGTTCTCAAAGACGCCCATGGGGCCGTTCCAGACAACGGTCTTGCTGGCCTTGACGGCATCAGCGAACAGCTTCATGGTCTCGGGGCCGATGTCACAGCCTTCCTGGTCAGCGGGGATAGCGTCAACAGGAACAATGACGGTCTCGACAGGGGCATCAATGGGATCAGGGAAGTCTTTGATGCAGGCAGCATCAACGGGCAGCAGCAGCTTAACGCCCTTCTCCTTGGCCTTAGCCATCATTTCCTTGCAGTAATCCAGCTTGGAGTCATCGCACAGGCTCTTGCCGATCTCGTAGCCCTGGGCCTTCAGGAAGGTGTAGGCCATGCCGCCGCCGATGATCAAGGTGTCGACCTTTTCCAGCAGGTTGGAGATAACGTTCAGCTTATCAGCGACCTTAGCGCCGCCCAGAATGGCGGTGAAGGGACGCTCGGGATCGTTCACTGCGTTGCCCAGGTACTTGATCTCCTTCTCCATCAGGTAGCCGACAGCGGTATCCTTAATGTAGTCGGTAACACCGGCGGTGGAGCAGTGGGCGCGATGGCAGGAGCCGAAAGCGTCATCCACGTAAGCATCGGCCAGGCTGGCCAGTTCCTCGCTGAAAGCGGGCTCATTCTTGGTCTCTTCCTTGCGGAAACGGGTGTTCTGCAGCAGAACAACATCGCCGTTGCCCATGGTGGCAACAGCAGCCTTGGCGTTCTCGCCGACAACGGTGTCATCGTCAGCAAAGGTGACGGGCTGGCCCAGCTTCTCGCTCAGGCGGACAGCAACAGGGGCCAGGCTGAACTTGGCCTCGGGGCCGTTCTTCGGCTTGCCCAGGTGGCTGCACAGAATGACCTTGGCGCCATCATTGATCAGCTTTTTGATGGTCGGCAGAGCCGCGTTGATACGGTTGTCATTGGTGATCACGCCGTCCTTCATCGGGACGTTGAAGTCGCAGCGAACCAGCACGCGCTTGCCAGCGTAGTTTTCATCGTCAATGGTCTTTTTACCCAAACCCATAGTAAAAGCTCCTCTCGGTATTACACATTGTTATGGGGACGTTTTGCGCCCAATACCCATATTATACGCATAAAAAGGAATTTGCGCAAGTGTTTTTGATATATTTTTAACCAACGGTTCACATCTTCCCGGCTATTGACGGCACGGGCCGGGTGTGGTAGGATAAGGGCAAATATCGTGTTTTCGTTTTTCGTCAACTTTTCCCCGCTGTTACTGCCGTTTTAGGCCGGGCGGGTCAATTTTTCACAAGGAGGGTTAGTTTATGCTAATGCAATGTTTACCCGGCATCCTTATCCCCTTTGCCGGTACTACGCTGGGGTCCGCCTGCGTATTTTTCATGAAAAAAACGCTGCACGAAGGTGTGCAGCGCGCTTTAACCGGCTTTGCCGCCGGGGTCATGGTAGCGGCGTCGATCTGGAGTTTGCTCATCCCCGCCATGGAGCAGTCCAAGGGCCTGGGGCGGCTGGCGTTCATCCCCGCCGCCGTGGGCTTCTGGCTGGGCATCGGCTTTTTGCTGCTGCTGGATATGGCGGTGCCTCATCTGCACCAGGGTGCCGACACGCCCGAAGGCCCCCACAGCGGCTTTTCCCGCACCACGATGCTGGTGCTGGCCGTCACGCTGCACAACATTCCCGAGGGCATGGCCGTCGGCGTGGTGTACGCGGGTTACTTAACGGGCAGTGCGTCTATCACGGCGATGGGTGCGCTGGCGCTGTCCCTGGGCATTGCCATCCAGAACTTTCCCGAGGGCGCTATCATCTCGATGCCTCTGAAAGCCGAGGGCATGAGCCGCGGCCGGGCGTTCTGGGCGGGTACGCTGTCCGGTGCCGTGGAGCCGGTGGGCGCACTGTTTACCATCTGGGCCGCCGGGCTGGTGGTGCCTGCCCTGCCCTACCTGCTCAGCTTTGCCGCCGGGGCCATGATCTACGTCGTGGTCGAAGAGCTGATCCCCGAAATGTCCCAGGGCGAGCACTCCAACATCGGCACCATCTGCTTTGCGCTGGGATTCAGCGTGATGATGGTGCTGGACGTGGCGCTGGGGTGATTTTTGCCCATCTGGGTTGATAATTTTTTCTATCACGAAGTTACCATGTATTAAATAATGTCTCGCCGTGGCTCATCAGATAAATGGTTTTTATCTTGGCTGACTCCTTTTGTCTTATGGAGTGGCTTCCGTTCCGCGCCACCCTGCGGAGGCAATTCGTTTATTTCTCCAGCACCGATACAAAATAAAACTTCTTATCAATCAAATTGCCAATCAAACCAGCGGTCCGTCCATAGGTCAGCGCCGCCACAATGGTGCCAACACCAACACCTTTCAGCGTGCCGGTACCCACCACCGTAAGAACCGCCGCTACCGTAACACAGGTCAGATCCATGGTGGTCTTCACCTTCGGGTAAGGCTTTTTAATGATCTCCGCCAGATCGCGGGCAAACAGATCCGTCGGGATGATCGGCAGCTTGCACCGGTTGGACAGCGCAATGCCCAGCGCGATGACCGGGCAGCTGGCCACAAAGTAGAAGATGCGCCAGCCCCAGCTGTAGGGTAGGCAGGGCAGCCACGCACCAAACACATCCAGCAGCTTGCCGAAGAAAAAGCCCGCCACAAAGCTGAACAGGTACGACGGCACAAACCGCTTGCGCAGCACCATCAACGTAATGACCAGCACGCCCTGGAACAGGTACGTCCAGGTGCCCAGCGTCAAAAACGGGAACACCAGCGACACCGCATACGGGAAGCTGGACACCGGCGAAATGCCCAGCCCCGCATACACCGTCACGGCCACTGCAAAGCTGTTGATAAGCACGGCCAGCACCAGCGCCAGCTCGCCCCGCACCACAATTTTATCCTTCATTTCCATTTCCTCATCCTCCATACATAAATCACATACCCACTATACGCCGCTTTTGGGGGCAAGGCAAGCGTTATCTGTTTGTCAATCTGCCAGACCTCATTTTCAAACAGAGCGTCCAGTATGCAACACTATGTTGCTTTTCTGTTCAGTTTGCCGTATAATATCTACATTATATCAGGAAAGGACTTTTCCCCTATGACGGCACCCAAAACCGACCGCCGCATCCTGCGTACCCGTGCCCTGCTGCGCCAGGGCCTGGCCGAGCTGATGCAGGAGAAAAACGCAGGCGACATCACCGTAAAAGAGCTGGTCGCCCACGCCAACGTGAACCGTTCCACCTTTTACCTGCACTACACCGACATTGACCAGATGCTGGCTTTCGTCGAGGCCGAGCTGCTGGAACGCATTGAGGCGTCCGTGCAGGCACACCCCATCGACCCGCACCAGGCGCAGATCTTCCCGCTGGTGGGGGATCTGTTTGCCCTGATGGCCGAAAACCGCGAGATCTGCGCCGCGCTGCTGGGTCCCCACGGCGACATGGCGTTTTTGCTGCAGATCGAAGCCTGTCTCTTATACACATCTCCGAGCCCACGAGACCGTACTA
>ENA-OXQU01000590-OXQU01000590.1-human-gut-metagenome-genome-assembly--contig:-NODE-590-length-10702-cov-11.4558_pt1 | contig 10702 bp, 10 predicted proteins | sample MGYA00249585_ERZ652569 | MGnify/ENA primary metagenome ERZ652569 (study PRJEB26925, sample SAMN05826638) | human gut metagenome | biome: ENVO:2100002; feature: ENVO:00000062; material: ENVO:00002003...
TCGTGGGCTCGGAGATGTGTATAAGAGACAGCTATTATGCTACATATTATGGTGGATTCATAATAGATTTCCTTCTGTATCTTTAAGGAAATCTATTATATTAATGATTGATATGCCATCTGTATTCACATGAGAAGGGGTCAAACCTCCCACAATGACTATTTTAGGGAATCCATCTTTGATATGACGAAGGGAATTGGTTTCCTGGTCAATTTTTTCTTGAGTGGGCATATCAAGTGCTGATTGTATGTACACACGTTTATCCCCACTATTGCAAATGAAATCAACTTCCAGTAGTTTTCGCATTTTCTTTCCATCATCATTTGTTATTCTCACTTCCACTTGCCCTACATCAATCGAATACCCTCTGATACGCAGTTCGTTATATATGATATTTTCCATAAGATGCCCCCCATCAATTTGACGGTAATTCAGACGGGCATTACGTAGTCCGACATCTTCAAAATAATATTTTGAAGGCGTGTTGATGTAATGCTTTCCTTTGATGTCATATCGAATGGCTTTTTCCAACATAAAGGCATCTTGTAACATTCCAAGATAACTCTGTATGGTTGTATCTGAAATACTATGACCTTTTACGGACTTGAATGTATTTTCAAGGTTTGTCGGATTGGTCAAGCAGCCTATGTTGGAAGCAATAATATCTATAAGTTCACTCAAATCATCATCGTTCCTAATATTGTAACGCTCTTTTATATCGCGTATATAAGTTCCTTGAAACAAGGATTTTAGATAATTTTCTTTTTCTGTTTTCTTTGAAAAAGATACGACTTGTGGCATTCCTCCATAAATCATATAATCCTGTAGGGCAGAAAGTTCATTTGTGTACTGTCCTGCCTTGAGAAATTCCGAAAAACTCAGTGGATGGACTCTGATTTCATACCCTCGACCACGAAATTCTGTTTTTACATCACTGGACAACATTCGGCTATTGCTTCCTGTTACATATACGTCTGTATTTTTAATTTTCAGATAGCTGTTGAGTACATCTTCAAACTCAGGAACAAGTTGTATTTCATCCAATAGTATGTAATACATATCGTTATCTGTGATATGTCCATCGATGTGATCCAATAATCTGTCCGGCTCTCTGAGGTGTTTATTACGTCGGTCTTCCAAATCAACTTGAATAATGTGCTCTTCATTCACACCGTTTTCAAGTAATGATTGTTTGAATAATTCAAATAGAAGATAAGATTTTCCACAACGGCGTACACCGGTAATAATCTTAATCATTCCGTTGTGCATCACACTTCTTAGCTCTTGCAAATATTTATCCCTTGGTATAATCATGTTGCAAAAGTAGTGAAAATTATCAGTATTACGGTTATTTTATTGGAGAAAAATGGGTAAAAGACCAATTTTCTCCAATAGAAGGCGGATATAAGCGAATCCATGTTCATTATTTGCTCGCATTCATTAAAAATGAACATCTATAGATGAGTGAACAAAAACATTTTTTCATGTATTATCGTTCTGCAAGAGTAATCACTTTCTGATTACTTCTGCGAAATGATTGCAATTTTCTTGGGCTAAAGGTACATTTTTCCATATTTCTCTATAAAAATCCATCATAAGCCACGCTTCACTTGTCAAGTCCCTTTAAGAAGATAACTCGGAGGGACGATACCTTCTACGTTCAGGCCTGCGGTTTTCGGGCAAAAAATTCCCTTCGGTAATTTTTCACCCGAAAAAACGTTCCGGTATCGCCGTCCGAGTTGGAGAAACGTTCCGGGACTTAGCAAGCGAAGCGACCTACGACGCATAGGACAAAACCAAGATACAATCCGGCGGCGGTATTTTGCCGACACCTGATGTCCTAATGGATTATGCTGTCAACATCAACCGCACGTAAATTCTCATCCAGTCCTATGGAGTAACAGAAGGAAGCGGGGACTAAAGACAGCTCGCTCTCCACTCTGCATAATACAGTTTCTCTTTATCGGCTTCGTGTCGTTTGCGGCTTTTCTACCCTTTCCCATTTTCCCGTTCCGCCTTTTTTGTTTTTGGCTTTCCCTTCGCGTATTTCTCTCTCTTCTTTTATCGGACCCGGTACGTTTCTCACACTTTTATCCTTGATTCTTCCGTTTTTCCGCCTTGCGTTTTCTCCCTCTGCGGTGAAACGTGATGACATCCGATGAAACAGATAGTATAACGCATTGAGAAATAGTGATTTATCAAATTTATGACTATATATTTGCGGTGACAACAACAGTTATAAACCCTAAAAATTACAGTTATGGCAAAGAAAAATGTAAGGGACGAACCCCCAAAAACGCAAGTCACCGAGAACGCCCAGCTGAGCGACATCGTGTTTATCCTCGACAAGATGGAACTGCTTCTACAGGCAATATCCGACATCGACAAGAACGGCAGGTACAAGACGGTTCCGGCAGACAAAAAACACCGGAACTCTTTCCTGAAAATTGACCGATATGCCAGCATGTTCGAGAATTTCCTGAAGAACTTTTGGAGCCAGTTGAAAGACCCGACTCGTTTCGGCATCCTTTCCGTCAAGGAGAATGCGCTGGACAACCCGGAAGTCAGACAGGCAATCGAGGATCTTGCCGCAGGCAGAAAATCAGACGCGGTGGAGGAATTTCTAAAGAAATACGAGATTGTTCCCCGCTCCAAAGAAAACCAAAGTATAAACCATCAAAATCAAGAAGAAATGGCAAAAAAAACTGAGACACAGCAACAGGCCGCTCCGGAAACCGCGCAGCAGCCGAAATACCGCTACAATGAATCCATGATCAACTGGGAGGAACTGAAGAAATACGGGCTGTCCCGCGAGTATCTTCAGGAACGCGGACTCCTTGACCAGATGCTCAGGGGCTACAAGACCAACCAGGTCGTGCCCATCAGCATGAATTTCGGTTCTGCCGTATTGCGTACCGACGCACGGCTGTCACTCCAGCAGTCCGTGGGAGGTCCCATCGTGCTGGGCATCCACGGTATCCGGCAGAAACCCGAACTTGACCGCCCGTACTTCGGGCATATCTTCTCCGAGGAGGACAAGAAGAATCTGCTTGAAACAGGCAATATGGGACGTGTCGTGGAACTGAAAGGACGTGGCGGTGAATACATCCCCTCTTTTGTCAGCATTGACAAGCTCACCAATGAGGTGGTCGCCATGCGTGCGGAAAATGTCTTCATCCCGAAGGAGATTAAAGGCGTAAAGCTTACCGAGCAGGAGCAGAACGACCTGCGCGAAGGCAAGAAGGTGTTCATCGAGGGTATGATTTCCAACAACGGAAAGGAGTTCGACGCCCACATCCAGATCAACGCCGAGCGCAGGGGCATCGAATATATCTTCGATAACGACAAGCTCTTCAACCGCCAGTCATTGGGTGGCGTGGAACTGACCAAACAGCAGGTTGAAGACCTGAATGCCGGAAAGGCCATTTTCGTGGAGGGAATGGAGCGTAAGGACGGGGAGAGATTCTCCTCCTATGTCAAGCTGGACGAGGTGACGGGCAGGCCCGCCTATACCCGCTACAATCCCGACTCCCCGGAGGGCGCACGGGAAATTTATATCCCGAACGAGATCAATGGCGTGAAAATCACCGCCGAGGAGCAGCAACAACTACGGGAGGGCAGGACCATCTTCCTCAATGACATGGTGAACCGCAAGGGCGAGGAGTTCTCCTCGTTCATCAAGGCGGACCTGGAAACCGGACGGCTCAGTTATTCACGCACTCCGGACGGTTTCGAGCAGCGTGCGGAATTCAAGATTCCGGATAAGGTGTGGGATGTGGAGCTTACCCGCAAGCAGCGTTCCGACCTGCAGAGTGGCAAGGCTGTTTTGGTGGAGGGTATCAAGGGATATGACGGCAAGACCATCTCCCAGTATGTCAAGGCGAACTTCAACCAGGGCAGGCTGGACTTCTACAACGAGAACCCCGACCGCAAGCGTGACGCCTCGCAACGAAATGTCGTGGCTGAAACACAGAGGCAGGAACAGGGCAGCCGGAAATCCAAAGGCGCAAGTATAGCATGATGCATGAATCAAATGAATGTGGAATCCTAAAAGAAAAGAAATATGGAAATGAACAAGGAAAACAACACGCCTTTCAAGGTAGAGGACGTAAACTGGGAGGAACTGGCAGGTATCGGCATATTGAAAGACGAGCTGGAAATGTCGGGAGAACTCGACACGTTGCTCAAGGGGGAGAAAACGAATGTGATACGGCTCAGCCTGGTGCTGCTTGGTGTGGACGTGGTGATGGACGCCACGCTACAGCTGGTGCGCAAGGACGGCGGACCGCTGCTCGAAATCCTCGGCATCAAACCCTTCGGACAACAGTAGCCCCTCCTTATATATAATATGTAAACTGAATGTATAACCGCCGTTTTCCGTTCCACCACACACCGGCAAGCGGGAAACGGCTTGACTTTATCCGAATCATGATAGCAATCATAGCAGAAAAACCGAGTGTCGGTCAGGACATAGCCCGTGTGGTCGGGGCTACAGAAAAAAAGGACGGCTACATAGTGGGAAACGGTTACATGGTGACATGGGCACTGGGACATCTGGTGTCACTGGCCTTACCGGATGCATACGGCTACACGAGAACCGCCGCCGAAGACCTTCCGATGATTCCCGATCCGTTCCGTCTTGTCGTGCGGCAGGTACGCACTGACAGGGGGATGGTGACGGACATCGCAGCCGGCAGGCAGCTCAAGGTCATCGGCGAAGTGCTCGCCGGATGCGAGAGCATCATCGTGGCGACCGATGCCGGACGTGAGGGGGAACTCATCTTCCGGTGGATATATTCTTATTTGGGCTGTACCAAGCCGTTCAAACGGTTGTGGATCTCCTCGCTTACCGACGAGGCCATCCGTGAGGGAATGGCAAGCCTCAAGGAAGGAACCGGATATGACAGCCTGTATGCAGCCGCGGACAGCAGGGCGAAGGCGGATTGGCTGGTGGGCATGAATGCCAGCCGCGCATTGGCGGCAGCCTCCGGTTCGGTGAACAACTCCATCGGACGGGTACAGACACCGACCCTTGCCATGATATGCGCACGCTTCAAGGAGAACCGTAACTTCGTCTCCACACCATACTGGCAGTTGCATATAGTGCTGAAAAGGGACAACGGGCACCGGCAGTTCATCCACACGAAGGAGTTCAAGGACAAGAATATGGCGGAAGCGGCATACAAGAGTATTACCCCCGGATCGGTGGTAACAATCACTAAAGTAAAGCGAGGGAAGATATTCCAGCAGGCTCCGCTCCTATACGATTTGACAGCCCTCCAGAAGGACTGTAACATTCATTACGACCTTCCGGTGGACAAGACCCTTGCCATCACACAGTCCCTGTACGAGAAAAAACTGGTTTCATATCCGAGGACAGGCAGCAGGTATATTCCGCAGGATGTCATGGCGCACATTCCGGTATTGTTGGAAAAGATAACAGCCATGCCGGAGTTTCGTGAGTACAGAAGGAGCTTAGACCTTTCCGCCCTGAATACACGAAGCGTGGATGCCGCAAAAGTGACCGACCACCATGCGCTGATTATCACCGGTATCGTCCCTGAGGGATTGTCCGAGGCGGAATCCACGGTTTATACTCTGATAGCCGGCAGAATGCTGGAAGCCTTCTCTCCCCCTTGCGAGAAAGAACTGCTGCTCATGGAGTGCGTATGCGGGGGACTGGACTTCCGCTCCCGTTCCACTGTCATCGCCAATCCGGGCTGGCGGGCGGTGTTCTCCCGAAAGGAGGACCGGGAAAAAGACGAGCCGGAAAGAGACGAAGGCACAGCATCTTTTACAGAGGGTGAGGAAATACCGGTCATGGGACATGGACTGTCACAGAAAAAAACATTGCCCAAACCTCTCTATACGGAAGCCACCCTGCTCACGGCCATGGAGAACTGCGGCAAGGAAATCACTAACGGACAGGCACGCGAAGCGGTGAAGGATACGGGTATCGGTACGCCTGCCACCCGTGCCGCCATCATCACGACCCTGCTCAAACGTGACTACATCGAGCGTTCCGGCAAGAACATCCGTCCGACGGAAAAGGGGCTTTACCTCTATGAATCGGTAAAGGACATGATGGTGGCTGACGCGGAGCTGACCGGCATATGGGAAAAGGCGCTGGAACAGATAGAGTGGCGTACCCTCGATCCGGAAAGCTTCATGCTCTCCATCAGGGAATACACGGGAAAAGTTACCGGCGAGATACTGCGTCTCAAATTTCCGGAGCCGTCATCATGCGTCCTTGCCTGCCCCAAGTGCAAGACCGGCAACGTGGTGGTGAAGTCCAAAGTCGCAAAATGCGACCGTGAAGGATGCGGACTGCTGGTGTTCCGCCGTTTTCTGAACAAGGAACTGACGGACCTGCATCTCGAACAGCTTTTCTCTTCCGGCTCCACCCGGCTGATCAAGGGCTTCAAGGGCAAGAAAGGGGTACCTTTCGACGCGACGGTCATCTTTGACGAAAGTTTTAACCTGAAACTTTCTTTCCCAAAATCCAAGGGCGGGAAAGGTAAATGATACCGTCATTCCAATTCCGGGGCAAAGGTAGCGGAACCGCCCGTTGCCACCTGCAAGGTCGGGCCTTGCAGGTTTCGGGGAAAATCATCCTCGCCCTACTCCGGTATTTTCCCCGAAAACCTTGCCTGTGGAGGCGGTCCGCATACTGGCCCCTGAAATTGGAAATGGCATGTTTCACCTTTTAATAGCAAATGATCATGAAAGCAAAGGAATGTATCGAAAAACCGAGAACCGGCAAATGGATAAAAAGAATGGCACTGGCCGCCGCAGCCTTCATAGTGTTCAGTTATCTCTATTCAAGAGGAATTTCGCCGGTATGGACGGCAGTCGCCATCGTCTGTTTCAGGGGATTCTTCAGGTTCCTCTATAAAATCGCCTGCCTTCTGGTAGCGGCGGCGATACTTTTCTGCATCCTCAGCTGCCTGGTATTCTGATTCCACCGGCATACAATATCGGGAAATGAAACAAATGCTGCATATAAACCACTGTAATACCTTGCAGAACAGGGCTGTCCCCACGAACGGCCCTGTTTTGTATTCCACACTTTATGAGGACAAGGGTAACGGGAACAGGGACGGAAAGAAAAGAGGGCATATACAGCTATTGGCAGACCGGGAACTACAGGGCAAAGTTGGCAAACGCTTCTTTTCGGACGGCAAGGCCGGGACCCTTCGGGTTTCGCGGAAAAATCATCCTCGCCCGGAGGGCTTGCGGTATTTTTCCGGAAAGCCTTGCCTTTCCGGAAGCGTCTGCCGTAAAGCCCTTGTAGTTCAACGGGCTGCCAAAGCCCGAGTATCCACAATTAAAATGATAAAGCCATGAATCAAGCAATCATCTCAAGACCGCCGACGGCACCGGTACAGATACCAATGCCGATACCGGCAAGAAGAAAGTACCATACCCCGGAACCGACCGTCAAATTCCCTCCACGGGAAAAGGGCGGACCCGTACACATCTCCACACTGCTGGACCCGATACTGGAGATAAGCAGTCATCCCGACCGGAACAGGCTGCTGGTGGAGTTCTTCAACAGATAGAAAGAATACGGTTATTCACACTTTAATCCATATAATTATGTTTTTTACAGCAATCAACCAGATGATGACAGAAGGAGTCGACCTGACACTCGTCATCCGTAAAGCGAACGGACAAATGGCGGTATCCGTACTGCCGAAGTCAAACGGGCTGAAAGACGAAGCCCAGAACCACATTATCCCGTTGACCCTCAAGGGAGTTCCGCAGGAACTGGATACCGGATTCCTGCAAGCCGTCGCCCGGCCGGTGCAGAAAGCCACGGGACTGATCACCAACATGGCGCAGTTCGAGGCACAGACGGAAAAGGCCGCTTCCGAGAGCAAGGTGGCGAAGGATGCAAAGGCCAAGGAGACGAAAGAGGAGAAAGAGAAACGGGAGAAGTACGAGAAGCATCTCAAGAAAGCTGAGGAACTGATTGCCGCGGGAAACCATAAGGATGCAGTGACGGCTCTCGGACAGGCCCGACTTTATGCCAAGCCGCAGGACCAGAAGAAGATTGACGAGATGCTGGAGCAGCAGAAAAAGGCCATGAACCGGGGAAGCCTGTTCGAGCTGATGGAAGAACCGCCTGCACCGCAACAGCTCCCGGTCACAACCACCGGCAGCAACGGCACAACAGCCGCAGCCTGCACCGCACTGTCCGCCGCAATCCCAGGCATCAGGACCGGCGGGCGGACAAATTCCTGACAAGCAGCAGATAATGTGGCCGCCACAGCAGCCTGCGCAAAGGCCTGCACCGCATCAGGCTCCCCCACAGCCGCAATATGCCGGGCAACGGCCGATGAGCCGCCAGCTCCCTCCACAGCATGCATACGCGGAACAACAGATTTCATACCGGCAGGAACGGGAGCAAAATCCCGAAGACCTCTATCCGTACTATCAGAGGGGACAGGAAGTCCCTACCTACCGCCCGGAAGATTATGAGGAATATCCCGATTTTCCGCAATCTATGTTAGAACCCAATGTCTCACATTATCAAAGCATTTAATATTATGGCATTAGAAATCAAGGGAATGACACGTTCATTCACATTCAAGAAAGGCAACGGGATGGTCACACTCGATGACCCGAACACGTCGGACAGCCCCGAAATGGTCATGAACTACTACTCGAACTTCTATCCGGAACTGACCACGGCGACGGTGCACGGGCCGGTCATCAAGGAAGACAAGGCGGTGTATGAATTCAAAACTACCATCGGGACAAAAGGATAAAAGCAATGGGAAAGGACAATAAAAAACAGAAGAAATCATGTGTACCATTGGACGAACAGCAGGTGGAACGGCTTGCAAGGCTCATCATCGGACAGACCGTACGCAATATCCGTTACGGTACGGACAGGAAAGAAAGGATTACGGCACCGGGGGGTGCCGTTCCTCTTTTCTGAACGCCACGTTTCAGCCAAAACCTTTGCCGAGTCTTGTCGTGGAAGATTCCGACGGGAAAAGGCACAATCTCATCACGCGGGACAACTACGGGTTCCTGCGTGACTCCTTCTTCAGATATGCCTATCTGATGGAGAAGGAGGCGGTACATACCCCGGGCCGGACGTTCGGGGAAGGGATCGCAAGGCTGCACGAGGAGATGGATGCCCTTGTCGGTGAGGGGCTGAACGTCAATATCGAAGAGCAAGACGGACGGTTGCTGTTCAAGCTCTGGAAAGCCCATCATTGGGGAAAACTGACACTGTATTATTTCCCGATGAAGTTCGTGGAGGCTCTCGGATCGGAATTGAGACGTATCTCCATCACGTTCATCCATGAATTGATGAAGGCAAACGGAATACAGACCGTTCTGGATGAGGACGACACGGAATATGTCCTGACCTGGATTTCAGAGGAAGTACCGGAAGAGACTCCGGAGGAAAGGAAAAAACGGCTGAGACTCCTGCGCTCCTACGAGAACGGCAGAATAAAGAGGCTGCTCCAAAGGGTGGAATGCAAGTGTTACTACAAGAACCTGCCGAAGGCACTTGACAGGTATAAAGCCCGGAACGACTACGAACGGTCACTGGTCTCCGCCATGAAGGAGGGGCTGCAATTCCTGTCACCGGAACGTGGCATCATGGAATACAGCTACGATCCCTTTTATGAGAAAGAACCGGAGTTCCACCCCATGTACCTCTACCAACAGATACGTGTGATCTATGACAGTTACGATATGGTGACGGATTACCTCGTGGATTGTTACAATTCTCACAGCAGGGAGACCTACGACATCATACCGGTTACGACACTCGACCTGTCTCCCGAAACGGAAAAGCTGTTCCGCATGGATGACTATCCGGAACGCTTCTTCAAATGGGCGGACAAATTCATCAACATAATAATTTGAACACTATGATGGAAACAAACGAACTTACAAGGACTTTGAAGAACCTGCTTATCCCCAAGGCGGCACTGATTGCCTACGCCTCGGAGGATAACAAGAACTTTTTTTTGGAGATACGGGACATAGATGATCGGGGGAATATGGCGGAAGGCAGGCCTGTGACCCTGGAATTCATGAACGGGCTTGTAAAGGGATATTCGGAAAGGCATAGCAGCACGCCTTACGGAAAAGTACCGTCCAGCCTGATCTATTGCGATTCACGCAAGGGCCGCGAGCGGTATGTATGGTACAATCCCCCGCATAAGCGGATGATGTTCTTCAGCTCCGACCTCAAAATAGAAAATGCGGAATACAACCTGCCGGGAGTGATTTACGAGGCGGGGGAACATGGGATGAGGATATATGCTTACAAGGATGACATGCCCGGCAAGGATACGATGCTATATGTCGCGCCGTTCTTCAACGTGACCGGCTCCAGCGTATGCCTGGGCTCTGCCAATATAGACTTGCCAAAGGACCTGACATACGAAAGCCTGCTGCAATACTGGGAAAAGAAATTCTGGCTGACGGAGTTTTCGCACTTGGGAGGCAACGGAAATCCGACCCGGTCGAACCTTGTGCTAGTAACGAAAGCGGCCAGGAACAAACCATTCGACCTCAAAGAGTTGAAACCGTTGAACAATATGAAACTTAAAGACATACTGACATGAAAAGAGTACATTATACCGACAGTTACCTGATGAGTCCGCAGCATCCGGTAACGGTAAACCCTGTCTCTTATACACATCTGACGCTGCCGACGAATAGCCTT
>ENA-OXQU01000594-OXQU01000594.1-human-gut-metagenome-genome-assembly--contig:-NODE-594-length-10656-cov-7.90539_pt1 | contig 10656 bp, 3 predicted proteins | sample MGYA00249585_ERZ652569 | MGnify/ENA primary metagenome ERZ652569 (study PRJEB26925, sample SAMN05826638) | human gut metagenome | biome: ENVO:2100002; feature: ENVO:00000062; material: ENVO:00002003...
TTCGTCGGCAGCGTCAGATGTGTATAAGAGACAGAAGCAGCGGCGCATCAGGCTTGTCCATCACCGAAACGCTGATGGTGCCGGTCACCTCACGTTCCTTTGTTTTGGTGGCGTCGCGCACGGTGACGACCACCTTGTTGGTGTTCGCGCCGATGTCGGAAGCCGCCCTGATGGACACCACGCCGTTGGACGGGCAATCCACTGTCAGCTTCGACGCGCCATCGGACGTGCATCCGGTCACCGTCAGCGGAGTGTCGGGGAACGGATTGTACGCGTCGGACAGCAGATTCACCTGCTCGCTGGAACCGGCCTTGATTTTCACGGTCTTCTCGGTGACACGGGCGAGCGGCCTGTTGGACGCGGTGACGCGCACGGTCATACCGGCGCTCACCGTACCCTTTGCATATTTGATCGAGACGGGCACGCTCACTGTGGTGTCCGGCGTGGCCGTCTTGTCCGCGGACACGGTCAACGTGCCGGAGGGAGACACTCTGGCATCCACACTGCCGGAATTCACGCCGCCGGAATACGAGTACTGCTTCTCATCCTCGTACAGGCCCGACGCCGAATGGGTCAGCGCCGTCAGATCGATGGTAGTGGCCTTCTCGCCGGCCACCACATCGACGGTGGAGGATGAGAACGTCGGCGGCGGAACCTCACGTCCGATCACCGTGATCGGAAGCGTGAGCACCGCCGAATTGACGATCTTCACCTTGTCGTTCTTGTCTCGCTTGCCGTCCACCGCGGTGAAGGTGATGGACGCGGGACCCGCGTAATCCTTCGGCGCGGTGAACCTCAACGTCTGGTCGTTGACGTACAGGTCGCCGTCCGCGGCCTTCGTGGCGCTCACCGAATCGGCGCCGTCCACATACGCGGTCTTGCCCGCGCCCACACGCACGTAGTCGGCGATGTTGATGGTGATGGTCTCACGCGCATTGACCTTCAACGCCGGCGCCTTCGGACGTAGAACCGGCGGAAACACGCCATATGCGGGCACTTGGATGAACGCGGTGGACGTGATGCCGTACGTCGTGTTCGTGACGGTGTACGGCACCGCGCGCGCCTCGTCGGTCAGATCAACGGTGATGATGGTGGAATCCTTGCCGCCCTTGACATGCGCATGGTCGGTCGCGGAAGGATCCACGCCCACCTGAAGCTCGTCGGCGGTGCCGGACGGATTGGCAATCCACTGCGAAACGTCCACGTCCACGGATTTCTTGTCGATCGTGGCGGCGGCCGGAACACGGTAATCGTACGCGGTCGGCGGGTCGATGGCGGCGTTCTCGTCGACATTCACCGTCAACGTCGCCGAATCGGACAGGCCAGCCTTGTCCTTGACGGTGTAGACCACGTAATACGTGCCCGCCTGCTTCGGCGTGGTGAACGACAGCATGTTGTCGACGACCTGAATGCCGCCGATGCCTTGCGATTCCACGTCCTTGGCCACGGTCAGATCAGTATTGTCCCCGGAAATGTCGTTCTGCGCCACCGGCACGGTGGCCGCGGTGTTCGGACGCAGCGTGATCTCGTCGTCGCGCGCGTACACACCCGAATCGGCTCCGGATTTGAACACGCCCACACGCACCTGCGCGGTGGCCCTCTGACCGGTCCAATCCTCCACGGCGTAGGAGAACGTGTCCGTTCCGGACGAATCGGCATACGCCTCATACACCAGATACGTGGCGCCCACCTCGCTGATACGGCCCAGTTTCGGCGCTTTGTTGCCCAAGCCGAGCAGCTGCACGTCATCGCCGTCAGCGTCGATGCCGGTGAGCGTGATCGGAATCTGCACCTTCTGACCGGCCGCCACCTGCGCCTCGACGTCGGACGGTGTCGGAGCCGCCTTGTTGGACGCGTCCTTCTGATGCACGTTGATGGTGATGGTGGCCGAGGCCGCGTTGCCGAGATTGTCCTTCACCGTGTAGGTGACGGGGAAGGAGCCGGTTTGTCTGGTGGCCTGATAGCGCACGGTGTCGCCGGACACGAACACCAGACCCTTGAACGTGTTCTTGTCATACTGCAAATCGTTCTGCAGGCTCACCGTGGTGCCGTCGGAATACGTGACATGGTCGAGCACGTCCACGGACACGATGCCTTCGGTGCGCACCTGTGTGGTGATGTTCTCGGCCTTCGGCACGGAATTCGACGTGGTCAGCGCCGGCGGCTGCAGGACGATGACGCCGGTCGACGATCCGGCCGCGTTGGCCACGGTGTAGGAGATCCGCACCGGCTCGGTAGGCACCTGACGCGCGGTGATATAGACGCGCTTGTTGCTCACCACACCGGTTTTGATGCCGCTTTGCGCGTCCGCGGTGACGCTGGTCACCGACAGCACGCCGCCCATCGGGTCGACGTCGTTGGCAAGCGGCTCCACGATCGCGGTATTGTCCGCACCTAGCAGCGCCACGTCGTTCGCCGCGATTGGCTTGGCGGCGTCTCCGGCCACCGCCTGCACCTCCACACGAGCCAGACCGGTCGACGGAATGGAACCCTGCGTGATGGTGTACGGCACATAGTAGGTGCCGGGATTGGAGGCGGTGAACGTGATCGACATGTCGGTGGCGTTCATGGTGGTGGCCGCGCCGGACGGCGTCTCCACCGCGGTCAATTCGGCCGGTTCGACGGACGTGCCGTGCACGTACGGTTTGAGCGCGATGGTGGTGCGGGTGTCGGGCGTGGTCTGTTTGACCACGGGGTCGATGACCGCGCCCAGCGTGTTCGCCGGCTTCACGGAGAAGTAGATCATGCCGATGCCGGTCTGCTGGCCGTCGGACACCGTGACCTCGATGCCCGCCCTGCCGGACGACATCGAACCGGCGTTGAAGACCAATTGTCCGTCGGCTCGCGTGGACACCGTCACCTGATCGGTGTTCTGCGGCGATGCCGACACCAAGGTCAGCGGATCGCCGTCGGGGTCGGAGAAGCTGCCCAACGCGTTCGCGGTGTACGAAGCACCCTGCTCCACGTCGATTTCCGGCGGAGTGTCGCTCTGCAGCGGCGCATGGTCGTCGCCGCCGGCCAGCGTGAGCGACACGGTGGCGCTGGACGTCTGCCCGCGCCCGTCGGAAATCTCATAGCTGAAGGACACGTTGCCCGCGGCGGCACCGGAGGCGTCGAGCTGCAGATACCGGCCGTCATACACGGGGGAGACGGTGATGTTCGCGCCATCCGGAGCGCTCACCGACGTGATGCGCAGCACGGAACAGTCGGTCTGCTCGTCGTTGCGCAACACGTCGAGAATCTGCTGCGATCCCACGCGCGCGCCGAACGAATCGTCCACGGCCTTGATCTGCCCCGACTGCGCCGAACAGTTCTTGCTGAAATTATGCTGGTTGTTGGCGCTGTCGTTGTTCTGCTGCTGTTGCTTCGACTGCTTGGTCTCCACCTTGTTCCACTGGATTTTGATGACCTTGGTGGACTCCTGCGGATTCCACACATTGCCGTTGACCACGTCGTTGAGCACCACCAGACGATGGTTGGTGCGGAACACGAGCTGCGAGGTGGGATTGACATCTTCCAACGAGGAAAACTGTGCGTCCTTGTCGTTCGCCGCGCACACCCTGATGTAATTGTTGGCCTTCTGCGCCCACGCGGCGAACACGCAGCCATTGGTGGACGCCGGCTGCACGGCATCGCCCTTGCCGGCATTCGGCAGCTGCGTGACCTTTTTACTACCCAAATCGACCATGGCGATGCCCCGCGGCGTGGAAACCGCCACCCAGCCAGTCTGCCTGCCATCCGTGGACGGCGCCTGCAACGTCGCCTGACCCTGCAGGCCGATATCCGCGCTGCCCTTCGGCCAGAGCACCTTGCCGGCACCGGCTACGACCGGCGTCTTGCCGACCACGGTGAACGATTCGACATTCGTGGCGCCCTTGATCGTCGCATCCTTGCCGGGTGTTCCCTGAGGTCCGTCGACACTGAGCACCGCGCCGTCGGACGCGCGATAGCCGTAGACGACACCGTCATGCGTCACCGCGATACGGCCACCCGACCCCAGCTTCATCTTCGGCGAATCGGTGGTCGGATTCATGGATTTCACATCATCTGCTGACCCGACCCACACATTGCCCGTCTTGACGTTGATGAACGCCGCGGTGTTGCCTCCGACGACGGTCCGCATATCCGATTTGATGGTGGTGTTGCCGCTTTCGCTGACGGTGGAGGCCTCGATGTTGCTGGCCTTCGTACCTTCGGAGATCACGGTGGAGCCATCATGCTGGGCCACGTCGAACCGGGCCGCAGTGGAGGCGACGCCCGCGTCGGCGTCCCGGTTGCGCACGTTGAAACGGGCGGCCTTGCGGTCCTTGAGCGAAGTGACCCACACGGTGCCATCGTCGAGCTGCACGTGACGTTGCGTCACCGAACTGACGATGACGGCTCCGGCGACGATGCCCAGCAACAGCAGCAGCATGACGATCGGCGTGATCCACCGGCGACTGCCGGAAGGCAGCAGCTTGCGCAGCATCGACCCGAATCGCAACTGCCGTTCGTACGATTGCGCCGACTGGTTCTCGGCGTTCCTATGCTTGCTCATCGACTGGCTCTTCCCTGATTGTGCCCAAACTTTGCTTGACCGCGCATCCAACCGCATGCGCCTACCTGTTTGCCCGCATGCATGCCGGGCTGTATTGGTTCGTATCGGTTCATGTCACCCGCATCCGGTCGCAAACTCACGGCTTGGCCGCGCACGCGATCATGGGATTCTCGGACATCTGCCGGTCCGCGCGAACCAGACTCACCTGCACGCACGTCTGCGCGCCGTCGGCCGGATCGATTTCGATACTCGTCGACTCCGTGGTGGTGCCCTGCGCGTTCGGGTCGGTTCCCGAATCGCCGACCAGCGACCACGCGTACGAATCGCCATCCTTCGGCGAAGGATTGACCCATGTGAACCGCACTTTGCCGTCGGCGGTGTATTCGCCCGTAAGATCCTGCACGCTCGGCACACTGCCCGACGTGATCGCCGAATCGGGATCGTCCTCGGCATGGTTCTGGGCGCCATGGTTCTGCACCTGCACCTTGCTGTTGTCGGAGGACGCATCCATATTCGGCATGACGACGGTGACGAACGCCAACGCCATCACGACCACGGCGGCCGCCGCAGCAACCGTGACGGCCAACGGCTTCGCCCACCGGGCATGCTGTTTCGCAACCGGGGCGGACTGGTCGAATGCGGAAGTCTGCGCGTACATGTTCTGCGGATAATCCGGCACACCCTCGACGGTGGTCTGCACGGCACGGCCATACAAGGCCTGTTGCACGCGCTGCATGTCGCGCGCGAACTCCAACGCGGAATAGTAACGATCCTCGGGCGTACGGCTCAAGGCCTTACGCAACACCCGTTCCACTTCGGCCGGCACGTCGGGACGGTTGAGCTTGGGCAGCGGATTGTTGAGAATGACGGACTTGAGCCGTTCGGCCCGCACCTGCCGTTGGGAATCGCCCAGCACATCGGCGTAGAAATACTCGTACGGCGATTGGCCGATCAGCATGGCGAACAGCGTGGCGCCAAGCGAATAGATATCGGACGATTCATTGCCGCCACCGCCTTGGGCAAGCACCTCCGGCGCGGCCCACGCGATGGTGAAGCCGACACCCGGACGCCCATAGACGGACCCGGCGATGCCGAAATCGGCGAGCATGGGCATATTGTGCGCGTTGATGAGAATATTGCTGGGCTTGATGTCTCGATGGATGATGCCTTTGCGATGCGCGGTGAACAGCGCGCTCGCCAGATCGATACCGACGGTGAGCATCTGGTCGGCGGTGAGACGGCCATGCTCGAGGAACGTCTTGTAATTGCCGCCCGGAGCGTATTCGAACACGGTGTAGCCGCGCCCGTTGACGGTCACGCCGTTCTCATAGACGGAAAGAATGTAGGGGTGTGTGGAGATCTGCCCCATGAAATTCGCTTCGGAACGGAAGCGGACCGCGGCACGTGGGTCGAGCGTGTTCTTGCTGATTTTGATGGCCACCTGACGGGCCGGGGAAAGCTGCTGGTACAGGTACACGTCGGCTTCGGAACCGGAGCCCAGCCGTTTGATCAGTGTGTAGCCGGGAATCTGAGGGGGAATGCTCCTTGAGGCTTCCATGCTTCCTCTTTCTTGTAGTTCCTGCCCGGTTCCGTGCGTTGCGTCTATGCTTCGACTGTACTCGTCGTCATGGGCAGGCCGTCTGTTCGCTGTTGAACCTTCCCGGGCTGCGCCGCTAGTCAATCTTATTGGTGGCGGTGTCCGAAAAACTTTGTAGAGGGTATCGATGTCCATATATAAAGATGGCGGTGTCCACGATGACGTTTTCAGGACGGCTTCGGACGATGATATGCGATTCGTGGCCGGACCGTTCGGCTAAGCTGGGGAGACATGATGGATGTGGACGATCTCGATGGCGCGACATTGGTTGCGGGGGCACCCCGCAGCGGCAAGACCCGGTTCGCGCTGGACATGCTGGTCGCTGCGATGAAGCGGCATGGCGACGCGTACGCCGTGATGACGGTCTCCGGCAGACAGGTGGCCGACCGGCTCGGCGACACCGTGATCCGCGAACTGTCCGCGATCTCGCAGGCACGCCCCGTCACCACCCTGCCAGCCGTCGCGTTCCGCATCATGACCGCCGTGCGATCGCATGCCGGGCAACCCCTGCCGAAACTGCTCAACGGGGCCGAACAGGATGTGGTCATCCGCCGCGTGCTCGCCAAGCATGCCGAACATGCCGAGCACGGCGACGAATGCTCCACCTGCGCACTATTGCGCACCTACTTCGTGGTCGCCGACTGGTCGGGCATGGTGGTGGACGACGCCACCGACGCCTTCGCCAACCAGCTGCGCGACATGCTTGCCCGCATGAACGAGATCGGCGCGAAACTGGAACTCGAAGACGCGCTGATTTCCCGCGCTGCCGACGAACACGGCACGCTCGACGAACGACGCGAACGACTGCGCGTGCAATGGCGGCTCGCCTTCGCGCTGCGCGCCGAATACAACCAGGCCATCAACGAGGCATATCCGGACCAATACCGTCTCGACGCCTCGCAGCTCATGATCGACGCCGCGGCCGCCGTGAACGAAGCCGAAACGTCCGACCTGCCGAAACTCGTCATCGTCGACGATTTCCAGGACGCCACACTCGCCGGCTTCGACTTTCTCACCGCATTGCGCAACCGTGGCGTGCGACTGTTGCTCGTCGGCAACCCCGACGAGGCGGTGCAGACGTTCCGCGGATCGTACCCTGAATATTTGTTCAACATGGCGCAATCGCGATTGGGCGCGCGACTGGTACGGCTGGAACCGTCCCATATGGCCGAAGGCACGGACCTGGCTGCGGTGACGAGCCGCGTGAGCCTGACCATCGCCAGCACGGAATCGACCGACGACGCGCTGGCGAACCGCCCCGGCAAAATGCCGGCCATCGCCATACCGGAGACGCACGACGGCAGTCTTGAAGCCGCGATGTACCGTTCCACCGTCGAAGAACTCGACGACGTGGTGTGGAAAATCAAAACCGAACATCTCGAACACGGCCGCGACTGGAACGACATGGCCGTGATCGCCCACGACAACGCCACCGTGCGCACGTTCGGCGAACGGCTACGCGCCGACGGCGTGCCCGTACGCTATTCGAGCGTGACCCGCCCCCTCAAGGACGAACCGTTCGTGCAGGGCCTGTTCTCCATGATCGAACTGGCCGAACTGAAACGGCAAGGCATCGCCACCTCGTCCATGAACCTCGACACGGCCGGCGCATACGTGCGCTCACGCGTCGCATCAATCATGAACTCGCCGCTGATCACCACCCCCGGCGAACGTCCGGCTCGGCTGTGCGTGGTCGAATCGGCGATGAACGCGCTCGGCTCGCTGGCCACGGTTTTGCATGACGATACAGCCGATCCGACCACGTCCGACACGTCCGGACGCGCGCTGCTGCCACAGCTGATCGACGATTGGAACGATTACGTCGAAACCTTCCACACCGCACGCGTGGCGGCATCGGCGTCGGACGCGGAAAACGCTGCCGACATGGGCCTGCCGGCAATCGACACCGACGACCGGCTGATGACGGGAGAGCGTGCCGCTGAGGACGCGGACGAACCATCCTTCGGCATGAACGCGCTGTACATCCTGCTATTGGAAGGCGACACCGACCGCGTGCTCGACGCGATCGCCTCCGTACTGGGCCGCAAAGACCCCCAAGCGCAAGCCTTCGCACGCCTGTGGAAAACGCTTGACGATACCCTGCGGTCGGAGGCACGCCTGACATCCCACGAACCGCAATACATGCTCGACTGTGCATGGCAGGCGTTCGGCAAAGCCGAAATCTGGCAGAAAACGGCGTTGCGCAACAACGCCGAAGGCCGCGCGGCCAACGACCGGCTCGACACCGCGATGCGCCTGTTCAGCTACGCGTCCGGCGGCGAATCGAACGGCGTGACGGCAGCGCACACCATCGACGCGTTCATCGAACAGGTCCGCGCGCTCGCCATCGAAGCCGACTCCCTGGCGCACACCGCGCCGATCGATCAGGCCGTGACGCTCACCACGCCCGCCGGAGCTGCCGGAAAACATTGGAAACTCGTGTTCATGCCTGCGTTCCAACAAGGCCAATGGCCGAACCTCGCGCCGCGCAACACCCTGTTCGGCGGGGAGGAACTCGCCGACATCATGCTGCATGGACGACTGTCCGACGACATCGTCACTTCCGCAGGCCGCGAAAACGCGCAGCTCGCCGCGGTGCTCGCCTCCGAACAGAAAAGCCTCCTTGTGGCGCTCACCCGCGCCGATGAGCGCGTGACGGTAAGCGCGGTCCTCAACGAAGACCATGTGCCGTCCGACTTCCTCTACGGCTACCTGCCGGAATGGTTCGACCGCGACCGGGATGCCGATGCGGAAACACGCGTGTACACGGCGGTCGGCGAGGCCGGCGAATACGCGGGACTGGAGGCCGACCCACGTGGCCTGGTCGCCGCCTCGCGAAGCGTGCTGGCCCATGCGCCGACCGATTCCCCCCAAGCGCGCGATGCCGCGCAAGCCTTGGCGTTGTTGGCATCGCATGGCATCGCCGCCGCGAATCCCGACAATTGGGCGTTCCTTACGGAACATGCGGGAGCCGACGATATGACGGAAATCGACGGCAAGATGGAATCTGACGGGAAAACGGAGCATGCCGACAAGGCGAAGCTTATCGAACAACCGGAATCCATCGAAAAAACAGACGGCCAATCCGACGTGGTCACCCTTTCTCCATCCGCCGTGGACAGTTTGTGGGCGTGCCCGGTGTGCTGGATGCTGGAGAACCGTTTCGCCGGCCCACGCATGGGCAGCGCGGCCACCAGCTTCGGCTCGCTCATCCACGCCGTCGCGCAACAGGCCACCGAAGCCGGCCTCGACCTGCCCCAAAACCACACCGCGGTAAGCGACGAGGACAACATCGACGAAATCACCCAATGGATGATCAGCCGATACAAGACCCTACGTGGCGACCTCAACGCCATCGACGACCCCGAGGAACGGTACAAGGCGCTCGGCAAGGACGCGAAAGCATCGGTCGCATTGCGCAACATCGCCACATATTTCGTCAAGTCGAACCGTACGGGATACCCGTCGAACAACACCGAAACCATCACCGTGGGAACATTGGACCATGCCGAAGCGGAACGGCAGTTCGCCGCGCAATTCGACTTCGACGACATCCTCGACGCCTACAACGCCATCGACGGCAACGCTCCGATCTCCCGCGACGAACTCATCGCCATCATGGGCGCGCTCGTCGGCGGCTGGCCGGAAACCGGCATGAGCGACCGGCTCACCGTACGCCTGTCGGGCAGAATCGACCGTCTTGAACACCGCCGTACCGCAGACGGCCGCGAACAGGTACGGCTGATTGACTACAAAACCGGCAAAGTGCCGAATGGACGCTCCCTGTTCAGCGACCTGCAGCTCGTCTGCTACCAGCTGGGCCTCGCATTCCCGGAACACGACGGAAAACGCGGCGCGCAGGCGATCGCAACCATGCCGGACATCACCCAAAGCGCCCTGTTCCACGTCATGGAATACGCGGCACCCGCGCCACGCAAAGGGCAAGGCGACGAAGCGTACCACCAGCAGGCGCTGTTCGCCGGCGGAAGCATCAACGCGGGCGATTTCATACCCCGCAAATACGTGCCCAAAATGGCCAGCGTCTTCACCAGCGGCCTCGACGACGTCGAACGGCCGGCGCAGGTCAGCGAAGAACATTGGAAGCAACTTCTGGAATCGCGGTCGAAGATGACGGTATGGTCGCTGACCATGATCTCCCGCGTCTTCTATGCGGCCGCGGCGAGCCGGGCCACCCGCATCACCGCGCGTCCGACCGTGGAACACGTCGGATACTGCAGAACGTACGGCAGTGGGGTCTGCCCGGCCTGCCAAGGCGAGCAGAACACCGTATTCGAAAGGACCGTGGCATGAACGGGAGCAACGGTATGAACGGAAGCATGTCAACGAACGGGGCCACAGCAAAGGGCGATGCGATGGGCACTGCGCCGGCCGCCACGCCGAAATTCACCGACAGTCCGGAACAGGCCGCCGTCATCCAAGCCCCCTCATACGAGGACGTGGTCGTGGTGGCGGGCGCCGGCTCCGGCAAAACCTACACCAGGCCCCGCCGCATCATCACCCT
>ENA-OXQU01000606-OXQU01000606.1-human-gut-metagenome-genome-assembly--contig:-NODE-606-length-10509-cov-7.26239_pt1 | contig 10509 bp, 8 predicted proteins | sample MGYA00249585_ERZ652569 | MGnify/ENA primary metagenome ERZ652569 (study PRJEB26925, sample SAMN05826638) | human gut metagenome | biome: ENVO:2100002; feature: ENVO:00000062; material: ENVO:00002003...
GGAGATGTGTATAAGAGACAGTGGCGAATACGTGCTGACCGCCATGAGCCAAGGCGCGGCAGCGGACAACGCCGCTATTACCGATGGTGTGGCCCTCTCCGCCACAACGGGTGGCAAGACCACGTCCGATGCGCTGGAACTCAACGGTTGGGTTAAGTTCGATACCGCCACCGTGCCTGTCACCGTGGGTGCTGATGGCACAGCGACCATCACCATCACGGGCAACCTGCCTGCCGACGCATGGGGCAATGTGGACAAGGTCTCACTCGTCAAAAAGACCGAAACTCCGGTGAAGCCATCCACGGAGAACCTGGACAAGGCCGTGGCCGAAGCCGGGAAAATCAATCGCGATGAGTACACCAACGAGTCGCTCGCCAAACTCGATCAGGCGCTTGCCGCCGCTGACGTGCTGCTTGCCGGCAGCACCTACACCGAGCAGGACGTGAACGATGTGATCAAGCTTGTTGCCGATGCCATTGCCGGCCTCGCCCAAAAGGAGGTCTCCAGCCTGACCGTCACGCCAAGCAAAACCACCTATCAGGTGGGCGATGCCATCGATGCCGACCATGATCTCAAGGTCGTGGGCAACTATTCCGCAGGCATGGGCAACGTGACGCTTTCCGCCGACCAGTTCACGCTCGATTACGATTTCTCCGCTCCCGCTGATGCGGCGAAGGTTACCGTAACGCTCAAGTCGAATCCGAATGTCACCGAAACCTATACGGTTGCGGTTACCGCTCGGGCCGAAGGTGGTTCCGGCAACGGCTCGGACGGTGCGGGTAATGGCGGGGCTACTATCAATCCCGATACGGGCGAGGGCGATAAGACCAACGGTGCGAATGGCGACAAGATCACTGGTGTGCTGAGCAATACCGGTAGCGCGGTGACTGCCGTGGGTCTTGCGGTTGTCGTTCTCGGCGTGGCCGGCGGGGTCTCGCTTGCTTTGCGTCGTAAGCGCTCCTGATAGAGACTGATGCGGCATTATGATGCGGTTGCCGGCAGCCGGCAACCGGCTGCCAGATGCCATCTGTCGGCTGTCGTTTATCGGTTGTCGGCTGTCAGATGCGTCTGTCTCGGCGCAGCGATGCGATTCTGTCCCGGTTCGTGCATCAATCGTTTGATGTGGGTACCAGGACAGAAATCACTGTCCTGGTTTGCGAAAACGGGTGTTTTTCGCGTACCGGGACAATTCCCGTTGCCCCGGTTTGCACGTCAATCGTTCTACGTGAGAACCGGGACAGTATGTTGATTTCGGGATTGGCTGTATTCCGCCGATTCTGTTTGTCGGGGTATGTGGACTTTGGGGATTGTCTTGTCCTGGTTCTCGAAAATGGCCCGAAATTGCGTACCGGGACAACGATTTCTGCCCCGGTGCAAACGTCAATCGATTGACGCCTGTACCGGGGCAAATTCGCGCCCGGGAACAATAGGGCGAGGGCCGGTCGCAGGAGTAGAGCGTGATGTTGTCATGATTGCGCCCGGCTCTCCCACACGGAAGGCCGGGCGCAATCATGCCGTTTGGTTGCAGCACCCGCACATCGCCTGCATAACCGTGTACAGTGGCGTGTAGTTGCAGTACATGAAGGAGCATCACAAGCCATGACCAACGGACACATCAATCCCGCCAACGTGCCGGACATCGCCTTGAAAGACGGCCATTCCATTCCGCAGGTCGGCCTTGGCATGCTACGTATCGATGACGAGGGCGTGGCCCCTGTCGTCGAATCTGCGCTGGAAGCCGGATACCGCCACATCGATGGCGCCGCCGGATACAACAACGAGGCCGGCGTGGGTCGTGCGCTCGCCGCTTCCGGATACAACACCGGCGCCAAGCGCGAGACCCTGTGGGTCACCACCAAGCTGCGCGACTCCGAGCAGGGCTACGACTCCGCGCTCAAGGCATTCGACAACTCGCTGAAACTCCTCCAGCTCGATTACGTGGACATGTACATGATCCATTGGCCCACGCCGTTCGACTGGCGCAGCACCGACACCTGGAAGGCGTTCGTCAAGCTGCGCGACGAAGGCATGGCACGCACACTCGGCGTATGCAACTTCATGCCCGCCGATCTGAAGCGTCTGCACGGGGAGACCGGCGCATGGCCGGCCGTCAATCAGATTGAGCTGCACCCCACGTGGCAGCAGCGCGAAGTGGTGGCGTTCTGCAAGGAGCACGGCATCGCCGTGGAGGCCTACTCGCCGATGGCGCGTGGCGCCGACCTCAACGCCGGCGACGGCACCATCGAGAAGATCGCCGCCGCCCATGAGGTCAGCCCGGCCCAGGTGATTCTGCGTTGGCACATCGAAAACGGCACGATCATCATCCCCAAGTCCGTGCATGCTGACCGCCAGAAGGAGAATCTCAACCTGTTCGGCTTCGCCCTGACCGCCGATGAACACGCTGCCATCGACGCCCTCGACGGCCCCACCCGCGCCGGCCACGACCCCCTCACCTTCACCTATGCGTGATTGATGGCACGTCGTAACGCCCACTTCCGCCGTCGTTTCAACGCTTCTGGTCCGCTGGAGCGCGTGCTGATTCTCATCGTTCTCGCCGCAGCAATCGGCGTGACCATCGGCCTGCTACTGCCGCAGGTCAGCTCCGACGCGGCCAAAATCACCGGTGGCTACACTGCCACCGGTTCAGCCGCCGACACTTTGAACGCGCTCGCCGTAGACGACAACCAAAGCTCCTCCGGCTACGACCGCGATTCCTTCGGTTTCCGCACCACCGACGTCGACGGCAATGGCTGCGACGTACGCGACGACGTGCTCGCCCGTGATCTCACGGACATCACCTACAAATACGCCGGTTCCTGTGTGGTCGAGTCCGGCACACTGGCCGATCCGTACACCGCTCAGACCATCCATTTTGTACGTGGCCGCGCCACCAGCGCCAAAGTGCAGATCGACCATGTGGTGGCCCTTGAAAACGCTTGGCAATCCGGTGCGCACGACTGGTCCACTGCCAAACGCCATGAATTCGGCAATGACCCCTACAACCTGCTGGCCGTCGACGGCCCGGCCAATCAGGAGAAGGGTTCGGCTTCCGCCGCCTACTGGCTACCCACCAACGCCGACTACCGTTGCGACTACGTGGCCCGCCAGATTGGCGTCAAAGACAAGTACCAGCTCACCGTCACCTCCCAAGAAAAGGACGCCATGCTCGCCGTCCTCCACACCTGCCCGGGCCAGGCCGTGCCCGCAGACGAATAGGGGCTACCGCTCAGGATTGTTGAGCATAGGTGCCTGCCCCTCGTCATAAGCGCGCAGGAGCCGTCGGAGCAAAAATGTGGTGAAGTATGGTGCGGTGAACACGTGTTCGCTACTACCGATATTGCCGGCGGATAGTTTCACGCCGAACTGAATTTCCGGATAAGAATCCGAAGCGATTAGCGTCCGCATGGATTTGGCGGTGCCTTTTTTCGATTTCACCTCCACCGGCACCAGCCATTCGCGCGTGCGGACGAAGAAATCCTGTTCCAGTGTGGAATCCTCTTTTTTGTAGTAGTACAGGTCATAGCCGGATTTCCGTAGCGCTTCAGAGACGATGCTCTCGTACATAGCCCCCTTATAGACACCAAGATTACGATTGGCCCGCAGATCATCACTGGCCTCGTCGTCAAGCATCGCTACGAACAGACCGGTATCGCCGAAATATATCTTGAACTTGTTTTCGTCATAATTGCCTTTCAACGGCAGTTCAGGATAGGACATACATCGGCAGATATTCACCATTCCCGAGGTTTCAAGCCATTCCACGCATCCTCGATAGTCTTTGAAACGCGCTCCGCTGGCAACCTTGCTGATTTGGAACTTCTTGTTTTCCTTGGCGAGTTGCACGGGAATATGGTTGAACACGTTGAGAATTCGTGCCTGATCGAGTCCTTGCGCGTATTTGCGGATATCCTCCTGGTAGTCCAAAATAAGCTGGCGCTGCAATTGCAGTGTTCCCTCGAACGTGCCAGTGCGTATATGGGAGGCGACAACCGCAGGCATGCCGCCAAGCACGCAGTAATCCATAAATGCCGTGGAGAAGACGTTCATTTCCACTTCAGAGAATGGCGTAGCATCACACAGGTGGGTGAACATGCTTTCGATGACGGCCTCATCGTATCCGCGAGCCCACAGAAATTCCTCGAAGTCCAACGATCGCATTTCGTAGTCGGTCTTATATCCCACGCTATTGCTTTCGATTTGCTTATAGCTGATGCCCAGCATTGAACCGCTGCAAATCACATCATATTTGCCGTCGATTTTAAAGAACTTCAGTGCAGTGACGATATCAGGATGGGCCTGGATTTCGTCGAAAAAGATGAGCGTATCGCCCGGAATGAACTTTTTGGCTGGGTCGATCAGGGAAATATTGCGGACGATGGTATCCGCGCCATAACCGTCCGCAGTGATTGCGCGATATTTCGGTTCCTCAACGAAGTTGATTTCCACTACCGAACGGTAGTTGTGTGCGGCAAAGTAATCGATAGTCTCTGTCTTGCCTACTTGACGAGGGCCCTTGATGATTAGCGGGGAGCGATTCGGGTCGGATTTCCATGCATTGAGATAGGCATCGGCTTTGCGTTTGAGATACATGAGGAGCCCCTTTCCGAATTACTGCTATAGCAATGATTTTACACTTTCATGAGCGAGTTTTCTGCCGTCTGGCACATTTCATGAGCGAGTTTTCGGCGGTTTTTCACATTTCATGAGCGAGATGGCGGGAGATGCCAGCTGCCAGTCCGCCGGTCATCCATCAATCGTCCGCAGATTGTCTGTTTGTTGACTCGGGAAACATGCCTGCGCTATAACTGTGCGCGGTATGAAGGGAACAGGTACAAACGATATGGCGGTAACACACACCGCGGCAGATGTCACTGCGGCAACCACTATGACGAACGCTGTGACAGACATCGAACAGGAAACACCGGAAATCGAGAAGGAACGCCAGCTTGCTGGAGTCGGAACCGGGACCGGAGCAGGGGCGAACAACAAGAAAAAGCCGCATGACCATGCGCTGGCCAGTATCCTTGGTCCCGCGTTCGTGGCGGCCGTGGCCTACGTCGATCCTGGTAATGTGGCGGCCAACATCACCTCCGGTGCGAGGTACGGCTACCTGTTGGTATGGGTGCTGGTGCTCGCCAATGCCATGAGCGTGCTTATCCAGTATCAGTCCGCCAAACTCGGCATCGTGACCAACAAATCCTTGCCGGAACTGCTGGGTGAGCGTATGAGCGACGCCGGCCGATTCATGTTCTTTATGCAGGCTGAAGTCATCGCCATCGCCACCGATCTGGCCGAGGTGATCGGCGGTGCCATCGCCCTGAACCTGCTGTTCGGATTGCCGCTGTTCATCGGCGGTTTGGTGATTGGCACAATCTCCACGGTGATGCTATGGTTCCAAGGTGGCAAGACACAAACCACGTTCGAGCGCATCATCATCGTGATGCTGCTGGTGATTACGTTCGGTTTCATCGCGGGTCTGTTCGTAGCCCCGCCGAACCCCGGCGAAGTGGTCAAGGGCATGATTCCACGCTTCCAAGGCGTCGACTCGGTGTTGATGGCCGCCTCGATTCTGGGCGCCACCGTGATGCCGCACGCCATCTACCTGCACTCCACGCTGGTGAACGACCATTACGCAGGCGGCGAAAAGCCGTCAATCAAAACGCAGCTGAGAGGCTCGAAAATCGATGTGGCCTGGGCGCTGTTGCTGGCCGGCACCGTGAATCTGGCGATGCTGGTGCTCGCCGCCAACTCGCTGCATGGCATGTCTGGCACGGACTCCATCGACGGCGCACAGCGGGCGATCACGCAGGTGCTCGGCCCGGTGATCGGCACGATCTTCTCCATCGGCCTGCTGGCTTCGTCGCTGAGCTCCACGTCGGTCGGCACGTATGCCGGCTCGGAAATCATGCACGGTCTGCTGCACGTTAACGCTCCGATGTGGGCCTGCCGCGTGGTCACGCTGGTGCCGGCACTGATTGTGCTGTGGTTCGCCAAGGACCCGACTCAGGCGCTGGTCATCGGCCAGATGGTGCTTTCCATCGGCATCCCGTTCGCCGTGATTCCGCTGATGCGATACACGCATGACAAGGAACTCATGGGCAAGTGGGTTGACGGCCCCGTCAAGCACGTGATTTTCATGATCGTCGTGGCACTGATTGTGGCGCTCAACGTGCTGCTGATTGTCCTGACGCTGATGGGCAGGGCGTAATAGACTCCAGCTGAAATCCTGCGATAGCACAACATAATAAGAAGCCCCGGTGTTGGAAACCGGGGTTTCTTATTATGTTGAGAATGGTTGGATCTGCCGTCAGTTCGCAGCCATACGCCGCGCACGCCGTTCGCGCAGCGAACGCAGGGAAATAATGTCTCGCGTACGACCGGCACCGTCGCCCTTGACGCCGAAGAACACCATCAACACCATTGCCAGGCAGATCATTGCGGAGATGCGCAGCGCCCATTGAATGCCGAAAATCGAAGCGGCGACGGCGGAGGCGCCGCCCTGCTTATGCAAAGCGGCAAACGTTTCCATCAGAATCACCAACACGGGTGCGCCCACAGCGCCCGCAATCTGACGCGCGGTATTCGTCACCGATGATCCGGCGGACACTTCGCTCGGCCCGTTCAGGCAATTCAGGGACCACGTGGTAATCGGCATCAGCAGGAAACCCATGCCGATCTGACGGATGAACTGGCAGATCGATACCCACCAGATCCACGTATCCATCGCCACCAGCGACATGCCCAAGGTGCCAAGGGTCAACACAATCGAACCGAACAAAGCCACCGGGCGCGCGCCGAACCGATCCATCGCGCGGCCGCCGAAGAACTGGGAGACGCACTGGCCGATAGCGCCCGGCAGCATGATCAGACCGCTCATCGTGGCCGAATAGCCGCGGTCAGTCTGGATGTAGAGCGGCATGATGACCAAAATCGAACTGAAGGCGAAAAATGCCAGCGACGCGGTAATGGTGCCGACGGTGAACGAACGGTTCTTCAGCACTTCCAAGTCCAGCAGCGGCGGCTGGGGGAGTGCCGACTCGTCCTTGGCTACGGCCTCGCGATACCGCTTGCCAGCGCGCAGGTTGCGCATCACAAACCACACGATGCCGACCAGTCCCACAACCATCGGCCCCCACGTGACCGGTGCCGCGAATCCATAGGTCTCTGAATTGGTGAAGCCGAACATAAGCCCGCCAAAGCCGATCACCGACAGGCATGCCGAGAAGAAGTCCGCGCGGGCCGAAGGGTCGTGTGAACCGAAATTATGCAGTCCGAACATGGCCGCCAGCAGCGAGATTACGCCAATGATGGTCATGGTCAGGAAGATCGAGCGCCAGCCGTTGGCATCGGTCTGCCAGCCGCCCAAGGTGGGGCCGATGGCTGGCGCCACGCTCATGGCCATGCCCACCGTGCCCATGGCAAACCCGCGGCGAGACAGCGGGTAAATGGAGAACCGGTGATTTGCAGCACCGGCCACATCACGCCTGTGCCGGCAGCTTCGAGCACGCGCCCGACCAGCACCCATACGAAGTTTGGCCCCAACCATGCCAGCACGGAGCCGATTGTGAACACCGCCATCGAGCAGATGACGATCTGTCGGGTGGAGAAGCGCCGGGTCAGAAACGCGGTTAGCGGCACCATCACGCCCATGACCAGCTGGAACACGGAGGTCAGCCACTGGCCTGTGGTCACGGAAATATGGAATTCCGACACGATGATCGGCAGCGCCGAGCTCAGTTGCAGCTGGGTAAAGTTGCCGACAAAGGTGATGAAGGTCAGGATTGCGATCGAAATAAACGCGGCATGACTCAGCTTGCCGTCAACGTACGATTCCTCTTGGCTCAGCACTCGTTGCAGTTCGCCACGACGGTTCTTGATTCCGCTCTCTCCAGCCACGCACACACTCCACTTCCGTTGCTCGGCCTGATGGCTTTGGGCGGTGTCGGTTGGCATGTCGGTTCTTCATGCGGCGTCATATGTCGCGCAACAATCGATGGTTTCGGCGACCGTCTCTTCATGTGCTTGGCCGGGCAGCCTCTCAAAAGCACCCCAATACGTTATACCTGGGGGTGCCCAGTCGGTTCGGAATATGTGCAGAAGCGGGGAGCGAACCCACTTTTCGCAAGAGACCGGGGCATAATAGGCGGTTGGTCATTGCATAGATATGCAAGTTGGCTCAGACATTTTGGGAATTGGTATGAGCAGGCATAGGGCAGGGCACGCAGTAAGTATTCCGAGCAGAAGGCACCGTGTCTGGCCATGGGTGGTGTCGATTCTGGCATTGCTCGTGGTGCTGTTAGGCGTGTGTGGATTCTGCGGATTGAAACCGTATTCCGGAAGCCAAGCAGGTTAAGGCTCATGAGGAGCAGGCTTTGCAATTGTTGGGTGGCATATCCGATCTCAGCAATCTCGACAACGTTGATAAGGTGAGTTAGCAGATCGATCAAGCGAAGACCGAAACCGCCGCGGCGAACGATATTGTGCATGGCACGCTGTGGAACATTGCCTCGAAACTGCCAGTGTATGGCGATGACATTACCGCCGTGCAGGGCATGACTTCGGTAGTGGATTCATTGATTGGCGACTCGGTGCCGCAGTTTATGAATGTGCTGACTACTTTGAAGAATGCGCAACTGAGCACAGGGGATGGGCAGCTGAATATTCAGCCGATTCTGGAGGCGCAGAAGACCATTGTCTCAGCCAATGAATCGCTGCAACAGCAGGTCCAGAAATATCAGAATCTGCCGAAGGCCCATATCGGCATAGTCAACGATGCCTACAACACCGGCAAGACTCAATTAACGAAATTGGCCGATAGGGTTGATCAGCTATCTGGCATATTCCAGATTCCGCCGAATTTTCTCGGCTCTGGCCAGACGCGTACATACGCGTTGATGGCCATGACCACTTCGGAGGAGCGCTCATCCGGTGGCCTGATTGGTTCCGTGGGTGTGGTGACTACGGACAACGGCAAGATTAGTATTGGGGATTTCCGCTCGAACAAAGAGTGCATCCCGTATGGTGCTGGTGATCCAACGGAAGATGAACAGCGTATTTTCGAGCAGTGGGGGCCTCTGAAAATGTCGTTCGATATCCGTGATTTGGCTGTATATCCTGATACCTCTCGTGTTGCAGAAGGTATGCAGTCTATCTGGCAGCGCACATCATGGGGACGTGACACTCCATTGGATGGTGTGCTCATGGTTGATCCGGTGTTTCTGCAGGAATTGGTGAAAATCAACGGCAACATCACGCTTTCTGATGGCCGTGTGCTCGCCGGAGGCAACACTGCTGAATTCCTGTTAAACAAGGTGTATATCGATTATCCGGTTTACATGCAGGACACCTATTTTGCCCAAGTCGCCGAGCAAACAGTTAGTAACATGTTCTCTAATTTGGATTTGACGAAGCTGAGCAAGGTAGCGCAACTGATGGGAAGTATGTCGGAAGGTCGTTGCTTCTCAATGTATTCGTTTGACGAGGCTACTGAGAAGACTATTAGCGATGCAGGCTTCACTGCACAGACTCCGAGCAGTGAGGAACATCCGCAGGCGGGTGTGTATGTGACTGAGCAGAACCCGTCAAAGATGGGGTGGTATATTCACCGCACGTCGAAGATAACTCGTTCCGCCTGCAATAATGATGGTTCTCAGACCTACCATGTGGAATATACGATGACGAATACGATAGACGATAACCAGATTGGCATAGCTGGAGCTGCCGGAACGTATATTCTCAGTGTAAACGCTGATCAACAAGGCCGTGGCGTAGAGAAAACCTTAATCTACGCTCCTGCGGGAGGCAGCCTCACGAATCTTCAAACCTCAGGTGGTACGGTGACTGGTAGTCGTCAGGAGACTTTGAATGGCAAGACCGTGTATGCCAGCATCGCCAATATCGGCCCTGGAGAATCCGTTACCTACTCCTTTGATGTGACTACCTCTATCAAGGCCGTCTCCGACCTCACCATCGACCAAACTCCAATGGGCTGGACTGATTCCGGTGTCACCACTGACACCGCTGCCTGTTCCATCAACAAGCAGTAAAAACTGAGCTCTCTCTGTGAGGGAGCTGTCAGTCGCGCTGACTGAGGGAGGGATCAAAAAACGGCGCTGTTGTTGTTTTCGTGGGTGGTGGTTCGTTGTTGAACCGTTGTGGGAGTAAGAGAAGAGCGCTTTTTGGGTAGGCTGTTTAACGACCAAGAAAAGCACAGCCAAAAAGCGCCTGATGAGCAGCATATTCAACCAGCTTCTCAACGTCAAAGGCACGGTGGTCGAGGACGTGCGGATCGTCGACTCGCCGTTGCGTCCCGAGCCCGTGCTCGAGGTCCGCGTGCGCCCGCGTGCGGGCGCGCTCAGATGCTCCCGCTGCGGAAGGAGGCGCCGCGGGTATGACCAGGGCGGCGGCGTGCGCCGCTGTGTTTTGTCAAGTTGGAGTAGGCCGTTTCGGCGTTTCTTTTAGTCCATGTGAGCGGCGGGTTTCAGGCCGTTTCGGCGTTGGCCGGTCCTG
>ENA-OXQU01000620-OXQU01000620.1-human-gut-metagenome-genome-assembly--contig:-NODE-620-length-10262-cov-14.5757_pt1 | contig 10262 bp, 10 predicted proteins | sample MGYA00249585_ERZ652569 | MGnify/ENA primary metagenome ERZ652569 (study PRJEB26925, sample SAMN05826638) | human gut metagenome | biome: ENVO:2100002; feature: ENVO:00000062; material: ENVO:00002003...
ATCTAGTACGGTCTCGTGGGCTCGGAGATGTGTATAAGAGACAGGTATAATGATAGTATTGATTTTATCTGCAACAGCCTGTTTGAAAGAGGACATTTATGTTTGGTAATATTATTCGCCAGTATAATACCTGCCACATTTCCGTCAACTACCGCTACTCTTGAAAAAGTATAGTTTGTTAAGCAACTGCTTAGAAATACTCTTGCTAATTTGACCGCCGTTTTTGATGTACTAAAATCATCATAATGCCAAGTTTCTCTGATGATAGTTTCCAAAGCTTTAAAATCTTGTTTTTGATATTCTCTTAATTCTATTTGCATTGTTCTTCTCCTTGTTTTCATCATTTATATCATGTATGATAAAGTATACAGTAACTGTAATGTCAATAAGGAGATATACGAAAATGAGAAAAGAAATTAAAAGGCTAACAACCGCACAATTCGCAAAACTACACGAAGTAAATAAACGTACATTACATTATTATGATGAAATCGGTCTTTTCCGTCCGCTTACCAAGGCTGAAAATGGATATCGCTATTATGATATTTCACAAAGCATAGATTTTGAATATATTCGTATGCTGAAAGAATTAAATATGAGTATTGAAGAAATTGAAGCATATCGAAAAAATCCTACACCTGCCAACTTCTTAAAAATTGTGAATGAGAAAGAAAAAGAAATTGATAAGCAAATTCAAAAGCTGAAAGATATTAAAACTGTAATGCAAAGGAAGAAAGCGAAAATCGCTTTTTGTGAAACTTTGCAAGAGCAGGAAATCAGAATTGAAGAATGCAAATCAGAAAGGCTTTTAGTCTATCCTTATGATTTCTCAAAAGATGATATATCAGAAATTTTTTCCCACTTGAAAGATATATGGGGAATCGAACAAATACGCATGGGAATGGGAAATCTTATTTCGCTTGATAATGTATATAAGATGAACTTTGATAAATATGAGGGGATATATACGATTGCCTTGAACAAGAAGTCTGTTCCAAATAGTCTTATAAAACCAAAAGGAAAATATCTTTGCGGTTATCAAAAGGGTACATGGGATAAATTGCCAGCACTGTATCAACAGATGTTGGATTATGCCAATAAAAATAATTTACAACTTACTGGCTACGCTTACGAAGTTGGTTTGAACGATTTTGTAATTTCTGATGAAGCCGATTATATTACAAAAATTGTGATTAAGATTCAAGAAATCTCTTGATTTTGCAGGTGGTAAAATATAACAAAAACTCCCCGATCGGGGAGTTTTACATGATAAATCCTATTCTGCAGTCTGTCTCGGAATAATAATCTTTCTCGGACATTTTTCTGCACACACACCACAGTTTGTACATTTGTCTGCATCAATATGAGCCAGACCGTTCAACACAGTGATCGCACCGGCTTCACAGCTTCTCTCACAAAGCTTACATCCGATACAGCCCACTTTACAGACGCTCATCAATGCCTTTCCCTTGTCATGGGAGCTGCATTGCACGAATGTCTTCTGCTTATATGGAATCAGCTCAATCAGCTTTTTCGGACAGGCTTCGATGCATTTTCCACATGCTTTACATGCTTCTTTGTCTACAACCGCAATCCCGTTCTCCACGTGAATGGCATCAAACGGACAGGCCTTCACACAGCTTCCGAATCCAAGACATCCATAAGAACATCCTTTTTGTCCTCCGTCCTGCATCAGATTCGCCATCGTACAGTCTTTAATTCCGTAATATTCATATACATTTGATGCATTCTCGCAGGTTCCGGCACATTTCACAAATGCAACCTTTCGTTCCTGACTTCCTGCGCTCTGTCCCATGATTGCTCCGATCTTCTCAGCGACAGGTGCGCCTCCGACCGGACATCCGCCAACTTCGGCTTCTCCCTTTACGATCGCAGCTGCAAGACCGGAACAGCCTGCATATCCACAGCCACCACAGTTATTTCCCGGAAGCTCTGCCAGAATGGCTTCTTCTCTTTCATCTACTTCTACTGCAAACTTTTTGCCGGATACTCCAAGAAAGACGCCGATAAACAGTCCGGTTCCTCCGACAATCGCCGCAGCGATCAAAATTCCTGATATCATCTCTTATGTCCTCCTTAAATCAATCCCGAGAATCCGAAAAACGCAATCGCCATCAATCCGGCTGTTACCAGCACGATCGGAGTTCCCTGAAAGGATTCCGGAACATCATTGTACTCGATTTTTTCACGGATTCCAGCCATCAGTACGATTGCAATCAGGAATCCGACTGCTGTTGCAACTCCGTTGACAACGCCCGCACCAATGCTATAAGATTTCTGCACATTTGTCAGTGCAACTCCGAGTACCGCACAGTTGGTTGTAATCAGAGGCAGGTAAACTCCCAGCGCCTGATACAGCGGCGGCATTGCTTTTTTCAGAAACATTTCTACAAACTGCACCAGTGCCGCAATAACAAGGATAAACACAATCGTCTGCAGATATTCGAAATGCAGCGGCACTAAAATAAACTGGTAGATCAGCCCCGTTACAAACGAAGAAATCGTGATAACAAAGACAACGGCTCCTCCCATACCGGCTGCTGTTTTTACATTTTTTGATACTCCAAGGAATGGACAGATTCCAAGGAACTGGCTCAGTACAACGTTGTTTACAAGCGCTGAGCCAACTGCGATCAATAATAATTCTTTCATCGTCCGCTCCTCCTACTCTTTTGTTCCGGCGCTGCCACACCCTGCACAGGACGCGCATCCTCCGGCACATCCGTCATTATTGTTTACCGGTTTTCCTTTTTTCTGTGCACGGTTCTTAATCTTGTTCTGCAATGCTGTCAGACCCGCAAGAACAAAAAATGCACCCGGTGCCAGAATAAAGATCGTAATCGGCTCATATGTATCCGGAAGTACCTGGAAATTAAAGATTTTTCCGGAACCGATCAGCTCTCTAACAATTCCGATGGAAGTCAGGCCGGCTGTAAATCCAAGTCCCATTCCGATTCCGTCAAAAACAGACGGCAGTACCGGATTTTTGGATGCATAACTCTCGGCTCTTCCCAGAATGATACAGTTTACTACGATCAGAGGAATATAAAGTCCCAGTGAATCATACAGACTTGGAACAAACCCTTCCAGCAAAAACTGTACAATCGTTACAAAAGATGCCACAACAACGATAAATGCAGGCATACGTACGGAATCCGGAATGATCTTACGCAGCATGGAGATCAGCATATTGGACAGCACCAGTACTACGGTTGTAGAAAGTCCCATACCGATTCCGTTGATTGCAGAAGTCGTCACCGCAAGCGTCGGACACATTCCGAGCATCAGAACAAAGGTTGGATTTTCTTTGATCAGACCATTGTAAAGTCTCTCTGTACATCTATTCATTGATCATGCCTCCTAACTCATTCTGGAAAGTATTCTGAAAATATACCAGCACGGAATCGACTGCATTGGTCACAGCGTTGGTCGTGATCGTTGCACCACTGATGGCGTCAATCTTGTCATCACCCTTCTCGCCGTTTTTCGTATAGGTAAATTTCTCTACATTTTTATCTTTGAACTGATCTTTAAACTCGCTCTCATCTGCTTTCATTCCAAGACCTGCGGTCTCACTGATCGAGAGCATCTCCACACCTTTTACAGTTCCGTCATTTAAAATTCCGACAGATAAGCTCAAATCTCCGGCATATGCCTCATGAGAAGTTACAGAGATCACATATCCGATCACACTGCCGTTGTTATCCATTGCCTGCGCTACTTCTGTGATATCTGCATCATATCCTGCATCCTGAAGGATAGAAGCAGCTGATTGTTCGTCAAAATCTGCATATGCTTCGAAGGAATCCGCCTCCGGAAGCACTTTCTGGTATGCTGCCTGTTTATCCGCTTCTTTCGCTTTTGCGATCGGCGCTTTTGTCACCTCATAGACCAGTCCCAGAAGACATCCTGCCACAAGGGTGATCACTGTCAGGATACATGTATTTTTGATCATCTTATTCATTAGCGTTCCCCTCCTTTTCCGAATGGTCTTGGAAGAGTGATCTTTTCGATCAGCGGTACCAAAAGGTTACTGATGATAATCGCATAGGAAACACCCTCTGCAGAACCTCCGAACAAACGGAAGATTCCGGTCAGAAGTCCAAGACAGACTCCGTATACAATCTGTCCGGTCTTTGTGATCGGAGAAGTCACATAATCGGTTGCCATAAACCATGCTCCCAGCATCAGTCCGCCTCCGCAGAGATGAGCGGTAATGTACTGCGGATCAAAGCCATGACCGCCGAACAGAGTGATAAAGATTACAAATGTTACGATATAAGTTCCCGGAATCCGAAGATCGATCATGCCCATCAGGATCAAGAACATGGCACCGATCATAATCGCGATCACAGAAGTCTCTCCGATTGTTCCGCGGATATTTCCCATCATCATATCAAACGTATTCACAGCCTCACCGGCTCTTAAATTTGCCAGCGGTGTCGGTCCTGTCACTCCATCATATACAAAGTACGTCATTTTCCCTGTAAACGAGATTAAAAGAAAACAACGCGCTCCCAGTGCCGGATTCATAAAATTCTGTCCAAGACCGCCGAACAGCTGCTTTACAACGATGATCGCAAACACAGAGCCAAGCGCTCCCATCCAGAGCGGCAATGTAGGCGGAAGGTTCAAGGCCAGTAACAGACCTGTCACAACCGCACTGAAATCCTGAATTGTCACAGGTTTGTGCATCAGTTTCTCATAAATATATTCTGCGAGTACTGCGGAAGCTGTAGTCACCAGAACCAGAAGCCACGCATTCTCATGTCTGAAATTATAAATGCCAAAAAAAGTCGCAGGAAGCAGCGCGATCACTACAAAAAGCATGATATTGCTGCTCTTCACTCGATCCCTTATATGCGGGGAAGGAGATACATTGAAGTTTGCACTCACGATTTTGTCCTCACTTTCTTACTTTCTTTTGTTTGCCAGTGCAATCTTTCTCATAGAACCGATCGCCTGTTTTAGATTTCTTTTTGCCGGACAGACAAAACTGCAGGAACCACATTCCACACATTCCAGTCCGTTCATCTTCACAAATCCTTCTTCGTTGTGACGCTCTGAAAGATCTGCCAGTCTGGAAGGAATGATCCTGCTCGGACATACTTCCACACAACGTCCGCAGTTGATGCAGGCAGTCTCTTTTGCTTCTGCTGCCTCATCCTTTTGAAACGCCAGAATCGAAGAAGATGTCTTTGTCACCGGCGCATCCAGTGTGACCATGGCAAATCCCATCATCGGACCTCCTGAAATCAGTTTCTGAGGTTCTGTTATAAATCCTCCGGCGGCATCCACCAGTTCTCTGTGGTTCATTCCGATTGGAACTCTAAAGTTTCCCGGATTCTGAATATCATCACCACTGACTGTGACTACACGCTCCATCAGAGGCTTTCCAAAACGTACCGCCTGATTGATCGCGATCAGAGTCTCCACATTATCTACTATACATCCTGCATCTGCCGGCAACATTGCCGCATGAATGGCACGCTTTGTCGTGGCATAGATCAACTGACGCTCTGCACCCTGCGGATATTTCGTCTCCAGTACTTTCACGCTCATACGGGATTTTCCGGCAATCGCCTCTTTTAATTTCTCTACGCAGTCTTTTTTATTGTCCTCCACTGCAAAAATTCCTTCTGCATTCGGGAATAAAGACAGCACCACTTCCATTCCGCTGACAATCTCCTTTGTACATTCCATCATACGACGGTAATCTGCTGTAATATACGGCTCACATTCCGCACCGTTCGCAATGATGTACTCAATCTTATCGGCTTCCTTTGGAGAAAGCTTTACCTTTGTCGGGAATCCTGCACCACCCATTCCCACAACACCGGCTTCACTGATTCTCTCGATAATTTCTTCTTTTGTGAGTTCTTTCAGAGAAGTAATCGGGGTGTATTCCACTTCCTCATATGTACCATCGTTTTCCAGTACGATACAATTCACCTTACTTCCCGCCGGATTGTATCTCATTTCGATTGCTTTTACAGTTCCTGCCACGGATGCGTAAACCGGCGCAGATACAAATCCGCCTGCTTCCGCAATCTTCTGTCCTTTTAAGACATGGTCGCCTTTTTTCACCAATGGAACTGCAGGCGCACCGATATGCTGAGACAGCGGATACACCAGTTCACCCAGAGGCAAGAGCTCTTTGATCGGCTGATCTTTAGCAAGCGCTTTTCCGTCTTTTGGGTGGATTCCACCTTTAAATGTTAAAAGTCCCATCTAATTTTCCTTCCTTTCTTTTGCTGCACTAGATTTTATTATAGCAAAAAGTTCTTCGCAAAAAAAGAGGCGAAGCCATTAAACTCCACCTCTCTATGTGTTTCATTCTACTCTTCTGTTTCTTCAACAGTGTCTGGCTCAAGTGCTTTCATGCTCAGGCTGATCTTCTTCTCTGCTTCGTTCAGATCTACCACTTTTGCAGTGATTTCCTGTCCAATAGAAAGAACATCAGATGGTTTTTCTACATGTGCTCTTGAAATCTGAGAAACATGCAGTAATGCATCTACTCCAGGCGCCAGTTCAACGAATGCACCAAAATCTGTCATACGTGCAACTTTTCCTGTAACCTCAGAACCAACTGCGAAGTCTTCAGCAGCGTGTGCCCATGGATTTGTCTCAGGGAATTTTAAGCTCAGTGCGATCTTTGTATCGTTGATGTCTTTCACAAGAACTTTTACCTGATCTCCAACCTGGAATACCTTCTTCGGATTCTCAACTCTTCCCCATGACATTTCAGAAATGTGAAGAAGTCCGTCTACTCCGCCAAGGTCGATAAATGCACCGAAATCTGTTACGTTCTTAACAGTTCCTTCTACTGTATCTCCAACCTGCAGTTTTGCAAACAGTTCTTTCTGTTTTTCTGCTCTCTCTGCTACAAGAAGCTGTCTTCTGTCACCGATCACGCGGTTTCTTCTTGGGTTGAATTCGCTGATCACAAACTCAATCTCCTGTCCTTCGTATTTGCTCAGATCTTTTTCATAAGAATCTGATACGAGGCTTGCCGGAATAAATACACGTGCACCTTCTACAGTTGCGCACAGTCCTCCGCCAAGGATCTGAGTTACTGTTGCTTTTAAAACTTCTTTGTTCTCGAATGCTTCGCGCAGTCTTTCGTTTCCTTTTTCTGCTGCGAGTCTCTTATATGTCAGTAACACCTGACCTTCTCCATCATTGACTTTCAATACTTTTACAGTCATAGAATCACCAACAGAAACAACTGTTGTCAGGTCCAGAGACTGATCGTTGGAGTATTCACTCTTTGTGATGATACCGTCTGCTTTGTATCCGATATTCAGGATGATCTCATCTGGTTTCACATCAATTACAGTTCCCTCTACTACCTCTCCGTTGTGAATTGTTTTAAATGATTCTTCTAACATTTGTTCAAAAGATAATTCTGACATTATTTTGAACCTCCTCAATTATATTATTGGGCGTGGATGCCCCTGCTGTAATACCTACTGTTTCCACTGACCCTAATTGATTCAAATCCAAATCGTCAAGTGTCTGTATATAGTACGTATCCTTACATGCTCCCTTGCATATTTCAAATAACTTCTGGGTATTGGAACTATGTTTGTCACCAATCACTATCATAGCATCCACCTCTTCCGCAATGCTCCTGGCTTCCGTCTGGCGTTCCCTGGTCGCACCGCAGATTGTATTTAAAACACTTACATCATAACTCTTTTTCGAAATAATTTCAACTAAATCTTGAAATTTATTGTAATTAAATGTCGTTTGGGCGACAACACATACGGCTCTTGCCGAATCCAGTACAAGGGAAGCGGCATCTTCTTTTGTTTCCACCACAAAAACCTGTTCTCCTGCCCAGCCGCGGATTCCTTCCACCTCCGGATGCTTCGGATTCCCGATAATGACGATCTGTTTTCCGGCTGCACTTTCCCGGCTTACAATGCGATGGATCTTCTTCACAAATGGACAGGTTGCATCCACGATCTGGATCTTCTTTTTCTCCAGCTTCTCGTAGATATATTTTGCCACTCCGTGAGAACGGATAATGACCGTTCCCTCTGTAAGCTGTTCCAGCTCCTGCTCCGTACGAAGGACGATCACGCCCTGATTTTCCAGATCTTTTACGACTTCTTCATTGTGAATGATCGGTCCGTAAGTGTAGATTGGTGCTGCATCCGAATTTTTTGCCTGTTCATAAACTGTTTCTACCGCCCGTTTTACGCCGAAGCAAAAACCGGCAGTCTTTGCACGTTTTACATTCATCCTCTGCCTCCGCCATTTATTTGCACTGTCTGCAGATGGCATGAACTACTTCCTCGATGCTCATGTCAGAACTGTCTATCAAAATCGCATCCTCTGCCTGCTTTAAAGGCGCAGTTTCACGGCTCATGTCACGCTCATCCCGCTTCTTTATATCTTCAGCAATCTCCTCATAGCTGCAGGAAATCCCTTTTTCTGTCAGTTCTTTGTACCGTCGGTCTGCCCTTGTTTTTACACTGGCCGTCAGATAGATCTTGACATCTGCATTTGGGAGGATATTGGTTCCGATATCTCTTCCGTCCATGATCACATCCGCTTCTTTGGCCAGGTTTCTCTGCAGGTCCAGAAGCCTTGCACGTACCTCCCGAACTGCAGAACTGACAGAAGCCATATTTCCGACTGCTTCCTCGCGGAGTCTGTCTGTGACATTGGATCCGTTTAAATAAACCTGCTGGATCCCGTCCTCATAACAGATGCTCACATCCGCATTTTGTGCCGCAAGACGGATTTTTTCTGTATCCTGCGGGGAAATCCCCTCCTGCAGAAAATAAACCGCCATTGCCCGGTACATCGCTCCGGTATCTACGTAAATATATCCTTTTTCTTTTGCGACCAGCTTCGCAATGGTACTTTTCCCTGCTCCTGCCGGTCCGTCAATCGCCACATTATATCCCATATTGCTTCTCCTTTTCTTTCCTGCTCTATTCGTTAAGGAATGGAAATTCCCGCAAGATATGCCGTAGACCAGGCAATCTGCAGATTAAATCCGCCTGTCAGTGCATCCAGGTCCAGAACTTCTCCCACAAAATACAGTCCGGAAATCTTTTTTGACTCCATCGTTCCCGGATCGATCTCTTTGACATTTACTCCGCCTTTTGTGATGATCGCCTCTTTGTAGCTGCGAAGTCCGCTTAAAGTCATCTCAAAATGTTTGATCAGATGTACGAATCGCTGTCTCTCTTCTCTTGAAATCTCATTGACTTTCTTCTCTTCCGAAATACCGGAAAGCTCCAGCATAACTGGTTTTAATTTGGATGGGAACAAATGATCCACCGCATTTTTAAACTGTTTGTTTTTATGCTCCTCAAATTCGCGAAGCACACGGGCATCCAGCTGTTCTGCCGTCAAAGCAGGTTTCAGATCGATCACCAGACGCAGTTCTTTTTCAGAAAGCCTCTTTCCGATCACGCTGCTGGCACTTAGCATCAGTGGTCCGCTGACTCCGTAATGGGTAAAAAGCATCTCACCGAAATCTTCATACAGCTTCTTCTTTCCATCATAGACCGCTGCGCTTACATTGCGAAGAGAGAGCCCCTGCAGTTCCTTTGCATACCATTCCCTGACTTCCATCGGAACCAGAGCCGGATATAGTTTTGTAATCTGATGTCCGTTTTCTTTTGCGAACCGGTATCCGTCACCGGTAGATCCTGTCGCCGGGTAAGAGATTCCTCCTGTCGCGACAATACAGGCATCTCCTGTCTTTCGCTGTCCGCCTTTTAAGACGATTGCCTGGAACTTCCCGTCTCTTTCCTCTATCTTTTCCACCTCTGTTTCCAGACAGATATGGACACCCAGAGTCTCCAGTTTTCGCTTCAGTCCCGCGATCACATCGGAAGAATGGTCAGATAACGGAAACACACGATTGCCCCGTTCTATTTTTGTTCTGACACCAAGCTCTTCAAAAAAATCAATCACCTGATCATTTGTAAAGGTGTAAAAACTGCTGTATAAAAACTTTGGATTGCTCATCACGGAAGCAAACAGGGTTTCCATGTCCCCTGCATTCGTAATATTGCAGCGTCCCTTCCCGGTGATGAATAATTTTCTTCCCAGACGGTCATTTTTCTCATACAGCCACACTTCATGACCGTTTTCTCCGGCAGCGACTGCAGCCATCATTCCAGCCGCGCCGCCCCCGATTATCAGCACTTTACTCATCTTTATATCCATTCCTTTCGCGCTGCTCAAGGCACAAAACGTCATGAAAAAAACGT
>ENA-OXQU01000622-OXQU01000622.1-human-gut-metagenome-genome-assembly--contig:-NODE-622-length-10248-cov-10.6913_pt1 | contig 10248 bp, 7 predicted proteins | sample MGYA00249585_ERZ652569 | MGnify/ENA primary metagenome ERZ652569 (study PRJEB26925, sample SAMN05826638) | human gut metagenome | biome: ENVO:2100002; feature: ENVO:00000062; material: ENVO:00002003...
GGGGGCTTACGCTGTAACGCCCCCGCCGCACCGGCCTGTATGGGAGAAAATTGGGGGACGGTGCTGGAACGTAGGGGCGGCCTTTATGGCCGCCCGCGGGCGCGGAGCTGCGCCCGGCCGTTGGCCGAACCGGTGGGTTTGCGTTCCGGCGCGGAATGTGGTATGCTGGGGAAAACCAACCGGAGGAGGAACGATATGAGCCGCGCGGACGAGCTGTTCATTGAAAATTGCAAGGAGATTCTGGCCAACGGGGTGTGGGACACGGAGCAGGAGGTGCGCCCCCGGTGGGCTGACGGCGCCCCCGCCCACACGGTAAAGAAATTCGGTATCGTCAACCGCTACGATCTGCGGGCGGAATTCCCGGTGCAGACCATCCGCAAAATGGCCTTCAAGAGCGCGGTGGACGAGCTTTTGTGGATCTGGCAGAAGAAGTCCAACAACATCCACGACCTGTCCAGCCACATCTGGGACGCCTGGGCGGACGAGAGCGGCTCCATCGGCAAGGCCTACGGCTACCAGTTGGGAGTCAAGCACCGCTACCCCGAGGGGGAGTTTGACCAGGTGGACCGGGTGCTCTACGATCTCGAGCACAACCCGGCCTCCCGGCGGATTCTCACCAGTCTCTACAACCACCACGATCTGAGCGAGATGGCCCTCTACCCCTGCGCCTGGTCGGTCACCTTCAACGTGTCGGGGCGCACCCTCAACGCCGTGCTCAACCAGCGCAGCCAGGACATGCTCACCGCCAACGGCTGGAACGTGATGCAGTACGCCATGCTGGTGCACTTCCTGGCCCGGGCGTCGGGGCTGGAGGCGGGGGAGCTGGTGCACGTCATCGCCGACGCCCACATCTATGACCGCCATGTGCCGGTGGTGGAGGAGCTCATCGCCCGGACGCCCTACGAGGCCCCGAGGCTGTGGCTGGACCCGGCGGTTACCGACTTCTACACCTTCACGAAGGACAGCGTCCGCCTGGAGGGCTACCGCTTCCACCCGCTGGAGCAGCCCATCCCCGTGGCGGTATAAGGAGGGAGCCCGATGAATTTGATCGCGGCGGTGGACTTGAACTGGGCCATCGGCAGGGGCGGGGATCAGCTCTGCTACATCCCGGCCGATTTGAAGCGCTTTCAGGCCCTCACCACCGGCCACCCGGTGATCCTGGGCCGCAAGACCCTGGCCACCTTCCCCGGCGGGCGGCCCCTGAAAAACCGGCGGAACCTGATCCTGTCCCGCGACCCCTCTTTCGCCCCCGAGGGGGCCGAGGTGTTCCGGTCGCTGGAGGCCCTGCGGGCGGCCGCCCCGGCGAATTCCTTCGTCATCGGGGGGGCCAGCGTCTATGCGGCCCTGCTGGACTGGTGCGACACGGCCTACATCACCAAAATCGGCCGGGCGTGGGAGGGGGCGGACGCCTTTTTCCCAGATTTGGACGCCGGCCCGGACTGGGAGATGGCCGAGGAGGAGGAGCCCCAGGAGCACGCGGGCATCCCCTTCCGCTATGTGACCTACCGGAGGAGGAAGCCCCATGTATGTGGATGAAATTCGGGCCTATACGCCCCAAAATGAGCAGGAGGCGGCGGATCAGCGGCTGATTCTGGAGTACATCCGCCTGTTTCCGGACAACATTCTCACCCGGGACAACGAGATCGCCCACCTGTCCAGCTCCGGCTTTGTGGTCAATGCCGACGGCACCCGGGTGCTCATGGCCCACCACAATATTTACAGGGTGTGGGCCTGGACGGGCGGCCATGCGGATGGGGAGGGCGACCTGCTCTCCGTGGCCCTGCGGGAGGCCCGGGAGGAGACGGGGGTGGAGCATATCCGCCCCCTCAGCCCCGCCATCGCCTCCCTGGACATTCTGCCCGTATGGGGCCACGTGAAGCGCGGGAAGTGGGTGCCCTCCCATCAGCATCTCAATGTATCCTATCTGCTGGTGGCCGACGAGAGCGACGCCCTCCAGATCCGGGAGGGGGAGAACAGCCGGGTGGGCTGGCTTCCGGCGGAGCGCCTGCTGGAGTACACCAACGAGTGGCAGATGGACGGCGTGTACGCCAAGCTGTTGGCCCGGGCGAGGGAGCTGCTGCGGAACGCATAAGTGGATTGTGTGGACGTGCCCTCTTGAAAATATTGGGACAATGTGATACAGTAAGGATGCCAAGTGTGCCGGCACACTTCTGTCTTTTGCAAGCAAAAGACAATAACAACTGACAGCAGTGGAGCCGGGGCGCAATTTAAAAAAGGAGGAACAACATGAAACGGGCAAAAAAGGGATTGGCGGCGATTCTGTCTACATGTATGCTGCTGAGCCTGCTTCCTGCGGCTGCTTTTGCAGAGGGGGCTCCGGCAGCGGACACGCTGGAGGAAGCGGCTCCTGCGCCGATGGAGGAAAAAGGCGCCTATGACGCGCTGGTGCAGGCGATCGAAGCCGCTCCAGATGGGGAGGAGACCACGGTCGTCCTGACGGGCGATATCACCGGGATGACCACGGATCAGATCATCACCATTCCAGAGAAGAAAAACATCGTGCTGGACATGGACTGCCACAGCATCACCGTGGCGTCGAACTTTACGGGCAGGCCGATTGTGAACAAGGGTACTCTTACGGTGACAGGCGGCGGCGTCATTGATTCATCTGCGTCTGAAACCGGAGTGGGCGCAATCAACAACCAAAATATACTTACGATCGAAAATGGAACCTATCGCGGAGCGACCTATGCCGGCGGCGCGGCAATCCGGAACACAGGGGAGTCCGCGGTACTGACCATTGAAGACGGAACCTTTGAGAAGGCTACATGCGCGGTTTATAACGAGGGTACCGTAACGATTGAAGACGGAACCTTCACGGGGACTACGTGCAGCCAGTGCAACGGTAATGTTTGGGGATATACGATCCAGAATGGAGCTGCCGATTCCCAAATGACCATCAACGGGGGAACCTTTACAGGGGTACAGGGCGCGGTATCCGCTTCTGTGGGGTACTTCGAAATCAACGGCGGTACGTTTAAGTCGGTCAAGTGTGTCAACGATTCCAAGCACACGGCCACGTTCTACGCCCTCTATGTGGCGGGTGAGGTCGGCGTGGTAAAAGCCGTAATCAATGGCGGTACCTTTGAGACAGAGGGAACGTATACCGCGGCTCTGATTGGAAACGACAACACTGGCGGGGACGGGGGCATCAATGAAAAGGCCACCGCGGTCATCAACGGCGGCGTCTTTAAGGCCCCGGAAGGAGTGCCGGCCCTGAAAGGTGCGGAAAAGACTGGTAACCCCATCATTTATGGCGGCACGTTCTCCAGTGATGTGAGCAAGTATGTGGCGGAGAATGCCGCGATAACCGAAGGCCCAGACGGTACGTTTACCGTAAACGAACTGGATGAAACGAATGGTGTGGCCGAGGTGGGCGGTAGGTACTACGCCAGCCTCCAGAATGCGGTCGACAACGCCGGGAAGGGCGAGACGGTTACTCTGCTCCAGGATACGGCGGAGGATATCGTAATCCCCGAGGGAGCGGAGCTGACCCTCAATCTGAACGGAAAGACCTTGACCAACCACGAGGACCACACGATTACCAACAAGGGCACTCTGACCATCACCGGCGACGGCACGGTGGACAACGTGACCCACGCCAGAGCGGCAATCCAGAATGAGCCCGGCGGCAATGTGGTGCTCAACGGAGGCGCGTATACCCGCAGTAAAGAGAACGGACAGAATGCCGAAGCCAGCGGCGGGAATTCCTATTACAACATCGTCAACCACGGCACCATGGAGATCAATAGTGGAGTTTCCGTCACGCAGAAAGGCCAGTTCTCCAGCATGATTGAGAACGGCTGGTATAACGGAAGTCAGAATACGGGCAAGGAAAACTCCGTGCTGACCATCAACGGAGGCACCTTCTCCGGCGGCCTGAACACGATCAAGAACGACGACTATGGCGAGCTGGCCATCAATGACGGCACCTTTACCAGCATGTCCCAGGCAGCGTTCCTGAACTGGAATGTGGCCACTGTCAACGGCGGTACCTTCGATGCGGCGGGCGCCTCCAACGGCGTCATTCTGAACGGCTATATCGACGGCACCATGGATCAGGGCAAGCTGACCATCAACGGCGGTACCTTCAACGCCGGGGAAAAGACGGTAATCACCACAATGGGCGGTGGAACCCACAGCGGCGATATTGAGATCACCGGCGGCACGCTGAACGGCTCCATTGTCCTCACGGACAGCAGCGAGGGCGCCCGGCTGACCATTACCCAGAAGGCCAAGGTTAACGGAAACGTGACCAACAGCGGCAAGGCGGATGTGGCCATCACCGACGGCGCTACCGTGGACGGTCAGGTGTCCAACAGCGCCGGCGGCACCATGAGCGTGGTCAACAGCACCATCGGCAGCGTGCCCGAGGGCACCACCGCAGAAACGATCGTCATTGTCAACAGCACTGTGGATGGAACTCTGACCACGAATACTGCCGAAAATGCGGCGGTGATGGTGGGCGGCAAGACCTATGAGACCTTGGGTGCGGCGATCACAGCGGCCAAAGCCGGGGACACCATCTACGTCCTGAAGGACATCCCAGAAGCGGCCGGCATTGCCGTGCCCTCTGGTAAGAACTTTACCATTGATTTTGGCGGCCACACCTATACCCTGAAGGACCCGGGAGCGGGCTCTGCCGGAACGGAAAGCAATGGATTCCAGTTCCTGAAGGATTCCACCATCACCCTCAAAAACGGCACCGTCCGTATTGCCGAGGGCACGACCTCCATCAAGCGCATCATTCAGAACTATGCAAACCTGACCCTGGAGGATATGCACTTCTTCGCCGAGCATCAGGCGGACGGCGAGGACTACGCGCTGAGCTTCAACAATGGCAGCATCATCTTCAAGGGAGATACGGATATCGTGACCACCAGCGACGAAGCCATTGCGTTTGATGTCTGTAAGTATAGTAGCTATCCTTCTACCAATGTCACCTTTGATGAGAGCTACACCGGCACCATCAACGGCAAGATCGTGTATGACAGCACCGTCGCGGACAAACACAAGCTGACCATTCAGGGCAACGGCACCTTCGGTGCCATTGAGGCGGCCAGCGGGGCCGCAGAGGCTGCAAAGAGCGGCATCGAGGTCACCAGCGGTCACTTTGCCAAGCCCGTCAACGAGGACTATTTGGCTGACAGCGTCAAGGCCCAGTTGGAGAGCGCCTCCAACCCCGAGGCTCCCTACAGCTACTATCCCAGCCTAGAGGCCGCCCAGGCCGCTGCCCAGCCGGGCGACACCATTACCGAGGTAAACGCCACGACTGGCAAGACGAAGTACACCGTTACCCTGGACTATGCCGATGGAGAGACGGCGAACAGCCTTTATACGGTCACTGAGGGGACCGAGCTCACCTTGCCCACTCCCAGCCGCTCCGGCTACACCTTTGAGGGCTGGTATGACGGCAGCAGCCGGATGAGCAGCCCCTACAAAGTGATGAAGGATGTTATCCTGACTGCGGAGTGGGACTACAACGGCAGCAGCTCCTCCTCTGGCTCGACCCGGTACACGGTGAGCGTGGAGGACACGGACAACGGCAGCGTGAAGGTGAGCCCCACCCGCGCCTCCAAGGGGAGCACGGTGACTGTCACCGTGAAGCCCGACGAGGGGTATGAGCTGGACGAGCTGACCGTCACCGACAAGAACGGCGATTCCGTCAAGCTCACCGACAAGGGCGACGGCAAGTACACCTTCCAGATGCCCGCCTCCAAGGTCACGGTGGAGGCCGTGTTCACGGCGGTGGAGCCGGAGCCGGAGGGCCTGCCCTTCACCGATGTAACGAGCGGCGACTGGTTCTATGACGCCGTGGCGTATGTGTACGACAAGGGAATGATGGAGGGGACCACGGACACCACCTTCGCCCCCGCCATGAACCTGACCCGGAGCATGATCGCCCAGGTGCTCTACAACCTGGAGGAGCGGCCGGAGGCGCCCGGCGCGGCAGGCTTCCCCGACGTGGCGGCGGGCGCGTGGTACGCCGACGCGGTGAACTGGGCGGCGGCCCGCGGCATCGTGAAGGGGTACGACACCGGCGCGTTTGGGCCGGAGGACAGCGTGACCCGGGAGCAGCTTGCGGCGATTCTGTACCGCTACGCGCAGGCGAAGGGCTATGACACCACCCAGGGCGGGATGGCCGTGCGGGAGTTCAGCGACTCTGCCAGCATCTCCGACTGGGCGCAGGAGGCCATGGCGTGGGCGGTCAACGCGCAGGTGCTCTCCGGCAAGGGGAACGGCGTCCTGGATCCCCAGGGCACCGCGACCCGCGCCGAGGTGGCCCAGATGCTGATGAACTTCGGCGAGCACGTGGGCTGAACACAGCCGGTCAAAAAGCAAAAGCCCCCCGGAATCCCATTGGGATTCCGGGGGGCTTTTATTGCTTCGCTTATTCGGCGTCCTCCTCCGATTCAGAGGGGGCCAGCTTGGTGACAGTGGCCCACTCCACCCGGCGGTCGGTCAGCTCCTCCACCCGGATGTGCAGGCCGTACAGCTCCACCTCGGGGTGACTGCCGTCCTCCGGGATCACGTTGAGCTGGGCAAAGACTAGGCCGCCCAGAGTCTCGGACTCCTCGTCCTCGGGAAATTCCATGTCCAGGGCCTCCGCCACGTCGTCCAGCTCCGCCGAGCCGGCAATGCGCCAGCGGTTGTCGCCCAGGGCGATGATCTCCTGATCCTCCTGGGGATCGAACTCGTCGTAGATGTTGCCCACAATCTCCTCCAGCAGATCCTCCATGGTCACAAGGCCGGCGGTGCCGCCGTACTCGTCCACCACGATGGACAGGTGGATCTTCCGGCTCTGCATGTCGCGGAAGAGCTTATCGGTGCGCACCGACTCGGGCACGAAATAGGCCGGGCGCAGCAGCTCCCGCACCGGGCGGGGGGAGGTTTTGCGGGCGTTGAGCAGCCAATCGCGGGTGTTCAGGATGCCGATGATGTCGTCGGCGTCCTCCTCATACACCGGGAAACGGGACAGGCCGGAGGACTCGATGGTCTGCGCGATCTCCTCTGCCGTGTCGTCCACCCACAGCATTACCATGTCGGTGCGGTGTACCATCACATCCCCGGCGGTCATGTTGTCAAATTCGAAGATGTTCTCGATCATCTCCTTCTCACCGGCCTGGATGGCGCCTTTCTCCTCGCCGATGTCCACCATCATGCGGATGCCCTCCTCCGATACCTCATCGTCCTCCTCGTTGGGGTCGATATGTACCAGACGCAGCACGGCATTTGTGGAGACAGTCAGCAGCCAGATGAGCGGCCGCATGACGGCGGCCAGGAACGCCACCACCCCGCAGGTGAAGCGGGCCACCTGCTCGCTCTTCTTCATGGCCACCCGCTTGGGCACCAGCTCGCCGAAGACCAGCGTGAAGAAGGAGAGGATAATGGTGATCAGGATGACGGACAGGGTGTGCACCGCGGCCTCGGCGGCGGCGGTCAGGGCATACTGGGCGGCGAACCACTGGGACAGGCGGCCGGCCAGGTTGTCGGCGGCGAAGGCGGAGCCCAGAAAGCCCGCCAGGGTGATGCCGATCTGGATGGTGGAGAGAAACCCGGTGGGTTGCTCCACAATACGCAGGAGACGGGCGGCCTTTTTGTCGCCCTCCTCGGCCTGGTGGCGGATCACCGCCTCATTGAGGGAGATGACCGCGATTTCCGTGGCGGCAAAGTATGCGTTGATTGCGATGAGTATGACCTGGAGTAGAAGCTGAGGCCATAAAGGGGGCTGCAAGATGATTCCTCCTCTTTCTGAAACGACAGATTGCATGTGTTCCATGCGTTACAGAACTTAGTATATCATATTTATGAAAAAAATCCATAAGCATGCGGAAAAAAGTTGCGGCGCATGTTATAATAACCTGTACGCGTGAGAGGGGGAAACCGGGATGGAAACCAAAGAACGGACGGAGGGGCGGCTGCGGCGCTTGCTGGAGCAGCCGGGCACCTTCCTGAAATGGGTGCTGTTTGCCGGGGTGATCGGCCTGGCGGCCGGCGGGGTCAGCACTGCCTTTTATTACGCGCTGAACGCCGTCACAGCCCTGCGGGAGGCCAACCCGTGGCTTCTGTGGCTCCTGCCCCTGGGGGGCGTGGCCATTGTTCTGCTCTACCGGATTTGCGGCATGGAGAAGGACCGGGGCACCAACTTCGTCCTGGTGGCTGTGCGGGAGAACCAGCCCCTGCGCCTGCGCACGGCGCCCCTCATCTTCGCCGCCACGGTGCTCACCCACCTGCTGGGCGGCTCCTCCGGCCGGGAGGGGGCCATCCTCCAGATCGGCGGCTCCCTCTCCTCCAAGATCGGACGGTGGATGCACCTGGACGACAAGGACAGCCGTATCATCACCATGTGCGGCATGTCCGCCGCCTTCTCCGCCCTCTTCGGCACTCCGCTGACCGCCGCCATGTTCGCCATGGAGGTGACCAGTGTGGGCGTGCTCTACTACGCCGCCATCGTGCCCTGCGTCCTCTCCGCCATTATCGGCCTGTGGGTGGCCCAGCTCTGCGGCGTGCCGCCCACCGCCTTCTCCCTCCAGGGGGTGCCCAACCTTACCCCCGTCACCCTTCTCCAGTGCATCGGCATGGGGGTCCTCTTCGCCCTGCTTTCCATCCTGTTCTGCCGGATGATGCACGCCGCCCCCCGGCTGTACGACAAGTACCTCCCCAACCCCGTGGCGCGGGCCGCTGCGGGCGGGGCGCTGGTCATCGCGCTGACCTTCCTGGTGTGGCTGTGGAACCCGGGTACCTACGACTACAACGGGGCGGGCACGGCGGTGATCCACGCCGCCATCGGAGGGGAGGCCCGGCCCGAGGCGTTCCTGCTGAAGATGCTCTTTACCACCATTACCCTGGGGGCGGGCTTCAAGGGGGGCGAGATCGTCCCGGTGTTCTTTACCGGGGCCACCTTCGGCTGCACCGCCGCCCCCCTGCTGGGGCTGCACTCCTCCTTTGGAGCGGGGCTGGGCATGGTGTGCGTCTTCTGCGGCGTCACCAACTGCCCCATGACCTCCCTGCTGCTCTCCCTGGAGCTGTTCGCCGGGGACAGCCTGGGCATGTTCACCGGCCAGAGCCTGGGACTGTTCGCCGTGTGCATCGCCGTGTCCTACATGCTCTCCGGCTATTACGGCCTCTACAGCGAGCAGAAGATCGTCTACAGCAAGCTCCGGCCGGAGTACATCGACAAGAAGGCCAATGACGATGAGTAGGGGGCAGGAGCGTCAGCCTTTTGCAGACAGGCGGCCCAACTCAATTCCCAGCGCCAGGGCATAATAGAAGCAGCCCTCCCGATCCAGGGCCTTTTTCCGGACGCTCATGACTTGCCCGCCATCGCGGATGAGCTGGAGAGCCCGCTTGACTATCTGGCAGGCCGAACCGGTGAGCTGTAGGGCGCGGCATCCCTGACGCGCCGTTTCCCCTTGACAGAGCAAGGAAATCCACATAGAATGAACATCTTCGACAGGATGCGCCCCGCCCGACGACGGCCCAACGACAGCATGGAAGTAGAGAAAGGAACCTTGAGCAGCTATGAACATCTTTGATATCATGGGGCCCATTATGGTGGGGCCGGTCCCGTGGGGCGCAAGCGCCCCACGGATTCCTCTGAAATGATTGGAATGCTCGGCGGAAATGAATTCCGCCTGCGCCGAGGTTTTGCCTTCGGCAAAACGCTCGTACGCGCCGAAGGCGCGGGGGCGCATACGCGCCCGACGACGGCCCAACAACAGCATAGAAGTAGGAAAGGAACCTTGAGCAGCTATGAATATCTTTGATATCATGGGACCTATTATGGTGGGGCCGGTTCCGTGGGGCGCAAGCGCCCCACGGATTCCTCTGAAATGATTGGAATGCTCGGCGGAACTGAATTCCGCCTGCGCCGAGGTTTTGCCTCGGCAAAACGCTCGTACGCGCCAAAGGCGCGGGGCGCATACGCGCCGGACGACGGCCCAACAACAGCATGGAAGCAGGAAAGGAACCTTGAGCAGCTATGAACATCTTTGATATCATGGGGCCCATTATGGTGGGGCCGTCGTCGTCCCACACGGCGGGGGCGGCAAGGATCGGGTTTCTGACCCGCAGGCTGCTGGGGAGCACGCCCCGGCGGGCAGAGCTGCTGCTCCACGGCTCCTTCGCCGCCACCGGCACGGGCCACGGCACCGACCGGGCGCTGGTGGCCGGCCTGCTGGGGATCTGTCTCTTATACACATCTGACGCTGCCGACGAATAGCCTTG
>ENA-OXQU01000646-OXQU01000646.1-human-gut-metagenome-genome-assembly--contig:-NODE-646-length-9864-cov-10.146_pt1 | contig 9864 bp, 9 predicted proteins | sample MGYA00249585_ERZ652569 | MGnify/ENA primary metagenome ERZ652569 (study PRJEB26925, sample SAMN05826638) | human gut metagenome | biome: ENVO:2100002; feature: ENVO:00000062; material: ENVO:00002003 | host...
CTACACAAGGCTATTCGTCGGCAGCGTCAGATGTGTATAAGAGACAGGTGTTGATCCTGCTGATTACCAGAGTGGCAAATTCACCGATGTGAAAGCCGATGCCTACTATGCACCGTATGTCAACTGGGCGGCAAAGACCGGTATCGTCAGCGGAACAACAGACACCACCTTCGCCCCGGATACCAACATCAACCGGGAGCAGATGGCGGTCATTATGAAGAACTACGCTGTCAAGCTGGGCTACACAGTTCCGAAAGCCCTGGAAGCCGTGACCTTTGCGGACAACGCAAGCATTTCTTCCTGGGCAAAGGAGGCAGTTGAGTCCATGCAGCAGGCGGGCATCCTGGCGGGCAAGACGAACAATCGCTTTGACCCTGCAGGAACCGCCACCAGAGCCGAAGTCGCCACCGTCCTGTGGCGGTTTGTGGAAATCATCATTGACCCGCAGACCGCAAACGGCTGACAACAGAATGACAGCGGCCAGTGGAGCTTTCTCCGCCCACTCCGCCATAGAGACTCAGCGGTTCTACCGCTCTCTGGGCTGTGTAGATGCGGCCCAGCCCCTGCAAAAGCATGTAGAGGCCGAACCGTTCGACTGCCAGCTGGAATACAGACTGTAAAAGCACGAGCTGCATGGAAGTAAAACATAAGCTCCCCCGGAAGGCAAACGCTTTCCAGGGGAGCTTTGTGGTTACTTGGGAGTAGTATGTATTTCCACTTATCCACAGAGCATGACTTTGGCGGAGAAAGCGCCATTCTGATGGGTAAACGTACTTGTTCCGCCGTTTTTTTCCGCAATATGGTTGACAGCCTGGATACCAATTCCGCTTTCTTTTCGCTTTGATGAGAGGAAAACGCCATTTTTTTCGTTGACTTTACCGTCAAATGCATTTACGACCTCGATCAGAAGAAGCCTCTTGGCATGCACATATGCTGTTATTTCGATTTGCCGGCGGGCGGGTGCGGTGCGAAGGCTGGCTTCCAGCGCATTTTCCAGTAGATTGGATAAGATCAGGCACATATCGACCTCATCGATCGGAAGCGATTCCGGCAAATCGAGCTTGGTGCGGAAGGGAATGTCCTCGCGCTTTGCAAGAGCGCAGTAATAGCCGACAACACTGTCCGCCGTACGGTTTTCACAGAAGCACATATCGAGATTCGGGATGCGGGAGACAGTTTTTGCAAGGTAGCTTTTCAAGTCCTCCAGTTCACCAGCCTCGGCCAGCACAGAAATATGATTTAATTGATGGCGCATATCGTGCCGCGCCCGCCGGGCCTCTTCAATGGCGGTCTTGAGGCTTTCATAGCGCTGCTGCTGCATGGAAAGCAGCTGGTTTTCCTGCTGTAATCTTGCGTTGCGGTTGAGGCTGTTCGCCATCAGAAGGAAAATCGTGTTGAACCAGAGAAGCAGCACCAGAAGCGCGATGCTGAGCACAATGTAACCCTGCAGGACCCTTCCTGTCTGAAGTGTTGTCTGGTAACGCGGGATCATGAACAGGTTTAAAAGGATGAACCCCAGCGGTAAAACCCAGAACACATACCATGTCTGTGCAAAATTGTCGTCCTCGACCATCGCACGCACCGCATGGGTCGACGGATAGGATGCCGCCAGCACAAAAACCCAGCAAACTGCGTTATAAAAAACGCAGGCAGCAAAGCAGAACCATGGCCCATCCGGCGGCAGCTGCATATGCAGGACAATCGCCGCGCTGACGGCTCTGGAAAGGCTATTCAGGCAGGCAAATACCGCGCAGATCGACAGCGCGATCGTTCTGGATTTCCAGAGGGATATCCGGAGCGTTCTGGTATACAGGACAATCGCAAGCAGCGTGATACCCACAAGGACAAAAACAGTAGAAATGCGAAGCCGATAGCAGACGAGCCCGCCGCCGACGCCCAGGCCCGCCATCAGCGGCAGAAGCCAGGCGGCAAGGTTTCTTGGCGACTGCTTCAGATAGGATTTTACAGGGAAATATGCAAGCAAAAGGCCAGGGAGTGCGACGAACAGTTCCAGCATCGGACGCAGAATATCTTTCATCTCATACGCTCCCCTTGCAGCAGAAATTCCATAAACGCCTGCCGGGCAGGCTTCAAAAGCTCCTGGTTGACATAGACACGGCTGCCGTCGGTCATACAGAAGGCGGCATCCCGGAAATCAGCGGCGTGCTCTAAATTGACGATCACACCGCGGCCGCAGACGAAAAAGCGCGGATCTTTTTTAAGCGGCTCGGTGAACGCCTTGAAGCTTTGGCGCGTGGCCAGCGTTTTTCCGGCGGTGGTGCGGATGTTGATCCTATGAGCAAAATGCTCGGCGGAAATAATGTCCCGATAGCGAAGACGAACGTCGCTGCCGCTGACTTTCGCAGTCAGAACCGGCTCAGGACGCGGCAGTTTTGCAAGCATTTCGGTAAGCAAACCGGAGAGTTCTTCCTCGGAAAAGGGCTTCACGAGATAGTGAAGTGCCCGTACCTGAAAGCCTTCGAGCGCGTGATCGGTAGACGTCGTGGTGAAGATCAGAAGGCAGTCTGTGTCCGTCTTTCGAAGCTCCTTCGCTGCGTCCATGCCGCTTAAGCCCTCCATGTAAATATCGAGAAACGCGGCCGAAAAGCGCCGCTCTTTTTCTGCCGCGAGAAAAGCCTCGCCGCTTTCAAATCCCAAAATATCCGCTTCCACACCGCGAAGCGCCAACTGCTGCGATAAGCGTTCTTTCAGCAGTGCGCGTTCGGTCTTGAGATCATCCACAATTGCAATCCTCATGCTGACCTACTCCTCCCCTCCGTAAAAAACTCCAGTATGATTATATCACAGATGTCCTGCCCCGGCACACCAGCAAAGCCAGATTTCGTGTCGGAAACGGGGCTTTCGTGCCAAACAGCTTGAAAAGCGTGTGCGCATTCGTATACTGACAAGCAGAAAACGTCAACGACGGCAGAAAGGAGGAGCGCTGTGTACCGAATTGCCGTGCTGATAAATAGTGAAGCGCAAGAAGCTTTTTTTACAGAGCAGATCTCGCAGTTCTGCGCCGAATGTGAACGGTTTCCCGTAATTGAAACATTCCGCGATCAGGAACAGTTTTTTGAAACCACACGGAAAACGCCGCCGACCAATGCGGTGATCGCCCTGCCGGGTGTCGACGGATTGAATGCGGTGGAACATCTGCGTGCGCTTTACCGCAATACGCGCATTATCTGGTGCAGCGATCTGGATTTTTCGCTTCATGCTTTCCGACTGCGTGCAGATTATTTTCTGCTGGAGCCGGTAACAAAAGCAGCTTTCCAACAGGGGCTTTACGTCTGGCTGAACGAGAAAAATTCGGTTGCGCAGCTCCGGCCCAACTACGCCGAAACCAACAAGGAGGACTATTCATGAAAAAGAGAAGCATCATCCGTTCTGCGTTATGCCTTGTGCTGGCAGCAGTATTGTGTCTGTCAATGGCCGCCTGTGGTAGAACACAGACACCCGCAGACGAAGGTACAACTTCAGAATCTTCTGCGCCGTTATCCAGCGCGCTGCCCGTGAAGGCTTTGCAGCCCAAACAGGTGGAGGAAAACCCCTACATGGCAAAGAGCGACGCGAATATTCACCACGACGGGTACAACACCGACTCCACGGATGAAATTCTGCCGCTGGGCATCTATCCAGAGATCAATGTCTCCTACGAGACGACGAACGCAAACGCCTCCCCTGCCATCTACTTTGACAGCTACGGTCATGCGGTCGTGCCGCTGCTCGGCGGCATCGCCATCCGCGATCTGAACGCCGAAGAGACGAAGACGCTCGGCTATTTCTCCCCGAAGCAGCACGACGGCGGTGGTTACGTCATCCAGAGTTCCTACACGTTCCTTGACTCCGAAAACCGTATCGTCTGCCCGACCAGCAATAACCATGTGCTGATGCTGCGTGCGACGGAGGAAGACGGCAGCGTCATTCCGGAATTTGAAAAGGTTCTGGACATCGACATCAAGGCTGCAGCTGAGGCTGCGCTCGGCAAGGAGTTGACGCAGAATCTTCTGTCTGTGGTCTTTGACTACGACGGAAACCTTTGGTTTGCAACGGGCGGCTTCCGTATCTACCCCGAGCGCCAGCAGCAGGGCGTTCTCGGCTACATTGCCCGTCCGGCCATCGATGCGATTTTAAGAGGCGAACAGACGGATCTTTCGAAGGCAGTTTTCGTCTATGAGCTGACGCCCGGCGAGGGTGCGGAAAACGGCATCGCCGCTTCCCGTGACGGCGCAGTCATTCTGACCAATATGAACTGCTATCTGCTGCGCGCCGACAATGGCGTGGACGTTGCGTGGTGCACGCCGTATGAGAGCGTTGGTGCAAAGGTCAGCGGTGAAGGCGATAAGACCACCGGCGGCGGTCTTGCATGGGGCGGCGGTTGCTCGCCCACGCTGACGCCGAACCTTGTGATGTTCACCGACAACGCAGACCCCGTGAAGCTTCTTGCGCTCGACATGAAGACCGGTGAGGTCGTAGCCAGTATGCCGGTTTTGGATGATCTGCCCGAGGGGTATCAGGTGGCGGTTGAGAACTCTGCGATCGTCTATGACGACGGTGAAGGCACGGTCAGCACGATTGTCTGCAACTGGTTCGGCGCGGGCAACGCAGGTCTTGCCGACCCCAACAGCGACTCCTCGATTCAGAGCTATGCCAACATTTATGACCAGAACTGGCTGATGAAGGGTAATGTTATGATTGCCCCGGGCATCGAGCGTGTGGACACCGTGAAAACCGATAGCGGCTATGAGATGAAGAGCATCTGGTCTCGAAATGACCTGAGCGACACATCGATTCTCAAGCTCTCCACCGCGACGGGCTATATCTACGGCTATGTGCAGGATCTGACCACCGGGATGTGGCAGTACATCATTCTGGACTTTGAGACCGGAGAGACCGTCTTTACGATGGATGTTTCCAACAGGTTTGGCTACAACAATATGGCCATTGGGATGTACGCCGGAAACAGCGGCAACGCGCTCTACTGCCCGACGGGCTATATGGAGCTGCTGCGCTTGCAGGATCGCTTTGTGTATCTGCCGGAGATGCCGTATCGTGAGGTAGACTTAGACAAGGCGGCAAGAAATATCCTTTCGCAGGAGCAGTTTGAACTTGACGGCGGCGAAGGTACGGTCGCGAGCTGGCGCAGCACTGTGACTATCCGCAATGTGCATCCTAACACCACGGTCGCTTTCCGCATGAATAATTTGTCTGGCAGCGCCTCTGATCTGATGCTCTACGCTTATGGCATGGACGGCAAACTGGCGAAGGTCGCTTCTGAGCTATGGTCGATCACGGATGAGACCGGTGAGGCTGTAACGGAACTCACCGACGGAACGCTCTATGAAGTGCGCATCACTGTCGCCGACGGTGGTGAACTCGACCTGAGTGATGTGGAAAAGGAGATCAAGTTCTCCTGCGTACTTGGGGAATAAATCATTTCAGAATCCGGCGTTTTGAACGCCGGATTCCTTTTAAACAATCATATTCATTACGGAGGAAGTGCCCATGAAACGAATGATTGCGGCAGCATTCATGTTCTTATTTCTGCTTTCTGTCACCGCTTGCGACAAAGCGCCATCTAAAGAATCCACACCGCTGAATGCCGAAAGCAAAGCTGCAACAGAAATTACAGCGCAGACCAACGCCGAGGTCTATCAGCTGCTCGATTTTGACGACGAGCAGGAGGCCGAATTTGCAGGCCGCGGCCTCATCTTTGCGCCGGACTCGCTCGTCATCCAGGCCGAAAACGGCATGACGATCTGGTCGCAGGACGCGTATGACTTCGTGCGGGAAAGCGGCGATGCGCCCACGTCTGCAAACCCAAGCCTCTGGCGCAACACGCAGTACAACGCCCGTTACGGCCTGTTTGAGGTCACGGACGGCATCTATCAGGTGCGCGGCTATGATATTTCGAACATCACCTTCGTCCGCAGTGAAAACGGCTGGATCATCATGGATTGCGGCAGCAGCCGCTATACTGCGTCCGAGGCACTGAAGCTCTTCCGTGAGCAGATGGGCGATGACCGCATTGTCGCTGTCGTTATTAGTCATGCGCATGTCGACCACTACGGCGGCATCGAGGGGCTGATCGGCGCAGAAGATGTGGCGGACGCATCGCTTCCGCTGGACGAGCAAATTGCCTCAGGCAAGACAGCCATCATCGTGCCGCAGGGCTTTGCCGACGCGGTCATGAAGGAAAACATCTTGGTTGGGACGGCGATGAAGCGCCGCGCGATCTACCAGTACGGCAGTTTCCTGCCGTACAGCGAGCAGGGACGGCTTTCCGTCGGTATCGGTCTGACCGCCGTGCAGGGCGGCACGGGCTATCTCGCACCGACATATGAGGTCACCGACACACTCTTTGAGACGGAAATTGACGGCGTGAAGGCTGTCTTCCAGCTGACGCCGGGCACGGAGTCTCCCGCGGAGATGAATACGTATTTCCCTGACAAACAGGCGCTCTGGATGGCGGAAAACTGCACCGGCACGATGCACAACCTCTACACGTTGCGCGGCGCAGAGGTACGCGACGCCAACGACTGGGCGCGGTACATCACGCAGGCGCAGACGCTCTTTTCGGACGCGGAGGTTGTGTTCCAGTCACACAACTGGCCGCACTGGGGAGCCGATGTGGTGCAGGAATATCTAACCAATACCGCCGCTGTCTATAAATTCATCCACGACCAGACACTTTTGTATATCAATCAGGGCTACACCGCGACAGAGATCGCCGCCACGAACGAGTTGCCGGAGGCTTTGGATAAGGTCTGGTACACGCGGCAGTATTACGGCACGCTTCGCCACAACGTCCGCGCGGTATATCAGAAATACATGGGCTGGTATGATGCGAATCCCGTGCACCTGAACGAGCTGGAGCCGAGCAAATACGCGAAAAAGCTCGTCGAATATCTCGGCGATCCCGAAAAAGTGCTCGAACAGGCGCGCGCGGACTATGAGAAGGGCGAATACCAGTGGGTCGCGCAGATCACAAACACGCTCGTCTTCGCAGACTCTGAAAATATGGATGCGCGGTATCTCTGCGCGGACGCGCTCGAGCAGCTTGGCTATCAGGCGGAGTCCGGCGCGTGGCGCAACGCGTATCTCGCCGCAGCATATGAGCTGCGAAACGGTACAGGCAGCTATCCACAGGTCAGTAGCATCGGTGCCGGCACGACGGCGCAGGGCATGGATGCGCAGACAATGTTAGACTACATGGGTATCATGCTCGATACGGAAAAGCTTGCAGATACATCCTTTACCATCCGGCTTAAGCTCACGGACGGCGAGGATTATTTCCTGAAGCTCCACCACGGCGTCCTGCTGTATTATAAGGACGATGGCACGGCAGAGGCCGACTTGACGCTCTCAACCGTCCGCACCGGCATTCTCGCCATTGCAAACAGTGATCAGGAAAATATCGCCAAGCTTGTTACAACAGAAAGTGGAGATATGACACTGTTTGAGGATCTGTGTACCAGTATGACCACACCGGAGTTGTATTTTAATATTATCGAGCCATGATTGCTGCTCATCTGACTATATCGTGTATGGCTTATTTTCAGGATATCTACCATTCCGATCTGAGCCACAGGGCCAGAGCGGTCTATATGTATCTCAAAGATCACGTCGACAGTGAGGGGCGGTGCCGGTCGGGGATCCGGACCATAGCCGCCGAACTGGGTCTCTCCCGCTCCACGGTCAAGCGGGCGCTGGACGATCTCTACGGAGCCGGTCTGCTCACCAGAGAGCTGCGCTGGCGGGAGAATGGGAGTCTCAGTTCCGATCTATACCGGCTGGTGTGAATTCAAAATAAAAAGATCCACCGCCAGGGGGAGATTTTGCCCTGGCGGTGGACCGAGGATAGGTTCATGATGAACCAGCCAGAAGATTCCACTCTAAGGAGAGATTAAGGCAGAAGAAAATTGAGAGCGGAATAGAAATTACATCCAATGTCCTCGCAACTTTTGCGATGTATGGCAAAGTATGCTCAACGAACTCATTAACCGCATCAACATCTATACCCCCATGATAGGCCGCAACCGCATCGGCAAGGAAAAAATCATACAATCTACTATAAGTTTGTGGGTGTGTTACAGTAATCTTCTCTTTACCAATTTGAGTGTTCATCATCTGTTGTGAATCGGTAGGGTGATCCCCACCTGAAAGACATCCTCTCCGGGGTAGAGATCCATTGTCCCGCCGTGGCGCTCCACCGTCTCCCGCACCGAGCTCAGGCCGATGCCACAGCGGACACCTCCTGCCTTGCGGGAGAGGATATGTCCTTCCGACCGGTCAAACCACCCGTCGTAGGTGTTCTCCACCAGAAGGAACAGAGTCCCCTCTGTAGCCCAGCTGGTGAGGGACAGCCGCCGCTCCCCCCGGCTCTGGCGCTGGCAGGCCTCCAGGGCGTTTTCCAGCAGGTTGCCCAGAACAGTACACCACTCCACGTCCCCCAGAGGGACCCCCGCCGGAATGGTCAGAGCCAGGTCCGCCCGGATCTCCTGCCGCTGGGTGGCGGCGCTGTAATATTGCAGCAGGGCGTCCACCGGCGCCCGGTTGCAGAAACTGCCGGGGGACACCCCGGGCCGCCGTGCCAGAACGGAAGGGAAATCCTCCAGATAGCGCAGCAGCTCCCGGCGGTGTTCCTCGGTCTCCGGACGGCTCTCAATCTGTCCCGCCAGCTCCGTGATGGTACGCAGGTGCTGACGGAAGTCGTGGATGAGCCGTCGGTTTTCGTCGGAGCGCTGGGCGAGCTGGTCGGCGTACTCCACCTGCATGGCCAGTTGCCGCTCCATCTGCCGGTACTCCGCCGCGAAGGCCAGATTGAAGCGGTAGGCGCTGACGATGTCCCGCCAGAGGACATACCCAATGGTCAGCGTCATGGCAAAGCTGCCCCACTCACCGAACCAGCCGGTGACCACCGGCTCAAAGGCCGGCAGCAGTCTGTCCCAGAGAAGAAGCGTTGCATAGAAGGCGGCGGCGAAAAACAGCGGCGCAGCCTGGGGGACCTGCTGCCGGACCGCCCGGAGGGCCGCTCCCAACAGATAGACCGCGGAACCAATCTTGAAGCAGAAAATCAGCAGGGAGAATACTTTCATCACCGGGATCGTCAGGTATGGAGACAGCAGTCCGTAGCAGAGGGCTGTCAGGCAAAACAGCCAGCCCGCGATTTCCACCGTCAGGGCAACTGGGCGTCGGGTCTGACAGAGCCGGTTTTGCAGCGTTACCACCAGCACCACCATGGCATAACCCACGGAGATCTCCAAGGCATACCAGGGCCGGGGTGGCAGGGCGGCGGCGCTGTGCAGAATGGGGTAGGCAGTGAACAGCGATCCTGCCAGGCACAAAAGGGCGAAAAGCAGGGCGTTTTTGTGGCGCATCCGCACACCGAAATAGGCGGCCAGCGCCGCCCCCAATACCCCGCACAGCGTTACGCATACCGCCAGTCCCAACCGCAGCCCCCGGCTGAGGTTGACTGCTAGGGGTGTGCCCAGGGCCGGGGGATAGACCAGCCCGCTGTAAAAATGGGAGTCATCCCGCACCGCCAGCAGGATGGTGGTGAAACCGCTTCCTGTAAAGGTGACCATGCGGTTCTGGGTGCGGGGCTGGTAGTGCTCCAAGTCCGGTTCCCCCACCTGCAATTCCAGATTTCCGTTGAGATAGAGCCGATAGGCGGAGTAGATCTCCGGCAGCTCCAGGCCGTATTGGGCGGGATCCTCCGGAAGCTCCAGGGTCAGCACATAGGTTCCGTAGCCATGGGGCGTCACCCCGTCCGGCTGGTCAAAGCGGGTGTGTTCCCCGATAGAGGTGTAGATCATGTCTGTCTCTTATACACATCTGACGCTGCCGACGAATAGCCTT
>ENA-OXQU01000647-OXQU01000647.1-human-gut-metagenome-genome-assembly--contig:-NODE-647-length-9851-cov-11.7488_pt1 | contig 9851 bp, 10 predicted proteins | sample MGYA00249585_ERZ652569 | MGnify/ENA primary metagenome ERZ652569 (study PRJEB26925, sample SAMN05826638) | human gut metagenome | biome: ENVO:2100002; feature: ENVO:00000062; material: ENVO:00002003...
GCGTCAGATGTGTATAAGAGACAGGTAAAGGACAAGCTGAACCTTACCTCATGACAGCACCTTGTTTTTGGGAGGCAAGGAGAAATCCACGCTCAAGGAAATTTCGGAGCTGCTGGGGAAAGAGACGATTGATCTCTATAACCAGTCCGAAAACCGGGGCAGTCAGGTTTCCCATGGCCTCAGTTATCAGAAATTAGGAAAGGAGTTGATGACCCAGGACGAATTGGCAGTAATGGACGGCGGCAAGTGTATCTTCATGCTGCGGGGCGTGCGCCCGTTCCTTTCGGACAAGTACGACCTCACCCGGCACCCGAATTACAGATACACGGCCGACGCCGACCCTAAAAATGTCTTTGACATGGAACGGTACATGAAGAAGCAGCGTGCCGTGGTAAAACCCACGGACACCTTCGATGTGTACGAGATTGACGCAACAACTTAACCCAAAATCAAAAACATTTTTTAGGAGGATTATTTTATGGAATTTTTCAACAGCGCAGTTGGTGTTTTGCAGACTCTCGTAGTGGCCCTGGGCGCAGGTCTTGGTATCTGGGGCGTTATCAACCTTCTGGAAGGTTACGGTCAGGACAACCCTGCTTCCAAAAGCCAGGGTATGAAACAGTTGATGGCTGGCGGCGGTGTCGCGCTCATCGGCATCACCCTTGTACCTCTGCTCTCCGGCCTGTTCGGTTGATCGTCCGGCGGTGATCGCTTATGGGCGGCATACTCGACAAACTCGATGAATGGCTCCGAGGGCTGCTCATCGAGGGGATCACGGGAAACCTGTCGGGCATGTTCGATACGGTCAATACCAAAGTAGGCGAGATCGCCGGTGAAGTGGGCCAGACGCCGCTGGCATGGAACAGCGGCGTCTTTTCTATGATCCGAAACCTCTCTGAAACGGTGATCGTTCCAATCGCCGGGGTTATCCTGACATTCGTAATGTGTTATGAGCTGATCCAGCTTGTGACAGAAAAAAACAATCTGCACGATGTAGACACCTGGATGTTCTTCAAGTGGATTTTCAAAACATTCTGTGCCGTTCTCATTGTGACGAACACATGGAATATCGTCATGGGTATCTTCGATGTGGGGCAAAGCGTTGTGAACAGCAGCGCAGGTGTCATCATCGGGAATACCTCCATTGATATCAGCAGCGTCATCACGGATATGGAGGCGCAGCTTGAAGCCCTGGGCACGGGAGAACTGTTCGGGCTATGGTTCCAGTCCCTTTTCGTGGGGCTTACCATGAACGCCCTTTCCATCTGTATCATGCTTGTCATCTACGGCCGCATGATCGAGGTGTATTTGACGACTTCCGTTGGACCGATCCCGCTTGCCACCATGACGAACCGGGATTGGAGCCATACAGGACAGAACTACTTGAAATCCCTGTTTGCATTGGCGTTCCAGGCATTTCTAATCATGGTGTGCGTGGGAATCTACTCTGTTTTGGTACAGAGTATCGCCACGGACGGAAATATCTCAGGCGCGATATGGGCCTGCATGGGCTACACGGTCCTGCTGTGCTTCGCCCTGTTCAAGACCGGCAGCCTCTCTAAGAGCCTGTTCGGAGCGCATTAAGGAGGCTTGATAAATTGGCGTATGTAACCATTCCAAAGGATTTGACGAAAGTAAAATCCAAAGTGCTGTTTGGGCTTACCAAACGGCAGCTTATATGTTTCGGAGCGGCGGCACTCATCGGAGTACCGCTTTTCTTTTTGCTCAGACGCACGGCCAGCAACAGCGCCGCCGCGTTCTGCATGATTATCGTCATGCTCCCGTTCTTTCTACTCGCCATGTATGAGCGGCACGGCCAACCCCTGGAAGTGGTGGCCGGACAGGTCATCCGCTGTATGTTCCTGCGGACGAAAGAGCGGCCTTATCAGACAAACAATTTCTACGCAGCCCTGGAGCGGCAGGCCCAGGCGGAAAAGGAGGTGAAAGCCATTGTTCAGAAAGCGAAAGCCAGAGCCGCAGGCACGGCAGGCGGCAAAACCCACGGTAAAGCTAACCGCCGCGGAAAAGCGTGAGATCAGCCGTATCCTGGAAACCGCCAGAGGTGACGGCAAGGTACATTCCGCACAGGATACCTTACCGTTCCGCCAGATGTACCCGGACGGTCTGTGCAAGCTGGACGACCACACCTGGTCGAAGTGTATCGAGTTCGAGGATGTGAATTATCAGCTTGCAAAGCCTGACGACCAGACGGCGATCTTTGAAGCCCTCTGCGATATGTATAACGCCCATGACGCTTCTATCGGGATGCAGCTCTCCCTTGTGAGCCGCCGCATGAACCGGGAGGATTTTGTGAAGCGTATCGAGATCGCGGCGCAGGGAGATCACTTCGACCATATCCGTGAGCTTTACACACAAATGCTCCGCAAGCAGCTTGAACGGGGCAACAACGGTCTTATCAAAACAAAGTATCTTACCCTCACCATCGAGGCACGGGACAGCAAAACCGCACGGGCACGATTTTCCCGGATCGTCATGGATGCCCTCAACCATTTTAAGGTCATGGGCGCCCTGGCAAAAGAACTTGGCGGCAAGGAGTGGCTGGAAACGCTCCACGGCATCCTGCACCCGGACGGGGAACGGTTTGCCTTTGAATGGAGCTGGCTTGCCCCTTCCGGCCTGTCGGTTCAGGATTTTATCGCACCATCTTCCTTCCGCTTCGGTGAAGCAAGGAAGTTCACGATGGCGGATAAATTCTGTGCCGTGTCCTTTCTGCAGATCAGCGCACCGGAAATGGATGACCGTATGCTCACCGAGCTGCTGGATACGGACAGCGGGCTGCTTGTCAGCCTCCATATCCGCAGCATGGACCAGAACGAGGCAATCAAAACGGTCAAGCGGAAGATCACTGACATTGACAGTATGAAGATCGACGCACAGAAAAAGGCAGTGCGGGAAGGTTTCGATATGGATATCATCCCCACCGATCTTGCCACCTACGCAGGCGAGGCAAAGAACATCCTCCGTGACCTGCAAAGCAGAAATGAGCGAATGTTCCTGATGACCTTCCTGGTGGTGAACTTTGCGGACAGCGGGCAAAAGCTGGAGAATGACCTGCTCCGTGCGGCAAGCGTGGCGCAGAAATATAACTGCTCCCTGGTGCGGCTGGACTTTCAGCAGGAGGACGGCTTCGTGTCGGCTCTGCCCCTGGGTGTCAACCGCATTAAGATACAGCGCGGGCTTACCACTTCGGCGGTGGCGGTGTTCGTTCCCTTCACCACACAGGAGATTTTCCACGGCGGCGAAGCCCTCTACTACGGGCTCAATGCCACTTCCGGCAATATGATCCTTGCTGACCGCAAAAAGCTGAAAACGCCCAACGGCATGATCTTAGGTACGCCCGGCAGCGGCAAGAGTTTTTCCGCAAAGCGTTCCATCGTGGGTGTGTTCCTGAATACAAAGGACGATATCTTGATCTGCGACCCGGAGGCTGAATATTTTCCGTTGGTGAACCGTCTGGAAGGACAGGTCATCAAAATCTCACCTACCAGCACGCAGTATGTGAATCCTATGGATATCAACCTCAATTATAGCGAGGACGATAACCCGCTGGCGCTGAAATCCGACTTTATCCTGTCGTTCTGCGAACTGGCGGCAGGCGGCCGGAACGGTCTGGAGCCAGTGGAAAAAACGGTCATTGACCGTGCCGTGCGGATCGTGTACCGCCCCTATATCGCAGACCCCCGCCCGGAGAATATGCCGCTGCTGGAAGATTTGTATGATGAGATCAAACGGCAGCCGGAACCAGAGGCACAGCGGATCGCGGCGGCACTGGAACTGTATGTGCATGGCAGTTTGAATGTTTTTAACCACCGCACCAATGTGGATATCAACAACCGCATTGTCTGCTTCGATATCAAGGAGCTGGGAAAGCAGCTCAAAAGCCTGGGTATGCTGGTGATCCAGGACCAGGTATGGAACCGTGTTTCCCAAAACCGGGATCAGGGCAAATCCACCTGGTATTTCGTGGACGAGTTCCACCTTCTGCTGCGGGGCGAGGTTGGTTCCTGGAGCGTGGAGATTTGGAAACGCTTTCGCAAATGGGGCGGTATCCCCACTGGAATTACGCAGAACATCAAGGACCTGCTTTCCTCCCCGGAGATCGAGAACATCTTTGAAAACAGCGATTTTGTGTACCTTCTGAACCAGGCCAGCGGAGACAGGAAAATCCTTTGCGAGCGCCTGAATATCTCCAACCAGCAGGCGGCACATATCAGCAACGCAGGCCCCGGCGAGGGGCTGATCTTCTTCGGCAATGTGATCCTGCCTTTTGTGGATGACTTCCCGAAGGACAATGAACTTTACAGCATTATGACAACAAAACTTGGTGAAACCGGGAAAGGAGAAAACGAACATGAATGATCCCCGCTATTTGCATACGGAAGAAAAACAGGAGGGCGAAACCTTCTTTGATGTGATGAACCGGCTGATTGCCAGAAGCAAGGCGGTCACGGCGGATATGGAGGCGGTCCTTGCGGAGCTGGAAAGTGAGATCGAACCGTTCCGTGCGCCGAAGAACCATGAATAAACTGACCCATGTGAGCCTGTTTTCCGGCATTGGCGGTCTGGACCTGGCGGCGGAGGCTGCCGGGTTTGAAACCGTCTGCCAGTGTGAGTGGGCGGATTTTCCGCACTCTGTCCTCTCCACACGATGGCCGGATGTTCCCAGGTTCCGGGATATCACTACTTTTACGAAGGAGGCGTTTTTTGAAAAAACAGGACTTGAAACAGTTACCGTTATCTCAGGCGGCTTTCCCTGTCAGCCCTTCTCCACCGCCGGAAAACGGAAGGGCTTTGCGGATGAACGCTACCTGTGGCCGGAAATGTGCCGCGTTATTACCGAGCTGCGGCCCCGTTGGGTGCTTGGGGAAAATGTTGCTGGCTTCATCAATATGGGGCTCGACAAAACGATTTTTGACCTGGCAAAAGCGGGATACGCTGTTCTCCCATTCGTATTTCCGGCTTGCGGCGTCGGCGCATGGCATGAGCGCCAGCGAACTTTTATCGTCGCGGCTGATGTTTCCCACACCCCTTGCCTCCGACAACAACACCGCCAGGGACGCGGCAAGCCTGGATGTGTTCCTGTCAGACAATGGGATATTTCGCAAGAGGAACCGAAACGGGGCGATCTGGAGCCTAAGCCTGTCGGCGGCGGTATTCTATCTGACCCCGGTGGCGTCGGACGGTTTCCGCTCAACCTTGAAGCCGTCGGCCTTCGATCCGGCGAAGAAGGACGGGAACCTGTCGGCGCAGATCATCTCCCAGGAGCGGCCGATGTCCGAAACGGCGGCGTTGAATCCGGATTGGGTGGAATGGCTCATGGGCTTCCCAAAAGGATGGACGGACATATCCTCTGGGCCGCCGAACCGGAAGGAATCTCCCGCATGACCGAGCGCATGGATGACCGGGCGCTGCGGCTGAAAACTTTGGGAAATGCGGTCTGCCCGCCCCAGGCATATCCCATTTTCCGCTATATCGCCATGATTGAGAATGGCACCTGCGGCGACTTTTGCCCCTATGGAAAGGAAGGTGACTGCCTATGAGGGAACTGAAAGCGACCGATAAGATCACTCAGAAAATGACCCGCGACGGCGCGGTATCGGAAAACCTTGCCACGGGCGAGGTGGAACATATCAGCAGCCGGGAGCCGGAAACGGAACTGTCCGCTTCTTCGGAAGAATCCGCTGGCGCTGCGGCCGACCTTGCCCTGCGTGCGGTGGAACACCATGAGAAGAAAAGCATACGAAAGGCGGAAAAGGCTGACACCCAGGCGGTGCGAGATGGTTCTGCCGCAAGGCAGCGCCCGTCCTCCCGTCTGCAATTTACCGAGGAAGAACGTGCCGATCCCGCACTTGGAAAGTACATCGACCGTTCCGACCGTGCGGCGGACAGGCTGGACGCGGCAAAGGCCGCTATCCCCACAAAGAAAGTTCTCCGTACCGAGCGTGTTTTTGACGAGACAGCCGGAAAAGGCAAAACGCAGCTTCACTTTGAAGAAATGGAGAAACGCCCCAACGGACGCCTGCGGTACAATCCACTTTCCCGACCGGTCCATGAGATCGCCCACGCCGCCCATGCGAAGGTGCATGAGGTGGAACAGGAAAATGTGGGTGTTGAGGCCGGACACAAGGGCGAGGTGCTGACGGAACGCGGGCTTGCCTATGGAAAGGGCAAAGTCCGTGCCGCCGTCCACCATCACCGCACAAAGCCCTGGCGTGACGCGGCGAAGGCAGAGCAGGCTTCTTTTAAGGCAAATGCCGACTACCTTTACCAAAAGGCACTGCATGATGATCCTGCATTGGCAGCTTCTAACCCGGTATCCCGCTTTCTGCAGAAACAGCGGATCAAGCGGAACTATGCAAAGGAGCTGCGGCAGGCGGAGAAAACCGCAAAGAACACCGCAGCTACGGCGGAAAGTGCGGCGCAGAAAGCAAAGGACGCCTTCAAGGAAACATTCCTCTACATCAAACACCATAGCCGGGCGGTTCTGCTGGTGATCGGCATTGGCGCCTGTGTTGCCCTGCTGTTTGGCGGGATATCTTCCTGTTCCATGATGGCGGGCTCCGGTGTGGGTGGTGTATTTACTTCCTCTTATCTCTCCGAGGACACGGATATGCTGGCTGCGGAGGCGGCCTACTGCGAACTGGAGCAGGAGCTTCAATATGAGCTGGACCACTATGAGGCTCTGCACCCCGGATATGACGAATACCGTTTTGATCTGGATGAGATCGAGCATGACCCTTATGTGCTGATCTCCATTCTCACGGCGTTCCATGAAGGGGTGTTTACCATCGACGAGGTTCAGGCGGAGCTGCAAATGCTCTTTGAAAAGCAGTACATCCTGACGCAGACCGTGGAAGTGGAGGTGCGCTATCGGACGGAGACACGGACAGACAGCGAGGGAAATGACTATGACGTGGAAGTACCGTACAACTACTATATCTGCAAGGTGAAGCTGGAAAACTTCGATCTTTCCCATGTGCCGGTCTACATCATGGATGAGGAAATGCTTTCCCTGTATGCGGTCTATATGGCAACGCTGGGAAACCGGGAAGATTTGTTCCCCGGCTCCGGCTATGTAGACAAGTACACCAAACCGCCCACCGCCTATGATATCCCGCCTTCCGCACTGGAAGATGAAACCTTTGCGACGCTCATTGCCGAGGCGGAGAAGTACATCGGCTATCCCTATGTCTGGGGCGGCAGCAATCCGAACACTTCTTTTGATTGCTCCGGCTTCGTATCCTGGGTGCTGACGCAAAGCGGTGTCTGCAATACGGGCAGGCTGGGAGCCCAGGGACTCTACAATATTTCCACCCCGGTATCCTCTGCCAACGCAAGGCCCGGAGACTTAATCTTTTTCGTCGGCACTTACGATACACCGGGCGTTTCCCATGTGGGTATCTATGTGGGCGGCGGAAAAATGCTGCATTGCGGCGACCCCATCCAGTATGCAGATATCAACACAAACTACTGGCAATCCCACTTTTACGCTTTCGGGCGACCGCCCTACAACTAAAAAACGATATGGAGGTAATTTGATTTATGGCAACGACACAGAAGATCCGCAATGACATTGCGAAAACCAAAGAAAAGATCGCGGAACAGCAGAAACGCCTTCGTGCGCTGGAGACCCAGCTTGCGGAGGAAGAAAATCTGGAAATCGTCCGCATGGTGAAAGCCGTGAAGATGGATAACAAGGAACTGACCGCCTTCCTGAAAGCCTATGCCAGCGGTATGATCTCCCTGCCGGAAGGTATGTTGCAGGAGGGCAACACCGAGAATGAGGAAACGGAGGGATACGAGGATGAAGCATAACTTTATGACAAAAATGGTATCGGCTCTTTTGGCGGTGGTGCTCAGCACTGCCGCTTTTTCTGTCACCGCCTTTGCCAGCGGCGGCGAGGAAAGCACGGAGTCCGTGGCTGAACAGGAAACGGCTGGGGATGTCTCTGATCTGCTTTCCGCTCTGGCAGGCAGCCAGGTCACGGTATCCGTCACCGAGGATGGTATCCAGTTCAGTTCCGGCGAAAATGACTCCGGGCAGACCGGCACCGTCACCACGGGCGGCGGCAATCTGAATGTCCGCACGGGTGCGGGAATGGACTACACCGCCTTCACTCAGCTTCCCAACGGAACGACCGTGAAGGTGATCGGCACGGACGGAGACTGGCTGAAGGTCATCCTGCCGGAGAAAGTCGGCTATGTCTATTCCGGCTACATGACGGTAAGTGATGGCGAGGCTGGCTCTGGGGAAGGTTCTTTCTCTCTGGACACGGAAACGCTGGAAAATCTGCTGGGTATGCTGGGCGGTGGTTTGAATGGCGGTGCCGCCTTGACGCCGGACGGGAACCTTTCGCTGATTGACGATATTGGCAGCCCGACCGCCAGCGGCAAGCAGTTTATTACAGTGGAAACGAAGAACGGCAATGTGTTTTATCTCATTATCGACCGTGACGACGAGGGCGAGGAAACCGTGCATTTTCTGAATCAGGTGGATGAAGCCGACCTCATGGCACTCACGGAGGATGGAGAAAAGGCGGAAACACCTATTGTCTGCACCTGTACGGAAAAGTGCCAGGCCGGAGCGGTCAATGCCGCTTGCCCGGTCTGCGTAAAAAATCTTAGTGAATGTGTTGGCACAGAACAGAAAGCTGCGGAGCTCACCGAACCGGAGAATCCGGAACCCGAAAAGAAAAGCAATACCGGGGCGATCCTGGCGGTGCTGCTGATCCTTGCAGCCGGAGGCGGCGCAGCGGTCTATTTCCTGGTGCTGAAACCGAAGCAGGGCAAGAAAGTTCCCGCTGATCTGGATGATTTCGACCTGGAGGATGAAGAAGAATATCTGACCGAGGACGAGGAAACGGAGGAAAAGAATGAGTAAACTGATTATCGCAGAAAAACCGAGTGTGGCAAAATCTATCGCATCGGCCCTGGGTGCTTCATCCAGGGCCGACGGCTTTTATGAGGGCAATGGCCTTCTTGTATCTTGGTGCGTGGGGCACTTGGTATCCCCGATGGATGCGGGCGGCTATGACGAGCGTTTCAAGAAATGGCGTTATGACGATCTTCCCATTCTGCCGGAGCCGTTCCGCTATGTGCTGGCACCGGGCAAGGAGGATGCTTTTGAAAATCTCCGTGCCCTGATGAACCGCCCCGATGTGGATACCATTGTCAATGCCTGTGACGCCGGGCGTGAAGGTGAGCTGATTTTCCGACTGGTGTATGAAATGACCGGATGCCGCAAGCCGGTCCTTCGCCTCTGGATTTCCTCGATGGAGGACAGCGCTATCCGAGAGGGCTTTTCTGACCTGCGCCCCGGCGCCGATTATGAAGCCCTGTATCAATCTGCCCTCTGCCGCCAGAAAGCGGATTGGCTGGTGGGGATCAACGCCACGCGCCTTTTCTCCGTTCTCTATCACCGCACCCTGAATGTGGGCCGTGTTCAGACCCCCACACTGGCAATGCTGGCGGAACGTGACGCGAAGATCACGCTGTTCCACAAAGAAAAATATCATCTGCTGCGCCTGACGCTGGATGGAGCCGAAGCAGTGTCGGAGAAATTCACTGATCCGGCGAAGGCGGAACAGGCAGCGGCTATGTGCAAGGGTGCTGCCGTCACCTGTACCTCTGTCACGAAAGAGCAGAAAAAAGAACAGCCTCCGAAGCTCTATGACCTTACCACCTTGCAGCGTGAGGCAAACCGCCTGTTCGGATACACGGCGAAACAGACCCTTGACTACGCCCAGAGCCTCTACGAAAAGAAGCTGCTGACCTATCCCCGCACGGACAGCCGGTATCTGACCTCCGACATGGCAGAAACGGCTTCCTGC
>ENA-OXQU01000648-OXQU01000648.1-human-gut-metagenome-genome-assembly--contig:-NODE-648-length-9847-cov-9.15594_pt1 | contig 9847 bp, 9 predicted proteins | sample MGYA00249585_ERZ652569 | MGnify/ENA primary metagenome ERZ652569 (study PRJEB26925, sample SAMN05826638) | human gut metagenome | biome: ENVO:2100002; feature: ENVO:00000062; material: ENVO:00002003...
CAAGGCTATTCGTCGGCAGCGTCAGATGTGTATAAGAGACAGCCCCCAGGGTGGGCATCAACTACGACACCGCCAACGCCCTTTTCTACGGCAACGTGGACTTGGGGGCGGATCTGGACGCCAGCATGGACGCCATCCGCTACATGCACCTCAAGGACAAGGGCGGCGAGCGGACGGTATGGGACTTCCCCGCCCTGGGCAAGGGCTGGCTGGACTTCCCCCTGGTCTTCGACAAGCTGGCAAAGGCGGGCAACGACTGCCCCTTCAGCATTGAAATCGAGTTTACCCAGGCCGGAGCAAAGGATCTGGCCGAGATCAACCAGGCCGTGAAGGACTCGGCGGAGTACCTCACAGCCCACGGCTTCGTCCTGTGAGGTGGCGGCCATGATCAACATCGGAATCGTGGGCGCGGGCGGCATGGGCACCGTGCACCACAGCAACTATCTCCACCTGGACGGCTGCGCCGTGACGGGCGTGGTAGACCCCTCCCCCGCCGGGCGGGAGCGGGCCGCCCAGTGGGGCGTGCCCTGCTATGAGAGCATTACCGACCTGGTGGAGGCCGGCGGCGTGGATGTGGTGGACATCTGCACCCCCACCTTCCTCCACCGGGACAACGTGATGGAGAGCCTCTCCCTGGGCAAGACCACCATCGTGGAAAAGCCCTGCGCCCTCACCCGGGCGGATGCCGAGGCCATGTTCGCCTTGGCGGAGGAGAAGGGGGTAAACCTCTATGTGGCCCAGGTGCTCCAGTTCACCCGGGAGGTGGAGGTGCTGCGGAAGCTGGTGCAGGAGGGCACCTACGGCAGGCCCCTGGACGCGGTGTTCCAGCGGCTGTCCGCCCGTCCGGAGTGGGCCCAGGGCGGCTGGCTCTTTGACAAGAGCAAGAGCGGGCTGGTCCCCTTCGATCTGCACATCCACGATCTGGACGTGATCGTCTCCCTCTTCGGCGTCCCCGACCAGGCGGAGTGCCGCCCCTGCGGCGGCCCGGCCATGGACTCCCCGGAGCTGTACCGCTGGGAGTACCGCTGCGGCGGGGTCAACGTCATGGCCGAGGCGGGCTGGCTCAACGCCTCCATCCCCTTCACCGCCGTCTGGCGGGTGTATTTTGAGAACGCCATGGTGATTTTTGACGGCAATACCGTCACCGCCTACCCCCACGGCTCGGAGCCGGTGGTCTTCGACACGGAGGAGGCCGTCAAAATCCCCACCGGCATCAACGTCCCCCCCACCGGCTGGTACTACGCCGAGCTGGGGCACTTCCTGTCCTGCATTCGGGAGGGAAAGCCCTCCCCTCTGGTGCCCCGGGAGCGCATCCTGGCGGTGCTGGATCTGCTGGAGACCGCCCTGGAGGCGGACGGATCGAACTGAAAAACGCTCCCCGCGCGGCTGACGCGCGGGGAGCGTTCAGCCTGTCGAAAAAGTCTTTTCGACAGGCTTCCGGACTTTTTGACCCTTTAAAAAGGTTCAAAAAGTGATTTGATCCAACGCGAAAGGGAACCCTGACGGTTCCCTTTCACACTATCCCTCCCTCCGAACCATCCGGTAGGGAGTTTTTTTCAGTTTCAATGCTCCCCGCGCGGCTGGCGCGCGGGGAGCGTTTTATCTTTTCTTTATTCGTGTTTGCTCCGGGCTCAGCCGATCGCGGCCTTCTGTCCCGGATGATCGGTTCCCATGGTGGATTTAAGGTTGTAGCGCACATCCTCCATGTGCTCCTCCATGCACTGGCGCGCCCCCTCCGCGTCCCCCTCGATGACCTTGCTGAACAGGGCCTCGTGGGCCACAATGGAGCTGTACGAGATGCCGCTGTTGTTGATGGTGAACTGCCGGGAGATGTCCAGCAGCTCATAGAGGTACTCGTATACGCTGGAGAGCACGGCGTTGTGGGCGGCCCTGACCAGGGCCTGGTGGAAGCCGTGGGAGAGCTTGCGCAGGTTCTGCACCGACTCCTCGGTGCCGTCGTTGACCTTCTTGGCCTCCCGCATGTCCCGGAGCAGCTTCTGGATGGAGGCGATATCCTCGTCGGTGCGCCGCTGGGCGGCGTGATAGGCCGCGAAGGTCTCCAGCACGATACGCAGCTCCAGTAGATCCCGGATGGTGTCCGCCGTGGCGTCGAAGGAAAAATCCATCTTACTGACCAGGCTCTGCGCGGAGGTGTTCTTCACATAGGTGCCGTCGCCGGGGCTGCTGTCCAGCACCCCCATATACTCTAGGATCTTGAGCGCCTCGCGGATGGGGACACGGCTGACGTTGAACTTCTCGGCCAGCTCCCGCTCGGAGGGGAGCTTCTGGCCCGCCTGAAGCTCTCCATCGGCAATCATCTGGCGGATGTTGTCAATCACGTACTCGTAGAAGCGGCCGCTGCCGTCCGCCTGCTTGGTTGGGAGATTCATCGGACTCCTCCTTTTATCCTCAAGTACTTTTTCCTTATTTTATCATAATCTGAGGTCAAATAGAAGGGATCTCTCAAAAAATCCCCCAGCCGGAGTCAAAGACGGATGATGCCATGCTTGGCCTTGCTCTGGGCGTAGGCCTGCTCCACATACTCCCGCAGCTCGGGACGGAACTTGGGGTGGGCGCAGTTCTCAATCAGGATGTGGGCCCGCTCGTAGGCCGTCAGGCCCCGCAGATCCGCCAGGCCCTGCTCGGTGACGATGATCTCGGTGTCGTGCTCCGTGTGATCCACGTGGGCCACGTGGGGCACAATGCAGGAGATGGCGCCGTCCTTGGCGGTGGAGGCGGTGGAGAAAATGGCGATGCCCGAGTTGCGGGCGTAGTCGCCGGAGCCGCCGATGCCGTTCATGACGGCCCCCTCGCCGATGTGGGTGGAGTTGACGTTGCCCGCCAGATCCACCTCGATGGCGGTGTTCATGGCGATGATGCTCAGGCGGCGGATCACCTCGGGGGCGTTGCTGAGCTCCTGGGGCCGGAGGATGATCTTGCCCTTGTAGTCGTCGATATGGGCATAGAACCGCTCCCGGGCGGAGGGGGAGATGGTGAGGGCCGTGCCGCTAGCGCAGGCCACCTTGCCCGCGTCGATGAGCTCCACCACCGCGTCCTGCATGACCTCGGTATAGACGCTCAGGTGGTCCAGCTCGGAGCGGGCCAGGGCGGAGAGCACCGCGTTGGCCACGCCGCCCACACCGGACTGCATGGGGGGCAGAGGATTGGGCAGACGGCCGGCCGCCACTTCGCTCTGTAGGAATTTGACAATATGGCTGGCAATGGCCTCCATATCCGGGGTGGGAGCGGGGAGATCCTGGTTGGTGTCCTCGCAGTTGGTGAGGATGACCGCGGCGACCTTGTCCGGGTCGCAGGCCAGATAGGGGGAGCCCACCCGGTCGTCGGGCTTGAAGATCTCAATGGCCTGGGTGTGGGGCGCCCGCTCCAGGGTCAGGATGTCGTGCATGCCCTCCACCTCCAGGGGGATGGCCTCGTTGACCTCCAGGATGAGCTTGTCGGCATACTTCACCAGGGTGTCGTCAATGCCCACCGAGAAGGGGAGCACCAGACTGCCGTCGGCCCGGATGGCGGCCACCTCGATGACGGCCACGTCGATCTTCCCCAGGTAGCCGTTTTTGATCAGGTAGGGGCCGTGGCTCACATGGGTGTCCACATATTGAATCCGGTCGGCGTTGGCCAGGGCGCGGAGATCCCGGTTGCCCTGAAAGCCATACCGCCGCTTCATCACGCCGGAGCGGGCCAGCACTCCGTCCAACTGGTCGCCCACGTTGCCCCCGGTGATTACGGTGATGCCCAGCTCCTCGCCCTCCTCGGCGCGCCGGGCCAGCTCAACCGGAAGCACCTTGGGATAGCCGATGACCGTAAAGCCGCTGAAGCCCACGGTCATGCCGTTTTTGATATGCGCCGCCGCCGCCCTGGGAGTGGTCACCTTGCGCAGCAGCGCCTCGTTGCAAATGCGGTCCATTTGGAATACCGATCCTTTCTTTTTTCTCTAATTGGTATACTATTTTGAGAAAAAAAAGCCCGGCGGAGCCTTGCGGTTCCCCGCCGGGCCTCAAACGAGGGCTCTTGTTCAGTCCGCCAGCTCCAGAAGGGTGGCGCCGCCCTGGCCGCCGCCCATACACAGGGTGGCGATGCCGTACCGGGTGCGGGTGCGCTTCATGCCGTGAACCAGGGTGGTCAGGATGCGCCCGCCGGTGGCGCCCAGGGGGTGCCCCATGGCGATGGCACCGCCGCTGACGTTTACCTTGGCCATATCCAGCCCCAGCTCGCGGATCACCGCCAGGGACTGGGCCGCGAAGGCCTCGTTCAGCTCGATCATGCCGATATCGTCCAGGGTGAGCCCCGCCTTCTCCAGCACCTTGCGCACGGCGGGCACCGGGCCCATGCCCATGATGCGGGGATCCACGCCCACGATGGCGTGGGCCACGATGCGGGCCATGGGCTTGACGCCCAGCTCCTTCACCTTCTCGCCGCTCATCAGCAGCAGGGCGGCGCCCGCGTCGCTGCGCCCGCAGGAGTTGCCCGCAGTGACCTTGCCCTTGCCGTCGGTGCGGAACACGGGCTTGAGCTTGGCCAGGCCCTCCATGGTGGTGGCCCTGGGCTGCTCGTCGGTGTCAAACACGATGGGCTCCTTTTTCCGCTGGGGGATCATCACGGGGACAATCTCGTCCTTGAACACGCCGGCGGCCACCGCCTCGGCGGCCTTGCGCTGGCTGTGGAAGGCAAACTCGTCCATATCCTCCCGCGAGATATGGAACTGCTCGGCCACGTTCTCGGCGGTATCACCCATTCCGAACACGCCGTAGGTCTCCTGGGGCTGGGCCCGCTTGGCCCCCTCCACGATGGGATCCACCAGCACGTTGTTGCCAGTGCCGTAGCCGTACCGGGCGTTCCACAGCTCGAAGTGGGTGGCGCTCATGGCCTCCACGCCGCCGGCCACCGCCACGTCTACGTCGCCGCAGCGGATGTCGTTGGCCGCGCAGTTGACCGACTGGAGGGAGGAGCCGCACTGCATCATCAGCGTATAGGCCGGAATCTCCTCCCGGAAGCCCGCCATCAGGGCGCACACCCGGGCGATGTTGGAGGCCACGGCGTTCTGCTTCACCTGGGCGATGACGACCTCCTCCACCAGCTCGGGGGCCAGGCCGGTGCGCTCCATCAGGGCCTTGCACACCAGTCCCCCCATCTCGTGGGCCTGGGTGTTCTTCAGCGTGCCGCCCATGCGGCCCACGGGAGTGCGGACGGCGTCTACAATATAAACCTCGCGCATAAAAGCGTCCTCCTTTTTGTGTTCAGGCGCGTGCGATGCCCTGCTCTCTGGCCTCCTGTGCGACGGCGCGGGCCACGGTATCGGCCACGGACTTGTCCAGGGCGGAGGGCAAGATGTAGTCGGCGCTGAGCTGCTCGTCGGTCACCAGGGCGGCCAGGGCTCTGGCCGCGCGGATTTTCATCCCCTCGGTGATCTCCCGGGCCCGCACGGCCAGCGCGCCCTTGAAGATGCCGGGGAAGACCATGACGTTGTTGATCTGGTTGGGAAAATCGCTGCGCCCGGTGCCCACCACCGCCGCGCCGCCCCGCTTCGCCTCGTCCGGCATGATCTCCGGGGTGGGGTTGGCCATGGCGAACACGATGCCGTCCTTCATGGTGGACACCATCTCCGCCGTCACCAGATTGGGCCGGGACACGCCCACGAAGGCGTCCGCCCCCCGCAGGGCGTCGGCCAGGGCGCCGTGCTCGTGATTCCGGTTGGAGATGTGGGAGATCTCCTCCTGTCCGGCGTTGAGCCCCTCATCCCCCTCGCAGATGATGCCGTTGATGTCGCACATGACGATATTGCCGAAGCCCATGGAGATGAGCAGCTTGCCGATGGCGATGCCGGCGGCGCCGGCCCCGTTGATGACGATCTTCATCTGCCCCATCTGCTTGCCGGTCACCCGCATGGCGTTGAGCAGGGCGGCGGCCACCACGATGGCGGTGCCGTGCTGGTCGTCGTGGAACACGGGGATGTCGCACACCTCCTTCAGGCGGCGCTCCACCTCAAAGCAGCGGGGGGCGGCGATGTCCTCCAAGTTGATGCCGCCGAAGCTCTTGGAGATCAGGGCGATGGTCTCCACCAGCTTGTCCACGTCCTTGGTGTCCACACAGAGGGGGAAGGCGTCCACCCCGCCGAACTCCTTGAAGAGGGCGCACTTGCCCTCCATCACCGGCATACCGGCGGCCGGGCCGATGTCCCCCAGGCCCAGCACCGCGGAGCCGTCGGTGATCACCGCCACCAGATTGCTCCGGCGGGTGAGGGTAAAGGACTTCTCATAGTCCTTTGCAATTTCCCGGCAGGGCTCGGCCACGCCGGGGGTATACAGAAGGGACAGGTCGTCCCGGGTCTCGATGTGCCTGCGGGCCACCACTTCGATCTTCCCCCGCAGTTCCTCGTGCAGCTTGAGGGATTCCTGATTGACGTCCATAGTACGTTTTTCTTCCTTTCTGCGGCCCGCTCAGACCATCTCTTCGGGGTGGAACACCTCGTCGAACCGTTCGGCGGTGAGGAAGCCCAGGCTGACGCAGGCCTCCTTGAGAGAGATGTGCTCGGCGTGGGCCTTCTTGGCGGTCTTGGCCGCGTTGTCATAGCCAATGTAGGGGTTGAGGGCGGTGACCAGCATGAGGGAGTTGTGCAGGTTGTGGCGGCATTTCTCCCGGTTGGCCGTGATGCCCACGGCGCAGTGGTCGTTAAAGGAGCGGATGCAGTCGGTGAGCAGCCGCGCGGACTGGAGGAAGTTGTAGATGCACACCGGCATGAACACGTTCAGCTCGAAGTTGCCCTGGGAGGCCGCCAGGCCCACCGCCACGTCGTTGGCCATCACCTGTACCGCCACCATGGTTACCGCCTCGCACTGGGTGGGGTTGACCTTGCCGGGCATGATGGAGGAGCCTGGCTCGTTCTCCGGGATCTGGATCTCCCCCAGGCCGCACCGGGGGCCGGAGGCCAGCCAGCGCACGTCGTTGGCGATTTTCATCAGATCCGCCGCCAGGGCCTTGAGCGCCCCGTGGGCGAACACCAGCTCGTCCTTGCTGGTGAGGGCGTGGAACTTGTTGGGGGCCGTGACAAAGGCCTTGCCCGTCAGCTCCGATACCGCCTCGGCCACGGCCGTGTCAAAGCCCTTGGGGGCGTTGAGCCCGGTGCCCACGGCGGTCCCACCCAGGGCCAGCTCCCGCAGGCCGGGCAGCGCCAGCTCCACCATCGCCCTGTCCTTCTCCAGGCTGGTCCGCCAGCCGCTGATCTCCTGGGCCAGGGTAATGGGCACCGCGTCCTGCAGGTGGGTCCGCCCGCTCTTCACCACGTCCCCGTTCTCCCCCTCCAGTCGGCGGAAGGTCTCCACCAGCCCGTCAATGGCCGGCAGCAGCTTGTCCTCCAGCGCCACCGCCGCCGCAATGTGCATGGCCGTGGGGAAGGTGTCGTTGGAGCTCTGGGACATGTTTACGTGGTCGTTGGGGTGGAGCAGCTTCTTCCCCGCCAGCTCGTTGCCCCGGTTGGCCACCACCTCGTTCACGTTCATGTTGGACTGGGTGCCGCTGCCCGTCTGCCACACCACCAGCGGGAAGTGCCCGTCCAGCTTCCCCGCCACCACCTCGTCGCAGGCCCGGCTGATCAGGCCCAGCCTTTCATCGTCCAGCTTCCCCAGCCTGTGGTTGGCCAGCGCCGCCGCCTTCTTCAGAATCCCGAAGGCCCGCACAATCTCCTCCGGCATCTTCTCCGTACCAATCTGGAAGTTCTGATAGCTCCGCTGGGTCTGCGCACCCCAGTAGCGGTCCGCAGGAACCTCCATCTCCCCCATTGAGTCCCGTTCTATCCGGTAGTCCATCCTGTCTCGCGTCTCCTTTCGTCCGCCCTCAGGCGGGATAGGCCTCGTCGATCTTGTGCAGCGCGGCCTCTTTCAGATTTTTGTAGATGCTCTGCCCGTGGGTGTCCATGCCCACCACCAGGGGGCCGAACTCATTGGCCTGGAGGTCCCACACGGCCTCTGGCATGCCCAGCTCAAACCAAGTCACATCGTTAATGCGCTCAATGCCCTGGGCCAGCTTGGCCGCGCAGCCGGGGGCCGCCTGGAGGTACACGTATCCGTACTGGCCGCAGGCCCGCAGGGTATCGGCGTCCATGCCGCCCTTTCCGATGACCGCCCGTACCCCCATCCGGCCCACTACATCGGCATAGGGCTCCATACGGATGGAGGTGGTGGGGCCGATGACGTTGAGCCGCCAGGAGCCGTCCTCGTTTTTCAGGGCCACCGGGCCGGCGTGGAATACCGCAGCGCCGGCAAAGTCCTTGGGCAGGGGCTTCCCCTCCTCCAGCAGGCCGCGGATACGCAGGTGAGCCATGTCACGGGCCGTAAATACATGCCCGGTCAGATACACCACGTCTCCCACGTGCAGCTTGCGCATGTCCTCTTCCTGGAGAGGTGTGGAAAAATGATAAGTAGCCATCCTTACTATACTCCTTTTTTGCCGTTTTGGAAATCAGAGCAGCTTCTCAACGCGGCCGTCGTCGTAGATGCGGATACCGGCCCGGCGGGCCACCCAGCAGTGGAAGTTGATCGCCACTGGCGCGATGGCGGTGTGGGTGTGGGCCCGCTCCATCTTGAGGGCCAGGCAGACGGTGTCGCCGCCGGTACCCGCCGCGCCCAGGCCCAGGCCGTTGATGGCGTCCTTCAGCTCCGCCTCCAGCGCGGCCAGCTCGGGGTCGGGGTTCACGTCGTCCCACCGGCGGGTGGAGATGGCCTTGCGGCTGAGCTTGGCGGCAATGTCCATCTGGCCGCCGATGCCGATGCCGATGCCGTAGGGGGGGCAGGGCTTGCCGCCGGCGTTGACGGCGGTCTCCAGGATGAAGCGCTTCAGGCCGGAGAGGTTTTTGCCCAGCTTGGCGGTGGTCATAATCTGCATGGCGTTGCCCAGCTCGGCGCCGCAGCCCTTAAAGCTGATGATGAAGTCGACGTATTTCTGGCCGGGGTGGTATTCATACTCGATATTGGGCACGCCCTTGCCGGTGTTGTTTCCCGAGTTCTCCCGGGTCAGGGGGTCCACCATGGAGGGGCGCAGGTAGCCCTTCTTCGTGGCCTCGGCCACGGCCTCCGAGATGGCCTCCCTGGTGCACTCCGGCAGGTTGCCGTCTCCAAAGGAGAGCCAGGTTGTGGGGTAGCCGGGAGACTGGCACACCGCCTTGTCCCCCTCCTTGGCGATGGACAGGTTGTCCACCATGGAGCGGAGCATGCTCTGGGCGGTTTCATTCGTTTCCCGGGCTAGTGCGTCTTTAAGCAGCCCCTTCACATCGGCGGAGATTTCGGTCACGGCGCGGATAACCGCGTCATGAATGGCGGATTTGACAAGTGCTTCGTTCTGATTCATAGCGCAATGCTCCATTCGTAAGGTAATGGGCGCCGCCGTTCCGGCGGCCGCCCGCTGAGGCAGGGCTTACAGCCCCTCAAACAGCCGGTTTATGTCATCCAGCTCCTCCAGGTGCGGCAGCCGCTCAACCAGCGCGGCAACCCGGTCCGGGCCCAGAACCCCGTCGGCCAGGGTGTGAAACTTCTCGTGCTCATAGGCCCAGGTAAAGGGGTTATTGAAGTCGCCATAGGGGTACTCCACCTGACGGGTGAGCACCCGGCCGTCCTCCAGAGTTACCTCCAACCGGTGGGCCCACCGGTTGCGGTCCGCCTGATAGCTGGCCTCCAGCTCCGGGTCGCACACCAGGGTAATCTTGTCCATCAGCCGCCGCACCCGTGGGTCGGAGGTGGCCTCCGGCGTGAAGGCGGACTCCCCCAGGTGGCCGTACACCAGCATGGCCGCGGTGCAGTACCTGTCTCTTATACACATCTGACGCTGCCGACGAATAGCC
>ENA-OXQU01000665-OXQU01000665.1-human-gut-metagenome-genome-assembly--contig:-NODE-665-length-9616-cov-9.57222_pt1 | contig 9616 bp, 8 predicted proteins | sample MGYA00249585_ERZ652569 | MGnify/ENA primary metagenome ERZ652569 (study PRJEB26925, sample SAMN05826638) | human gut metagenome | biome: ENVO:2100002; feature: ENVO:00000062; material: ENVO:00002003...
AGACATCTGCAAACCATGTCTCTTTGTCTTTTTGCGAAACTTATTCTACCTGACCTCGCGCTCAGCTATTATTAATCAGTTCATCCAGCGATCTTGGCAACTGTCCAATCCCATATAAATCCCATTCCCACAACATCATGGATTCTCCATTATGTGATTGTCGCTTTGCCAGAAAAGTTAAGGTTGATGTCATATCAGTGTGACAGCCGCTATTTGCATTTTCTCAAGAAGTTGCTTTATATTTGGGAGTCGAAGTATTGCGGCCTACCAATAGAGATGAATCCTTCTGAGCCAGTAATAACGACATTGTTTTGGCTGGAAGCGCAGTGGATAATCAGGAGATCCCCCGCCTCGTCCCGAACGCCTACGATGCCCACGTGTTCATCTCCGGGATAGAATACCAGATCCCCAGGGAGGGCCTCGTCCCAGGAGATGGGGGTGCAGTATGTGTGCTGGGCATGGGCGCCACCGCCGTGACCGATGACATACTCCCCGCCGCTGACATTATAGAATACCCAGTCCGCAAAACCAGAGCAGTCCATCCCGAAGGGCCGGTAGGTACCTGTGGTGGAACTGCCTGCTGCGGTCACCTGGCGGAGCGTTCCCCAGCGGTCATCCCAGCCGATCTTCAGGCTTTTGCCACCCCAGAAATAATGGACCTTACCCACCAGTTGGCAGGCAGTCTGGACCACAGCCCGCCGCTCCGGTGCCAGGTCCGCGGGAAGCGCGGCCAGCAGATCCTTTGCCGCCTGACTGCTGATGGTCAGGTCACCAGCCAAGGATGCCAGCAGTTCTGAATTGTCCAACAGCGCATCCAGCGCCTGGTCCTGCTCTGCTGTAAACTGATAGAACACCCGCATATCGTCCGGTGTCCTGGGGGTAATGGTGACGGACAGAACTTCCTCTGTCCAGGCTGCGGTGCTGCCGCTGGCCGGATGCTCTACTGTCTTTTTCTCACTGGTGAGCTTTGTCATGTCCCAGAATACTGTCCGCAGGGCTTCGACCTGGGCTGCGTCCAGCACAGCAGGACTGCCGCTTTCTGCCGATCCTGACTGCCTGACTGCAAACACTGCCAGTACCTCCGGCCAGGGCGGCGGCGCACCTATGATCTCCAGCCGGCCACAATCAGCATCCACCTGCATTTGCTCCAGGCGTTCCGCCAATTCGCCATTGATCTGAGCCACTGCCTCCGATGGAGAAACAGAACCCGGACCACTGCCGCCACCCGCGAATAGGATGCCAAGTGGCGAGGCAAGCAGCACACCTACCAGACAGAGTACGACCACGATAGAAAGGACAATGCTCCCTCCGGCTGCAATGGCAGCCACAACGCCGCGGGCCGCTCTGACTACGGACTGTACTGCCCTGGCTGCTGCCCGTGTTCGCGCTTTCCATGCGACAGCCACCTTGGATGTGTGACCAGCAGCACGGGCAGACCGTATGGCGGAAATCTTTGCCGCAGCCTGGGCTTTGACCTGCGCAGGGCCCAGAGGCAGCTGCCCAGAGGCCAATGACCTCTGGGCAGTCTTTATCTGCTTGGCAGACGGGACCGGCTTTCTCACAGACGGCGGCGCCGCACCCTCTCTGTTCATTCCACGGCCTGTACATCGGGGTGCTTCAGGGGAAACTACGGTTGGGCGACGTCCCCCTTGTTTGGCGGCGTGTTGTTCACCTGAACGACACTCTAAGGGCATGGATCGACTATTCTGCGGGGCAGTCTTGGCAGCGGTATGTGTGGTACCCTGGGGCTGTCTGCTATTCTTTTCAGCACGTTGCCGGACCTGTTCCTTCGCCGCTTGTCTGCCCCTCTCCTGGGGTGTGAGCGTGGCGTTCGGGGCAGGACGGGCGCATGGTTTCACGGGCCTCTCTGATCCCAACGATCCTGCTCCAGTCCTGACCTTCTCTGGGCCGGACCTGGGGCGAGTAATCCCAGAACCACGCTCCGCCGTTGTCCGTTCCAAAACAGCCTCACGGGTCTTGATCCGCAGCGATCCGGCCCCCCGCTTTTCCCCAGTAGAGGTGGCATCTGACGGGGTGCCGGAGTTATTTTGTGCTTGGAACTTCTCTTTTTTCTGTCCCTGTTTCCTGCCTTTCAGCAGACGCTCCACACCTCGGGTCCCACGGCGGAAACCACCCATTGCAGTATCCTCCAGTGTGTCTCCACCAAACTCATCCCGCTGACCATACTGGGCTGTGTCCCTCAGCTGGCCCCGCAAACGTTCCACGCCGCTCTCCAGTCCCCGGCGTGCCAATTCCTTGGGGGCAGATCTGACCTTCTCTGCCACGGCCTTTGTCGCCGTTGGCTTCTCCTTGATCGTTCCGATGCCTTATCACCTCCCCGGCGGTCATGCCGCATTCAAGTCAGCGGGTTTGGTGCTCATCAGTTTGTAGAGATGATTCTTGGGGAAGTTGTCCATAAAGGGGACGATCGCACTTCCGCACTTGATGAGTCCCCGGCCAAAGTCCACATTGGTGATGTAAGAGAGCTGGTTGTCCGAGATATTCAGCAGCTTGGCCAGCTCCTCACGGTCGGTAGCCGCCTGGTTCAGCATGACCAGGAACTCACTGTTTGCCAGCATGGTACGGGCGGTGTGAGACTGGAGCAGGTCATCTACATTCTGTGTCAGGCCGGTGCAGCAGGCACCATACTTCCGCACCCGCTTCCAGAGGGTAAACAGGAAGTTGGCGCTGTACTCATGTTGGAACAGCAAATAGATCTCGTCAATATAGACCCAGGTGTTCCTTCCCAGCTTCCGGTTCCGAACGATGCGGTTGAATACGCTGTCCAGAACCACCAGCATACCAACAGGCAAAAGCTGCTTGCCCAGATCCCGGATATCGTAGCAAAGGATACGGGAGTTGGTATCCACATTGGTGGGCTTGGCGAAGGTGTTCAGGCTGCCCTTGGTAAACAATTCGATGGCCAAAGCCACGTCCTTTGCTTCCGTCTCCGGTTGGCGAAGTAGTTCTGCATGGAAGTCCCGGAGGGTGGGGACAGTCCCTTCACAGCCGTTCTGGATATAGGTGTGGTAGCACAGAGCCGTACACCGGTCAATGATGGACTTCTCCTTGGCGGACAGCTTGCCGGCCCCCATGAGCTGCTCACACAGGGAGAGGATGAATTCGGACTTTAGGACAACGGGATTCTCCCCGTCGCCATACCCCTGTTCCATGTCCATTGCGTTGATGTGGTTGCTGGAGGTGGCGGAAATGTTGATGACCTCGCCGCCCAGCCCTTCCATGAGGGGGCGGTACTCTGACTCCGGGTCGATCACGATGATGTCATCTTCGGTGGAAAGGGCCAGTCCCACCATCTCCCGTTTGGCGGTAAAGGACTTGCCAGAGCCGGAGACGCCCAGGACAAATCCGTTGCCGTTGAGCAGTTCCTTCCGATTAGCCAGGATGAGATTCTTGCTGATGGTATTCTGACCATAGTACACGCCGCCCTGGTGCCGGATCTCCTGTGCCTTGAAGGGCATGAGGACAGCCAGAGCCTCTGTAGTCAGGGTGCGCAGGGCGTCGATCCGCCGCAGGCCCAAAGGCAGAGCGGTCACCAGCCCGTCCGCCTGCTGCCAGTTGAGGGTGGATAGTTGGCACAGGTGCTTGCGGGCGGTGGATCGGAGCGTTTCCGTATCACTGTCCAGTTCCTCCTTGGAATCGGCCAGATGCACCAGCGTCACCACTGCAAACAGCATCCGCTGATCCCTGGTGGTCAGGTCGTCCAGCATCTCTCTTGTCTCTTTCCGCTGCTGCTCAAGATCATACGGCACCACCGCAGAGAAGTTGTTATTGCTGTTCTGCCGCCGCTGCCAGTTGGTCACGTTGGTCTCCACACCCAGCAGGCGGCTTTGTAGCTCCCGTACTGCCTCATCCGTAGGGACTGGGATGATGTCAATAGACAACATCAGGTTCCGGTCCAGTGCAGTCAGCTCGTTGATCATGGAGTCCTTGATGTAGCTGGCATATTCTTTGAGGAACAGCACCCGCCCGTACTTGTTCCCCATGATGAAGTGGTCTTTCTTGAACTCCAGGCTGTCCGGACAGACAGCATCCTTGAAGGAGTGCCCTTTCCGCATACAGTCCCGGAGGTCGATGCGGAATCCGTTCTCCTCTCCGGGGCGGTAGAAGTCATGGAGGACTCGCAGCCGTTCCACGGCATCCAACTCCTCACAGTGGGAGTCCAGACGGTGGAGGTGGGCAGTCACATCATGCATGGTCCGGTCAAAAAAAGACCGGGCCTCCTCCGCGCTCTTGCGGTGGACAGAGAGGGTGATATACCGCTCCTGCACCACGCTGTTGGCAGCGTTGGTGGCCTTGTCCAGAAGCATGGTGTTGTACTCCGCCCGGTATCCGTCCAGATGATCGTCCCGGCGAGGGATGAGGATCTCCTGTTCCACATTTTCCCGTGCGACGCGCTTGTTGTTGATGGTGATCTTGGTAGTGGACCCAGCATCCAGTGCATTGAGCAGTTCGGAGTAGTCCAGGAACATCGCCGTCTTGTCCTCTTTTGAAGCGATGGCGTAGTTGATGTCGCTGAACCGCATGGTCTTGGAGAATTTGCTGCCGAATTGAAACACCCCATCCGGCCACAGGCGGCGGATGGGGATGGCGTCCTGTACAGATCTTGGCACCTCGAATGTTTCTTTGTCCTGCTTTAACGTATTCAGCAGGGTCTTAATCAAGTTTGAGCGCCTCCTTTATCGTTGCATTTTCCAGAGCTTTGGTATACAGGTGATCCGATTTGAATACGAGCCGCTTTGGATAGAGTAGCTCTGAGCGGATGACCGCCAGAATAAACTGTTCGAACGTCATGCTGTTGTATCGGTAAAAGCCGCACAGGGCAAAGGGTGCGGCGGCCAGGACGCAGGCCCAGCCCACATCCGAACCGCCCAGAGCTGGCCCCAGGAAGAAATAGACTGCCAAAGCCACCGCCACGGCGCCAAGGGCGCAGAGGAACTGCCGTAGGGTCAGGCCGAAGAAGATGCCCTCCTGGTAGTCCCGGACTTCTTTGTTGATCCGCACTTCTATGTCGTTCACCTCTCTATTTTTGCTTTTGCCAGACAGACCGTTGCAAACGCCGCCCAGCTATGGTACCATGCCAAAAACCAGAGAAGGAGGTCTCCCGCATGGCGTATTTGTTTTTGATGCTTGGTGTATCGCTCCTGCTTCCGTTGCTCCGGCTGGCCTTTCGTCTCCGCCTGGGTGTCCCGCTTCTCTTTGCCCTTGGGATGCTCACGGTGTTCCACAGCTGGTATCAGACCCACACTACCCTGGCAGATGGGATCTTTCTTGTCCTGGCGGGACTGGCCGCTCTTTCCTGGGTGGTAGCACTGATCCGCAAAGCCGCAGAGATCATTGGCGGCATCCTGTCCGACCGTGTGGCAGGCGCGGCCCTGGCCAGCCGTGTGCGGCAGGCCAGAGCTGAGGGAACTGCTATGGTGAACACAGAGGGGCTATGATCATCCCAGGCCCATCAGCTCCCGGATGAGCCGGTCGCTCATCTTGATAGCCCCCACCAGCACCAACATATTGAACACCAGCTCACCCACATAGTTCCACACGATGGTGGCTGGGGCCAGGGTACTGTCCACAATGGCAGGCGGCGTGGAAGCAAATGCTGAGAAAATGACACAGGCCAATACAATGACACAGCCCTCCAGGCAGATGGCGGCATAGCTTTTGACAAAGGCCATGCCGATACTGCTGGAGGGCTGCCCCGCGAAGCTGGCCAGAGGGACGGGCGCAATGGCGGTGGCGAGTAGGGTAAGCGCCCAGCGCCTTGCCGCATTTCGGCGGCAGGTTTCCAAACGCTCCCCTCCGAACCGGACATACACCTCTCAATGTATCCGGCTCTCCAGGTATCAGTCCAGTTTTCCGGCATGCAATTTAACATGGCAGTTATGGCATAGCGCCATAGTTTTGCGCCTGCGCGCAATCATGTGGCGCTCCCATTCCGCCTTTCCTGATAGGTCTTTCAGCTTCCGGATATGGTGGATTTCAATCTCCACATCCGTCGCTCCGCACCACTCACATTGGCCGCCTTTTAGCCGCTGAACAAGACTTGTGTAGCTTCTATTTTCATTTGCCCGCCCGATAATGTCCGGGTTTGTTGCGTCAACATGGGTATCCCGACGCATTCCTTGGTTGTAAAATACAACTGACTTTTCACCGGATTTGCTTTGATAAGTCACTACAAAGTCTTTTCCTCTGGTATATTTTCGGATGATTTTCTGCATGCTCGTTCGGTATTTCCCAGCAAAGGTTTTATACATGCTGTACTTCATCACATAGAGGAAATTATTCAGTACGGTTGCGTTGTGTGCGATACGGTAGTAATTGTACAATCCCCTGATTTCTGCATTGTATTGGTTTAAGATTTCCAGGTCATCCAGATTGCGCAGGCTGGACCTGCAAACTGGTTCCCAGATTTCTTTATTCCCGTTGTCTTTGTCATAGTGGATCTTAAGTGCCCCATAGGACAATAGCCGTTTCAGCCATTTTTCCTTTGGCACATACAACTTGATACGCCCGGTGTAGGAGCGCTTAACGTAGCCCGCTTTGGTGCGGGTACTGTTCTGCTCCTTGCTGGTGGTAATCTGAAAGCTGAGGAACTGGGCAAAGTCTGTTCCGTGCGTGATAAGAGTCTTTTCCTGAGATAGTTCCAAATGAAGCTGCTCTCGGATAAACCTTCCCACATCGATCTTGACTTGCTTTGCGTCCGCTTTGCTCCCAATTACTCCGATCAGAAAATCGTCCGCATAGCGGACATACACCAGCCGTTTATAGCTGTCATCCATTGGGTCAACATACGGGATGGTACGCAGATATTGATTGATTTCATTGATTTCCGCCATAACAGTTGCTTTTTGCTCCGGGGAGATTTTACTTTCGTTCCGTTTCAGCCACTCCTGCTTTCCACGCCGCTTATCCAGCGGCTTTTTATAGGCTGGGTTGATACGGCGCTTGTTACCTTGCCGAAAGGTCTGGGCATATTGGGCCATAAACACATCCAGCTCATTGAGGTAGATATTTGCAAGAATAGGGCTGATGATGGACCCCTGCGGAGTGCCGGAATAAGTGTTGTGGTAAACCCAATTCTCCATATAGCCCGCTTTCAGGAACTTCCAGATAAGCCCGATGAAATGCTCATCCTGAATGCGCCTGCGCAGGATGTTGACCAATGCATGATGGTCAACATGGTCAAAGCACCCCTTAATGTCACCCTCGACAAACCATTTGACCCCAGTAAAATTCTTTTGCACATATTGGAGTGCCGTATGACAACTCCGTTTTGGGCGAAAGCCGTGGGATGTATTCAGAAAAGTCGGCTCGTAGATACTCTCTAGTATCATGCGAACCACTTCTTGTACCAGTTTATCGTCAAAGGAGGGAATACCAAGGGGACGCTTTTTGCCATTGGCCTTGGGGATATACGTCCGACGGGCCGGGGCGGGTTGATAACTAAAATCCTTCAATCTGGCAATCAACGCATTGATACGCTTCATGCCTATTCCATCCACGGTCTTACCATCTGTTCCGGCGGTCATATTGCCTTGTTTGGCTTGTATTTTTTGGTACGCTATCAGATAAAATTCAGGATTGTACAAGTTGCGGTAGAGTCGCTGATACCGATAATTGCTGTTGCATGCTTTGGAACTTAAACTCTCCAATACATTTTGGGGACTTCTCATGGTGTCTCACACACCTTTCCTTTTGTGAATTGGTGATACCCTGCCGCCCTTCGCCATGTACAAGGTTTTCCCTTGCTCGGACTACTACGGCGGCTCCGTTGCCCTGCCGGATATTCAGGTCCTGCGGCCATAGCCATAAATGGCGTTCCGGTTTAGGCAATCTCCGGTTAGATAGCTGGAAACAGCGTGATATGATGTCGGAGTGGGTTTTCGTCCTTTTCCGCTGACTGCGGCTGGCTATCATGGGTATCTCGCAAATCGTGTCTACATGTCACCATTTGCCATGACATACGGCGAATTCAGCTATCCTACGCCGCCGGCTCAAGTATGCCGCCTCGGACTGCCCTTAAAGCAGTTTAGCTTTGCTCCTCATTCATATCGTTTCATCTTGCCGTTCAGTAGTGGAATGATAGCTTTCCAACTTACGACGTTGCCAGCATGCTGCACTCCCCATCAGGTTTCCCCTCCGGATAAGCTGGCTGATGATAGGAGATTATTTCACCTGCCTTTCTGGATTACCTTATCCTACCGCCGTGCAATAGGCGGAATTTCCATCTATCCGTGTGCTTTGGCTTATACCGCCGCACTTCCGGACGCACTATAGAGTTTGAAAAAGCGGGAATACACAGTGAGGATCATGACCAGAGCCAAGACCCAAATGAACAGGGAACCCAATAGAGTGACGGCCCACAGGGGAATGCTCTCGATCAGCCCTACATCCTTAATGATCGTCACCATTTCATCTGGGAGCGTGGTGGCAGTCAGAGCCGAGAGACCAGAAGAGGATATGATGGAGGAGACCACTCCCTGAGCGACACGGAACACAGCCATCATCAGTTCCATCCCATGTCCTACTGCTGCCTGGGCCAGAATAAAGCGGATGAAGCTCTTAAATACCAATTCCGGCTTCTTAAATTCCGTAAAGCTGCCACAGGTCTTGACTATGCCCATCACAAAGAACAGTACCAGCAAGGCATATCCAATGGCCTGTAAGCCGCCGTTGATCCCCACGATCACATCCCAGATCCCGCCTCCCTTGAACTCCTCCGGGCTGGTGCTGATGAGCTGCCAGATCTCTGCCAGTTTGTTATTCCAAGTGTTCAGGGCGGAGTTCAGGTTGTCTACGATCCAGTTTCCACTACCCAATTATTTGTTCACCCCCCACCTGCCCGGAACAATATGTCCGGGCAGGTATTTTTTCTCCTCCATCCTCAGCCTCCGGTAATCAGGGTGAGGATCTCCTTGGTAAAGGTGATCACGATACCGCCGGCGATGGTGAGGATGCCGTTGGAACGCTGGGAGGGGTCATGGGACTGGAGGGACAGGCCCACCTGCAAAATTCCGTAGCCCAGCAGGATGAGCCCCACCGCCCGGATCAGAGAGAAGATAAAGTCGGACAGGCTGTTGACCACAGAAAGCGGGTCGTCGGCAGCCAGGGCCGGGACGGTCATCACGGCTGTCATGGTCAGGACGCATACCAGGGCAGCGTATGCCCTGTGGGCGCGACGCTCCTTTTTCCTGCGGTCACTCAGATTTTGATTTTGATTCATGCAGCATTCTCCTTTTCGGATCTATGCTCAGCGGAAAATGCCGTGAAGAGAGGAATACCAGTAAACGCTGGCGTTTGATGCCTGTGATGGATGTAGGGCGGCCCACCGCCGTCCACTGTGTGTCGGATGGCCGGATGCCGGGTGAGGTCGTATTTCAGATCCATGACCGGCTTGGCGCCTCGGATGAAGAGGATGGCGTATCGGTTGTCCAGCGCCCGCACCTCGTCTGGAGTGAGCAGCTCCCGACCGCTCATCTGGAAGTTGGTAGACCAGGAACCAGAGCGCCCCTTACTCTGACCGTGGGTCCTGTGGAGTAGGGAGGCACCGCCTTGCCACTGTCTCTTATACACATCTCCGAGCCCACGAGACCGTACT
>ENA-OXQU01000674-OXQU01000674.1-human-gut-metagenome-genome-assembly--contig:-NODE-674-length-9536-cov-7.60943_pt1 | contig 9536 bp, 7 predicted proteins | sample MGYA00249585_ERZ652569 | MGnify/ENA primary metagenome ERZ652569 (study PRJEB26925, sample SAMN05826638) | human gut metagenome | biome: ENVO:2100002; feature: ENVO:00000062; material: ENVO:00002003...
GCCCTGTGGGACAACATCAAGACCGTGTTCACCTATGACGGCGGCATCTTCGGCCGTTGGCTGCTGAACACCATCCTGTACGTGGTCGTGGGCGCGGGCGGCGCGACCCTGCTCGCGATCCTGGGCGGCTACGGGCTCGCGAAGTTCCGTTTCCCGGGCCGCAAGGCCGTGTTCGTGGTCATCATCGGCGCGATCAGCGTGCCGGGCATCGCGCTGGCGGTCCCGCAGTTCCTGCTGTTCGCGAAGCTGAACCTGACGAACACGCCGTGGGCCATGATCATCCCGTCCCTGGTGTCCACGTTCGGCCTGTACCTGATGTGGATCTTCTCGGAGCAGGCCGTGCCGACCGAGCTGCTCGAGGCCGCTCGCGTGGACGGCGCGGGCGAGTTGCGCACGTTCTTCCAGGTGTCGCTGCCATTGCTCGCGCCGGGCATCGTGACCACGGCCCTGTTCTCGATCGTGGCGACGTGGAACAACTACTTCCTGCCGTTGATCATGCTCAAGGACTCGAACTGGTATCCGCTCACGATCGGTCTGAACCAGTGGAAGGACCAGGCGTCCACCGCTGGCGGGCAGGCGATCCAGAACCTGGTGATCACGGGCTCGCTGGTCACGATCATCCCGTTGGTGATCGCGTTCCTGTGCCTGCAGAAGTACTGGCAGTCCGGCCTCGCCGCAGGCGCAGTCAAAGAATGATTGAACAATACCTTCCGTGAAGAGGAAGTCTCGCAAGGAAAAGAGGAGAGCATGCGACGCAACTTCGAATGGCCGAAACTGCTGACCGCGGATGGCCGCGGCATCGCCTTCGGTGGCGACTACAATCCCGACCAATGGTCCGAGGACATCTGGGACGACGACATCCGCCTGATGAAGCAGGCCGGCGTCAACACCGTGGCCCTCGCCATCTTCAGCTGGGATCGCATCCAACCCACCGAGGATCGTTGGGATTTCGGCTGGCTCGACCGCATCATCGACAAACTCGGCAATGCCGGCATCGCGGTCGACCTGGCCTCCGCGACGGCGACCGCGCCGCTGTGGCTGTACGAAAGCCACCCGGAGGTCCTTCCGCGTGACAAGTACGGCCACCCCGTCAACGCCGGCTCGCGCCAATCGTGGAGCCCGACCAGCCCGGTATTCAAGGAATATGCGCTGACCCTGTGCCGCAAGCTCGCCGAACGGTACGGCACCAACCCGTATGTGACCGCATGGCACATGGGCAACGAATACGGGTGGAACAACCGCGAGGACTACTCCGACAACGCGCTCGACGCCTTCCGCGCGTGGTGCCGCCGCAAGTACGGCACCATCGGCGCGCTCAACCAGGCGTGGGGCACCACCTTCTGGGGCCAGGAGATGAACGGCTTCGACGAAGTGCTCATCCCACGGTTCATGGGCGCCGACTCGATGGTCAACCCCGGCCAGAAGCTCGACTTCGAACGGTTCGGCAACGACATGCTCCTCGACTTCTACAAAGCCGAACGCGACGCGATCGCCGAAATCTGCCCCGACAAGCCGTTCACCACGAACTTCATGGTCTCCACCGACCAGTGCTGCATGGACTACGCCGCCTGGGCCGAGGAAGTGAACTTCGTATCCAACGACCACTACTTCCACGAGGGCGAATCCCACCTCGACGAGCTGGCCTGCTCCGACGCTCTCATGGATTCGCTCGCGCTCGGCAAGCCGTGGTACGTCATGGAACACTCCACCTCGGCGGTGCAGTGGAAGCCGCTTAACACCCGCAAGCGCAAGGGCGAGACCGTGCGTGACTCCCTGGCCCATGTGGCCATGGGCGCCGACGCCATCAACTTCTTCCAATGGCGCGCGTCCGCGTTCGGTGCCGAATCGTTCCATTCGGCCATGGTTCCGCACGCCGGCGAGGACACGAAGCTGTTCCGCCAAGTGTGCGAGCTGGGCGCATCGCTGCACACGCTCGCCGACGCCGGCGTGCAGGGTACCGAATTGGCGCATTCCGACACGGCGATCCTCTTCAGCGCCGAATCGGAATGGGCCACCCGCTCCCAGACCCTGCCGAGCATGAAACTCAACCACTGGCATGACGTGCGTGACTGGTACCGCGCGTTCCTGAACGCGGGCTCGCGCGCCGACATTGTGCCGCTCGCCTACGACTGGAGCTCGTACAAGACCGTCGTGCTGCCGACCGTGCTGATCCTGAGCGCCGCCGACACGCAGCGGCTGGCCGACTTCGCAGCCGCCGGCGGCCGCGTGGTGGTCGGCTACGCGACCGGACTGATCGACGAGCATTTCCACACTTGGCTCGGCGGATACCCGGGCGCGGGCGACGGCCTGTTGCGCTCGATGCTGGGCGTCCGCGGCGAGGAATTCAACATCCTCGGCGCCGAAGCCGAAGGCGAGCCGGGCGAGATCCGACTGTCGTCCGCCGACGATTCGGCCGCGCTGGACGGCACCACGACCCGCCTGTGGCAGAACGACGTGAACGTGACCGGCGAACACGCGCAGGTGCTTGCCACGTACGCCGGCGAGGAAGCGGACGAATGGGAGCTCGACGGCACGGCCGCGGTCACCCGTAATCCGTACGGCTCCGGCGAAGCGTATTTCGTCGGCTGCGACCTGGATGTGGCCGATCTGACGAAGCTGGTCCGCGCATATCTCGCGGCCTCGTCGCAGGAGAATGCCGACGTGCTGCACACCGTGCGCGCCTCCGCCGACGCCACCTTCGACTTCTACCTGCCCCGTGGCAAGAAGACGGTCGAATTGCAGGGCATCGAAGGCGAACCGGTAATCCTGTTCCAAACGGAACGGGGGAAGAAGCCCGGCTCATACACCGTGCATCGCAACGGCGTGCTCGTGGTAAGGCGGTAAAGTCGGAAACCGAATATCGATGACGGATGCGGTTAGGGGGAGACATGGCCGATACGAGGCCGGACAAGTCCGACAGGAAACGCGTCACACTGCGTGAAGTGGCGCAAGAGGCCGGAGTCTCCCTCAAAACCGCGTCGAACGTCATCAACCATTCCGGCCGCATGGCCGATGCCACGCGCGAAAAAGTGCAGGACGTCATCGACCGGCTCGGCTACCGCGTCAACGTGTCGGCCCGCAACCTCAATCGCGGCAAAACCGGCTTCATCACGCTCGCGGTGCCGAGCCTGACCGCGCCATATTTGGCCGAACTGGCCAACCGGGTGATCGACGCGGCCCGCATCTACGGTTATTCCGTATACGTCACCACCTACGCCGAAGGATCCGCGCAGGGTGCCCGCACGCTCTTGCGGAACTTCAATACCACAGTGTCGGATGGCATGATCCTGTCCATTTCCGAAGTCGAGAAGCTCGATCCCAAGGATTTGGACGTGGATTATCCGCTGGTCTGCGTGGGCGCGCGATCCACGCACGACAAGGCGGACCACGTCACCCCGGATGATGTTCAGGAGGCGCGTCTCGCCGCGCAATACCTGTTCGACCACGGTGCCACGAATCTTGCGGTGATCGGCTCGCGAACCGATCCGGAACATATCCTCGATCTGCGCGACGCCATGGAAGGCAACGCGCAGTTGCGCATGCGCGGTGTGTTCGAAGCGTGCGCCAACCAAGGCGTCGAACTGGATGCGCGTCTTGTGCCCAACACAGGCCAGGATTGGACCATCGGCTCGGGCGCGCGCATGACGCAGCATATCGTCGACTCCGGCATTCCTTTCGATGGCATCGTGGCGTTCAACGACCAGCTCGCGTTGGGCGCGCTGTTCACTTTGGCGGCGAACGGCATCGCGGTGCCCGACCGGGTGCAGGTGATCGGCTTCGACAACAACGAGGAAGCCGCATATTTCCAGCCGCCGCTGACCACCATGGATTCCTGCCTCGACTGGATCGCGCCGACCGCGGTCAGCCGCATCGTCAACCGCATCGACGGCAGCCGTACGTTGGAACCGGAGCTCATCACCACCCAATCCCGCGTCATAGCCCGCGCCACCACCCGTGCCTAGTGTCGCGTTGGCTGTGCCTAGCTGCCTGTGCCTAGTATCGCGTGTTTGGTTTCGCGCCGCCTAGTGCTCCCGCTTTCCGCATGCCTTCCTCCCCTGAGAGTGCCCTCCTCGCTTCCATCGCAGGCCTTGATTCCGCTCTTCCGGTACTGCCCACGCTATCTGTGCGCCAGCTCCGCCCTTTCCAGAGCAGGCCTTGGACCTACTCTTCCGGTACTGCCCGTGTCGCTTGTTTTGTGTCACGATTCGAAAAAATGGCCAAAATTTCGAATCGTGACACATTTCGGGAGACTCCGCCACTCACCTACGCTTCACCGCGCACCTACGCTCCGCCACCTGCCACGCGCCTCACCGCTCCGGCACGGCCTGCGCCGGGCAGGCACGCAGTACGGACAGCATCGCCCGCTTCTCCTTCGTCGTGACGGTCAGCCCGTACTTGGCTTTCACGCCGATCTGCCGGGCCACGTACTCGCACCGGTACGCGCCGTTCGTGGGTAGCCAGTACGCGGCCGACGCGGATCCCTTCTCCTGATTGGCGGGCCCGTCCACCGCGAGCAGGTTGTACATATCGTTGCCGAACCGGTACCGCTTGGCTTGGTCCCACGTGCTCGCGCCCGACCGCCAGGCATTCTCCAACGCCACCACATGGTCGATCTGCACCGCCGACGAGGTGCGCGCGCCGCGTACGAAGTGGATTGTTTTGCCGGTGTACGGGTCGGCCAGCGTGCCCGATTCCACTTTGCATCCATGCTGCCGGTAGCGCACGTCGGTCAGGTCGCGCGCCAGTACGTCTTCGCGCACGTCGCATCCGTTGCCGTCGTCGTCGGTTTGGCGGAAGCCGAACAGGTCGCGATCGTAGCCGGCGTGCCGCTGATTATCGTCGACCGTCAGCTGCTGCAGCGTCTGCGCGGCGCTGCCGGACGCGGTGTATTCGCCTGTTATTTCGCCGACGGTCGGGTTTGCTTTCGGCATGAGCAGGCCGATGGTGACGCCCGCCACCACGGCGATCACCAGCAGGATCAGTATGCGTTCCACCGGCCCGTCGGCATTGAGCAGCTTCTTACGAAAATGCGTGCCGTCACGCGATCCGCGCCTTGTCATCGCACCCTAAGTAGTCTCACGCGTACGTGAACGTCATCGGATCGTGCCCGGCGCGCGTCGGCCCGTCGAGCGCATCGATGGCCGCATGCTCGGCCGGGCTGAGTACGAATCCGAACAGGTCGAGGTTCTGCCGCTGCCGGTCCGCATGCACCGACTTGGGAATGATGATCGTGCCGTTTTCGATATGCCATCGCAGGATCACCTGCGCTTCGGTGACGCCATGCGCCCGCGCGATGCGTTCGATCACACCATCGCCGGCATTGAGATCCGCGCCACGCGCCATCGGCGAATACGCCTCGACCGCGATATTGTGCGCCTTGCAATACGCCACCACCTCGCGCTGCTGCCACGTGGGATGCAGTTCGATCTGGTTGACGGCCGGGTATTCGCCTGTTTCCTTATGCAGCCGCTCAAGATGCTCCGGCAGGAAATTGCACACGCCAAGCGTACGCACGCGACCCTCCGCGCGGAACTCGTCGAACGCCTTCCACGTTTCGCCGGAACGCCAATTGAACGGGGTGGGCCAATGCAGCATATACATGTCCACATAATCGAGCTGCAGCAGGCCAAGCTGACGGTCGAACGCCTTGCGTGCGGAATCGTACCCCTGTTCCGAATCGCGCAGCTTCGTCGTCACCCACAGGTTCTTGCGATTCTCACCCTGCGTGAAGCCCGCGTTCTGCAGCGCACGTCCGACGCCAGCCTCGTTATTGTACCCCGCAGCGCCATCGATATGGCGATAACCGGCTTCCAGCGCGCTCTCGACCACGGGGGTAACGCCCTCGTCGTCGATGCGCAGCACGCCCAAGCCGATCTGCGGAATCAGATTGCCGTCGGGAAGCGTGATCATCGGAGTGTGGAAAACAGTCATGGAACAACCCCTTGAGTCGAAATGCGATGTTCTCTGCACCAGTTTAGCGGCTTCCGTGATCGCGGCCTGTCCGCCCCACAATCGGCGCATGTTCGGCAGCTGTTCAGCTTTCCGTAACAGACGTAACAATTCTGCGCGGAAAACGCACTATAACGTTGCGTGGATATGAAGAACGATATGGATTCGAAGAATATGACGATCACTGCGCAGCATGACCGATCCGCCCGGCCGTACCACCACGGCCACGCGCTCGCCGGCATCCTCGGCCCCGCGTTCGTGGCGGCGGTCGCGTACGTGGATCCGGGCAACGTGGCGGCGAACATCACGTCGGGCGCGCGCTATGGCTACCTGCTGGTGTGGGTGCTGGTGCTGGCCAACTGCATGAGCGTGCTTATCCAATACCAGTCCGCGAAACTCGGCATCGTCACCGGCAAAAGCCTGCCGGAAATCCTGGGCGAACGGCTTGGCGACGCGGGCCGTTTCATGTTCTTCATGCAGGCGGAGGTGATCGCCATCGCCACCGATCTGGCGGAAGTGATCGGCGGTGCGATCGCGCTGAAACTGCTGTTCGGTCTGCCGCTGTTCGTCGGCGGTTGCATCATCGGCGCGGTGTCGACGGTGCTGCTGATTTTCGAAAAAGGCGCCACGCATCGCATTTTCGAAAAACTGATCATCGGCCTGCTGCTGGTGATCACGTTCGGTTTCATCGCCGGTCTGTTCATCGCCCCGCCAAATCCGAAAGAAGTCGTCGCCGGCTTGATTCCACGCTTCAAAGGCACCGATACCGTGCTTATGGCCACGTCCATGCTGGGCGCCACGGTCATGCCGCACGCCATCTACCTGCATTCCACGCTCGTCAACGACCATTACGCCCCCGGCGAAGCGAAGCCGAGCGTCAAAAAGCTACTTCACGGCAGCAAAATCGACGTTGCCTGGGCGCTGATACTGGCCGGTTCGGTCAACCTCGCGCTGCTCATCCTCGCCGCGAACTCGCTGTACGGCATGACCGGCACCGACACCATCGAAGGCGCGCAACGGGCCATCCAGCATGTGCTCGGCCCGGTGATCGGCACGATTTTCTCGATTGGTCTGCTTGCGTCGAGCCTGAGCTCCACGTCGGTCGGCACGTACGCCGGCAGCGAAATCATGCACGGCCTGCTACGCATCAAAGCGCCGATGTGGGCGTGCCGTGTGGTGACGCTGGTACCCGCGTTGGTGGTGCTGTGGTTCGCCAACAATCCGACGGAAGCGTTGATCGTCGGCCAGGTCGTGTTGTCGGTCGGCATTCCATTCGCGATTATTCCGCTGATGCGTTACACGCACGACCGCACGCTGATGGGGGAGTACGTGGACGGTCCGGTCAAGCACGTCGTCAATATCGCGGTCGCGGCGCTGATCGTCGCATTGAATGTGGTGCTGATCGTGCTGACGATGCTTGGAAAGGCGTGATTTCCGCCGCACCGACACTTCCGTTATACGAGACTTCCCGCACCCTTGCCGCACGCTCCGGCTACCCACGGTATTAGACTTGTGCAGTCTGCAAACGGAGGGGTTTAATTGCTGAAGAATATGGAACCGGAGACAAAACCGCGTCCGAACCGCGATGTCCACGGAAGCAACGGCAGCGACGGCGGCCACAACAACGGCGGCAACGGCAGTAACAACAGCGGCAACAACCGCAACAACAATCGCCACAGCCTATCCTGCCCGCTCACGCGCGAGGAATCGTACCAAAACGACCATCTGACGCATGCCGCGTTCGTATCGATCGCCATCCTTACCTTTATCACGTTCGTCGGCAACTTCACGCAGCTGCAGTTGAGCGCCGCACTGCCCACCATCGTGTCCGATTTCGGCATTTCCGTGACGACCGGCCAATGGCTGACGTCGATTTTCCAGCTCGTCATGGGCGTTATGGTGCCGCTCACCGCCTACCTGACCCGCCGATTCTCCACCCGCCAGATCGTGATTGCATCGATGGCGGTGTTCACGCTCGGCTCGGTGTTCGCCTGGCTCGGCTCATCGTTCGTACTGGTTTTGATCGGCCGTCTGCTGGAAGCCGTCGGCACCGGCGTGATGTGGCCGGTCCTGCAAATCACGGTATTCTCCATTTATCCTCTGTCCCGCCGTGGCATGGCGATGGGCACCGTCGGCATGGCCATGAGCGTCGCGCCCGCGATCGGCCCCACGTTGGGTGGTGTGCAAACCGATTTGAACGGCTGGCGATCGATTTTCCTCACACTGACGGTCATCGGCGTTATTTCGCTGCTTCTTGCGATTTTCGGCTTGCGTAATTTCGGCACGCGCGACGCGTCCGCCAAAGCCGACTTCTTCTCCGTCGGCCTGTCGATTTTCGGCTTCGGCGGCCTTATGTTCGGCTTCACGAACATCGAATCGTATCCGTTCACGCATCCGATGGTGTGGCTCGCCATGCTCATCGGTGTGGTCGGCATCGTCTGGTTCGTGCTGCGCCAGATCCACGGCGCTCGCCGGCAGTCGGCCGACCCGTCCAAGCAGCCTCCGCTGCTCAACCTGAGCGTGCTGAAAAACAAGAGCTTCACCGTCGGCACCGTCACCGCCGCGCTGTCGTTCTTCGCCTTCAGCTCGATCATGGTGATCATGCCGCTCTACATTCAGGATTGCCGCGGCTATTCCGCCACGATCAGCGGTCTGGTGATGCTGCCCGGCGCGTTCGGCCAGTGCATCGCGCAGTTCTTCGGAGGCAAGGCACTCGACCGTTTCGGCGCGCGTCCGGTGGCGCTGATCGGCTCGATCACCCTGCTGTTCGGCACCATCATGATGAGTCTGATTTCCATGACCTCATGGATTTGGTGGGTGTCCATCTGGCAGTTCGTGCGCCAAATCGGCATGGGATTCGTGCTTATGCCGATCACCACATGGTCGCTGAACTGTCTGGAACCTGAGGAAGTGAGCGACGGCTCGGCCGTTACGAACACGGTCCGCCAGATTGCCGGTGCCATCGGCGCACCCGTGCTGGTGATTCTGATGGAAACGTTCACATCCCTGCGTTGGGCCGCGATCGGTGGCGCGAAGAGCATGTACGCGGCCGCGAACGTGTTCGGCATCCAGTGGGCGCTGCGCGTGAGCGCCACCATCTGTTTCATCATGGTGGTCATGGTCTTCTTCGGCGTCCGCGGCAACGGCGCCGGCTCCACCCGCGACACCGTCCAGCGCGCACTCAATCGCGTCCACCCTCACGCCGCCTAGCCTGACCTACTCGCCCATACCCGTATTTTCGCCGTTCCGTAGGCATGTCATGAGCGTGGTTTGCTCAAGTGCCGCCATTCCCCGCAGTAGGAAATGAGAGAGAAATGTCCGCATAGTGGCATGCGGTACGGGTGCACGTAAAAGCACTGTGAACCTCGCGGGAAGGAGGTGGCGCACCTGTGCCGTGTTGCGTATGGTGAACGGGAACGTAATGAAAGGCAACCATGCGGCAAACCTGCGAAAGCGAGCGTGAGAACGGCGGCAATAACGATGCCGAACGCGAACGCACAAGCGAAAGCGAAATCGAGGATCTGGGCGCGCAGCTCGACAAAGCATGCTGTCTCTTATACACATCTGACGCTGCCGACGAATAGCCT
>ENA-OXQU01000679-OXQU01000679.1-human-gut-metagenome-genome-assembly--contig:-NODE-679-length-9515-cov-26.4971_pt1 | contig 9515 bp, 6 predicted proteins | sample MGYA00249585_ERZ652569 | MGnify/ENA primary metagenome ERZ652569 (study PRJEB26925, sample SAMN05826638) | human gut metagenome | biome: ENVO:2100002; feature: ENVO:00000062; material: ENVO:00002003...
CGGTCGGGAATGTGAGATGTGCATAATGTCCCACCACATCGAAATACTTATCCACAGCGTTACTCAACAATTTATTCCAATCGGAAGCCTGATGTTTAGCTACATCGAAATAGCCGTTTACTTGTCCGGAAGCGATATGTATCTTTACAGGCTGAGCGGTTTCATAGTCAGGAGTGTGATACAAAATATACATTAATCCTTTATTCCGGGCCGTAATCTTGTTGGCCCCTTCAGACAACGGATAAGAGGTTCCTCCGAAACCATCACCACCGGGAACATCCAGATTCTGAATCACTGCACTGACAGTCTGCCCATGTGTATCGCCAACAAAAATCATCAGTTGCTCTCCATCTTTAACCGAAATTCCCGTAGGATTATCACGCAGGCTATAAGGACTGGTCTTATGTGTTTCTGACTGGGCATCCGGATGGAGCCAAGCCTTATATTCCTGAATACGGAACTCTGCCGGATACTTACCCTGCTTCATATAGTAAGCTATGTTCTTGTAGAATGAATACGGACAATTCTCTATTTCTTCATCGGTAAGTCCGGGCTTCAATTCAGAGCATGTACCATCGGTGAAAAGAGTGAGCGGATCGAATGCATCCGGATTCTTTTTATAAAATTCCATCTCGGCACAAGCAGCAAATCCCTGCCCGTCTCCCGATCCTGATTTGACAATAAACTGAACCGACGTGACTCCGATTTGTGCCTTCGGAAAATTAACACGGACTGCGGCATTCGTCCCCCCGAAGTTTTTAGTCATCACCGTATTCCATTCATCGGTTCCTCTGGTATTCGCATTTGACTTTACACGGATCTCCACTTCCTTGAAGTTACCATTCGGTCCTGAGGTACGGGGATAATATATAAGATAGTCCATATCCGAACCCGCAGCAAAATTATAAGTCAACGTAATGGGGAAATAATGATCTCCCGCGTTATTCCAGTTAGAATGGTAAATAGTGCTCATATCACCATCGAATGATTTATCAATATTCGAGCCACCCTGAAAAGAGCTTGCTTCACCTGATTCTACCGGAACCTTAATATCGTCTTTGATACCCTCGAGATTTCCGGATTCATATTCTCCCAATCCTTTTTGAGTAACAGATACCAAGGCCTCAAGTTCTCCGCCGACCTCTTTCACGGTGATATTGCCCGTACGTTCACTATCTTCCGGATTGGCTGTAACAATGTAATTATGCGTCGTAGTCACCATTTCGGATGCACGTGTACCTGCCGGTTTCTCTTTGATCCATTCCGGCAATGTGATAGTCACCGAAACATTTGTAGTTACATCGAATGCGATATCACTGCCACTGGCCTCAACGGTAAAGATCTGTTGGGATATCAAAATAGCAGGTTCTGATCCCAATTGGCGTACGTTAACAGTTTCTGCCAATCCATCGGCAGTAACTTTAATCACTGCCTCCCTTGTCTCTTTTCCATCGTATCCGGACACATTCACCGTCAATGTACTTTCGTTGACAGCAACCGAACACCAATCTTTATCAGACCGTGCCGTCCAATGGTCTGCATTGGTAACAATAGCGATGTCACGGGTCCCTGCATCACTTTTAAAATCGATGGCAGACTGTGCTACCTCAAGAGTAGTCGATGTTAACGCTCTTTCTTCTTCAGCAGAACAAGCATACAGCAGCAGAGGGATAATAGCTGCAGAAATCATTAGAATTAGATGTTTCTTCATGTTATTAGGGTAAATTAAACATAAGATAAATAAAACAAAGGAAATACAAATTTTGTTCTCATAAAAGACTTCACTTGTATTTCCTTTTTAATAATTACTTGATTCTCGTATTTAGCATCAATCTGACAACCATAGGTGGCCAAATTCATACTACATTATATAGGTACCTATTGAATCCTGTTTTAGAAACTGCTTTTGAATGAATCGTCTAATGATTTGAGATGAATTTTCACGGTTATTCCGGTTGTTATAAGAGGAAGATAACAAGCTATCTGACGATTAAAAGAATCGAAACAGACCGGAATATCACTCAAAACATAGGCAAAAGTCAATCAAAAAAGATATGTATAGAAATTCAAAACAGTTTCTTACTCAATGGTAGTTTCTCCGGTTTCCGGATCATAGGTTTTCACAATTACCTTCGAAAGGCCGAGTTCTGCCAACGCAATCCAGTTGGAGCCGCTTGTAGAAGATTTCACCTTAAACCAAAGATAGCGGTAAGATGCACCGGCTTTTATTATATCCGATTCGTAAGACGCAGCTTTTGTATTAGGCAAATTACTCAAAGACGCCAACAAAGTGGTCTGGCTCTCATCATAATTCTTTCCATCAAAAGTATTGCTGCCCAGAATATCCATCTCTTTGGGATTGTCTTTATTGTTATTGTCACGACAAACATAAGAGAACAGGAAAGTGGACAAAGCATTCTCTTCACCCAAGTCGACCACAATATAGTGAGGGAAAGGCGTAGGACTGCTCCATGACATGTGGAAATAAGTGTCATTCCTTCCATCCACCAGGTTTGCGATAGGTCCTTCACTACTCTCCTGATCATCTGTATACAACTGTTTTGCAGACAAGGTTATAGGATTCCGGTCAGTCTTGATCTGTTTCAGAGCAGGAAGTGCCTGTGCCATGATACTGCAACTTTGCGAAGCTTCCCCGGCACGATTGCAAGGTTGCAATGTAAAGTTAATGTCACCATACCGATGCAGCAGATTGTCCACCAACATGGTATCACTATTCACACTTGCCAATCTCATACATTTCTTCCCGTCTTCAGGTAATGTATAGGTCACTTTTACATAATAATAATTAGAATCGGCTGGTACGGTCCATTTCAATTTGATAGCACCGGCTTTGGCTTCAGCCGACAGTGAATTCTGATCTATAGAGGTCGGCATGGGATACTTCTCATCGCTGGAGCAGCCGATCATATTTATCAGGCCCAGTATCACACACAGGCCAAGCAATATTTTTTTCATCTTCATTTCTCTTTAAAAAGATTAATAACCCGGATTGTTTACTAATTTTTCATTTCTGTTAATATCGGCAGAAGGTATGGGCAACAGATATTGAGTCGGCGCCTCGAACTTACGCTCAAAGTCAATAGTCTTCACTATCGCATAATCTTCTATGGTAGTAGCAGCAATATTCAACCCCTTAGCCTTGACATTAAAATATTGTCCAGCCAGCAGCCAACGGCGCATATCCCAGAAATTCTGGTTTTCCAAATAAAGTTCATTCATTCTCTCCTGCCGTACAATCTGACGTAATTTTGTCTGATCCAATGCAGCAACACCACTCCATGCTGTTTCTACTGTAGGGATACCGGCACGTTCTCTGACTTTGTTCAGATATTGTTTGGCTGTCTCCAGATCATTAGTCTCCACACATGCTTCGGCATATGCCAAATACAGATCGGCAAGACGAATAATGGGCCAGGGATACTGATTCAATTTCGTAGCATTTGTAGAAACAACAGTATTAGGATCGACACCTTTTTTGTTCAGATAACCACTTGGAGTATAGTTACCCGGTCGCTGTACGGTGGCCGTACCACGACTGCAGTTACCTCCCAATACAAAATCGCATATCAATCTGCTATCCGAATTATCTTTCTTACCGTTACTCATAACATAGGCCGGATTAGTTGACCCGTTCATCACTTCGTAATATCCACCCTGAAAAGCTACCCAAGCATAAAAGCGAGGTTCGCGATCCAAATTAAACAGGAGTGTTTTACTTCCTTCATGAGCCTCGTCAGCATGGCTGGCATCCACATTGACGATCTTTAATTTGTCTTTATCTTTATACTCCGGATCTTCGTCCCAAGGTAAACCGTTTTTAGTATAAAAACGATTTAACATGGTCCATGTCGGGCCGACACCATTCCACGCCCAGCCGTCAGTCACAAATGGTAACGATTTGTTTTGTATACCATACGAACCTTCACTACGCGTTTCTGCCAGAAGAACCTCCGGATTACGCGAATCCCAATCGACCAAGCTGGTTCGAAGACACCGGACAGAACCTGCCGCCGGATAGGGATTCGCATCCTCATTACCTATCTTATAGTCTTGCTTTACATACAAAGCATGTCCGTTCTGCTCGGCAAGGTCAATCGCCTCTTTAATAGCTGTCTTTGCTTTTACCCACTTATTAGGATCATAAGTCAGAGGCATTAACTGACTACCGGATTTATCTGTAAAATTACTATAGAAACTTGAGTTTCCATTGAATAACGGAGAAGCTGCATACAAAAGCATTTTCGCTTTCACAGCCTTAGCTCCTACACTGGTTGCCAGTCCGTAATCTTCTTTATTGGTACGTATGGCAGGCAATGAACTTGCGGCTTCATCCAATAAATTGCATATCCAGTCTACACATTCGTCATATGAAGTTCGGGGTAAATATTCTGCTTGCGAAGCATTTACATCCGGTAGTTCCTTGATCAGGATAATAGGTCCGTAACAACGTGCCAACTGATAATGATAATAAGCAATCAGAAACTTAACCTGTGCGATATAGTCTGTTTTTACACTTTCAGTCAGGTCGGGTACCTTGTCTACATTTTCCAGAAATATATAGCATTGACGCAATCCTTGAAAAAATGTATTCCAATAAGAAATCACCGGCGAAGAAGCCGTATAGTTGCCTTTTGGAAAACTGGCAAACGTTTCATGTTCAAAAGCCGTTATCACTTCATCTCCTGTCAGCAAATCGAGACTGCCTGATGCCACATTACTTTGCGGCAAATAGCCATAGCAAGAATAAACAAAATTCTTAGCCGCATTCCGGTCTTTAAATGCATCTGCCTCAGTCGTTATTTCATCCGGAACAATATCCAGAAAGTCGCAGGAACTATATCCTATCGTCAGCAAAAACAAAAATAGGAGTTTATATATTATCTTCATAAGTATATATTATTTAAAAGTTAATTGAATACCAACATTATATGTACGTTGTGTCGGGTATTTCATACCGGCACCTCCACCCATTTCAGGATCCCATAGCTTAAATGGAGAAAAGGTCAACAAGTTACTTCCGTTCACATAGATTCTTGCCCATTTGAAACGATAGCCGATTTCGGCATTCCGCAATTTCAGGAACGAAGCATTCCGCAGCCAATAAGAAGAAGACGCCGTATTGTTGTTGTTATTATATTGTGTCAATCGCGGATACCGTGCATTCGGGTTCTGATTATCTTTGCTCCAATGATCATCAGAAATCCATTTCAGAACATTATTTTTACTTTGCGTTCCAAATGGTTCGAAACCGCTCATCATAAATGACACGCGCGCTTGTCCCTGAAAGAAGAAAGAGAAATCCCAATTCTTCCATGTAATAGAGGGACCAAATCCGTATATTATCTCCGGAATTGTGGGATATCCTAATACCACTCTGTCATCTGATGTTATTTTTCCATCATAATTACCGCTCGCGTCCGGCTGATCTACATACTTCACATCGCCCGGTGCAATAGCAATATTACCGATAGTCGACTGAGGATTATTCGCAATATCAGCTTCATCAATATACAATCCGTCTGCTACATATCCCCAGATTGAGTTCAGGCTCTTTCCAACCTGCGATAATGCCGGACGAAGTCCTGCCGCTTCATCATACTTCAAAACCTCATTGTGTGCATAGGTAAAAGTTCCTTTCATCTGGATAGAAAAGTTCCGGTTCAACTGTTTTCCATAATCCAAAGCAAGGTCAAATCCTGTATTCTTCACTTTTGCGAAATTACCGTAGATTTTAGTACTGGCAGTTCCCAGATAATTCGGTATGGAATTTTTCTGCTGAAAAATATTATCTCTAATCTCCCTGAATCCGTCGACAGTGATATTTAATGAATTGAAGAGCTGTAAATCGACACCCACATTCAGTTTATTTCCGACTTCCCACGTAAGTTCATTATTCTGGAATCGATTATAAGTAGGTCCTGATAATGAAGTGGTACTACCACCATATCCGGTTGTATAAGACGGGCTTTCAGTCAAATTCACGATTGCCAGATAAGCAAAGCGGTCACTGCCGATTTGATCGTTACCTACCAAACCATACGAACCGCGGACTTTAAAATTGGAAATAACCGGTTTTATCGGCTTCCAAAATTTTTCTTCACTGATATTCCATCCCAACGATATGGATGGGAACAGTCCCCAACGATGCCCTTTGGCAAAACTCTCAGAACCATTGTAGCCCGCATTTACTTCAAGCATATACCGATGATCGTAATCATAAGACAAACGTGCCGCCACACCCATTTTACGTTTTGGAAGCGAAGCAATAAGACTGCTGTTTACATTCGTATTATAATCATCCTGGTTATAAAGCAACATACCACTTACATTGTGCGAACCGAACGAACGTTCGTAATTCAGGTATCCCTGAATATAAAACCGACGGTCACCGTTGGTACCGAAAAAGGCATCCATCGTATGATTACTCGGTTCTCCGATAGGTGTATTGGTAAAGTCATAGGAACCGTCTTCATTCTGTTTATAATCGGAAAGCTGATAACTATTATATCCTTGCAGACGGAACTTCTGATTATAACTCCAATTCTTAAATGAAACCAAAGCTCTGAAGCTTAATCCCTTCGTTATAAAATCCAGTTTCTGATCCCAGTTTACATTGGCTACTACCGTACTCTCAAACGTATCCTTGTAGCCTGCACTTGAAAGAGCTACCGGATTGAGCGGCTGATAATTTCCGGCAAGGATACCTCCCCAATGGTACCATGTGTCAGATCCCTGCGGAAACATAACCGGAAAATCAACAGGATTGGTTCCCATAATAGCACTGAATATATCGCCTACGCCATTACCATCCTTAGTTGTCAAAGGACCATGCATATCATTCAACTGTACATTCAGGTGAAGCGAAATGGTAGAAGACTTAGAGAGATGAAAATCCACGTTGTTCTGGAACGCATATTTCATGTAGTCTATATTATTTTTATAAGAGAAGAAGTCACTGGAACGATCTTTCAACATTCCGGTTTCATGATTCATATTGACATTCATAAAATAAGTAATTTTAGATGTACCTCCACGTACATTAAAATTCGCTTTTTGATTAAATGTCGCATCTTTGAAGATCTCCTTGTACCAGTCCACATTAGGATAAATATAAGGATTCAGATTATGGATCGTACCATTTATTTTTTCATCAGAATAGAGCACAGCCCCTGTTCCCTGATTGGTAACCGCTTCATTGTACAAACGCATATAAGTGGGTCCGTCAACAATTTCCGGTTTCTTAGTCGGAGTATTTACATAGCCTTCTAAACGTACGCCGATGATCGGTCTGTCCAAGTCACTTCCCGATTTTGTTTTAACGATAAGTACACCGTTTGCTCCACGAGTACCATACATCGCCGATGCCGTCGCATCCTTCAATACGGAAAAGCTTTCAATTACTTCAGGATCCAACGAATTCAAGTCCGCTTTGGATACTTCAACTCCATCCAAAATAATTAGAGGAGAAGTCGCTCCGTTCATGGTTGCAACACCACGAATGAAAAAGTCCGCAGAATTCTGTCCCGGTTCTCCACTACGTTGGTAAGCAATCACACCCGACAAGCGTCCGGCAAATGAAGAAGAAAGGTTGGCAGAAGGTACCAGAAGATCCGAAGGACGAACCGACTGAATCGATCCGGTGATAGTCTCCTTTTTCTGTCCCGTACCAAAAGCAGTGACCACCACCTCATCCAGTTGCTGGGCATCTTCCGCAAGAGTGATAGACATTACCTTTTGACTACCGACTTTAACTTTCTTGGTAACATATCCTATATATGAAATCTGTATTTCATTTTTAGGAAATGCCGCTAATTCAAATTTACCATCTACATCGGTAATCACACCTGTGGTAGTACCCAGTAATTGCACTGTTGCACCGATGATAGGTTCACCGGTTTTTGAATCTGTTACTATACCAATGATTTTTGCCTTTTTCTGTTGTGTACTTTCCGTTTTCTCAACTTTAAGAATAACTTCATTCCCTTTAATAACATAACTGATATTACTCCCTTTAAAGACTTCGTTCAAGACGTCATCAATAGAACCTTTACAATCGATACTCTTAAGAGTTGTGTTTTTCAAATCATTAGCGTTATAGAAAAAAGTATATTGACTGCTTTTTTCTATGAGCCGGATGGCTTGAGGAATAGTGAGAGACTGACCTTTAACCACAATCTGTCCTTGCGCAGCAAGTGCAGACAGCGGATAAAGCAGCAAAGCCATAACGATGTATTTAAGACACCGCTTCTGACAAGAAAATAAAAACTTGTTCATGCTTCAATTTTTAGATTTAACATTGGGTTAATAAATATTAGTTGTAAATAATAATCTCGTGATTTATTTCTTTTTTCCGAAGATTCAGGCTAAAACAAATTTTATCAATAACGTCTTCCAAAGACTCTTCATAGCGGATACTCCCTGTAAAGGCACAATTTTTATTCACTTTATCGCTGATAATGATACGTGAACCATACATTTGGTTTATAATCCTAGTCAAATGTTCCAAATTAAATTGTGTAAAATTATAACGGCCGTTTTGCCACTCTATATTTTCTATTTGCCTTAATTGAGTCCCTGCATCAGCAGGATTATATACCAATTCCTGAAGTGGTTTCATCTCTATTTTATGTTGAGTCGATTCAACATTAAATTCAATGCTTCCATTAAACAAAGTAATTTCATTGGCACTGGGATTGTTCTGCTTTATCAAAAAGCAAGTTCCTTTCACTTCGATAAAGGCTTTATCGATATACACCCTAAATTTTCTACCCATATTTTTGTGAACTTCGAACAAAGAATTACCTTTCAGCCATACATTCCGATGCTTCTTGAAATCTTCGGCAAAACGTATAGAACTTCCCGGCTGCATCCAGACCTTCGAACTATCTGGTAATAAATACATTCTGCTTTTCTGAGCTGTAATTTCAATATATTTATCCATCGGGGTACTACCTTCATTTAAATGCATCCAAAGTCCACCGACAATCAAAACAAGAGCTACAGAAGCAGCAATATACCATAGTTCTAAAGGAACTAATGCTATATCACATAAAAAATAAAGAAGTTATTATTACCAATTAATTTATTAGATATTATACTAAATATCAGAAGTTTAATAGATAGAAAAATAAACAACATGTATATTATAGATACCAGTCAAGAAACTTTTCTAAAAAAAAGTTGCTCTTGTCATGTGGTGGTAGATGGGGCTGTTGTGTATTTAGTTTTAGATAACACAAAATAAATCTAAATATAATTATTAAAATGAATAAAAGTAACAAAGAAACTAATCTGATCAAGAAGCTATTGGCAGATCAATTGGACAAGAAGGAACGCAAGAAACTCTATTATTCAAATTTAATAGAAAAACAAATGAGAAAACAATGGAAAGAAAATAAGAATATTCCGGTAGAAAATGAGATTGGAAATAAGATATGGGACAAGATCGAGAACCAATGCATAAAAGTTCACAAAAGAATAGTTCCTTTAGAACT
>ENA-OXQU01000705-OXQU01000705.1-human-gut-metagenome-genome-assembly--contig:-NODE-705-length-9213-cov-8.26512_pt1 | contig 9213 bp, 9 predicted proteins | sample MGYA00249585_ERZ652569 | MGnify/ENA primary metagenome ERZ652569 (study PRJEB26925, sample SAMN05826638) | human gut metagenome | biome: ENVO:2100002; feature: ENVO:00000062; material: ENVO:00002003...
AGATGTGTATAAGAGACAGACCCCAACACCGTGCAGAAGGCCTGCCGTATGCTGGAGGAGGCGGGGCTCATCACCTCCCGCTCGGGGGCCAAGAGCGAATTTACCCTGGACGAGGCGGCTGTGGCCGCCGTCCGCACCCGCCTGATGGAGCGGGAGGCCGCCGCCCTGGTCCGCTCCCTGCGGCAGATGGGCCTCACCCGGCCGGAGGCGGCGGCGCTCATCGACCGGCTGTGGGACAGCCCGGAACTGGAGGAGGAGAAGCCATGAAGCGTATCGCATCCCTGCTCATGCTGGCCGCGCGGAGCACCCTCTGGAAAGCTGCGGGGATTACTCTGGCCTCCTGTCTGGCGGAGGCGGGGCTCTTCCTGGCTGCCCTGTCCGGCTGGCAGGACACCGTCCGCACCGCTTACTACGAATACTCCAACCCCATGGGCCTGGAGGGCCTGCTGATGCAATATCCCCTGTCCTGGTGCTTCCGTATCGGGCTGGTGCTGGTGTGCGCCGTGCTGGCCTTTCTGGGGTGGGAGGGTTCCTCCCGGGTGAGCTATACCCTGCGGCGGCTGTCGGTGGGGCATAGGGCCCTCACCCTGCTGTGGGCCGGCTACGGCTTTTTCTGCCTGTTGTTCTTCTGGGCGGCCCACCTGGGCACCCTGCTGGCCCTCTGCGCCGCCGCCCTCCCCCGTCTGGCACCGGAGTTCTCCGGCCCCCAGGCCCTGTTCCTGGCCTGCTACCGCGACCCCTATCTCCACAGCCTCCTGCCCTTGGACGACTGTCTCCTCTGGGTGCGCAACCTGTCCATGTGCGCCGCCCTGGGGACGGCGGCGGCCAGCTTCTCCTTCCAGCGGCGCATGGGCCGCCGGGCCTTCGCCATTCTGCCCCTGGCGGCGCTCTCCGCCCTCTGCTTTCCCCTGCCCATGGGCTCCTTTGAATTCGGCGGGCCGGCGGAGTTCCTCCGCCCCTATCTCTACGACGGCATTTTCTACTCCGCGGACGGTCTGCCCTCTGTCCTGGGGCCCGTCCTGCTTTTTGTCAGCCTGTGCGCCCTGGCCGCCTCCCTCTGCCAGATTTTGAGGAGGGATCCCTATGAAGAATGAGTCCTGGTTTCCCCTCGGCATCCCCTGGAAGCAGGAGCGGTTTCTGCTTTGGACGGGCCTGCTCCTGTCCGCCGGCGCCGGACTGGTGCTCTTCCTGTGCCAGTACCTCCCGGCCCGCCGGGCCCTCTACGGCTACGACGGCACCGTGGGCCCGGACGGCGCGTTGGTGCGGGTGCTCCTGCCCGGTACCCTGATGCCCCCCTTCCCCCACCTGCTCTATGGGCTGCTGCTCTGTTTTCTGGCGCTGGCCCTCTCCCTGGCCGGGGTGGCCGTCTACCACTTTCTCTGCCACTATCAGGGCGGCCGGAGCATCTACCGGATGCGGCTGCTCCCCCAGTCCGGGGAGCTGTGGCGGCGCTGTCTGGCCGCCCCCGCCCTGGCCCTGCTGCTGGGCGCGGCGCTGACGGCCGCCGTCATCCTGCTGTGCGCACTGTGCTATTACCACCTGACACCTGCGGGCCACCTGCCCCCGGAGCCCTGGGGAGGCCTGCCGCTGGGCTGGATTGGAGGCAACCATGCTTGAAGTGAGCCATGTATCCAAAAAGTACCGGGGCTGTCAGCAGGCCCTGGAGGATGTGAGCCTGTCTGTGGGGCCCGGGGAGATCGTGGGTATCTTCGGCCCCAACGGCGCGGGCAAGACCACCCTGCTCAAGTGCATCCTGGGCCTGCTCAAGTGCGGAGCCGGTGCGGTCACCCTGGACGGGCAGCCCATCACCCCCAAAAACATCGCCCGACTCTCCTTCGCCACCTGTGAGCACTCCTTCTTCCCCGGCCTCACCGCCGCCGGGCACCAGGACTTCTGCGCCGAGCACTTCCCCGCCTTCCGGGCCGACCGCTTCCAGGCGCTGATGGACTTCTTCCGCCTGCCGGAAAAGCGGACTCTGCGCGGCTTCTCCACCGGACAGAAGAACCAGTTTGAAGTGATTCTGGCTCTGTGTCAGGGGGCGGACTACATTCTTATGGACGAACCCTTCGCCGGCAACGACGTGTTCAACCGGGAGGATTTCTACAAGGTGCTGCTGGGCATCCTGGAGCCCACCGAGACCATCCTCCTTTCCACCCACCTGCTGGAGGAGGTGCAGCACTTCATCAGCCGGGCGGTACTCCTCCGGTCGGGACGGATCGCCGGGGACGTGACCACCGCCGCGCTGGAGGAGCGGAGCCAGAGCCTGATGGACTATGTCCGGTCGGCCTGCGGCTATGAGCCCGGCCGGGTGCTCCAGGCGCTGGAGCGGATGGACGGCGGAGGGGAGGAATAGCCATGCGGAAATCCCTGCTGCTCTTTGTCCTCCTGACCGCTCTGTCCGCCGGACTGCTGGCGGGGGCCTGCGCCGCCGTGCAGGGCCGCCGGGAGGCGGTGTCCTACCGGGCGGAAATCCTAGCCGGGGACCCCGCGGCCGCCGACGGGGTGGAGCTCACCTGGGTGTCCACCTGCGGCTATCACCTGTTCTGGCACAGCACCTTTCCTGCCGCCGCGCCGGAGGAGGCCGAAACCCGCTTTTCCTACTCCGGCCAGAAGCAGAGCTGGATCATTGAGCTGGACGAGGATGTGCTGGGGCTCTCTCCCGGCCTGAATTTCCTGGATATTGCGCCGGACAGTCCCTCCACCGGGCTGCGGGCGCTGTGGGCGGAGCTCTCCGCCCAGACCTCTCCCCTGCCCGGAGACGAGACCTATACCGAACACAATGGTCTCATCAGTATTAAACGTGAGATCCAACTGGCCGATTATCTGACCGATTTCCCCCTCTCTGCGGATCGTCTCGCGTACACAGCTTGGGCGGCTGACCGTGAGTTTGGAACTTCCCAGTACGATACCTCCATCAACGCGGAGGAGCTGACCCGCCGTTTTCGCGCCTATTTTCCCATTCCGGTGCCCGAAGGTCTTGCCATGGAGATCAGCATGACCCCGGACGCCTCCGGCCAGCTACTGAGCGCCCACTTTCTCACATTGGACAGCAGCCTGCTCACCCTTCAGGCGGACTGCGTGAGCACCGGGGAGGGCGTCCTGTTTGCCCTCTGTGCCGGCGGCTCCATGGCCAAGGCTCTGGACGGCAGCGGAATTCCCGGCGGCTGGGGGATCTCCCGGCTCTCCCCCGGCGGCGACCTGGAGACCGTCTACTCCATCCCCAACGGAGGCCGGGCCATGGCCTTCTGGTCGGATGGGGACGGTACCCTCTTTCTTCTCACCGAGGAGAAGGGCGCGGTTCTTCTCACCCTGCTGGATGCAGCCACGCTCACCCCTGTTGCCACCCAGGAGCTCTTTCCCGCGGCGGAGGGCGCGCCCCACCCACAGGTGTTCCCACAGTCTGACGGCTCTTTCTGCCTCCTGTCCGCGGGCGACTTTCTGGCCGTGCTCAACCGTCGGAGCGGCGCATGGGTGGTGGACTTTACGGCGGACACCTCCCTCCAGTCCTCCCTGGGCTGTCCCTTGAGCACCCCTTCCTCCAGGCTCAGCCTGTGCTATGACGGAACCCGGCTGGCCATCACTGGCCCTTGTCCGAGCACGAAATCGGAATATTTCCTGGCAGTCTACACCGCCGACGGCCTGGAATACCTGGGGGGCTACACCTCCAGCCTGTACGGCAACCACCCCCCGGACTGCTACCCCTGGGGCTCCTGGCAGGACGGAAGCTGCCGCTCCATCGCGCTGGAGCCCTCCCTCCCCGGCACGGAAACTGCCTCTTGACAAATTCCCTTTCCCCGGCTAAAATAAGTGCAATTACATCCCAAACAGGCAATGATGGGAAGAAGGCGCGTCCCGTCCCGCTCAGAGAACCGGTGGTCGGTGCGAACCGGCGCGGGGAAGCGCGCGGATACTGAGCCCGGAGCCGCCCGTCCGAACCCCAGGCAGTAGGGCGGGCCGTCACGGCCACGTTACCGGCCGCGGCCTTGTTGGAGGCCATGAGCGCCCCTTGGTGACAATGGGCGGAAGCAGGGTGGTACCGCGTAAATTTTACGCCCCTGACCAGGAATTTGGTCAGGGGCGTTTTTTCGTACCCTGGCCCCAGTGAACAGGAGGAATTGTTATGAAGCCCGCACACGAGAAGTACATCCCCTTCGTCCCCCTCAAGATGGCCCGCCGCGCCTGGCCCGACAGGGAGCTGAAAGCGCCCCCCGTCTGGTGCTCGGTGGATCTGCGGGACGGCAACCAGGCCCTCATTGACCCCATGAACGTCCGGGAGAAGCTGGAGCTGTTTCACACCCTGGTGGACATCGGCGTCAAGGAGATCGAGGTGGGGTTCCCCTCCGCCTCCGAGACGGAGTACGAGTTCATCCGCACCCTGATCGAGGGTGGACACATCCCCGACGACGTGACCATTCAGGTGCTGGTACAGGCCAGAGAGCACCTCATCCGCCGCACCTTCGAGGCCATTGACGGGGCCAAGCATGTGATCTTCCACTTCTACAACTCCACCTCCACCCTCCAGCAGAAGGTGGTCTTCCACACCGACGTGGAGGGCGTAAAAAAGATCGCCGTGGACGCCGCCCGGCTCATCCGGGAGCTGAGCCAGCCCGCCCTCGACGCGGGGATGGATCTGCGGTACGAGTACTCCCCGGAGTCCTTCATGGGCACCGAGATGGACGCCGCCGTAGAGATCTGCCAGGCGGTGATCGAGGCCATCGGTGCCACGCCGGAGCGCAAGGTGATCCTCAACCTCCCCACCACCGTGGAGAACTGTATGCCCAACTACTTCGCTGACGAAATTGAGTACTTTATCTCCAGGCTGCCCGGCCGGGACCGCGCCATTATCTCCCTGCACCCCCACAACGACCGGGGCGAGGGCGTGGCTACCGCTGAACTGGGCCTGCTGGCCGGGGCCGAGCGGGTGGAGGCCACCCTGTTCGGCAACGGCGAGCGCACCGGCAACGTGGACATGGTGACCCTGGCCCTCAACCTCTACACCCAGGGCGTGGACCCCAAGCTGGACTTCTCCGACATCAATAAAATCCGCGACGTGTACGAGCGGGTCACCAAGATGAAGATCGGCGAGCGGCAGCCCTATGTGGGCGAGCTGGTGTTCACCGCCTTCTCCGGCTCCCACCAGGACGCCATCAATAAGGGTACCCGCTACATGGAGGAGAGCGGCACCGAGTACTGGGAGGTGCCCTATCTGCCCATCGATCCCGCCGACGTGGGCCGCCAGTACGAGCCCATCATCCGCATCAACTCCCAGTCGGGCAAGGGCGGCTCCGCCTTCGTCATGCAGCACTCCTTCGGCTTCGATCTCCCCAAGGCCATGCACCCCGAGTTCGGCCACATCGTCCAGGTGGAGACCGACCGGGTGGGCAAGGAGCTGAAGCCCGACGCCATTTACGACCTGTTCAAGGCCCATTACATCGACGCGGTAAAGCCCTATCAGCTGGTGCAGCACTCCTTCGCCGAGTTTACCGACGAGGAGGGCCACTCCCACGTCACCTTCGCCGGCACCATCCGCCACACCGACACCGTGTTCCAGGTTCAGGGCTCCGGCAACGGCCCCATTGACGCCTTCTTCAACGCCATCCACGGCCAGAAGATGGACCGCTTCACCTTCATCGACTACAAGGAGCACGCCGTCAAGCAGGGCTCTGACTCCCAGGCTGTGGCCTACATCCACCTCCAGGACGAGAACGGCAGGGACTGGTTCGGCGTAGGCATGAGCCATAACATCAACCTGGCCCCCCTCAAGGGCATCCTCTCCGCCATCAACCGGGCCGTCAGCCACGACGGCAAATGAACGCCCGTCCCGTCTTGCATCCCCGGCCTAAACCAGCTATAATAGGAACAGTTTGACAGAAAAGAGGACGCGGACAATGGAACAGCAGCGGGAGGCCCTGCTCGGGCAAATCTGGGCGGCCCAGGACGAGGCCTATGACCTGATGTATGAATACGACTCCCTTCCCCACCGTTACGGGGCTCACATTCTCTATCAGTCGGAGGCCCATATCATCGACCTCATCGGTGAGCACCCGGAGATTACCGTCACCGAGCTGGCCGCCATTCTGAAAAAGACTCCCAGCGCCTGCTCCCAGATCGTGCGCAAGCTGCGGGCCAAGGGCTGGGTGGAGCAGGTACGCAACGCAGAGAACAACCGGATTTATAATCTATACCTGACCGAGAGCGGCAAACAGGTCTACCAGGCGCACACAGCTTTCAACCAGTCCTGTCAGGAGGCCACCTTTCAATTGTTGAGCAATTTTTCTCCCGAGGAGTTGGAACACCATCTGATGGTACAGCGGAAACTGAACGAGGCATATCAGGATGATGTGAGGCGGAGCCGGGATTATTTAGGATAGACACAAAAGAAGCCGGGGGTATGACCGCCCGGCTTCTTTGTTGTGGATAATCCACAAAACAAAAGCCAAATATTTATTCACTATAAAGAAGTATCTAAAATATATAAAAATTTTCTTGACTTATTTCTTATTTGTCATATTATAAAGATGCTTAATTATTAAGAAATTAGCAAATCACCAAGAGAGGGAGATGTCAAATGGAAGCTGAAAAAAAGTACGCAGAAACCTATGGAGGGAAGGTCGGCGGGATACTTCCACTGCTGGGAATGATCGCAGCAATCGTTGTCCTCTGCTTTACCGGAATGAGTTCCCTACGAAACTTCTGGGGAGCAGGCTTCATGGCCATGGTCATTGGTCTGCTCGTGTTTAAGGATAAAAACCGCTATGCGAAAGCAGTTATGAAAGGCTTTGCTAATCCGTCCTTCACCATGCTATTTCCCATTTTCATTGCGGCCGGTATCCTGTCACAGATCCTAACGGCCGCCCACCTGGTGGATGGCCTGGTCTATCTTGTGAGTCTGGTCAATATCCCACCTGCCATTATCCCCTGCGTGACCTTCGTACTGTGTGCGGTAATGTCCACTGTGACGGGCAGCTCGGCGGCCGCCCTCTTGGCCACGATGCCCATGCTGTTCCCAATGGGTGTGCAGATGGGCTGTCCCGCCGGCCTAGTCCTGGGTGCCATCTGTTCCGGCTCCGAGTTCGGTAATAACCTCTCCCCCATTTCCGACGTGACCATCACCTCCTCCATCGGACAGGAGGTGGATATCATCGCCGCGGTGCGCACCCGTGTCTGGTACAGTCTGGCCGCAGGGATACCCGCCCTCATCCTGTTCTTTGTATTTGGTCTTGCAACAACCAAGGGGGTTGATCTGGCCTCCCTAAGTGTGGACAGTTCCTCCTCCCTGGGCCTTATCTTTATCATCATTCCCATCCTGGTGGCCGTACTCATCCTGCGCAAGACAAACTTCTTGGTAGCCCTTGTGGTAGGCGATCTGCTGGGCATCATCCTGTTGCTGATCCTGGGCTATTCGGACGTGGCGAGCATCTTTGCCGCTGACGGCCTATTGGCCTCCGGTACCCTCAGCCTGATGGATGTTTTAGTCTTTATGGCCCTGATCTTCGTAGTACTCGCACTGACTGAGGAGGTGGGCGTGCTGGACAGTTTCCAGACCTTTATGGTCAGACACGCCAAGACCCCCAGAATGGCGGAAACGGTTTCCGGGGTGTTCACCTGTATTTTCTGTGCGATCATTGGCAGCGGTATGTCCACGATCGCCTTTATCAGCCCCATCGTCCGCAACATCATGAAGCCCTTCCATATTGCCCGAACCCGCGCCGCCAACTATATCGCGGGCTTTGCCAGCGGCATCTCCTGGATGGTTCCCCACGGCGTCAACACCTTGACCGCACTGGCGGTTGCAATGGGAACCGGTGTTGTGGGCGATGACTTTACCATGTTGAATTTTATTCCCTACAACTTTTTCTGTATTGGCCTGATTGTAGTATACTGGGCCGCAATTTTGACTGGCATCGGTCGTAAAAAAGACGAAGGAGGATTACAAAATGAAGTATGATTTCACCAGCATATTGGACCGCCGCGGAAAGGATGCAGCGGCCTATGACAATGTGGGTGCCCATGTCATTGCGCCCGCAAGGCCAAAGGAAGGCTTTGATATAATCCCCATGTGGGTGGCAGATATGAACTTCCCTGTGGTCCCCACCATCACAGAGGCGATTATCGCCCGGGCTCAGCACCCTTCCTTCGGGTACTTCTTTCCCACCGACAAATACTATGATTCCATCGTCCAGTGGCACGAGAAGCGCAACGGTGTCACTGGCCTAACCAAGGAGCACATCGGCTATGAAAACGGCGTGCTGGGTGGTGTGGTCAGCGCACTCAATGTACTCTGCTCCAGGGGTGACAACGTGCTGGTTCACTCCCCCACCTACAGCGGCTTTACATCCTGTCTGACCAATGCCGGGTATTCCATCGTCCTCTCTCCACTGGTTCAGGACGAGCAAGGCATTTGGCGCATGGACTTCGAGGACATGGAGAAGAAGATCGTGGCCAACCACATTCACACCGCACTATTCTGCTCCCCCCACAACCCCACAGGCCGGGTCTGGGAGCGTTGGGAGCTGGAGAAGGCCATGGAGATCTTCCAGCGGCATGGTGTCTATGTTATCTCGGACGAGATCTGGTCTGATATCATCCGCCCCGGTCAGAAGCACATCCCCACACAGATGGTCAACAGCTACGCCAAGGAGCACACAGTGGCCCTCTATGCTCCCTCCAAGACGTTCAATCTGGCGGGCCTGATCGGGTCTTACCACATCATCTACAGCAAGTGGCTCCGAGATCGGGTGGATAAGGAGAGCTCCTTGTGCCACTACAACGAGATAAACGTACTTTCCATGCACGCCCTGATCGGCGCCTACAAGCCGGAGGGCTACGAGTGGGTGGATGAGTTGAACCAGGTACTCGCGAATAATGTGGACTTCGCCTGCGAACACATTTGGGAGCAATACAAAGGTATTCAGGTCACCAAGCCTCAGGGCACTTATATGCTTTTCCTCGACTGCACCAAATGGTGTGAAGCACATGGGAAGACCATTGAAGAGCTGCAAAAGGCTGGCTCTGATGTAGGGGTAGCTTGGCAGGATGGCCGCCGTTTTCACGGCCCCTGCCACATCCGCATGAATCTTGCCCTCCCCCTCTCCCGTGTTCAGGAGGCCTTTGCCCGCCTGGACAAGTATGTATTCAACGCCTGATAGATGCAAGAGGCGGCGCCGGTTCCCGTACTGTCTCTTATACACATCTGACGCTGCCGACGAATAG
>ENA-OXQU01000714-OXQU01000714.1-human-gut-metagenome-genome-assembly--contig:-NODE-714-length-9133-cov-28.3441_pt1 | contig 9133 bp, 6 predicted proteins | sample MGYA00249585_ERZ652569 | MGnify/ENA primary metagenome ERZ652569 (study PRJEB26925, sample SAMN05826638) | human gut metagenome | biome: ENVO:2100002; feature: ENVO:00000062; material: ENVO:00002003...
GTAAGCAAAGATAGCTAATTTTAAAACTTACCAACCAGAAATTTCCGCTGAGCCGAAAAAGGGGGCTGAAGTCTTGAACTTCAGCCCCACCTATTCTTATAAATTTCTGAATAACGACATCACTTTGACAAGCTTTTTACAATAGTGGAAACTATCTTTGAAGAACTTTTCCGACTATCCTTACTCAACTTATCTTTACTTTCCAAATTCATGCTGGTAAAATAGTTATTACCTCGGGTTACTTCCTTCTGATTCTTATCAAACAAAGAATAACTGGTGATATGAAACAAAGTACGCAAAGGCTTTTCTTGCCATTTCAAATAATGCTGATTCAAAAATAATACATAATCCGAATCAGTATCCTTTATCAGCTGTTCATACCGATTATCATCCACCTGACTAAGATCCGCATACCTCTCCTCTTCTTCACCTTCCAGTCTGATTTTATCCAACAAACTGCTGATGGCCGCCGCCTTTTCCGGAGTAACGAACTGGTATTTCTTATTCTTATTGGATGCAATAATATTCTTTGCTATAATCTGATTATAAGTATAATCTATGCTATCAGTCGGTATTCCAGTTTCCTCAGTAATCATACTGCCGGGAAAATAGTTGGATTCCACATTGTCGTGAAGTCCTATAACAAGAACCTTTACCAGATTGTTATTAGCCTTGTTAGCACCTTCTTCGTCAGCAGGCGATGCACATACAGAACCTGTCACCCATAATACCAATCCCAAAGCCAATGAGATTTTCTTTAATAAACCAGCTTTCATATTATCCTTTTTTAAATTACAGTGCAAATGTATTGTGTTCCTATTACATCCCTATTTGAAAGGAATTACATTTTTATTAAGAATCTCCTCCATTTTTCCGAATCAGCTTTTCAGTTTCCAATGGATAATCAGTAGTTATATAATCCACCTGCTGGTCAATCATCTTCTGAACCATCTCCATATCATTGACTGTCCACACATTCACCTTCATACCCAACTGATGTGCTTCAGCAATCCATTCCGGTTTCTCAGCCAATACCTTGATATAATAATCAATACCATTAATTCCTTTCGCCTTCAGGCCTTTAGGAGCCACATCACTTTTCAGATAAGCTATTTCCGAATCCGGAGTCAGTTTCACCAACTGTTCGCAAATGTTCATGCTGAATGAAATATATTCCACCTGTTTCTCCATTCGCATCTTTTTCACTTTATCTACAATGATTCTTACCGCTTCATTTTCCGCTTCTTCGGTTCTGTGAGGCTTGATTTCCAATATCAGCTGAGTACCAGTCAGTTTCCTACCCGCTACCAGATAATCATCCAAAGTGGACAACTTCTCGCCGTTACTCAAATTCAAATCTTTCAATTCAGCAAAAGGAGTATCAAAAATGCAAATTCCCTGAATGCTATCGTCATGATTGACTACGATTTCCTTGTCCTTCGTCAGTTGTACGTCGAACTCCGAACCATACACCTTTGCCTCTGCAGCCTTTGTCAAAGAAGCAATAGAGTTTTGGGCAGAACCTTCACATTTCCAATATCCGCGGTGGGCAATCACTTTGGTCTGGGCAGTCCCGGTCAAAGTAACAGCACACATGGCACAAGCCATCATTAGTTTACTTAGTTTCATCTTTATTTCTTATTTAATCATTATCTATTAGAATCCATATCTCAAACCTATCTGAACCTGAAAAGGAGTACCGTTCAGACTGGATACACCTGTGTTGGCATTTACATTATAAGTATATTGTTTGGCATCTTTATCAAACCCCTTGATACTATAAATTTTCTGTGTTCCCAGATTATGACCGGCTCCCCAATCTTTGTTCAACATATTGGCCACATTGAAAATATCAACAGACACCTCCAGATTCTGCTTTTTGTAAGTTTTGAATTTCTTGGCCAAACGAAGATCTAAAGTGCCATAGAAACCATTGACTCCTCCATTACGTTCGGCCACTTTACCAAAACTCTTACGAATATAATCTTTCACACTCTTTTCCGCATCCGGATTGTTCAATATAGAATTAATACCTTCACGAATATAATCAGGAGTAGCACTGCTATTCGGATCATATACATAGGCCAGATCATTACTATCCACAAAATCACCGTTCACATTTCCATTCACAATCATGGAATAACGTGTTCCCCCGATGCCGGAAAAGCGAGCACCTACGGTAATGCCCCAGAAAGTAGGAGCCGAACCATAAACCACCAGTTTATGACGGAACTGATTGTTGGAGTAAGTCATTTTGCTTAAATCACGGGGATCGTCAACCACCATTTGGGAAAGAGTAGCGGAATTAGCCACATTACCATTATAGGAAGTATTGTCTTTGGTATCGTTCCAAGTATAACTGAAAGAAAGTTCTCCGTCTTTATAGTAACGCCATGTTCCATCTACGGTGAAAGCGAACTGATTTACTTTTCCCTCGCTGACCAATTCGAGCACACGCCCTACTTTGGTACTTTTACGTCCTTCCATCCAATCAAGAGTACCATCTTTTCCTATAGTAGAAGCAGGTACATAAATACCTCGGTTCCCTTCTGCAGAAAGACGAAAATAAGGATCATCCACCATGTTCCGGTCTATATACATATAGTTGTTACGACCCAAAGTCATATATCCGCTGACACTCATTTTCAAACGGTCACTGAAGAAGTGAGTGTATGAAATATTCGCCTTATAAACCACGGGAACCTTGGCATCCTTGCTATTCATATTGATCGTAGGTACAGCCTTGTCCGCATATTTGGGATTATTCAGCAAATCAATACCCGGAGCCGTAGAAGGATCTTTCCGATACCCTATAAAATCGGGAGTGGGAACTATATCCGGTTCTTCTTCCGTATTCTTGATATCAACCGACATCACTTTCGTACCATCAAATACCATATTATTAATCATGGCATAGTTGTTGATATCAGATGCAAAGATTCCCCCGCCAATACGAAGAATATCCGTGTGCTTGTCATTAAAGTCCCAAGTAATCTGGACACGAGGCTGAATCTGGAAAGTAGAGAGTCCATTGTCTGTACGCAGTCCCAATTCATCATACACCAGTTGGCTGAAATTACCTTTATTGAAATAAGTGGCATTATCCAAACGTAAGCCTGCCATCAGCTCGAATCCTGTGAACAGTTTAGTCTGCAACTGGGCATAGATACCTGCATTCAATATATTTTGGCGTACACGCTGATTGTTTTGGTCAGGATCCAAATACACTTCACGTACATAACGAGAAGGCTTCAATGCCTCGAAATTATCCAGTCCGGTAAAATAAAAACGCCCGTTGGCCTCACTACCGTAACGAGAATTAAGATTCGTGTACATCAAATCAAAACCATATGTATAGTTTACCTTATTGGTATTATAATAATAATTATCTACCAACTGAAGTACGTGATTATAGAAATTCTCAGGGCTATAACGCTGACCACCCAGCTGAATGGTAGTAGTCGCCGTTTTTCCATCTATTTCCGATTCTACACGTTGCACAATGGCACGTGGAATATTATCAGCCGGCAGTTCACTGCCCGGCATGGATTTTTCCAATGTATAAAGATGTTGCAACTTCAGTTCGTTGGTACTGCGTGGTCCCAGTACCGAACGTAAAGTCAGTAAAGCGCTGTTGTTCAACGAATGTACATCACCATACACTTCATAAAGATTGATAGCACTATTGTCGCTCAAGCCCATATTGTTATTGTCATTCACAAAATTATCAGTAAACGATAACAGGTTTGTAGCATTAATCTGCCAGTCCAAACGAGCAAATACCGCATCGGTATTCTGTTTTTTATCAAAAGACCCGAACTGAGGATGGTCCGACACTCCATATTTATTGCGGGCTATTTCCAGAAAACGGTCTCTGGTCTCCGTAGTCAAATTATAACGCTTTTCATCGGCAGCATTATGAATATCGGCAATATACAACGGACGTGAATCAGCCTGATGATCCCAAGAAATAAAGAAGTGGGCACGGTCTTTCACCAATGCACCGCCCAATGAGGCTCCAAACTGGTAAGTAGAGAAATCATTCGAGCGCTTGTTGCCGCGGATATCATATTTGCTGGACAACCAGTCGGAACGCAGATAAGTGAAAGCGCTACCTGTCAATTGGTTGGTTCCCGATTTGGTCACCGTACTAATAGTACCTCCTCCGGCACGACCGTTAGTCACATCATATTCATTCGTCACGACTTTGAACTCACGGATAGCCTCCATCGAAATGGCATATGGCACACCGTTTCGGCTGGTTGTACTACCTCCCGAAGTAGGTCCCTTGGCACTCATACCATCAATGATATAATTAGTAGAAGAAGCCAACTGTCCGGACAGGCTGGAACCTGTACTTAATGGTGACAGGTCAATGAGCGAAGTAAAGTTACGCCCGTTTACCGGCAGTTTGTTCAGGTCATTGGCCGTCACCGAAGTAGCGGCCCCCGTAGTGGCGATAGAATTCTTCAATGAATTAGCCACCACCTGTACAGCCTCCATCACGACACTTTCCTCCTTTAACTGGAAATCCAGACGGAGCACATCACCTTGGTTCAGCGTATATCCTGTCTTTTTCTGGTCACCATAGCCTACATAGCTGACGGTGACAGAGTAAGGTGAACCCAAAGGGAGTTGCTTCACAATGTACTCTCCCGTCTCGTTGGTGATAGAACCGGCACTGAAACCGGTCGATTCGTTCTTTACCAACACTGTGGCTCCGATAACCCCCTCTCCGGTTTCGTCAGTCACAATACCTTTTACAATCGCCCGGTAATCCTGTGCAGAAACATAGCCCGCAACGAATAGTGACAAGCATAATAACAACAAAAATCTCTTTGACTCAATAAGAATTTTCATGTTCAAATGATTGATAGCAGTTTAACAATAATACCTATTTTCATTAAATTTAATTTGCAAGTGCAAAAGAATGCTGAATGGATTACGAACAAATTGCTACAAAGTGACAATGCTGTTTCAAAGACAAGGAGATAAAAAAAGTGTGTGGATATGCCCTGCACATCCACACACCACCTATGCTTTTATTACAAAAGAATTACGCTTAGAAAGCCTTCTTGTAAAGTTCCAGAATAATTTCTTCCGTCACTTCACGAGGATTGCCCGGCGTACACACATCGGCAATAGCCGAAGCGGCCAGACGGGGCAAGTCTTCTTCCTTAATACCCAGTTCAGACAAATGCTGAGGGATACCCACCTTGACAGACAATGCCTTCACCGCCTCAACAGCAGCCTTCGCAGCCTCTTCCCGGCTCATGCCATCCTTGTACACATTCATCGCCTTGGCGATATCTACATATTTGGACAAAGCAGCCGGAGCATTGAACTCCATGATGACAGGCAGCAACAGTGCATTAGCCACACCGTGAGGAATATCGAAGATAGCTCCCAACGGATGAGCCATACCGTGAACCACGCCCAAGCCTACATTAGAGAACGCCATACCTGCAATGTACTGTGCCACGGCCATACCGTTACGGGCTTCCGCATTGGTAGGCTCGAAGACAGCGGTTTCCAGATAACGGGCAATCATTTCGATCGCCTTGATCTCGAACATATCGCTCATTTCCCAAGCGCCTTTGGTTATCAACCCTTCGATGGCGTGGGTCAGTGCGTCCAAACCGGTAGAAGCAGTCAGCCCTTTAGGCAGAGTGTACATCAGTTCCGCATCCACAATAGCGATGGCGGGGATATCGTTCGGGTCTACACAAACCATCTTCTTATGGTTTTCCTCATCCGTGATGACATAGTTGATAGTCACCTCGGCGGCAGTACCGGCGGTAGTGGGCAGTGCAATGATAGGCACTGACTTTTTCCTTGTAGGAGCCACACCTTCCAGTGACACCACATCACTGAAGTCTGGATTATTAGTGATGATACCAATCGCTTTCGAAGTATCGATAGACGAACCGCCGCCGATAGCCAGAATAAAGTCCGCTCCTGATTTTGCAAAAGCTTCAACTCCCGCCTTTACATTGCTTACGGTAGGATTCGGTTTGATTTCACTGAATATTTCATAAGGAATACCTGCATTCTCCAAGACTTTCAACACTTTATCAGCCACACCGAACTTAATCAAGTCCTTGTCTGTAGCAACAAACGCTTTATGCAAGCCCAAACGTTTAATCTCTTGTGGAAGCACTTCACGCGCACCCGGACCGAAGTAAGATACTTCGTTCAATACAAATCTGTTAATCATAGTTTTTTTTAATTATGTAGTTTGGTTGCAAACTTAGTACAAATTCTTGAGAAAACGGCTCTTTAAAAAGATTCTTATAGTATGTTTTTTGGCATTCATGCACCCCGCCTTCAGACCATTCAGCACGGTTAACACGCTGTCGCACAACAAATAAGACTGACAGAAGCCCCTTCAGCCTCCTGTCAGTCCTTTCAGCCGGCCTGATGGACGGGAATTATGCCGCCAACACTACCTTGTACAGATTTCCTTTCTCCGTATGCATCCGTTCCGCCCCCATGGCACTCATCATCTTGCCGAAACGCACCACCGTCATGCCGCGCATAGCCGCAGGATAACGGCTCTGCAAAATGGTGAAAATGACCGAGGCCGAATAGAGTTTGAACTCCTCTCCCGCCTCAGGCAGGCGAAAACAACGGTAGAACACCTCCTGCTCTACGGGCATGGCATAGAACTCGCGGTTGCGCAATTGCAGTTCCGCTTCCTCTTCGGCCGAAAACCAATAACGCTCGCCACCCTCCAGCTCCGCCTTCAATTGGGCAAACAATTGCTTGTGCTCCAGTGGCGTGCAGTCTATTTTCTCTTTCACCTCGGCACAAAGATAACGGCGACTGCCCGTAGGGTCGGTCAGCAAATCCTTATGATTACTGGTTCCTATAAACGAAGCCATGCGGGGCAGGTGACTGTAGGATGAACGGTGCGACTTACGGAAATCCAACTTCTTCATCTGCATCAGTGTCTTGAGCAACGGCAGTTTTTGAGGAGAAAGACGGTCGTACTCATCCAGATTAATCAGCCCGAACTGCGCCAGTTTCTGTTCGCAGCCCGACTGCCCCGTCAACTCAAAACTGTCCGTGTAATAATCTCTCAACCCGTCGGGCATCAACAACTGACAAAAAGTAGATTTACACTTTCCCTGCATACGGCTCACCAACATAGGGGCCACTGCATTGGCGCAACGGTCCATGCGTCCTGCCCACTGGGCGGCCATTCCCAGCATCCAGCGGTGGAAGCCGTTTATCCAGAAAGCTTTTTTCGAGATGCGCTGCGCCAGCGGAGTGACGCGATCCACCCCGTCCCATTGGGGCAGTGTATCCATATAAGTAAGGAAAGGGTGATAGTCTTCCAAGCGTTCCGAATGGAGCAGGCGGCTCACATCCTTATCCCAGCAATTGATGCGATGACGGTGCGCTTCCAGGCACAAGGTGTTCAAGGTACGCTGAGTCACTATCTTATAAGGTGTGTCCGTCCCTTGCCCCTTCGCGCAATATTCGGGTTGTTCCGTCAACACGTTGAAACGGAACTCATAGTGTTTCCACAAGTAGTTCTCCAGACGGTCTTGCACCTCCCGGTTATCCGCAGCCTGTTCTTTTTCCCTTTTATCCGAAGAAGGGTCCCCCTGTTTCGCCGTTGCAGTTTCACCGTTCCATAACTTGCACCATTCCATCACCTTCCGAATCATTTCTTTCATCATGATTTTATTGTTTTTTTTAGTTGTTGTTTCCACAAAGATAGCACATTGAAAAGCCTTTGTCAAGGGATTTCCGGCGTTTCGGGATGAAAAGTGACTAAGCGTAAACATCCTTATGTAAAAGGGTTTTCATCAGGACAAGTGTAAGCATTCGGCCTCGTGCGTGTTTCTCTCCAAGTTATAATAAAGTCAAAAGCCAGACGAAGCATGTCTGGCTTTTGACTTTATTATAGCTTTCCTGTTTATCCTTTCCAATTAAATGGCAGTAAATCGGTGTAATCGTTTTTCTCTTCTCTTTCTTTCTCCTGTACCCTAATCAGCACGTCCTGCATCCATAGTTTTGGGTTCACCTTATTTTCCCTACAGCATCCCATCAGTGAAAAGAAAATTGCCGCTGCATGTGCTGCCTCATGTGATCCGGAGAAGAGCGTATTTTTTCTGTTTAAAGTCAACGGCCTTATAGAACGCTCCACCGGATTATTGTCAATGCAGAACTGTGCGTCATTGACATATCCGGACAGTTGTTCAAAGCGTGTGTACATATAGAACATGGCCTTGGCAATAGGCGATTTATCGACCGTATGTCCATATTCCTCCTTGCACCATTTTTCCAGTTCTTTGATAATAGGGTACGATTTTTCCCGGCGAAGCTTTACCACCGCCTCCCCTTCCAGATGTTCCATTCTGATTTTCTCCTCCACGGCATACAGTCCGCCTATTTGTCCAAGTGCATGCCTTGCTCTGGGAGGGTCATTTCCTTCCGCTTCCACAAAGTTGCGCCTGACGTGTGCCCAGCAGCACAGATGCAACTTTCCGGGTAGCGTGTCGAACTTGTCATATACTGCAAAGCCGTCACTCTGTACCACCCGGACCTGTCCTGCCAGCAGTGTGTCTGTTCCGCTGCTGCCACGGCCCTTGTGATATTCAAAGAAGGGGGTATGGAACCGGGGCAGATAGAAGTTCCACATATACCCGCGGTGAAGAGCACCGGGCCGGTCGCTTTCAAGTACGGGATGGGGTGTCTCATCGGCCATGACGTAATAGCTGTCCTTGACCAGTTCACGAAGCTCATTATAGATTGGTTCCAGACGCTGTGCGGCAGCCATCATCCAGTTACTTACGGTGGAAGGACTCAGATGGATTCCTTCACGCTCAAAGATATCCAGCTGTCTGTGCAGAGGCAGGTGGTCGTAATATTTGGCGGTAGCAATGTGGGCCAGTACACTTTCCGAGGCATTGCTGTGGGGATGTGCCATTACGGGCATGGGAGCGGTTATGATACGACCGTCGGCGAGCCGGTATTTAGGACGGATGATGCGTTTCACATAGAATCGGGCGGGACTGACAGCATACTGTTCGCTCACTTCCTCTCCCAGCTTCGTCGCTCCCTCCAACGAAAGGCCTTCCGGCATGGGAATGATAATCTCCTCACGGGGAAGGGACGGGTC
>ENA-OXQU01000717-OXQU01000717.1-human-gut-metagenome-genome-assembly--contig:-NODE-717-length-9100-cov-5.57745_pt1 | contig 9100 bp, 6 predicted proteins | sample MGYA00249585_ERZ652569 | MGnify/ENA primary metagenome ERZ652569 (study PRJEB26925, sample SAMN05826638) | human gut metagenome | biome: ENVO:2100002; feature: ENVO:00000062; material: ENVO:00002003...
CTTCTGGACCATCATCTTCCCGCTGATGGGCCCGATCAACGCCACCATCGCGATCCTGACCGCGCTGTGGGCGTGGAACGACTTCCTCCTGCCGTTGATTCTGCTGTCCAATTCCGCGGATCAGACGATCCCGCTGGCGCAGTTCGTGTTCAGCTCGCAGTTCACCGCCAACTATCCGGTGGCGTTTGCCAGCTACCTGATGGCCATGGCCCCGATCCTCATCGTCTACATCTTCGCCCAGAAGTGGGTGATCAGCGGCGTGATGCGAGGCGCGAACAAGTAAGCCGTCTCATCCCGTCATCAGTCTGTGGAATCCTGGAGGGTTCTTGCCGCCCTCCGGGATTCCCGTCACATTCGTTAGAAAGGTTGCAATCATGACTACTGCGCAGCGTGTCGTGCTTCCCGATTCCGTTCGAACCAATGGCGCCACCCCCAATCCGTGGTGGTCCAACGCGGTGGTCTATCAGATTTACCCGCGCTCTTTCCAAGACACGAACGGCGATGGATTCGGCGATCTTAAGGGCATCACGTCGCGTCTTGATTACTTAGCTGATCTTGGCGTGGATGTGCTGTGGCTATCCCCGGTCTATAAGTCTCCGCAAGACGACAACGGCTATGACATTTCCGACTATCAGGACATTGATCCTCTGTTCGGCACGCTCGACGATATGGACGAGCTGCTGGCCGAGGCCCACAAGCGTGGGCTCAAGATCGTGATGGATCTTGTTGTCAATCACACTTCCGATGAACACGCCTGGTTTGAAGCATCCAAGAACAAAGACGACGAACACGCCGACTGGTATTGGTGGCGTCCGGCTCGTCCCGGCACCACGCCCGGCGAGCCCGGCGCCGAGCCCAATCAGTGGGGCTCCTACTTTGGCGGCTCCGCATGGGAATACTGCCCCGAGCGTGGCGAATACTTCCTGCATCAGTTCTCGAAGAAGCAGCCGGACCTCAACTGGGAGAACCCTGCCGTGCGCCGCGCTGTGTACGACATGATGAACTGGTGGCTTGACCGAGGCGTCGACGGCTTCCGCATGGACGTCATCACCCTGATCTCCAAGCGCACCGATTCGAACGGCAAGCTGCCGGGCGAGTACGGCTCGGAGCTTGAGGATCTTCCTGTGGGCGAGGAGGGCTATTCCAACCCGAATCCGTTCTGTGCGGACGGCCCCCGTCAGGATGAATTCCTGGCTGAAATGCGACGTGAGGTATTCGAGGGGCGTGAAGGCTTCCTGACTGTGGGCGAGGCGCCAGGCGTCACGGCTCAGCGTAACGAGCACATCACTGATCCGGGCAACGGTGAATTGGACATGCTCTTCCTGTTCGAGCATGTTGATTTTGATTGCGAAGGTACCAAGTGGAAGCCGCTGCCGCTTGACCTGCCGAAATTCAAGAGCATTATGGCCGGTTACCAGACTGCCGTGCAGAACGCAGGATGGGCCAGCTTGTTCACCGGCAATCATGATCAGCCGCGCGTGGTCTCCCGCTGGGGCGACGACTCCGCGGAGGAATCCCGCGTCCGTTCGGCCAAGGCACTTGGCCTGATGCTGCACATGCACCGCGGCACCCCGTACATCTATCAGGGTGAGGAACTGGGCATGACCGACGCCCACTTCACGCGTCTCGACCAGTACCGTGACCTTGAATCCTTGAATGCCTACCGGCAGAGGGTCGAGGAGGCCAAGGTGCAGTCGTCTGAGTCAATGATGGCCGGTCTGGCCGCGCGCAGCCGTGACAACGCGCGTACTCCGATGCAATGGGACGGTTCCGGCTACGCCGGTTTCACCGCTCCGGACGCCGCCACTGAGCCATGGATTTCCGTGAATCCGAATCATGCCGAGATCAACGCCGCCGGTGAATTCGATGATCCGGATTCGGTGTACTCCTTCTACAAGCAACTCGTTGCGCTGCGTCACAACAGCCCGGTCGTGGCCGCCGGCGACTGGCGACTGATTGACGCCGCTGATCCGCACGTCTATGCCTTTACCCGTGAGCTCGACGCTGAGAAGTTGTTGGTCGTAGTCAATATGTCCAGTCGAACCGTTGACCTGCCACGTGAGGCTGCCGAACTGGTGCAGCACGGGGTGACCGAACCGGATATCGTGATTTCCACCTACGACGCCTCGCACGCCGTGGTCTCCCTCGCCAACCGTGAGCTTGGCCCCTGGGAGGGCGCGGCCGTCCGCGTGTGAGCTAGCGTATGTTGTTCCAGACTATTTTCGTCCTTGTCTGAGGTGCCGTGCGTTTGCTTCGTCTCGGCGTACGTTGTTCCAGATGATGGGGAAATTGGTCTGGGGAAACGTATGCCAAGAGGCTGGTGCCTGCTTGGTGCCTGCCCGGTGTTTGTTGATGTCCAACGTGGAAAGCCCGCGCGGCTGGCGGGAAGCCACGCCGCAGGGCCGTCACGCCCCAAACTGCGCGGCCGCATTGCCAAATTTGCGGCGCACAGCGTCCAGTGCGGCCTCGGCATCATGCAAACGCGCCTGTGAGGTCTGGCCGCGGGCATTGTCGGCCTCTTCGAGCATGTCATCCAGTGAAGGTTGCACGGCCGTAGCCGCCGCCTTACTGAGCGAAGACGTGCTCATACCGGCCAAGCGAATAGTTTTGGGCAGGGGAGTGGCAGACTCCGCCGAGGCCGGTAGCCCCAGCATGACTTTCAGCTGCCGCACGCATTCCGGGTACAGCACGCCGGCCGTATCGGTCGGCCGCTCCATCGTAAAAGACCGGGTCTGATAGCTCAGGTCGGCGAACCGCAACTTCACCGTCAGCGTGCGCGCCACCAGCCCCTTGCGCCGCAGCGTGCTGGTTACTTCGTCGCAGGCCGAACGCAGTAGCCCACACACCACGCGCATATCGCGTGTATCCTCGGCCAAGGTTTCCTCGGACCCAATGGATTTCTCCTCGCGTACCGTGGTAATTTCGCGGGAATCCAACCCGTGCGAGGCCGCCCATAATCCACGTGCCGCAGCCGGGGAGCCAGTGGCACGAGTCAATGCAGCCTCATCCAGCTGAGCCAATTCAGCCACCGAATGCACGCCCCAAGCATTAAGCCGCTTCTCCAAAGACGGCCCGATTCCCGGAATACCACGCAATGGCATCATCTGCACGAATTCGGCCGAGCGGGCCGCGGGAATCAGCAGCATGCCGTCCGGCTTGGCATTGGTCGAGGCCATTTTGGACACCAGTTTGTTACAGGCGATACCCACTGAACACGTCACGTGGAAGCGCTCGGCCACCTGAGCGCGAATCCACGCGCCGATCGCGCTCGGCCGCCCCCACTCCAGCAGTGCGGCGGACACATCCATATAGCCCTCGTCCACCGAAACCTGCTCGAACCGGTCGGTGACGGTCAAAAACACCTCATGCATGATTCGGTGCGACATCATGCGGTAATACGCCATATCCACTGGCAGAAAAATGCCGTTCGGGCACAACCGATGGGCGCGCGCGGCCGGCATCGCCGAATTGATGCCGTATTTCCGGGCTTCGTAGCTCGCGGCGGACACCACCGCGCGCGGCCCGGTGCCGATGATTACCGGCTTGCCTTTGAGCCCGGGGTTGCGCGCCACCTCCAATGAGGCATAGAAGGCATCCATGTCGATATGCAGCACGGTGCATCCGGTCTCGTCGTGGCCCCAATCGCGTTTGGCGGCCTCAAGTCTCGGTGCGGTGCTCATGCCACCATTGTAGGAATGCCGAACGAGGTCATGCTCACTATGTGGCGCGCATGACGCGGCGCTCATTGTCATAATGCCGAATATCGCCGGAATTCCAAGGGTTTACGCACTGTGCGGCTGTTTCGCATGGTGGGTGCGATTCCACGGAATCGTCCACATTGCGTCACTGTCCGTAACGCCTTCCAAGTCAATGCGCGCTGTCCCGGCTCTCCGAGTAGCGTAAACCTCATGAAGAAGGCAGTGGTCGGTATCCTCAACCGTGTTCCCGTGGTTCTTATCGTGATTGGTGAGGCACTGGTGATTTATTTGGCTACGGCCGTCGCCAAACTTGCGTTCACCCAGCTCGATCCGCTGTACTCGGTGTGGTATCGCGTGGGATTCATGGCGGTGCTGTTGCTGCTGTGGCGCAGGCCCTGGAACAAGGCGAAGCGAGCGCAACTGTTTCACCGCGACGCCCGCAGCTGGGGGCTGGTCGTACTGCTCGGCTGCTCGCTGGTGCTGATGAATACCCTGTTTTATGTGGCCATCAGCAATATGGATATGGGCATTGCCGTGTCTATCGAATTTTTGGGACCGCTTTCGGTGGCGGTGATTACCGGCAAAAGCTGGCGCGAGCGGGTCGGTATCGGTATCGCGGCGGTCGGTGTGGTGCTGTTAGCTGGCATATCATTGGCCAATCCGTCCGGCAATGGCACGTTTTTGTATGGTCTGATTGCGATTTTGATCGGCGGGTCGATGTGGGGCATGTATATCATCACCGGCCGGCGCGTGGCGGCTGGCGGCAATTCGCTGGATAATCTGTGCATCGCCGTGACCATCGGCTGGCTGGTCCAGTCCCTGTTCCTTGGCGTGCCGGCTGTGGCTCATGTGGTTCACCCCAAGGCCGATGCCACGTGGGCGCTTGAGCCCGGCGGCTCGCTGAAGCTGCTGGCTCTGCTGTTTGTGATTTCCCTGATGGCCTCGTTCATTCCCTATGTGGTGGAGCAGATCACGCTGCGACGCACCACATCCGGCGCATTTTCGGTAATGCAATCCATCAATCCCGCCATGGCGGTGGCCGTGGGACTGGCGTTCGGCGAGATTCCCAGCGTTGGTGAAATCGTCGGTGTGGCGTTGGTGATTTGCGCGGTTATCGTTACGTTCTCCGGCGACGCCGCACCCGCGGACGTTCAATAATGTGTCGTTCGGCACGCCGTATCCGCAGGACGTGGTACAGTAATTTGCTGTTGCGCATTATTGCGTAACGTGGAGTCATGCCTGAGTGGCCGATAGGGGCACCCTGCTAAGGTGTTAGTCGTGTAAACGGCTCGAGGGTTCGAATCCCTCTGACTCCGCCGATTAAGGTTCCGGGTGAAAGCTCGGAACTTTTTTTGTTTTCCGGAAACTCCGGGTTAAGTAACTCCTGAAATAACCGAGGACGGGCGGTCTCCGCTTGTGGTAAGCGGAGTCGGAGGTACGCCATTGTCCGTCCGCCTCCAAACCGCCATTTTAGTGGGCGAACGAGTGCGGCACGTCGGGAAAAGTCCGAGCGACGAAAGAAAAATGTCCACTAAGTGAGACTTTTGCGTGGTGTTCGTGAATGGTGATTGAAGATTAACCGGTTTATGTCGCTTGTCCAATCGCTTGCCCATCGCCTTCCTCCCCGCAGTGTTTGACTGAGATGGGCGGTACCCTAGAGAGAGAAGAAGAGTTCCGAAGGGTGGGCAAAGATGAGCCATATCGCTGGGCAGGGGCAACATCGCTCCAACTCGACACGAACCAACCGTGCGGCGCTGATTATCGTGTTCGTGATCGCGCTCGCCGTTACGCTGGGCATCGGCGCATGGTTCGCAACCCATCGCACGGACGGCAATGGCCCCGCACGCGCCGGAGTGTCGGACGTCGCGTTGAATAAAGCGAAGAACACGCCCAAACCGGTGACCGAACATCACGGCAATTCACCGGATTGCCCGGATACGGACTGCATCGCCATGCTGGTCAACGGCGATTTGTTGTTCCATGAGGGATTGTGGAGCCATTTCCAAGGCCCGAACCCCAACGCCACGGATGGCACCGCCTTCAACTTCGACCCGCTGTTCGCGCCGATGAAGCAGTACATTCAGGCTTCGGACATCGCCGTGTGCGAATTCGAAACCCCGATCGCCCAGCGCGGCGGCCCATATGCCGCGTACCCGATCTTCAACATTCCGCCGGAAGTGGCGGATGCCGCCCGCAACGTGGGATACAACGCCTGCACACACGCCACCAACCATTCCTGGGATCAGGGGGCGGATGGCATCGCCCGTCTGTGGGACACGCTTGAGGCCGATGGCATCGCCCAGACCGGCTCGTACAAAACCGAAGCCGACTCCACCAAACCGTTAGTCATCGATTCCCCGACCGGCGGCGGCAAGCTGGGTCTGGTCACCGGCACGGTCTCCCTCAACGGCATGACCGCCGACGAGGACTGGCAGGTGGATCGTCTGCGCGAAGACGGCGACCCGAATCACGGCAGCGACATCCAGCGCGCGGTAGACAAGGCCAACAAGGCCCGCGAGCAAGGTGCCGATGTGGTGGCCATCGCCATGCACTCGGTGCAGGAATACCTTGATTACGCCGATTCCTGGCAGATTTCGGAAGCCCATGAGCTTGCCGACACTGGTGCCTTCGACGTTATCTACGGTGCCGGCTGCCATTGTGCGCAGCCCATCGAGAACTATAACGGCACGTGGATTATCTACGGTCTGGGCAACGCCGTCACCGAGTCGGCGAACACGCCGGAAACCTTGGTCAACAACCAGGGTGTGACCGCACGCATCCAGTTCGCCGGCAAGAAGGGCGTCAAGGGGTCGTGGCGCGTCAACCGCATCGACTGGGTGCCCACCGCCAACGTGCATCAAGGCAACTACCAATGGTGCCCGATATCCAGCGACCATCCCATAGGCACATGTTGGGACGAAGCCTACGACGCTCAGATACGCCAACGCATCTGGGATGTCATCTATTCGATGGGCGCGGACCAGAACGTCGTCAAGGAATGGAACATCACGCAGGAGCAGGCGGCAAAGCAATAGTTGCTCGGCTTGGTCTCAAGGAGGGGAAGCCGCAAGGTGACGCTTTTCCCGCCGGCCTCCTAATGTGGAGCCCATGACCGAGATTTACGAAACCCAAAGCGAACGCACCGATCTGCCCCTCGTCGTGATGCCGTCCGTGCTTGACTCGATGATCGAGCCCATCAAGGCCCAGTTCCCCGCGCTCCACGACGTTGCCCGCGTGCGTATGTTCGAGGAATTCACGTCCGACGAGGCGACCATAGCCGAGCGTCTGAAGGATGCCGACGCCCTGCTGGTGGGCGGCTACCACATTTCGGACGATCTGCTGCGCACCATCAGCGGGCAGGGGCACGTCAAGTGCATCGTGTTCTGCGGTACCGGCGTCGCCAGCTACCTCAATCTCGATAAGGCGCGCGAGCTGAAGATCCGCGTCTGCAACGCCGAACATTATGGCGATCACGCCGTGGCCGAGCACACCTTCGCCCTTCTGTTCGAGCTCATCCGCCGCGTTGGCCAACTCGATAAGGACGTCAAGGCCGGCAACTGGGCGTGGGCCAGCGGCGATGGACTGCAACTCGCCGGCCGTCGCATGGGCATCATCGGACTGGGCGGCATCGGCTCCACCGTGGCCGGCATCGCCCGCGCCCTCGGCATGGAGGTCGCCGCATGGAATTCGCATGTGCCGCCCGAGCATTTCGAACGCTCCGGTGCCACTCCGGTCGACGATCTCAACAAGCTCATCGAAACCAGCGACGTCATCTCCGTCCATCTGCCGCTGAACAACGCCACGCGCGGCATCGTCACCGCCGAGAACCTTGCGCATGTGAAGCCCGGCACCCTGTTCATCAACACCGCCCGCTCCGAAGTCATCGAATCCGGTGCGCTGCTTGCCCGACTGCAAAAGGGCGATGTTCCCGCCGCACTCGACGTGTTCGACCATGAGCCGCTGACCGCCGACGACGCCATCTGCCATGTGCCCGGCATCGTCCTGACCCCGCACGTCGGCTGGCGTGCCGACGGCGCGTTCAAGGAGCTCACCCGCCAGATGATCGCCTGCCTGACCGCCTACTTCGCCGGCGAAGACTATAACGTCGTCGTCTCCGAACGCTGATAGCCCTGCCTAGCCTCGCGCTCAATCGAACACCCAGCCAGTCGACCACCGGAACACGCTCATGCAGACGATTCTCAACACGCCCGACGATCCTGCCCACGATTCGCTCGTCGAAAAAAAGTCCGAATTTATCGGCGACGCCGCCCATGTCGATACGCTCGACGAGGCGCTCGCGTTCGTGGCTGCGATCCGTGAGCAGCATCCGAAAGCCCGACACGTGGCGTATGCCGCCGTGTGCGGAGGCGCGGATGGGCGACTGTCCGAACGCATGAGCGATGACGGCGAGCCGTCCGGTACCGCCGGCAAGCCGATTCTCGACGTACTCAAGCAGTCGGGCACCACCGATTGCGTGGTTGCCGTCACCAGATATTTCGGTGGTATTCTGCTGGGCTCCGGTGGGCTGGTCCGCGCGTACTCATCCGCCGCATCATTGGCGATGAAAGCCGCCCGCGCCGCCCGCATCATGACCGCCAAGCGATACCGGGTTCGCCTCGAATACCCGCAGTTGGCCCGATTCCAGCAGATCCTGGCGCAGCTTGGTGGCAGTCAGGAGGATGAATCGTATGCGGTGAACGTCGAGTTGACCGCGGTGGTGCCGCAGGATGATTGCGCGCGATTCGAGGAGCGTGTGCGGGAAGCGTTCAATGCCGCTGTGGTGCCGGCTCCGATTGACATGGTCAACATTCCGGTTCCGCTCGCGTGACGCCTGTATGACTAAGCTGGGCATCATGACCGACGAGAACACCACCAGCCAGCAGACCCAGCCCACCGAGGCCGCAACCGAGGCCGCGGCCGAGACTGCAACCGACACGGACGCCCAGCAGCAGGACCAAGGCGCGCAGTCCGCAGCCGAGTCCGCCGCTCCGGTGGATTTCGAACCGCTGACCGCTACATACGAGCGTCTGCGCCATTCCACCGACCCGGCCGAACTGTCCGAATTCGCCCGTCGGCCGTTGCCTGACCGTGCCGATCAGGCGGCGTTCTCCCGCGCCACCGCACTTTTGGAGGCTGTGGCCGGCAACCCGCACACCCCGGTGGCCGATCGTGTGTTCCTCGCCGACACCATGCCGTTCCCGAACGTATTGGTCAAACTCTCCGAAGACCCCGAACCGTCCGTGCGTCAAGCCGTGGCCGCCAACGGGGACGACAAGAATTGGCTGGTCGGCCGTCTGACCAAGGACCCGGTGCCTGCGGTCCGGGATACGGCGTTGAAAAACAAGCGCACCAGCTGGAAGATGCGGCTTGAGGGTGCGCAGGACCCCACTGCGGATGCGGAG
>ENA-OXQU01000724-OXQU01000724.1-human-gut-metagenome-genome-assembly--contig:-NODE-724-length-9045-cov-5.62914_pt1 | contig 9045 bp, 7 predicted proteins | sample MGYA00249585_ERZ652569 | MGnify/ENA primary metagenome ERZ652569 (study PRJEB26925, sample SAMN05826638) | human gut metagenome | biome: ENVO:2100002; feature: ENVO:00000062; material: ENVO:00002003...
CACCTACGAGTTCGAGAACGTGGACGCCGACGCCATCGACGAGGTGCGAGGCATCACCGCCACCCCGCAGGGCACCGACCTGCTGCGCGTGACCCAGCACCGCGTGCATGAGAAGCGGTTCATCAACGACCACGGCACCGCCACCGCACCGTGGCGCGCCGTCAACAACTTCGATGAGCTTGACGCCGCATTGGATGATATTCATTATCCGGCCGTGCTGAAGACCGTGTCCGGCGGCTACGACGGCCACGGTCAGCTCGTGCTGCGTTCCGACGCCGACTTGGAGAAGATCCGCTCCCGCTCCGACCGTGGTGGTGGCTTCCCGCCGAGCATCCTGGAAGGCTTCGTCGACTTCGCATTCGAGGCTTCGATTCTGGTCTCCGGCAACGGCAAGGACTTCGTCACCTTCCCGATTGTGCGTAACGAGCACCGCAACAACATCCTGCATATGACCATCGCCCCCGCCGAGGTGTCCGAACATGTGGCTCGCGAAGCGCATGAACTGGCGATTCGCCTGGCCAAGGGCTTCGAACTGGCTGGCACGCTGGCCATCGAACTGTTCATCACCAAGGACGATCAGGTCATCGTCAACGAGCTCGCCCCGCGCCCGCACAACTCCGGCCACTACCCCATCGAGGCCTGCTCGATGGACCAGTTCGACGCCCACATCCGCGGCATCGCCGGCTGGCCTCTGCCCAAGCCCAAGCTGCTCTCGCCGGCCGTGATGGTCAACGTACTTGGCCAGCATGTGGAACCGACGCGCGCGCTGATCGCCACCCACCCGGAGTGGAATGTGCACGACTACGGCAAGGCCGAAGTGCGCCACGACCGCAAGATGGGCCACATCACCGTGCTCACCGACGACCCGGCCAAGACGGTCGCTGACCTTGAGGCCACCGGCTGCTGGGACGACCTGAAAAAGAAGGCGTGACCTTACCGATGGTTGAACATATCGAACGCCAGACCAAGCAGAAGGACGCGATTCGCGCCGCCTTGGCCGACTGCGAGGAGTTCATCTCCGCTCAGGACCTGCACCGCAGGCTGGAGGACGAAGGCTCGAAAATCGGCTTGGCCACCGTATACCGCCAGCTCAACGCCTTGGCCGATGCCGGTGCCGCCGACACGATCCGCCTGGACGGCCAGCAGCTGTTCCGCCTATGCGGCGACGACGGACATCACCACCACTTGGTGTGCAGGCGGTGCGGCAAAACCGTGGAAATCGACCCGCCCAGCGAGGCTTGGCTGCGCAAAGTGGCCGACGGCCACGGCTTCACCGTTGAATCCCACACCTTGGAGGTCTTCGGACTGTGCTCTGATTGCCAAAAGGAGCAGAAAGCGCAGAAGGCTCAGAAAGCAGTGAGCGAATAACAAATGGGATCGGCTTCAAAGCCGATCCCATTTGTTATTCCGCTGCTATTCCACTGACTTCAGCGCGCCGAGCATGCTGTTTCTTTGAGGTCGTGTTCTGCACGATGCCTTTCACGCCGTCCAGCTTCATGAGCTTGGCGCTGCGCGACTCCACATTGGAGGTCTCGTGGTTCTTGAGCCGCACCATATAGGCGTTCGACTGGTGCTGCTCGCCGAACACGTGCTTATAGCCACCCGAAGTCATGAACATGAAATGCCCGAAGTAGGGAAGCCGGCTTGTCACGCAGCTTGCGTTTGGCCGCTACCCAGGCCGGTACCACGGTGCTCGCCCAGGCCAGCAGGAACGCCGCCAGGGTGATGGCAGGGTGGAACGCCAGCATGACACGCCGATGTAAATGCAAATGATAATAATTCTCAATACATGTTATTCTGTCGTGTTGGTGGCTGGGCGATGATGCAGCAACAGCAGCATCGCCCAGCCGTTCGGCTAATTAGAGAGGAAAACCCAATCATGTCCATCATGTCCAACGCCAAGCGCGCGCTCGCCATCGCGGCCGCCGCGGCGACCCTGCTCTCGATGGCCGCCTGCGGTTCCAGCAACGCCGCCAGCGGCAAGTCCGATTCCAGCGGCGCCGCGTCTTCCGGCAAGATCGAGGTCGTCGCCTCCATCAACCAGTGGGGTTCCGTGGCCGAAGACCTCGGCGGCAGCAACGTCGAAGTCACCAACATCATGACCAAGACCAACGTCGAGGCGCACGATTACGAGCCCACCAGCCAGGATGTCGCCAAGTTCGGCACCGCCAAGGTAGCCGTAGTCAACGGCGCTGATTACGACCCGTGGGCCACCAAGGCCGCCCAGCCGACCAAGGCCACGCTGGTCACCGCCGCCGAAACCGCCGGCATCAAGGAAGGCGACAACCCGCACGTCTGGTTCTCCGCCAAGGTGCGTTCCAACACCGCCGACGCCATCACCGCCGCCTACCAGAAGGCCGACCCGAGCCACAAGGACGACTACGCCAAGCTCAACAAAGAATGGCACGCCAAGGAAGACCAGCTTGAGTCCAAGATCAAGGAGACTTCCGCCAAGACCGAGGGCCTGCCGTACGCCGCCACCGAATCCGTGGCCTGGTACCTGGCCGACGACCTCAAGATGACCGACGCCACTCCGAAGGGCTACGCCCAGGCCTCCGCCAACGAGAGCGAGCCGACCCCGGCCGACATCAAGGACTTCCAGGACACCCTGAAGGGCGGCTCCATCAAGATGCTCGTCTTCAACAGCCAGGAAGCCAACTCCACCACCGACCAGATCACCGGTGCCGCCAAGGACGTCAACGTGCCGATCGTGGAGCTCACCGAGCAGATGCCGAAGCAGTACACCAACCTGCTCGACTGGATGAGCGCACTGGTCGACCAGTTCGCCGCCGCCGTGAAGTAATGCGGTGGTAGCCGGCAATCCGCAACAGCAATAAGGGGAATAATCAAGTCAGATAGCGAGGCGTTGCCTAGGGGAGAACAGAACGCTTCGCTATCAGGGAAGGCTCCTTATATATCAGGGTGCTTCGGGGATGTCCCGAGGCACCCTTTGCGTTAGGGTGAATAGTTAGGAAACGGTAAGAAAAATAGTGGAACTATGGATTTTCCAAGGTTCAGCGGCAACAATATGCCCTTGAAAAGTCCCATACGGAAACAGGCGAATGAGCGAGAACACTAGTAGTATCACCACAGTGAAACCCCATTTCAAGCTTTGGGTCAAAAAGGCCGAAGCCAATGAAGTCACGCCCCAGCACCCCCACAAGCCCTTCCCCGGCTGGGCGTACGGCGTGCTCTTCGTTATCTTCGACATTATTGTTGTGACGGCGCTCGAAGTGGGCGTTTCGTCCAGCTCCACCCGTGTGCAACTGTCCAGTCCGACCGTCGGATTCGGCTTCGTGAGCAAGATGTGGACCGACGGCAATTTCGTATTCGTACTCAACGTGATACTTGTCGCGTTGCTGTACCTCATGTTGCTGATGCTGTTCAACAGATTCTGGACGGCAAGCATCGTGATTCTTGCGGTCGGAATCATCGTGGCCGCCATCGAACATTTCAAGGTCGAGATCCGTTACGAGGCCATTCTGCCCGCCGACCTCGGCTTCCTTGGCTCGAACACCGGCAATATGCTCACCTTCATTCCGGCCGGCGCGCACGTGACCATCCTCGTGGCACTTGGCGCGTTCGCCGCGCTGCTCGCCCTGATTCTGGTGCTGCGCCACTTCGACGGGCGCAAAGGTCGCATGATCCGTACGGACAACCTGAGCCTGAACCTCACCTCCCGTCTGATTCTGCTGCTGTTGCCGATTCTGGTGTTCGCGTTGTACTGCATTCATGTGAGCACCACCGATTCGCTGGCCAACAAGTTCTCCCGCGCCTTGGGGGACACGCCATCCATGTGGGATTCCGTGTATGACGCGCAGCGCAACGGTCCGCTCGTGGCCTTTACCCGTCAGCTCAACCCGAAGATCATGGACAAGCCGAGCAACTACTCCGAGGAGACCATGAAGAAGGTCGCCGCTCGCTACCAGAAGGAAGCGGAGACAATCAACGCCTCCCGCACCAACAACCTCACTGATTCGACAGTGGTGTACGTGCTGTCCGAATCCTTCTCCGACCCGAGCCGCGTGCCGGGACTGAAGACCAATAAGGATTCGATGCCCAACATCCGCAAGATCAAGGCGGGCACCACCTCCGGCCTGATGCTCTCCTCCGGCTACGGCGGCGGTACGGCCAACCTCGAATACATGGGACTTTCCGGTCTGAGCATGGCCAATTTCGATTCCTCCCTGTCCAGCCCGTACCAGCAGCTGGTCCCGAGCCAGCATTGGACCCCCACCATCAACCAGATGTGGGGTGCGCCCGCCAACTCGCTCGGCTACCATCCGTACGAGTCCAGCATGTACTCGCGCGCTACGAACTACAAGAAGTTCGGGTTCTCGCACTTCTACACGCTGACCGGTCCGGACGTGATCAAGTATCGGGACAAGATTGACGAGTCGCCGTACGTCTCTGATAAGTCTTCCTATGATTCTGCGCTGGAAGGCATCAGGTCCGGCAAGACGAACAAGTTCATTCAGATCATCACCATGCAGAACCACATGCCCTACCACGAGTGGTATGAGAACAACGACTACACCGCTGAATCCACCACGGGTACGCCGCTGGGTGATGATGAACAGCAGTCGATTGAGACCTATCAAAAGGGTGTGGAGATTACCGATCAGGCCACTCAGGAGTTCCTGAACGAACTGGATGCGCTGGATAAGCCCGTCACCGTAGTGTTCTACGGCGATCACTTGCCGGGCATCTACTCGTCCGCCAGCGAGGATGGCAACAACTCCTTGGCCCTGCACCTGACCGATTACTTCATCTGGTCGAATAAGGCTTCCAGCTCCCAAGGCAATAAGGCAAGCGATGCAGCCTACTCTTCGCCGAACTTCTTCGTGGCGCAGGCCGCCGATCACATGAACGCCAAGGTCAGCCCGTATCTGGCGTTCCTGACCGAAATGCATTCCAAGATCGCCGCCATGGAACCGCCTGTGGTCAACAAGATCCAAGGCTGGGATCGTATCCCCGAAGGCCAGAACATCTATCTTGATCAGAACGGCAACCCGATGTCCACCGATGACTTCGACAAGGAAACCAAGCAGTTGCTTGCCGACTACAAGCTCATCCAATACGACATCACCGCCGGCAAAAACTACCTCAAAGACACGGACTTTATGACGCTGCCGTAAAGCAGACAGCCTAGTAGGCTGTCTGTAGGCAGCGTGCGAGCCGACAGACGAGCCAGCAAGGCGCGGGGCGTAGCCCGTCCAAAATTGCAGTAGCGCTACCGTAAAGCAGGGGGTGCTTTCATGACGAACCAGACTTTCGAACAACTGAAGAAGACTTACGAATCCGGTCGTACCCGGCCGCTGGCATGGCGCCGCGCGCAGCTGAACGCACTACGCCGTCTGGTTACGGAGAACCGTGATGCCTTTGTCTCCTCGGCTATGGCTGACTTGGGCAAGCCCGCGGCTGAAACCGTGCTCATGGAACTGAACCTGGTGGCTGGTGAAGCACAGTTCGTGCGCAATCGTCTGAGCCTTTGGACCGCCCGGCATCCCAAAGCGATGCATTGGATGTTGCAGCCGGCTGCCGGATGGACGATTGCCGAGCCCAAAGGCGTGGTGCTCATCATTTCACCGTGGAATTATCCGGTGCTGCTGGCCTTGGAACCAATGGCTGATGCGCTCGCTGCCGGTAACGCCGTCTGCTTGAAACCGTCCGAGCTTTCACCGAATACGTCCAAGCTCCTTGCTGAGTTGGTGCCGCAATATCTTGACCCCGAGTCCGTGTGCGTGGTCGGAGGCGGGCCCAAGGAAACCGGCGAACTGCTGAAATGTCCGTTCAACCATATCTTCTACACCGGCGGCGGGCACGTCGGCAAAATCGTCATGCGTGCGGCGGCCGAGCACCTGACACCGGTCACGTTGGAACTCGGCGGCAAATCACCGTGCTTCGTGGACCGTACGGTGGATATCAATGTGGCCGCACGACGTATCGCATGGGGCAAGTTCACCAATGCCGGACAGACCTGCGTGGCACCCGACTATGTGCTCGCCACGCCGGATGTGGCCGAGGCTCTGGCCGAGCGCATCGCCGTAGCCATCACCGAATTCTATGGCGAAGATCCGAAGGCCTCGCCTGATTTTGGTCGTATTATCAACGATCGTCATTTTGAACGACTGTGCAAGCTATTGCCGGTCGGCACCGTGCCGTCTGAGGAGCCGAGCTCGCCGCTGGTACAGGTGGCATCGGCGGTAGGCGCGGCCATGGATATGGTCGGGCGGCGCTTCAATGTCGTGGCTGCCGGACGCGGAAGCGCGGGGGAGACAGCCGGTGGTGGCACCGGTAGCGCGAACAATGCGGCGAAGCCGGCGGCCGGTTCGAATACGGCAGCCGCTGATAGTGATGCGACTGCCTCGGCCGCTGTTGAGCCGAGCGAGATTCACAAGGTGCCCGGCGTATTCGATCCGGCCGGGCGAATCGTTTGCGGAGGCAAGGTCGATCGCGCCGCCCGATATATCGCGCCTACCGTGCTATACGGCACGTCACCGGATGCGCCGGTAATGAAGGAGGAGATCTTCGGCCCGATTCTGCCGATCCTGGTGGTTGAGGATGCCGAGTCCGCAATCCGATTCATCAACAAGCGGTCCCGGCCGTTGGCTGCATATGTGTTCTCGCGCGATCACGAGGTTCGGCTGACTTTCGAACGTCAGACCAGCTCCGGAGCTTTGGGATATTCGTTGCCGTTGGGTCACCTGCTGTCCAGCCGACTGCCGTTCGGTGGCGTGGGCGCGTCCGGCATCGACGCCTACCACGGCAAAGCAGGCTTCCTCACCTTCAGCCACGTCAAAACCGTGGTTACCAAGCCGCAGTTCCCCGACACTCTGCGCCTCGTGTACCCGCCCTTCAATAAAGCCAAGGCCAAACTGTTCAACATCATCGCCAAATTCAGCTAGCGTGATATCGCTCGCTGATATTGGGTGATGGCGTTGTCATAGTGACGTTCGCTGTCCCGGTAGCCACGTCAATCGATTGATTCGTGTACCGGGCCAGATTTTTCTGTCCTGGTATTTGATTTCGAGTCATTTTCTGCTTACCGGGACAAAACTGACGCCGAAAGTATCGTCCGCGTATTACGAAAATGGCGGAATAGTGCGGTTTTGCATGGAAGGGAATTCCAAATATTCCTATATTCGAGGTGTTCAACTGTCCTGGTTTGCGAAAAAGAGCCGAAATCAGCTACCGGGACAGAAAAATCTGGCCCGGTAGCCACGTCAATCGATTGACATGGCCACCGGGACAAAAATATGCGGCAGATGCGCCGCTTCTGTTACTTCAGGGCTTTGAAGCCGATGTCGTGGCGGTAGAACAGTCCGCGCAGCTCGAGCTTGTCGATGATCGCGTAGACCTTGTCCTGAGCGGACTTGATGTCCGGGGCGGAGGTTTCGACGAGCAGGACACGGCCGGAGTTGGCAATCAGACCACCCTTGTCGTCGGAGGCGACGCCGGCATAGTAGACATGCGAATCCTCGTCGACCTCGATCTCGGGCACACGGGCACCCTTGATGACGTTCTCCGGGTAGCCGTTGGAGGCGATGACCACGCCGAGGGTGGCGTTGGACTCATCCCAGATGAATTCGGGGGTTTCGCCGTCGAGAATGGCGGAGATGCCGGCACCGAGGTCGGAGGTGAGCTTCGGGAGCACGACTTCGGTTTCCGGGTCGCCGAAACGAGCGTTGAATTCGATGACCTTCGGTCCGTCGGCGGTGGCGATCAGGCCGGCGTACAGGATGCCGGTGAACGGCGTGCCTTCCTCGGCCATGCCTTCGACGGTGGGGCGCACGATTTTCTCGATGGCCTCGTCGACCACGGACTGCGGAATCTGCGGCACCGGGCTGTAGGCACCCATGCCACCGGTGTTCGGACCTTCGTCGCCATCGTGGGCGCGCTTGTGATCCTGGGAGATCGGCATCGGCCAGAAATCAGTGCCGTTGACGAAGCTCATCAGGGAGAATTCCTGGCCGTCAAGGAAGTCCTCGATAACGACCTTGGCACCGGCGGAGCCGAAGCGATGATCGATGAAGATGTCTTCAAGCGCACGCTGGGCGGTGTGCTCGTCCATGGCCACGGTCACGCCCTTGCCGGCGGCCAGACCATCGGCCTTGATGACGATCGGCGCGCCATGCTCGTGTACGTAAGCCTGAGCCATGTCCAAGTCTCCGAACGTCTTATATTTGGCGGTCGGAATGTTGTGACGGTCCATGAGCTGCTTGGCGAAGTCCTTGGAACCCTCGATCTGGGCGGCGGCCTTGGACGGGCCGAACGCCTTGATGCCGGCGGCGGCGAAATCGTCCACGATGCCTTCGATCAGCGGGACTTCCGGGCCCACGAACACCCAGTCATAGCCATTGTTCTTCACGAATTCGATAAGTGCGGCGTGGTTCGACTGGCTCAGCTGCGTGGTGTGGATGCCGTCCTTGAGCATGCCCGGGTTGCCGGGAGCCACGGTGACTTCGTCGATGCTCGGTGCCTTGAGCAGCGTGTAGGCAATGGTGTGCTCGCGCGCGCCGGAGCCGATAACCAATACTTTCTGACCCATGTTGTTCCTTTCCTGCGGAAAGCGAGTTACTTCAGTACGATTTGCGTGCCGGTGGTGTCGGCTGCGATCTGGCCGAGCACGTAGGCGGGCTCGTTGTTGTCGGCGAGCAGCTTCAGCGCCTCGTCCTTGCGAGCGAGGTCGATGGCCAGCACCATGCCGATGCCCATGTTGAAGATGTTGTACATCTCCTTATGATCGATGTTGCCAGCCTTCTCCAGCACGTCGAAGATCGGGAGCACGGGCCAGGTGCCGAGCTCGATTTCGGCGGCCAAGCCGTCCGGAATCATGCGCGGGATGTTCTCGATGAAGCCGCCGCCGGTGATGTGGGCCACGCCTTTGACCACGCCCGCCTTGAACAGGGGAGAGAGGGCCTTGACGTAGATCTTGGTGGGGGTGAGCAGCACGTCGCCGAGCTTTTCGCCGCCCAGCTCGTCGAGTTCGGTGTCCACGGTGTAGCCGGCCTGCTCGAACAGGGCCTTGCGCACCAGGGAGAA
>ENA-OXQU01000738-OXQU01000738.1-human-gut-metagenome-genome-assembly--contig:-NODE-738-length-8942-cov-8.36638_pt1 | contig 8942 bp, 16 predicted proteins | sample MGYA00249585_ERZ652569 | MGnify/ENA primary metagenome ERZ652569 (study PRJEB26925, sample SAMN05826638) | human gut metagenome | biome: ENVO:2100002; feature: ENVO:00000062; material: ENVO:00002003...
CAGGAAGGAGAAGAAGAGATGTGGTTCATCATCGACGACCAGATGGCCGACGACAGGCGCATCCGCCGCCTGCCGCTCGCCACCGTGGGCCTGTGGGTCAAGCTGTGCGTCATCCACTCCAAGGGCATCTCGATGCAGGCCAAGGACCCGGCCGCGTATCCAGGATACTTCGACAAGCTCGACCTCAAGGACGCCGGAGGCACCATGAAACAGCTCCAGCAGCTCATCGACATGGGGCTCATGGAGGAGCACGGCGGCGGCTGGAGGCCCGTCTACGCCGAAGGCATCTGCAAGGAACCCAAGACGCTCACCGAGGAACAGCGCGAGGCCCGGCGCAAAGCCGGAAGCAAGGGCGGACGGCGTAAGGCCGCCAACCAAAAGGCCAAGCAACCGTCTAGCAACTTGCTAGCAAACAGCCAAGCGAACGGAGAGCAAAACAGTAGCGAGACAGGTAGCGAAACGTCTAGCAACTTGCTAGAGGACAGCCAAGCAAAAACATGGCATAAAACCGATACCTATACCGATATACCCTCTCCGACCCCTCCCGCCAGCACCTCGAAGCAAACCGATATGCCGGACGCCGGCTTCGACCGTTTCGCCGAAGCCTATCCCGGATCCGTCGGCGCCCGCAAGACCGAAACCGAAGCACGAAGCCTGTACGCGGCCATCGCCGGAAACCCCGTCGAACTGACCCGACTCCAGACCGCGCTCCGCCGCTACAAGCGCGCCGTCAACGACGGCCAAATCCGCAGCGGCCACATCCCACGGCTCAACACATGGCTCCGCGACCAATGGGAAACCTGGGCACCCGAGCCAATCTCGCCGCCGCCAATCCACAAGCACACCTGGAACTGCGAACACGTCCACCAGCTCATGGATCCGCATGAGGACGAATACGACCACACCGGAAGCCTCCGCAACGGCAATCCAAGCGAATGGTGGAAGGCATGCCAGGCGTGCGCCGAAGAACTCAACAACCAAGAAACCAGCAAGGAGAAGCAATGAGCAACTACCAAAGCAACGAAATCAAGCTCATCAACACCAGCCTCATCGACCCCCACCCGGACAATCCACGAAAGCAGATCGGCGACGTGACCGACCTCGCGGCCAGCATCAAAGCCAACGGCCTGCTCTCGCCGCTCTCCGTCGTACCCAACGGCGAGCGCTATCGTGTCATCGCCGGCCATCGTCGTCTCGCCGCATGCAAGCAGGCCGGCACCGGAGCCGTGCCGTGTTTCGTGCTTGACTTAGACCCGTTGCAGCAGTTGGAGGCCATGGTCACCGAAAACTGCCAGCGCGAACAGCTCACCGTCCTCGAGGAGGCCGACGCCATCCAGGGCATGCTCGACCTCGGAGCCACCACCGCCGCCGTCGCGCACAGGCTCGGCCGAAGCGCCGACTATGTGCGTGACAGAGCGAAAGCGGCGAGCATCAAGGCGGACGTCAGGAAGACACGCGACGACTTCGACCAGCTCACCATCGGCCAACTCATGGCCATCGCACGATACGACGGCCAGCCGGACCGTCAGGAACGCCTCGCGCACGCCGCGGGCACTCCGGAAGAAACCATCGAAGAGCTCCGCAAGCGGAATCCAGACGCGGTCTCCGTCCATGAAGCGACGCAGACGATATACCTCTGGGATCGTCGTGATGCGGCCGCCGAAGCCGAAAAGGAAGCCCAGCGAGCCGCCGAACAGGCCGAACGCGACGCCCGACAGCACGTGCTCGAGGAATACGCCGCCACGACGGCTGACAAGCGCATGGCATGGCTCCACGGCCATCTCCATGCCATCAAGCGCGCCAAGCTCATCGAGACCACGGCAAGGCTCGGACTCCTGCAGACAATTGACCCGGACCCGACCGGCTTCACCAAAGACCTACACACCTGGAACGACGCCGCATGCGCCCGGGAACAGTTCGCCGCCATCGCCGGCATCAAACCGGAACAGGCGCTCGCGGAACTCCACACGCACCTCGACTCACCGGACTGGCCGACATACGCGGTCATGATCCTCACCGCCAGAATCGAATGGTTCATCAGCCCAAATGACTGGGACTGGAGTGGCGACGACAACGTCAGCCGCCGCATCACCGGCTATTACCTGATCCTCCAAGACCTCGGCTATGAGCCATCCGACGACGAGACCGAACACCTCGACCAGCTTGTTGCCGCCATCACGGAAGAAGACGAGGAGGAAGACGAATGACCAAGGAACAGATCAACAGACTCGCCCAACTCATCACCGACACCGCGGAAACCGCGGCGAACATCGAACTCCAGGCGCTCGCCGGCGGCAAGGCCGATAACGGCATCGCCGCGATGGCCTCCGGACTAAGAACGAACTGCACTTCATGTCTGGTGCTGGTCAACGGCCTGATGCAGGAAGGAGCGCGTTGTGAGTGAGTTCGAGGACTCGAAGCGCATCGCTTTGGAACGCCAGGGCTGGCATTGCCTGCGCTGCGGGACGAACATCCACGATCCGGCTCGCTGGCCTGGACGTTCCGGCCATCATCGGCAATTGCGCCGCGCGGCGAATCCGGATGTGCGGCATAGCCCCGTCAACATCATCGAGCTGTGCGGCTCGGGGACGACCGGCTGCCATGGGTGGGTCCACCAGCATGTGGCTGAGGCCGAACGGCTTGGACTGATCGTCCCGCTCGGCATAGATCCTCTCTCCACCCCAGTGCGCGACTGGCAGGGGAGATGGCTCTGGCTCAACCAGGACGGCACGGCCACGCCATTGACCATGCGCGAAACATTGACAATTCAAACGGAAGGAATGACAAATGCACGAGAATAACGGCAAACCGGAGGCGCTGCTGTGGATCGACTTTGAGACCACAGGCGTGGACAGGCGCAAAAGCCTGCCATTGGAGATCGGTATGGAATGTACCGACATGCTGGGCGAACAAAAGTTCGGATCATTGTCCCGCATCATCCGCCCGGACAGACTCGACCTCCTGTCCATGAGCCCCGTCGCCTTCTCCATGCACACCGACAACGGCCTGCTGTTCGAACTCATGGGAGGCTCCGTGCGCAATGACAGCATGGTCGTCGTGGCCAACGCCGTGGAGGAATTCCTTGACTCGCTCTCCCAGCGCTTCTCCCTCGTCCCCGCGGGGACCAACGTGGACTTCGACCTTGACTTCCTCCGCCGACTCAACCTCAACCCTGACGCGTGGCTCACCTACCGCAAATACGACATGGCCACCATCCGCCGACTCGTCACCGTGCTCGGCGCCCCGGATCCATACCAGGGCGACAGCGGCCCGCACCGGGTGGAATCCTGCATCGCACGCGACATCAAAGACTACAAGGCCATGCTCGAGACACTCGCCGTCAAGACGGGAGACCACAAGTGAGAAAGACCATCAGCCACCTCGCCGACCGGCTCGGAGACGCCATGGCCACGCTGTTCACCCTCCTCGCGCTGCTGCTCATCCCGCACGCCGTCATCAGGGCGATCATCGGACAGGCGCTCCACCAGTGGACACCAATCACGTGGCTCGCCATCCACACCGCACTGACCATCGCGGCGCTCGCCACCAGCCTCGCCAGCTACGCGATCGCCGCACTGCTCGCACCGCCAAGACCGGAGACCTACCAATGACCGAAGACCAGCAAGACCAGCTCGTCATCAGCCTCGACACGCAATACGCCGTCGCGCACGCCATCTACAACCGATTCCACGCCAACGGCCACCGCAAACACCTCACGTGGGAAAACCTCGACGACGACGGCCGCGAACCATGGCGCCTGATAGCCAAGGACGCGATCACCGAGATGCTGGCCAGCCCGGAGATCGGAGGAACGGCATGAGCCACACTGCGATAATCCTCCTGGCGCTCGCCTTCCTGATCGGCTGGATGGGTGGCCGGGAATGAGCATCATCGTCCCATTGCACAAGTGGCGGTCGGCCGACCCGGCCATCCTGATCGGCCGCCGCTGCATCGCCCGCACCGACCAGGACGTCGTCATCGACGGCCGGCTCGAACTCATCCGCCGGCCGGACGGCACCGCCACCCTCCGCTTCCAAGGCATCGAAAACGACATCATTGACCATGATCCGAACACATGTTCCAACAGCATGAGCGACGGCATCAGAAGCCTCGCCATCTACGGAAAGGAATGAAACCAATGAGAAACACCATATGCGCCGCCCTCACCGCCACCACACTCGCCCTCTGCACCGCGCTCGCGGGCTGCGGGAGCGCGGCCAAACCATCGACCACGGCGCACGCCGCCGACACGGGCGTCATATGCTCCGCCTCGCAAAGCGGCATCAGGGTCTGCACCGTCACATTATCCGACACACGGCAGGTCGACTGCGTCATCACGGCCGGCACCTACGGCAAAAGCGGAGTCACATGCGACTGGAGCCATGTGAGCGGCGCGGACAAGGAACCACGATGAAAATCAGAATCCAGGACGGCGCCATATACATCGCGCCGGAAGACGACGAGGAACGCTAAGTGGTCGAAATCACCATCAACACCCTGCTCAGATGTGTGGCGGAACACGACAAGGAAAAGAGACAGCAATGAACAACACGGACGCAGACACCGCCATCAGCGCGCTCGACAAACTCATCGACCAGGAACTCGCGGCAGTGCGCGCCGCATCCCGCGACGGCAACCGGCCGCTCTACGAGATTTCGTCGACCCGGTATCACGCCTACCTCACCGCCAAGGATGAGATCACAAAGGCGCTCGCCGATGCCGTGGAGGAAAGGGATGCGGAAAACCCGTTCCTGCCGCAGCGCGACGAGTTGGTCACACAGGACATGCACACCTGCGATTTGTGTGGCAGGCGGGTGTCCAGTCCGGTCTATGCCGTGCATCTTGCCTATATGGATCAGGCAAAGACCGCCTCGGAGGTGTGTGCCGACTGCATGTGGCGGTTGAAGTTCAGCCCGGTCCGGACCATCTCGCTGGATGCCTACCGTCTTTTCGAACAGTGGCGCCTGTCCCAATCGGAGGCCGACGAATGAAAGACCGGACTCCGCATCTGTGCCGGAACGCTCTCGGCACAGCCATCTGCGCCAGCAATGGCATCGGACCATCCCAGGATGCCGACCGGCGTATAGAGCATTGCGTCATCTGCGGCAGGTGGTGGAAGATCTACGCCGTCTCGCCGTACCTGACCATCTGGGCCGAAGTGCCAGCCTGGATGATCTGGCTGTTCTGGCACAGAATCTGGAAGACCGGCCATAAATCATCCCACGGAAAGGAACCGGAACAATGAGCGAGGAAACACTCGAACCGCCACTGCCGCCGATCGACGCGCGCACCGAAGCCGTCGCCGAACGCCTGTTCGGACTCAAATGGGCGCTCCGCAAGGACTCCACCGAAATCATCCACGAGGAATGGCAGACCGCACCCGACTGGATCCACGACGGATACCTGCGCCAAGCCATCGAAGTGCTCGCCACCGCCGACCAAGCGCAACCCGCGAGCGCCGACGGATCCGATTATAAGGAGCGGATGCGCGTCGAATACCGTGAGTTGACCGCTCGTGCCGGCGGGCTCAGGGGCATGCTGCAGCGGTATGCGGATGGCACGCTTGACTTCGAGCCCGTCTGTCCGATCAGCCTGTTGAGCAGGCAGCTTGATGTCATGGATGAATACGCCAATCTGCTCCGCCATAGAGCCAAGATCGAACACGTCCACCTCGAAAAACAGGACTCCGCCACCGAATAAACAAAGAACCCGACCTTCCGGCCGGGCTCTGGCATTACCACAAACCAGACTACCACGCCGGAGGGAATCGAACAAATGTACGAACCAACCAACGAATCCCAACCAACACCAAACCAGACACAACCAGCACAAACCAAACAAAACAAGCCAGCGCTCGCCGGCATGTGCCGAGTGTGCGGCGGGGAGTGCCGTATCCAGGCCACGATGTGCGACAAGTGCGAGACCGCTTTGAGGGGATGGATCCACGACTATCCGTCATGGATCCAAGCCCTGCGCGAGTTCCTGGATTCGACGGCGCATTACGGAGGCCACCAGCCTGGACGTGTCAACCTGCAGTCCGCGCCCACGCCGATCAGACTCTCGGTCGTTGACCATCTGCAGGAGATCGAGGATGCGGTGACGGCGTTGTGGTGTCGATTGTATGCGCCGCCGGCCATGCCATGGGCCACAAGCATCGCGGTCCCGTCCATCGTCGACATGCTCAAGGCATGCTGGTCATGCCAGCGGTTGAACCGACTGCCGGACATCGGTTTGATCTGGCATGACTGGGAGCGGTTGGTGCGCAAGACGCTGGCCATCATCGACGTGCCACCATCCAGGCACGGCATCGGCAGGTGCCTGAATCCTCTGTGTGGAGTGGAGCTGAGTGCGGAGGTCGGCGCGGTGAGCGTTGATTGTCCGGTGTGCGGCAACGCTTATCGCGTGGTCGATGTGCGATTGGGTTTCCTGCGGGAGTGCATCGAATCGGGCAGGGCGTTCACGGCGGGGGAGTGTGCTGAGCTGCTGCGCGAATGCGGGTTCCAGTGCAATGCGAATACGATTCGCTCGTGGCGTAAGCGTGGCAGGCTTCAGCCGGCCGGTGAGAACGATAAGGGACGGCCATTGTACAGGCTTTCGGACGTGCATCGGCAGGTGCTGCGCCGCGATTCGATTTGACAAAATCGAAAGTGCAACGCAGAATTGTCAGTGGATTAGAGGGTTCAAACCGAGGTGACTTGGTTTGAACCCTTTTCATATCCGCCATGGATTCTCCTAACTCCCTGGGTTGCAGTCCCGTCCTGTCCGAACGGCATATCGGACACGCTCCGCCCACTCCCGTCAGAGTGGACATACCCCAATGTGGCAGGCAAGCCAATCCCGTGCTTCCGTGATGCGGTGATGCTCAAATCCGCCTGCCGGTATGCCTTCGTAGGAATCAGTGGTAGATCGTACCGGCCGCGAGTCTTTATTGGATTCTCTTCCTTGTGGCCGCGTGTGGACGCGGGTTCGAATCCCGCCGAAGGCACCCATGAAACAAACCCGGGGTAGGGGTATTCGCAGATGATGGGGAGCCCCTACAAGACACGGGAGTGTCCATATACGGGAGCCCCTATACCGGCATTCCAGCAAGCCAACGGCGAAGATAATCATTGATGCATCCATGACACCCCGGGGCTCATACATGTGGGGAGGCCACATGAGCAAGCGGCGTAACGAGCGTGTCAGCAACGGCTGGCGGCGCAGACAGCTCAGGGCAAGAGTGCTGGCCGCATACGACGTGTGTGCCATCTGTGGCAAGCCAGTCGACAAGACATTGAAGACACCACATCCGATGAGCGCCGAAGTCGACGAGCTCGTACCGGTCTCACGTGGCGGTGATCCATACAGCTTCACTAACTGCAGGCTCACGCACCGCAGATGCAACAGGTTCAAGAGCGACAAGACAGACGAACACGCACGAGCGCTGCTGGCTGGCAGACAGGAAGTGAAAGCAAGCTCGATGCCGTTCAAAACGTTCGGCATCTGACTCCGATACCAGGGCGGGGACCCCGGGTATGCCCCCTCCCGGTCGCCTCGGGTGCAGTGCCGATATCCCTCCCGGAATGCAAACGTCGGAAACAGGGAAACAACGAAAGGTCGGAAAGCGAGGGAAGCGCCGATGAAGTGCGAACTCTGCGGCAAGGAATTCCAGCCTTCCGGCCATGGGCGGCCTCAGAAGTACTGTTCCAAGTCCTGCCGCCAGAAAGCCGATTATCGTCGGAAAAAGAACAGGCCCGCACAGGACCGGAACAGTAAGCCGCCCGTCAAAGCCATGGAAACGAAACAGAAGCCGGAGCAGGATCTCGACCAGCGGAGTTTCGAGAGGATGATGGACGGCAGCATGCTGGACATGCTGCGCGCCAACCGCGACCGACTGCAGAAGGCCATGGACGACACGTCCACACCGGCAAACGCACTGCCAGCGATCAGCCGCCAGCTCATCGACGTATGCGAACGCATCGAATCGCTCCAAGGCGGCGGTCTGACCGACCTGCTGGACGATGAGGAAGACGAGGTGACGGACGATGTCGGAGCGTCGATTGTCTGAAATCGCCAAGGTCCTCCGCCAGCCGGAAGGCATCGTCGGCAGCGAGTTCACTCGAATCAACAAAGCCGCGCGCAAGGCTGGCATCCGTTTCGACTTGTGGCAGCAGGGCTTCTTGTGGCTTCTGTTCGCCAAGAACGCGGAAGGCAAGTATGCGTGTGGCGCGGACGGCGCCGTGCTGTCCAGCTGCAGGCAGATCGGCAAGACCTTTACCGTCGGCACCGCGTTGTTCCTCAAGGCGATACTCACGCCGAACCTGAAAGCCATCTGGACCGCTCACCATACTCGCACCAGCGACGAGACATTCGCGGACATGTGCGAGATGGAGCGCAATCCAGTGTTCGGCCGGTACGTGGAACGCATCCGCAGGGCGAACGGCCAACAGGAGATCACGTTCACGTCCGGCAGCCGCATCATGTTCGGCGCCCGCGAAAACGGCTTCGGCCGAGGATTGCACAGCGTGGACGTGGCCGTGTTCGACGAAGCGCAGATCCTCACAGTGCGCGCGATGGACAATATGATTCCGGTTTTGAACACGAGTCCTAATCCCCTGGTCGTGTATATGGGCAATCCACCCAAGCCGGGAGACCAGTGCGAGGCGTTCACGGAGAAGCGCATGCACGCGTTGAACCATGACGGGAACCTCCTCTACGTGGAGCTCGCCGCCGACAAGGATGCGGATCCGGACGACCGCGAACAGTGGGCTAAAGCGAATCCCAGCTATCCGAAACGTACAAGCGAACAGGCAATCATGCGCATGCGCAACAACCTGTCGGAAGATTCATTCCGTCGCGAGGCGCTTGGCATATGGGATGAGACCGCCACCGCGTACGCCATCAGCCCGGACCTGTGGCAGGCCGCGGCCATCGACGACGTGCCTGATGGGGGAACCGTGAGC
>ENA-OXQU01000766-OXQU01000766.1-human-gut-metagenome-genome-assembly--contig:-NODE-766-length-8668-cov-10.1548_pt1 | contig 8668 bp, 8 predicted proteins | sample MGYA00249585_ERZ652569 | MGnify/ENA primary metagenome ERZ652569 (study PRJEB26925, sample SAMN05826638) | human gut metagenome | biome: ENVO:2100002; feature: ENVO:00000062; material: ENVO:00002003...
AAGGCTATTCGTCGGCAGCGTCAGATGTGTATAAGAGACAGTTATGGATGCGCGCCGCAAAGGTAGGCACGTCGGCGGGCTTGGCCATGCCGGTCTCGATCAGCTCGGCGTAGCCGGAAATGCTGGTCAGCGGAGTCTTCAGCTCGTGGCTGACGTTGGCGGTAAACTCCCGGCGCATCGTCTCGTTATCCTCCCGCAGTTTGCGGTCGGTCTGGATGGTGCGCGCGAGGGGGATCAGTTCTTCATAGGGAACGTCCGCCTCGATGGTATCCAGGCTTTCAGCCAGATGGTTGATGGGCTGCACCAGGCGGCGGGTCAGCCAACAGGCCAGCACCGCCGTGGCCAGCAGGATGACCACCACCGCACCGCAGAGCAGCGGCAGGGTGTCGGCACTCAGGCCCCAGATATTGGCCACGTCCTCGCCCACACGCAGCACTTGGGTGCCTTCCGGGGTGACGATGCGGCGGGCGTAGTAGTGGGTCTCCTCCTGCATGGTCTGGCTTTCGCGGGTCGCGCTGGCGCTGCCGTCGGCCATAGCCGCGATGAACTCTGGGCGGTCGGCATGGCTGGGCAGGTCGGGGGCATCCACGGCGTAGACCTTGCCGTCCTTGTCATAGACCACGCCCGCGGCGGCCTCGCTGTCATACAGCACAGTGCCGCCGCCATCAATTAAGCTAAAGCGCAGGGAGGTGTCGCTCTCGGGCAGCAGGTTGGCCAGGGTCACGGCATCATGGGTGGGCTGGGCTTTGTATCCGGCGGCCACGCTGTCGCAGATCTGGCTCAGGTACTTATCCACCCGCACGGTGTAGCTGCGCTGGAACAGCACGGTGGCGATTGCCAGCGTAACCATCGTGCACAGCAGGCCCACGATGACCAGCCCGCGGCGGTAGCGGCGGGTCATGCTCAGGGGGCGCTTTTCTTTTTGCTGTTCGTCACTCATCGGTGCCCTCCGTGCTCAGCTTGTAGCCCACCTTGCGCACGGTGCGGATGGCCTCGCCCGCAGCGCCCAGCTTTTGGCGCAGGGTGCGCACGTGCATATCGATGGTGCGGGATTCCAGCAGGTCATCGGTGTCCCAGACTTCTTTCATGATGCGCTCGCGGGCCAACACCTGATCGGGATGCTCCAAAAACAGATGCAGCAGCGCGTATTCCTTAAAGGTGAGCTCCACAGGCACGCCGTCGGCCTTGACGGTGCGGGCTACATCGTCGATGACGATGCCGCCGAACTGCAGCGTCTTGGGCGCAGGGGCCGGGGCGGCTGCCGCGGCGCGGCGCAGCACGGCCTTGACCCGGGAAATAAACTCCATAATGCCGAAGGGCTTGCAGAGGTAATCGTCCGCGCCGTGGTCCAGCCCCTTGACGACGTCGATCTCGCTGGTCTTGGCGGTGACCATGATGACCGGCAGTGTCTGGGTGGCAGGGTCGTCCCGCAGCTTGGACAAGATCTGGTAGCCGTCCTCATCGGGCAGCATCACGTCCAGGATGACCAGTTCCGGCAGGGCCTGGTGCATGGCGGCCCAAAAGCTGGCGGCGTCCTCACAGCCGGCGGCCTCGTAGCCGTTGGTTTGCAGGGCATACTGTTCCAGTTCGCGGATGCTGGCGTCATCCTCCACAATGTAGATCATATAAGTTCCCCTCTCTTACAAAAACAGGGGCCGGGCCATGCGCCCAGCCCCTTTCGGTTATGCGTCTTCTTCCGCGTTGCCGGGGGCCGAAACAGGCTGCATCTCGGCGTAAGTCTCCGGCGGGAAGGTATAGCGGCCGCGGTATTTCTCGTACCGCTGCTCAAATTTCACGCTGCCGCCATGCTTGACGGAAGCCAGGTACTCGTGGGTATCGAACTTATCGGCGGCGACCTCGATCATTGCAACAGCGATGTTGGAACAGTGGTCAGCGATACGCTCGTAGTTGGTCAGCAGATCATCCAGCACAAAGCCGTACTCGATGGTGCATACACCAGCCTGCAGGCGGGCAATATGGCGGGTCTTGACCTCGCGCACCAGACCGTCCACGACCTGCTCCAGCGGCTCGATCTTGCCGGCGGCGTAGACATCGCCCTTCTGGAAGGCATCGACGGTGCGGTTGACGATATCCTGCACAGCGGCTTCCAGCACGCCCAGGTCGCCCAGGGCTTCCTCGCTGAACTGGATGGATTTATCGCGGATCTCCTCGGCCGTCTTGATCAGGTTGACGGCATGGTCCGAGACGCGCTCGAAATCGCCGATGGTGTGCAGCAGGGTGTTGATCGTGCGGTTATCTTCGGTGGAGAGATGCTTGGCACTGAGCTTGACCAGGTAGGTGCCCAGCACGTCCTCGTAATGGTCGACGGCGTCCTCTTTGCGCTCGACCTCGTCGGCGATGGCATCGTTCCACTTATGAGTGGTGGACATGGCCTGCAGCAGCGAGGTGCGGCAGATCTCGGCCATATCGCCGCCGGTGAGCATGGCGCGGGCGACAGCCACAGACGGAGTTGCCAGCAGACGATCGTCCAGCAGGGAGTTCTCCTGCTTTTTGTCGGCGGGGGAGTCGGGCACGGTCATGATGGCCAGCTTTTCCAGCAGGCGGTTGAAGGGCAGCAGGATGGCGGTGGTGACTATGTTAAAAACGGTATGCACCATGGCGATGCCGAAGGTATTGGCCGTCGCATTAAAGAAGCTGAAACAGATCAGCGCATGCAGGCCGTAGAAGCCGCACAGGAAGATAATGGTGCCGATGACGTTGAAATAGAGATGGACGAAGGCAGTGCGTTTGGCGTTTTTGTTCGCACCGGCCGAGGAGATCAGCGCTGTAACGGTGGTGCCGATGTTCTGGCCCATGATGATGGGCACGGCGGCGGAGTAGGTGACAGCACCCGTGCTGGTCAGCGCCTGCAGGATGCCCACCGCCGCCGAGGACGACTGCAGCACGGCAGTCAGCACAGCGCCGGCAATGACGCCCAGCACCGGGTTGCTGAAGCTAAGGAAGAGATTCATGAACCAGGGCTCATCGGCCAGGGGAGACATGGCGTTGGACATAGTGTTCATGCCGGCCATCAGAATGGCGAAACCCAGCAGGATCTTGCCTACGCCGCGCTTGCGGTCCTTACCGACCATATACAGCCAGATGCCGATGAAGCCCAGGATCGGGCTCCAGGCATTGGGGTTGAGCATTTTGGTGATAAAGCTCTCGCCCTCGAGGCCCGACAAAGACAGCAGCCAGCCGGTAACAGTGGTACCAATGTTGGCACCCATGATGACGCCGATGGCCTGGTGCAGTTCCATCAGACCGGAGTTGACGAAGCCGACCGCCATAACGGTGGTGGCGCCGCTGGACTGAATAACGGCGGTGACCGCTACGCCCAGCAGCAGCGCCCGGATGGGGCTGGAAGTCATGGTGGAGAGGATGCCCTGCAATTTGCTGCCGGCGGTCTGCTCCAGCGCCTTGCCCATCAGGTCCATGCCATACAGGAACATAGCGATGCCGCCCATCAGGGTGAACACATTAAAAATGGTCATCGGATTACACGTCCATTCTCTTTTTAGGCAGCGCCGCCGTTCCCCGCGCCCAAAACGCAGGCCTATGCGGTGCTGCTTTTATTTCTCTATACCGTTGTATATTATAGCTGGTTTCGGGGGCATTTCACCAGCAGAGATGCGTAAAGGTTTTGTAAAGTTTGTGTAAAATGCCATTTCTGCGTGCATTTTGTCGTCTGCCACCTTATATAAACTGTACAGCCGCTGGGATATGACCCAAAACTTTACCAATTTTACAGCTTTTTTGCAAAACAGCTGCCTGCTTTTCACAAGCTTTACGGCGATTGTACCTGACTATGGTCGAAACCGCCCCGGCGGCGCAGTACAATAGCCTTGTACCCGGGAAAACCCAGTACCGGCCTGTGTGCCGCAATGCAATGCCTCTTTGGGCAAAGGAGAAGTACATCTATGAAACGCAAATCTGTTGCTGCTGTTGTTACCGCCGCTGCTATGATGATGAGCCTTGCCGCCTGCGGCAGCTCCGCCGCCGATTCTACCCCCGCTGCTTCTGAGAGCACCGCCTCTTCCGAGGCTGCTTCCGGCGAGGCCGCCCCGGCCGAGAGCGAAGCCGCTGCTGACTTCGACACCGACCAGGACATCACCGTCATCTCCCGTGAGGACGGTTCCGGCACCCGCGGTGCTTTTATCGAGCTGACCGGCGTGGAGGAAAAGAACGCCGACGGCCAGAAGGTCGACAACACCACCGAGGCCGCTGCCATCCAGTCCAGCACCAACGGCGTCATGACTGCCGTCGCCAACGATGAGACCGCCATCGGCTACATCAGCCTTGGCTCCCTGAACGATTCCGTCAAGGCCGTCAAGGTCGGCGGCATCGAGGCTTCTGCCGAGACCGTCAAGGACGGCAGCTACACCCTGGCCCGTCCCTTCAACATCGTGACCAACGGCGAAGCCACCGACCCCGTGGCCGTTGACTTCATCGCCTACTGCCTGAGCAAGGACGGCCAGGCTCTGGCTACCGAGGAAGGCTACGTTGGCAGCGAGGGCGAGGATTACACCTCCGCCCAGCCGGAAGGCAAGATCACCGTTGGCGGTTCCTCCTCCGTCTCTCCGCTGATGGAAAAGCTGATCGAAGCTTACAAGACCGTGAACCCCAACGCCGAGCTGGAACTGCTGACCTCTGATTCCACCACCGGTGTTTCCGGCGCGCTGGATGGCAGCTACACCATCGGCATGGCCAGCCGCGAGCTGAAAGATTCCGAGACAGAGGGCGGCGCCGTTTCCACCGTCCTGGCCCAGGATGGCATCGCCGTCGTCGTCAACCCCGCCAATTCTGTTGAGGATCTGACCGTTGACCAGATCAAGGGCATCTACACCGGCGAGCTGACCGTCTGGAGCGATTTGCAGTAATTTGAATAGGCTCCCCTTTTGAGGGTGTTGCTCAGGCTTTCAAAACGTGCTCTGCAGGGGCGAACATTGTTCGCCCGTGGCCGTTTGCCTTGTGAGCGGCCTTTCCCGGAACGGGTTGCAACGCCAAGTTGACGGGCGAACAATGTTCGCCCCAACAACCTCTATCCGGCAACGGTACCGATCTTCGGCAAGCCAGCTCCCCTCAAGGGGAGCCTTTATGTGATAAAAGGAGTGTATAGGGAAATGAAGACCGCTCATCTGCGGGAAGGCATTATGCAGGCTGTTTTTACTGCCTGCGCCTGCATCTCGATCTTAGCCGTCGTGCTGATCTGCGTGTTCCTGTTTGCTAACGGCCTGCCCACCATCGGCAAGATCGGCCCGCTGAAGTTCCTGTTGGGCACCACCTGGAAGCCCGGCAACGACATCTACGGCATCCTGCCCATGATCTTAGGCTCGCTGTACGTCACCGCCGGGGCCATCATTGTGGGTGTGCCCGTCGGTCTGCTCACTGCCATCTACCTGTCCCGGTTTTCCACGCCCGCCATCAAGCGGGTGATGCTGCCTGCTGTGCAGCTGCTGGCCGGCATTCCCTCGGTCGTGTACGGCTTCTTCGGCATGATCGTGCTGGTGCCCGCCGTGCAGGCCATGGTCAAGAGCGACTTTTTCAAAACAGTGCTGCACGTCAAGGGCGGCAAGGGGATGAGCCTGTTCACCGCCAGCGTGCTGCTGGGCATCATGATTTTGCCCACCATCATCACCGTCAGCAAGACCAGCTTGGACGCCGTGCCCGAAAGCTACTACGAGGGCAGCCTGGCCCTGGGCGCTACCCATGAGCGCAGCGTGTTCTACGCCGTGTTGCCCGCCGCCAAGTCAGGCGTACTGTCCGCCGTCATCCTGGGCATTGGCCGCGCCATCGGAGAGACGATGGCCGTCGTGATGGTCGCCGGCAACCAGACCTGGATGCCCAAGGGACTGTTCCAGGGCCTGCGCACGATGACCTCCAACATCGTCATCGAGATGGGCTACTCCACCGACCTGCACCGCGAAGCACTGATCGCCACCGGCGTTGTGCTGTTCGTCTTCATTCTCCTGATCAACCTCTGCTTCAGCGTTTTGAAAGGAGGCAAGGGCCATGCCTGATACCATTGCCAACAACGGCACTGCTGTGCCGGACATGAGCCGTGCCGCCGCCAAAGCCATCTACCCAAACGGGGGCCGCAACCGCACCGCCGCCCGCGTGCAGGCCGCCCTGCTGCGCGGCCTGGTGGGGCTGGCTGCTGCCCTGACCGCCGCTGTGCTGCTGTTCCTCATCGGATACATCCTGGTCAACGGCATCCCCAACCTCAAACCCTCCCTCTTCGCTTGGGAATATAACAGCGAGAACGTTTCGCTGATGCCCGCCCTCATCAATACGCTGCTGATGACCGCCTTCTCGCTGGTCATTGCTACGCCGCTGGGCATCTTTGCCGCCATCTGGCTGGTGGAGTACGCCCACCGCGGCAGCAAGCTGGTGCGTCTGGTCCGCCTGACCACCGAGACCCTGCAGGGCATCCCATCCATCGTGTACGGCCTGTTCGGCATGCTGTTCTTCGTCACCCAGCTGCACTGGGGCTACTCGCTGATCGCCGGCGCCTTCACGCTGGCCATTATGGTGCTGCCCGTCATCATGCGCACCACCGAGGAAGCGCTCATCGCCGTGCCGGATTCCTACCGCGAGGGCAGCTTCGGCCTGGGTGCGGGCAAGCTGCGCACCGTGTTTACCATCGTACTGCCCAGCGCCATGCCCGGCATCCTGTCCGGCGTTATCCTGGCCACGGGCCGCATCGTGGGCGAGACCGCTGCGCTGATCTACACCGCCAGCTCGATGCCCCAGATCCCCAAGAGCATCTTCAGCTCTACCCGCACGCTGGCCGTGCATATGTACCTGCTCTCCAACGAGGGCCTGTACATCAATGAGACCTACGGCACCGCCGTGGTTCTGCTGGTACTGGTGCTGGCCATCAACTGCCTGTCCGGCTTTATCGCCGGCAAGCTGGCGAAGAAGTAACGAGAAAAGGCCCCCTCTGCGAGGGGGCTCCCGCGGAACGGGTGGGGGAGAGACATTCAGTTTAACTGTCGGCTTTCGTTGGGCTCTCTCCCTCAGTCGCCTGCGGCGACAGCTCCCTCCCAGAGGGAGCCGTTTAGAACACGAGGAGGATACCTGTGAATAAATTTGAAGTCTCCAACATGGACTTATACTACGGCAGCTTTCATGCGCTGAAAAATATCAACATCAATATCCCGGAGCGGGAGATCACCGCCTTCATCGGCCCTTCCGGCTGCGGCAAGTCTACCTTTTTAAAAAGCCTGAACCGTATGAACGACCTGGTCGAGGGCTGCCGCATCTCCGGCGACATCAAACTGGACGGCGTGGACATCTATAAAGATAAGATGGACGTCAACGTCCTGCGTAAGCGGGTGGGCATGGTGTTCCAGAAGCCCAACCCCTTCCCCATGTCCATCTACGATAATATCGCCTACGGCCCCCGCACCCATGGTGTGCGCAGCAAGGCCCGGCTGGATGAGATTGTGGAAAAATCCCTGCGGGACGCCGCCATCTGGGACGAAGTCAAGGACCGCCTGAACAAGAGCGCCCTGGGCATGTCCGGCGGCCAGCAGCAGCGCCTTTGCATCGCCCGCGCCCTGGCTGTGGAGCCGGAAGTGCTGCTGATGGATGAACCCACCAGCGCCCTGGACCCTATCTCCACCTCCAAGGTCGAGGAACTGGCGACGGAGCTGAAAGAAAAGTACACCATCGTCATGGTCACCCACAACATGCAGCAGGCCGCGCGTATCAGCGATAAGACGGCGTTTTTTCTGCTGGGTGAGCTGGTCGAGATGGGCCCCACCGAGCGCGTATTCGCCACGCCCGTGGACAAGCGCACCGAGGATTACATCTCGGGCCGTTTCGGTTGATACAGGGAGGATGAGCCAAATGGGAACCAGTTTACGCAAAATGTATGATGCCGAACTGATGGCATTGGATACGATGCTGGCCCGCATGGGCCACGCCGCGGGCGGCGCCATTGAAAGCGCCATGACAGCCCTGCGCACCGGCGATGCCGAGCTGGCCCGCAGCGTTATTGCCCGGGACAGCGAGATCGACGCCGCCGAGCATGAGATCGAGCACCGCTGCTTAACGCTTTTCCTGCGGCAGCAGCCGGTGGCGGGCGACCTGCGCAAAGTTTCTACCGCATTAAAAATGGTTACCGACATTGAGCGCATTGCCGACCAGGCCAGCGACATTGCCGAGATCACCCTGCATCTCCACGCCGCGGGCGCTGCCGCCGTGGGCGTAATGGATGATTTGTATAAAATGGGCGATGTGGCGCTGAACATGGTCAAGACCGCCATTGGCGCCTACGTGCAGGTGGATCTATCCACCGCCGCCCAGGTCATTGCCCGGGACGATGACTGCGACGCGATGTTTTCCAAGATCAGCCGCGAGATCGCCCAGTACATCGCCGCCCACCCCGACGACGCCGAGACCGCGCTGGACCTGTTCATGATCGCCAAGTATCTGGAGCGCCTGGGCGACCATGCCGTCAACGTGGCCGAGTGGGTCGAGTTCCTGAAGACCGGTGTCCACAAGTCCCGCAAGATCGTCTGACGCGGGCCAATCTTACCATTCCCTTAGGCAACACCGCACAATTCCCGCCTAATGGCTTAAGCACCGCTCCGGCGGCTGCGGCACGGCATCTGCGTTGCCAAAATGCTCGATAATGTCGGGTTGCGGTACCCGCATCGTG
>ENA-OXQU01000767-OXQU01000767.1-human-gut-metagenome-genome-assembly--contig:-NODE-767-length-8663-cov-7.95307_pt1 | contig 8663 bp, 5 predicted proteins | sample MGYA00249585_ERZ652569 | MGnify/ENA primary metagenome ERZ652569 (study PRJEB26925, sample SAMN05826638) | human gut metagenome | biome: ENVO:2100002; feature: ENVO:00000062; material: ENVO:00002003...
CGTCAGATGTGTATAAGAGACAGTAACGAAGGCACGCAGCAGCAGACCTTCGAACCGGTCAATGGAGCCATCAGCGTCATGCGTTCCGCGGACGGCGGCGATCTGGTGGTGGCGCAGATCAACTCCGAATGGACGCGTTCCGCCGGCGCTGGCCGTGAATCGCAGCCGGCCTCTGACGCGGAAAAGGCGCTGTTCGGCAATGACAAGGCCACCAGCACCATGAAGACGAGCTATGTGAACGTCATCGCGCTGTATGTTCCGCCGGCGAATTCCGGGCAGAAAATCACCGCGGTCGGTTCCGAACGCCAGCCGGTGAAGGTCGAAGCGCTGTAAAACGACGGGTCCTTGGACGCGCATCGTCGGCGGTTTTCCGCCTATCGCGCATCCGTGGGAATGAAAACCGGGAAATCGTTGTTGGCACCTATAGTTGGTGCCAGCAACGATTTCGTGTTTTTGGAGGCAAGTATGGCAGAGCAGCAAGCGTTCCATCCGGGTGTTTCATTGGCGGGAGCCGTTGATCTGGAAGCGCTCAAGCATCAGGTGAAGGCCGAGCCGGGGCAGGCGGGCGGCGCTCCGGCGGCTGGCGGATATGTCATCGACACCACGGAGAACACGTTCCAGGCCATGGTGCAGACCTCCGCCACGTTCCCGATTCTGCTGTTCCTGTGGGTGCCGACCGACGACCGTCTGTTCGCCATGGCACGCGCATTGGGTGACGCGGTGAACAAGCTCAACGGCCAGATCCAGCTGTCCCGCATCGACATCGCATCCAATCCCTCCATCGCACAGGCGTTCCAGATTCAGGGCGCGCCGGCGCTGTTCGCGTTGATCGGCGGCCGTCCGATGCCGATTCTGCAGGGCCTTCCGTCCGACGAGGAACTGCAGCAGATCACAGACGTGGTCGTGCCGAAGCTTATCGCCGCCGCACAGCAGGCCGGCGTGACCGGCACCGCTCCGTATTCGGGCGATCCGGATTCCGACGCGGCCAATTCCGCATCCGCCGGCAGTGTGCAGGATCAGGTGCCGCCCGAACATCAGGAAGCGTACATGCTGGCACAGCAAGGCGATTACGCCGGTGCCGCCGCCGCGTACGAGAAGGTTTTGGAAGCCGATCCGAACGATACGCGCGCCGCCCGCGAACGTGCGAAGGCGCTGCTGCTGGCCCGTTCCGCCAATGCGGACGTGCGCGTGGTGCGTGCCGCTGCCGCCGACAAGCCGGACGATGTGGACGTGCAGCTTGCCGTCGCCGACATCGACATGATCGGCGGGCAGATCCAGGACGCGTTCGACCGTCTGCTTGATTTCGTGGCGGCGGGCCACAAGGCCGACATCGAGCCGGTGCGCCAGCGTCTGCTCGAATACTTCACGATCCCCGAGCCGACCGACGAGCGTCTGAAGCGCGCACGTCGTCGCCTCGCCACCCTCATGTACTGAGCGTGCAGCGCGTGCTGGTTGCGCCGAGCACTCTGATGCATTGAGCGCGCGTACTGACTTTCCCAACGATTGCAAGGTCTGCGTCACGTTTTTCGCCGAATCGTGTCGCAAACGGGCGCAGACCGTGTACAGTAGTGCGTTGCATGGGTTTGTAGCTCAGCGGATAGAGCGTCTGTCTCCGGAACAGAAGGTCGTGGGTTCGATCCCCATCAAGCCCACCGGGCAAGGCTCCAGTCGAACGGCTGGAGCCTTTTTGTTGCTCGTTTGTTGTATTTTTCCGCGGTTTTCCTTGCGATTCCGCCGTTTTCGTGCCTGCTGCGCCGTGTGGTGCCAACTCCGGCCATATCGTTCTGTGAACGGTTTTTCCCGCTTCCACCCATCGGAAAAGTATGATTTCAGGTGCGACGCAAATAGCGCATGTACGGGCATATTGGCACATACTTGGCGCGCGTTTACATACCTTGCGGCAACATACCTTACGACAAAGGAGAACAGTATGAGCGAAAAGCTGGAAGCAGTGGCCACCTCCGAAGCCCCGGCAGCACTCGGCGCCTACAGCCAGGCCGTGAAGGCCAACGGATTCGTGTTCGTCTCCGGCCAGCTGGGCATCGACCCGGCCACCGGCGAACTGGCCGGCGAGAGTGCGGGCGAGCAGGCCGCGCAGGCGCTGAAGAACATCAAGCACATCCTCGACACCGCCGGCTCCGGCATCGAGAATGTGGTCCGCGCCACCATCTACATGAAGAACGTCGAGGACTTCCATGAGGTCGACGACGTATACGCCAAGGTCTTCATCGGCTCCGTCAAGCCGGCCCGCGTGGCCTTTGGCGGCAACGACATTCCGAAGGGCGCGCTCGTCGAGATCGACGCCATCGCCGTGCTCTGAGCATTCCGCGCATACCGCGAGTAGCGCGATCGACGGCCCGCATGCCTTCCCGGCTGCGGGCCGCCGCTGTTCCGGGCGTTCCTCCGCTCGCGGTCGATCCGACGATGCTCGCGCATTGCCGTGAGCCTGCCGTATAGTATTGCGATTGTGCGGCCAGCCAAAACACACGCCGCACCCAACCAAACGCGCAGGAAGCCGGAGGCAAGCATGGCGCAATCGCAAGCAGAGCAGCAGGCACAGGCGCAGATCGCCGGCGAACCGACGCGGACGAAGGAACGGCAGCCGCAGCCAGCGACCGGAACCGCCGCGGATCCCACGGCGCAAGCCCAGCAGAACGACGAGCAGGGCGGGCTGGAGCGCAAAATGGAGACGCGCCACCTGACCATGATTTCGCTTGGTGGAGTCATCGGAACCGGACTGTTTTTAAGCGCCGGCTACACCATCCACCAAGCCGGTCCACTCGGTGCGATTATCGCCTATGCCATCGGTTCCGTACTGGTCTACTTCATCATGCTGAGTCTTGGCGAACTCTCTGTGGCCATGCCGTACGCCGGCAGCTTCCACCTGTACGCGAAGCGTTTCATCGGCCCCGGCACCGCGTTCACCATCGCCGTGCTCTACTGGCTGAATTGGGCGGTGGCGCTCGCCTCCGAATTCACCGCCGCGGGCCTGCTGATGCAACGCTGGTTCCCGCATTCGCCCGCATGGGTCTGGTCGGCCGCGTTCATCGTGGTCGTGTTCCTGCTCAACATCCTGTCGGTGCGCCTGTACGGCGAATCGGAATTCTGGTTCGCGTCCATCAAGGTGTTTGCCATCATCGCGTTCATCATCATTGGCCTGCTGGCCATGTTCGGCGCGATTCCGATCGCCGGCTATGACCACGCGCCCATGTTCGAGAACTTCTACAGCGACGGCTGGCTGCCCAACGGCGTGCTGCCGATTTTCTCCACGCTGCTGACGGTCGTGTTCGCCTTCTCCGGCACCGAAGTGGTCGGCGTCGCGGCTGGCGAGACGAAGGACCCGTCCAAGGCGATTCCGAAGGCCGTGCACACCACCGTGCTGCGTCTGGCGATCTTCTTCATCGGCTCGATCGCCGTCATGGCGGCGCTGATTCCGTGGCGCAAGTCGGGCGTCGACACCAGCCCGTTCGTGCTCGTGTTCCAGTCGATCGGCATGCCGTTCGCCGGCGACATCATGAATTTCGTGGTGCTGACGGCCGTGCTGTCCGCCGCGAATTCCGGCCTGTACGTGTGCTCGCGCATGGTGTGGTCGCTCGCGCAGGAGGGTATGATTCCGCGCAAGCTCGCCAAAACGAACTTCCACGGCGTGCCCGTTTTCGCGGTGATGTTCAGCATGGCCGGCTCGCTGCTGGCGCTGCTGTCCTCCGTGGTGGCCGCTTCGACCGTCTACCTCGCGCTGGTCGCGGTTTCCGGCCTGGCCACACTGGTGGTGTGGGCGTCGGTTTCCGTCTGCCACTTGCGATTCCGCCACCAATGGCTCGCGCAGGGACATACGGTTGGCGAGCTCAAGTACCGCGCGCCTGGCTACCCGTTCGTGCCGATCGTCGCGATTGTGATGTGCGTCGGCGCGCTGGTTCTGGTGATTTGCGATCCGTCGCAGCGCTCCACGCTGCTGTACATGATTCCGTTCGTGGCGCTGTGCTACACGGGCTACTACGCGTCCGTGGCGTGGCGTGCGAAACGGCATGGCGGGCAGGACGATGCTCAGAACGCCTTGCAAAGCGTTCCGCAGGACGTATCGCAACCCCATCGTGAGGATGGACAGGAAGACTGATTCTGTCAGCGTGCCCGGTATTCTTGGAAGAATGAGTCCAGAAGCCCTTAGTGAACTGATTTTCAACATTGCCAACACCCTTGTCTCCGAAGGCAAGGCAGGCACCCTGACCGCCGATCTGATTCCGCCGCAGGCCAAGTTCGCCGTGATGCGCCCGAAGGACCGCGCGCACGGCGATTGGGCGTCCAACGCGGCCATGCAGCTGGCCAAGAAGGCCGGCATGAAGCCGCGTGATTTCGCCGAACTGTTCGCCGCCGAACTGACCAATGCCGACGGCATCAAGTCCGTGGAAGTGGCCGGCCCCGGCTTCATCAACATCACGCTCGACTCCGCATCCGCGGCCGCAGTGGTGGACACCGTGCTCGAAGCCGGCAGCGACTACGGCAAGAACGACCACCTGTCCGGCAAGACCCTGAACCTCGAATTCGTATCCGCCAACCCGACCGGCCCGATCCACATCGGCGGCACCCGTTGGGCGGCCGTCGGCGACTCCATGGCCCGCGTGCTTGAGGCCAACGGCGCCAAGGTGGTGCGCGAATACTACTTCAACGACCACGGCGAGCAGATCAACCGCTTCGCCAAGTCGCTCGTCGCCGCGGCCCACGGCGAGGAAACCCCGATCGACGGCTACAAGGGCGCGTACATCGACGAAATCGCCAAGCGTGTCATCGACGAAGCCAACGCGGACGGCGTGGACGTGCTGAGCCTGCCGCGCGTCGACGGCGGCGCCGACCAGGACGGCAACCCGCTCGGCGAAGGCGATTCCGAACAGCGCGAGGAGTTCCGCAAGCGCGCCGTGCCGATGATGTTCGACGAAATCCAGCGTTCCATGAAGAACTTCCGCGTCAATTTCGACGTGTGGTTCCACGAGAACAGCCTGTATTCCGACGGCGAAGTGGACCAGGCCATCGCCGACCTGCGCGCCCGCGGCGACATTTACGAAAAGGACGGCGCCACCTGGTTCGAATCCACCAAGCACGGTGACGACAAGGACCGCGTGATCATCAAGTCCGACGGCAACTACGCGTACTTCGCCGCCGACATTGCCTACTACCGCAACAAGCGCCACCGCGAGACCAACCCGGCCGACGTGGCGATTTACATGCTCGGCGCCGACCACCACGGCTACATCGGCCGCATGATGGCCATGTGCGAGGCTTTCGGTGACAAGCCGGGCGAGAACATGCAGATCCTCATCGGCCAGCTCGTCAACGTCATGAAGGACGGCAAGGCCGTGCGCATGTCGAAGCGCGCCGGCAACGTCGTCACCATCGACGATCTGACCGACGCCATCGGCGTGGACGCCTCCCGCTATTCGCTGGCCCGCACCGACTACAACTCCCCGGTGGACATCGACCTGAACCTGCTGTCCTCGCATTCCAACGAGAATCCGGTGTACTACGTGCAGTACGCGCACGCCCGCTCCTGCAACGTGGACCGCAACGCGGCCGCCGCCGGCATCACCTACGAAGGCGCCGACGTGAGCCTGCTCGACACCACCGCCGACGGTGAAGTGCTCGCCGCGCTCGCCCAGTGGCCCGCCCTGCTGCGCGAAGCGGGCGACCTGCGCGCCCCGCACCGCGTGGCCCACTATCTGGAAGATCTCGCCGCCACGTACCACAAGTGGTACAACGTGGAGCGCGTCGTGCCGATGGAGCTTACCGATCCGGAAGCCCGCGGAGAGGAAGCCGACGCCATCCGCATCGCCAAGGCTCCGGAACCGGCCCGCGCCGCCGCGCGACTCAAGCTCAACGACGCCGTGCAGACGGTCATCGCCGAAGGCCTCGACCTGCTCGGCGTCGCCGCTCCGGACAAGATGTGAAGCGAATCCACGAAAAAGGGAGATACGCAAACCATGCCTGTAAGCCCAATCTGGCCGGCCGGCTCGGCCGTGAACGCCGAAGGTGAGATCACCTTCCACGGCCGCACCGCCGAAAGCCTGCTCGACGAATTCGGCTCGCCGCTTTACGTCATCGACACCGATGAGGTGCGTGACCGCGCCACGAAATTCGTGCATTCGGCCGCCAACGCGTTCAACAACACCGTCACCCACGTCAGCTTCGCCGGCAAAGCGCTGCTGAGCAAGGAGATCTGCCGAATCGTCACCGAATCCGGCATGCTCATCGACACCTGCTCCATGGGTGAGATGCGCATCGCGCTCGCCGCGGGCGTTCCCGGCCGCCGGCTCGTGCTGCACGGCAACAACAAGTCCGACGCGGAAATCGAACTCGCCATCGAACAGGGCTTCAACAAGATCGTCGTGGACGAGCCGGGCGAGCCGGAGCGTATCGCCACCATCGCCAAGCGTCTCGGCAAGCGCGCCCGCGTCATGCTGCGCGTCACCTCCGGCATCCACGCCGGCGGCCACGAATTCGTGTCCACCGCGCACGAGGACCAGAAGTTCGGCGTGGCCCTGCTGCCCGCCGGAGCCGACGCGGGCAAGCTTGCTGTGCTCGACGACCTGACCGACGTGACGCCGGCAGGGTCGAACGCACGATTGGGGGAGAACGCGTCTTCCGCCGACGGCTCCGACCACTCCGCCCACGCGGAACGCAAGCTCCAGTACGACGTCAAATACCCGTACGACCTGAGCCACGAGAAAGTCTCCGAAGGCGACCGCAAGCTCGCCGAAGCCATGACCATGGTGGCCGACGGCCCGGCGCTCGCCGTGCTCAAGGACATCTACCGCCGCCAGGACGTGCTCGAACTGGTCGGCGTGCACTCGCACATCGGCTCCAACATCCATGACGCGGACGCCTTCATCCAGGCGGCCAAGCGCATGATGCTGCTGCGCAAGACCTTCTACGCCACCGATGCGTACACCCTGCCGGAGGTCGATCTGGGCGGCGGTTATTCCGTGGCCTACACCGACGGCGAGGATTCCATGGACATCGACGTGGAGCTCGGCAGGCTCGCCGACGCGGTCAGCACCGTGAACCGCGCGCTCGGCATGCCGGCCCCGGTCATCTCCTTCGAGCCAGGCCGCTGGACGGTGGCCCCCACCGGCGTCACGCTGTACCGCGTGGGCACCGTCAAGCCGGTCGAGCTTTCCGGCGAGGCGAAAGACAAGTCAGGCAATCCGGTGACGGAACGTGTGTACGTGTCCGTGGATGGCGGCATGAGCGACAACATTCGTCCGGCGCTGTACGGCTCCGACTACACCGCGCGTCTGGCCAACCGCAAGGGAAGCGAGCAGACCAAGCTGTGCCGCGTGGTCGGCATGCACTGCGAATCGGGAGATATCGTCGTCAACGAGGTGCGGCTGCCCGCCGACATCAAGCGTGGCGACATCCTCGCGGTGCCGGTCACCGGCGCATACGGCCGCACGATGGCCAGCAACTACAACCAGGCGCTGATTCCCGCCGTGGTCGGCGTCGGCGAGGCCGGCGCACACGTCATGATCCGCCGGCAGACGATCGACAATCTGCTGAGCTGGGACGTCAGCGAATAGTCCACGATTGCGTCTCACGGTATGGACGGTTTTCGGGCTTCCTTGCGGGGAAAGCTTCGGAAACCGTCCATTTTCTTGATATTCCGCGGCCTTACGTCATATTGAGACCGTACAATAAGCAAGGTCACACCAATACTTCACATTCAAGGGAGGATGCCTTGGCACAGGAAGATGTTGCGCCGATTCGCGTTGGATTGCTGGGCGCAGGTACCGTTGGTTCCCAGACCGCACGCCTGCTGGTCGAGCAGAAGGACGAGCTTGCCGCACGTATCGGACGACCGATCGAGCTGACCGGCGTCGCCTGCCTCGACCCGGTGGAAACCGATCCGTTCCCGTGGATCGACAAGGCCATCGTGACCACCGATACCATGAGCGTGGCCACCAATTCCGACATCGTCATCGAGCTGATCGGCGGCACCGGCGTGGCACGCAAGTTCGTGCTCGCCGCCATCGAATCCGGCGCCTCCGTGGTCACCGCTAACAAGGCGCTGCTGGCCAAGTATGGTCCGGAGATCTACGCGGCCGCCGAAGCCAAGGGCGTCGACATCTACTTCGAAGCCTCCGTGGGCGGCGCCATCCCGTTCCTCAAGCCGCTGCGCGAATCCCTCGTCGGAGACAAGGTGACGAGCATGCTCGGCATCGTCAACGGCACCACCAACTACATCCTCGACGAGATGACCACCAAGGGCCTCGACTTCGATGACGTGCTCAAGGACGCGCAGGCCAAGGGCTACGCCGAAGCCGATCCGACCGGCGACATCGAGGGCTACGACGCGGCCAACAAGGCCGCGATCATGGCCACCCTCGGCTTCCACACCTCCGTCACCATCGACGACGTCTCCGTCGAAGGCATCACCAAGATCACCGCCGACGACATCGCCGCCGCCACCGCGGAAAACAAGGTGATCAAGCTGCTCGCCGTCGTGGAGAACACCGATGCCGGCGTGTCCGCGCGCGTCTACCCGGCACTGATCTCCAACACCCATCCGCTGGCCTCCGTGCACGGCTCCTTCAACGCCGTGTTCGTCAAGGCCGAAGCTGCGGACGACCTCATGTTCTACGGCCGTGGCGCCGGCGGCGCTCCGACCGCCTCCGCCG
>ENA-OXQU01000777-OXQU01000777.1-human-gut-metagenome-genome-assembly--contig:-NODE-777-length-8586-cov-10.6622_pt1 | contig 8586 bp, 20 predicted proteins | sample MGYA00249585_ERZ652569 | MGnify/ENA primary metagenome ERZ652569 (study PRJEB26925, sample SAMN05826638) | human gut metagenome | biome: ENVO:2100002; feature: ENVO:00000062; material: ENVO:00002003...
CCTCATAGCTTAGCCGCCTCGTGATCACCCAGCAGGGCGCGCGTCTTATCGTCCATTGTTCGGGTCCTCCTTTATCATCGGCCATTGAGAAATGCCATTCTGGCTTGCGGAGACTTACTGTTTGATGGTAGGTTATTCCGAACCCTCCATGCGGCGATTGGATTTTTTGATAAGCCAAAGTGCTTCCCAATCTTGATATCGCTCATGCCCTTCCGGTACAGTTGCATACAGACCGCTTCGTCAAATACGGCCTTTGGCCTCCCGTTTGGATTCGGCGGGGTGCGTTGAACTGTCTTTTTCTCTGTGCAGCGTGCGCCCGACGGGCAGATCAAAGAGCGGGCATGCCCGGTATAGCCTATGTAGTCGCAGCAGTACAGCCCGGCGGTGATATAGCACCTGTAGATGCAGTTAGCACAGTGCTTGTCCATGCCCTACACCTCCACCACATGGATTCCGCGCCCGGCCATGAGCTTTTTCTTTAGCTCATATTCCTTGGTTCGGAAGCCCTTCACATCTTCCACCACAGGCAGCCAGTGGACGGCGCCCGTGCAATCCGGCTCTGTAGGCCGCTCATATGAAAAGTCGGCCCGGTACTTGATGGCCCGAACACGCTCGCCCAGCGGTGTCGTGAACGCCTCCTGGAGTGTGAACTCCGGCTGGAGCTTCAAATCTCTGATTTCTCCGGCACACAGCATGAGCATGAGTTGGTCATACCGTGCAGCCTCTTTCTGGCTGTCGAAGGTGATGCCATTTCGCACGGCCTTCTTGTTTCCGTATTTATTCGCCATAGCCAAGCGCCTCCAGCGCCCAGTTCAGGGCCTCCACAATCTGGCTGTACACCTGGGCCAGCTCTGATCCGGTCTCCATAATGGCGCGATGCTTGTCTCTCAAGGCGGTCAGAACCTCCGCCGCCTTTTTGTCTGTCACTGATATCACCTCGCTGGTATAATCCGCCCCACCGCTCGGTAGAACGCCGCGTCACATGTTCCGGTACTGGCGTGCCGGTTTTTCGCCAAAATAATTTGCATATAGTCGGGCTCCCACGGGTCGGGCCGCTCCTGGTTGTAATAGCTGTTGCAGTGTAAAAAGATTACGCCATCCGCATCCTGCTCCAGTGCCCCGGTGTCCCGCAGGTCGGAGAGCTGGGGACGCTTGTCCTGCCGCTGTGCGTTCTCCCGGTTGATCTGCGCCAGGCAGAGCAGCGGGACTTTGAGCTTCCGTGCCAACGTCTTGAGCTGCCCGGACACCTCGGTCATAGCCTCATAGCGGTTTTTAGCCCGCTCCTCTGTCCGGATCAGCCCGAAATAGTCCACCACCAGCAGCTTGAGCCCCTTAACCTTTCGGGCCATGTTGGCAATATCGTCCACGGTGGCACGGGGCTTGCGATTTGTGTAGACAGGTATCTGGGACACCTTCGAGCTCCACTCCGCCGCGCGGGCTCGCTCTTCGTCCCCAAGATTGCCCATCATAAGGGCATCGTAGGCAATCCCGGCGGCCCGCGCCAGCCGCTTGGCGGCTAACTGCTCCTCATCCATTTCCAGGGACACGAAGAGCACTGGCCCATTCTGTTTGGCTACCTGATCCGCCACGGCCAGCCCGAAGGTGGTCTTGCCCATACCGGGCCGGGCGGCCAGAATATAAAATCCGCTGTTCAACAGGCCGCCGCCCAGCAATCGGTCTAAGCTCCGGTAGCCCGTAGGGACGTAGCCGCCGGAACCGGCATCCACCCGCTCCCGGTGCCGGTAATAGGCCAGCAAAGTATCCCCGGAGGTAGCCAGTTCCCTCGCGGTGTCCTGAGCCTCAATGGCCTCCAGCTCTCGCTGTGCGGCGGAAATCAGCTCCCTAGGGGTTTCCTCCAGGGTAGACGCACGCTGCTCCAGCTCCTGGCCTAGGGCTACCAAGCTCCGCCGCATGGACGCCCGCCGGGTCTCTTCCGCGTAAATCCCGGCGTTGGCCGCCGTGTTGGTGGCCTGCATCAGCTCCAGCATGTAGGCGTCGCTGACTGCACCCCTGGCCTCCGCCCGGATGCTCACAGGATCTACCGGCTCCTCGCGCCGGTAAAGCTCAACCGCCGCCCGAAAAATCGCCCGGTTCGCCTCCAGCACGAAATCCGCCTCTGTCAGGTGCTCCAGCACCTCGGGCAGGCAGGCGTCGTCCAGCAGGATAGAGCCGCATACCGCGCTCTCCGCCTCCAGCGCGTCAATCGTCATAGACCACAACCTCCTGCCCATCCTCGTCCCGCTCCAGGTGGTAGGCCCGTGGGCGGTATGTCTCCGTAGTGGCTGGCTGTTCCGCCCTTCGGCGGGCTTCCCAGGTCCGCACGGCGGCTTTCCAGTCTACAATGGGCCGCCCTGCGCCGTATTTCCACCCCCGCGCTGCGTAGAAGTCCACAAAGGCCTCCGGGTCTATGCCGTTCCCCCGTTCCTGGCAATAGGCGCGGACTTCTTCCACGCTTGGAGGAGAAAACCGTTTTGATTTCCCCCTGGAGAGGGGGGTAGGGGGAAGAGAACTATCGTTCTCTCCCTCTTCCTCTTCCTCTTCCTCTCTCTCCTTCTCTATCTCCCCCTCCTTGATGGATTGTTCCATGTTTGTTCCATTTTGTTTTTCGTTTGTTCCGATTTGTTCCTCGCTTGTTCCGCCTTTTTTCATTCGGCTTCTCGCTTTGTTCCGACCACTGTCCAGAGTGGGCTTTATCAAAGTAAAAACAGAAAGGGGGACGCCGGAAAGGGAAGGTGTCTCCTCATCCAGCGCATACCCGATGACCGACATGAGGACAGAAGTCTGGTCCCGCTTTGGCAGCGCCTTCAACGCTTCGTAATAACTGCGGTAGAAGGTAAACTGATCCCGCTTCATAAGGGTACACCCCCCTTAAAACGGGAGCTCGCCGTCCTCGTCGGCATCCTCAAAAGGGGCGGTCGTCCGCGCCTTCCACGTGACAGACTTCTGGACTTCCTCCTGCATCCATGTGGGAAGCAGCTTCAGCACCACTTCGGCGTCCTCTGCATCCATGTCAAACTGGATTGTCTCGTTTTCCAGGGGAGGCACGTCCATACCCTTCATCGGTTTGGAGATACCGGCAATCTTGGCGTAGGTGCCGCCATTCTTGCCCTCCTGGTTGACTACGGTAAGCAAACAGGGGGCGTTGATTACATTTGCCAAATTGAACCCGGCCAGCTCCTCCTGGGTAAATGGCTTACCGCGCCAGGCGTCCAGATCATGGCGCAGGGTGGACTTCTCATGGAGGGAGGCGGTGTAGGGCTTGCTGAGCCAGCGGGGCTTGTCCTCACCGTCCACCTGCACGCGCTCCGTGGGCAGCTCAAAAATAAGTCGCACCTTTTCTTGATCCTTGTTGTTAAAGTCGTTGTGCTGGATGCCCAGATCGACCACGCCCACGCAGCGGGCCGGGTAAGCTCCGGGCTCAATGGGGGCGCTGCCGCCGCCCTTGGTCTCCTTAACTGTCAAACTCATGCTGCTTATCCTCCTTATCAAATGTAATCGGGCACTCGTTCCCCATCCCGTCAAATGGATAGGGCAGGAACTCGCCGGTGAGGGCGCATTGGTGGCGCTTGAGGCCATCCCGGTATTGGATATAGGAGCACCACTGGCAAACCGTTAGCCCATTGGGGAAGTGGACGGCCACTGTGGCCGTGCCGGTGGTGTAGTAACGCACGCAGGTCTCGCGGCTCATACATACCGCTCCACTTCCAGCCCCATCTCCAGCGCCACCTGCTCCGGGCAGTCGCGCAGGGCCTTGTTGACCGCGGCTCGGAAGCAGTCCGGGCAGAGCCAGCGCCCCTCCCACTGGAAGCGGGCCTCGCCGTGGTAGACCTCCTGGCGGCACTTCTCGCAATAAGCAGATGCCGGAGTCGTCTGGCTGTCATACAATGGGATGTGCATTACAGCTCCTCCTTCTCCAGTCCGTTTCCCTGGATTTCGATATAAGACCGGTACATAGATCCGCTTTGCTTCTCCTTTCCTATGGAAACTACATAGCCCAGCTTAAGAAGAAGCGTACCAAGGTCAAGCCAGTCCTGATTGGACATATTTCCATTGCGCTTTTGATACAATTTCATTTGACTTTCCTTTCTAATCGTTATAAAATGTAAATAAACAAATGTTTCCCTTGCCGCCCTCCAGTCTCGCACACCGGGGAGCGGCGCTTTTATTGCTCCGGGATAGTGATGACCGCCCACACATCGTCGATGCTCTCCGCGCCCTCCAGTCCGGTGATCTGGATGGTGAGCGGTCCGGTGGGCGTGGGGGACGGGGTGGTGGTTGCCGCCGGGGTCTCAATGGCTGGCTGCTCCGGCTCCTGGTTCCAGATGATTTCAACTAGTGCAACCAGCGCCAGCAGCAGAAAGAGATATGCAATGGTCACGATCAGTTGTTTCTTCATAGGCTGACCGCCACCAGAATAGCCAGCACCAGCGCCGCTCCGGCAACCACCGCCAGTTGTACCCGCTGGGCCATCGCCTGCGCCTGCTGTACCCGGCGGCGGTAGGCCCGGTAGCTGTATGCTTTTGCGCGCCTGTCGCGCTCGGTTTGTGCTCCCATAATTTTCACTCTCTTTCATTAGTTGAAAAGCTCTGTCTTGAAATCGCTCATTTCGCTTTGAATGGTGCTCGCCACCGCAGTCCGTATCATGTGTACGATGGTTTCGTAGTCAAAGCACGGTACGCCCTCTCGCTTGTACTTAACCAGCCCGCCGGGGCTGATCTTGTATGTAAGCGCCTTGTCCTTGACCGCAATCCCGAAGGTTGCCCGGCCCTCTCTGAGCGCCAGCCTTACCGTCTGTTCCGGCCAGTCTAAATACCGGGCCGCAACGTCCACTGGAACATTGTCATACGCTAGTATCTCAGCGTCCGTTGGGATCGGCGGCCGCGCTCTGGTTCTTGGCCTCATCGTTTTCGCCTCCCTTCTCCCCGTGGAGCCGCTCATGCTCATCCCAAGTCATCCCATAGTAAGCCCGGCATAGGTCGTCCATGACGCGGCGTGCATTGCTGAAGCGGTTCTCAATCTCCCGCTTCGTGCTACTCTCGTTGAGTTGCCCATCTTTGGTCATAAAAAATCCTCCAATCTTGCCAGAGGCCGGAGGATGTGATATACTGTCTCCGATACCTCGTGGCTGCTTCACGTGGTGTCATGCCCTGGTCGGTGGTGCAACACTGGCCGGGGCGCTTTTTGTTGTGCTCGTTTCTTTGCCGTGATATACTTGCAAAGAGGAGGTTTACAAATGATAGAGAAAATAGATTTGATTGAATTTGAAAAAATCGTTCTTTCAAGAGATGAAACAAAAGCCCTCAAGCTTCTTCAATCTAAAAATATTTTGCTTGATGATAAATCAAAAAACGCCCTTGATCGGTTGTTTCGTCTTGGATTGGCCGAAAAATATTACACTAGGTGGAATAATGAGCCGCGTTTTGGCGCTCGCTTATCAGACCGCGGCAAAGACTTCTTGATGTTTTCCAGACGGTCAAAAGCAAATTCCCGAAAAAATTCGCGGAGATACTGGATAACAACCTTGATTGCTGTGATTGCTTTGGTCAAATCCTTCATGCCAGAAATTTGCGCAGGATTGGCATGGTTATTGAAGCTACTAGGGCAGCAATAGACAAGCCAAGCGGAATATAAGGATGCCTTTCAGGAAATTCAGAAAGCCATTTCTTGAATTTATTCATCGGGGTCCCTCCTTTCATACCCGCCCCGTCAGGGGCGGGCGCCTTTTTCTCCATTGGTGTGCTCCTTGGCCTTCTCCGCCATAGCTGCTACGCCTTCTGCATACCCGATCAAATACTCTTTCTTTCCGTCGGGAAGAAGTTCACAAGCACGCGTCAGGCTTTCGGCAATATTGCGCTCTTTTTCGCTCATATTGTCACCCCTCTCATTCGTTTTCTGGATACATTCTACACCTATTTTTTCGTATTGTCAATACATTTTTTGAAATTATATTACTTTGTTTGTATTGACAATACAGAAAATGAATAGTATAATATCTAATGTAGCAAGGGGGTGATCATGTGAATGAACGAATTAAAGCTGTGCGTTTGGCACTGGGGATTTCGCAAGAAGAATTTGGTAAAAGGCTCGGAGTTACGCGGGGAGCAATTACGAATATAGAACTTAACAAGGTGGAGCCAAAGCCACTGTTTGTGGATCTTATTTGCCGAGAGTTCAACGTAAATGAGGACTGGTTAAAGAACGGGGCGGAACCAATGTTTTTGCAGAGGAGTCGGAACGAGGAGCTTTCCGCATTTTTCGGCGACCTGCTCAATGGTGAGCCAGACTTTAAGCACCGTCTAATTTCGGTTATGTCAAGATTATCCGTTGACCAATGGCAAATGTTGGCCGATATGGCGAATATGCTTGTAGAAGAAATGCAAAAAGAAAAGCCGTCCCCCGAATAAGGGGACGGCATGGTATCGGTGCTATTTAGAAATGTGCAGGACAAACTGGTAAACATTTTTTAATTTTTCCTCGTCCATTGCGGATATAAGCCTTTCGATCGACTCTAGCAATTTTTCTTTCGGCGTCATTCTGCACCATCCTCCCAGTTTATGCCTCACACAATCTGTCAGGTTTTCCCGAGGCTGGGAATGTTGTTCCCTTGTTTACAATTATAGAACGTTAGTTCTATTTAGGCAATATGTGTTATCACCAAATTGTGGCAGCTTATTTTCTATATGCCAAGAGATTGCTTCGTTGGAGAAGAACGGATTATTGGACTGTGTTTATGATATGGTACATCAACCTACGATTGCCAAACAGAATGGGAATCTAGCGACAGAATTGTAATAGGAGGATTTACATATGCTTGAAGAAAAAGATTTGCAGGCAATCGCGGAAATGATGAAGGGGATGGAATCCCGCATCGACCAGAAGCTGGAGAAGCAGAAGCAGGAAATCCTGGACGAAAGCACTAGACGTATGAAACTACTGCTGGACTCGGAGGTCACAACCCGGTTCAATCTTTTGGCCGAAGGGCAGCAGACTATCCTAGAGAAACTGGAGCGCCTGGACGACATAGAGGTCATGGACACTCGGGTCACTGCCCTGGAGGCTATGGTGAAGAAGCTGAACCGTGAAATGGAGAAACTGAAAAAGGCGCAATAAAAATACCGTCCCCGGTGCTACCAACACCAGGGACGGCTCACATAGGGGTGATAAGGTTTGGCCGCCATTATCACCCCTTTATTTTACCAGAATAGGGGGAAAAGTCAATGAGAAGAGCGAATGGAACTGGAAGTATTGTAAATCTTGGGCCAAACCGCAGAAACCGATACGCCGTCAGGGTGTCGTATTTGGAGCGGCCCGGACTGTGGAAGCAAAAGTATCTATCCTACCACAGAACTGCCAAAGAAGCACAGGAGGCCCTTGACAAATATTTGGCATCTAATATCCCGGCAAAGTCACTCGCCGTTACCTGGGGAGACGTATACAATCAGTGGTCTGCCAAAAAGTATGCAAAGGCAGGAGCCGCCTCTATCGCCAGCTATAAGGCTTCTTGGGCGCGCCTCTGTGTGCTAGAAAAAAAGGATATGTGCAAGGTTACGATTGACGACCTACAATCTATTATTGACCAAGACGAGGCAAACGGATTATCGAAATCTAGTATTAGCAATGACAAAATGCTTATGAAAGCACTTTTTAAGCACGCAACAGAGCGCGATATCGTGTATAAAGACTATTCCGCTTTTGTGGAACTTCCAGGAGTTGAAGCAAAGCACGAAAAGGGTGCTTTTGATGATATCACAATGCGTAAATTGGAGAACCTAGCGTCCTCTGGATTCCCTTGGGCTGATACCGTACTAATGCTATGTTATACTGGATTCCGGGTGTCCGAGTTTTTGGAGCTTACCAGATTCTCGTATCATTCGGAGGCGAATTATTTGCAAGGAGGTCTAAAAACCCAGGCCGGGAAAAATCGCATTGTCCCGGTGCATCCTAAAATCATGCCATATCTCGCCAAGTGGCTATCCAGGGACGGTAAAACTATTATCTGTGATGATGACGGGAATGCAATACCCGCATACAAATACCGACCGCTATTCTCTAAGGTTATGGAAGAATTAGGAGTGCCTGCTGCTACCCCTCATTGGTGCAGGCATACCGCCGCGTCTCGGATGAGAATGGCCGGGGTGGACGAAGTCGCTATAAAGCGTATCTTAGGGCATTCCGATGGAGATGTTACCGAGCACTATACGCACGTAGATGTTTCGTTTTTGGCTAAAGAGATCCAGAAGGTTTCCTAAGTATTTGTAACTTTCTTCTTAAATATGTGCAAATAGAACAACGCATCAAAAGTTCAAAAAAGTTGTTTTTATTGTGCATTCTCCTTGTTATTCTAGTATTTTTAGTTATAAAATTAGATGGACTTTTAATGTGTATTTAAGGAAAGATCAATTCCATCCGCCCCGCGGCTTGGGTATACTGTAATCACAAAACCGTTGAAAGGGTGGCGGCCTCTATGTCAGTGACTTTGGAACAGGTGGAACAACTCCGCGCGCACGCGGCAGTCTCCTATGAGGAGGCCCGGCGGGCCCTGGAGGCCTGTGACGGCGATCTGCTGGATGCCTGTCTCTTATACAC